>Ga0256407_10005305_pt1 | contig 20800 bp, 16 predicted proteins | sample RumenRJG_04DNA_FD_193489 | JGI IMG/M metagenome (GOLD analysis project Ga0256407, IMG submission 193489) | Bovine rumen microbial communities from Lethbridge, Alberta, Canada - RJG_04 | ecosystem: Host-associated > Mammals > Digestive system > Stomach > Rumen | place: Canada: Alberta... | reverse complement strand
AGGATGGCTCGCCACCACCGCCCGATAAGTGACGTAGCCCCAGGGCAAAGGCCTGTCGAGCGCCCCCTGCTGCCGGGTGACAAGAAACCCACCAAGAAAAACAAACGACACCATGATCAGCGCACCTTGCCACAATTCAAGGCGCCCCAATGGCCCAGCATGCCCATTATGCCTAAATTGCCCAAATTGCCCATTAAGCCCAGAATGCCCATTGTGCCTAGATTGCCCATCATGCCCATTATGCCCATCATGCCCACCAAGCCCCGCCACCACCGTAGCAACAGCAGCCACCACCAATCCCGCCAACCACACCACCGGTGGCAGTAAGCCACGGCTCTCGTATCCAACGACAATGCCTATGGCCATCGCCACGGCAATGCGCAGCAAAGGGAAGAGCTGGATACGACCATTGGTTTGCATAGGGATTGAAGAACTAAGAATAGAAAACTAATAATTGAAAAAACAGAGATTGAAAAACTAAGGATTGAAAAACTAAGGATTGAAAAACCAGAGATTGAAAAACCAGAGATTGAAAAACCAGAGACAGAAAAACCAGAGACAGGAAAACTAGAGGCAAAAAACCAGAGATAGAAAAACGGGGCTGGCCAAATGGTCAGCCCCGTGTGGGTTTTACCTTTTAAAGATGATCTGCGGCGGTGTATATCCACTCGTAGATGCAACTGAAGACGCCGAAGGCAACGATGCCTGCCGTGCAGAGTGCGAGGGCCAACTTGGTGTTGACATCGCTCCTGAAGGTGGGCAGCGGGGTCTCGGTCTTCTTGATGTACATCGCCTTCACGATAAGCAAGTAGTAGTAAAGGCTCACCACGGTGTTGACCAAGGCCACGAACACCACGATGTAGGCCAAGGCCCCGACAGTGGTATCGAAGGTATGTCCGCTCACACCGGCCATGAACACGAAGAACTTGCTGAACATACCGGCAAATGGCGGGATGCCTGCCAGCGAGAACAGTGCCAGGGTCATGAGGAACGAGAGCTTGGGGTTGGTGGTATAGAAACCGTCGTAGGAGTCCATATTGGTGGTGCCACCATTGTTCTGCTCCACCACGCTGATGACGCTGAACACGCTGAGGTTGGCCACCACATAGACGAGGATATAGAACGACAGCGCCGTGATGCCCATCGTCTGCTCGCCGGTGACGGCCAGCATGATGTAGCCCGCCTGCGAGATGGAACTGAAGGCCATGAATCGCTTGAGGTCTTTCTGGCGGATGGCGAAGAGGTTGGCCACGGTGATACTCAGCACGATGACGATGTAGAGGAAATAGTGCCACTCTGTGCTCAAAGCGGGGAACACCTTGAAGAGGATGGCCATGAAGGTGAATGCGGCCGCACCCTTAGAGGCCACGCTGAGGTATCCTGTCACCACGGTGGGCGCACCCTCGTAGGTATCGGCCGTCCAGAAGTGGAAGGGCACCAAGGAGATCTTGAAGCCCAGACCGCTGAAGAAGAATACCATACCCATCACCACAAGCGGTGTGGCGGTGAGCTTCTCGGCCACGTCGGCAAAGTAGAGGGTTCCGCAGGCACCATAGAGCAGCGACACGCCGAAGAGCATCACGCCACTCGAGAAGGCTGCGGTGAGGATATACTTGGCAGCACCCTCGGCCGAATTGTTGCGGTGCTTGTCGAGCGCCACGAGGCAGGCCATGGGAATGGAGGCCATCTCAAGTCCGAGGTAGAACATCAGGAAATGTCCAGCCGACATCATCATGAACATACCGAGCAGTGTGGAAGCCACGAGGAAGTAAAACTCGCCCTCGCGGTCCTTGCTCTCCTTGCGTGAAATCCACTGGCGGCTCATGATGACCACGATGAGCGACGCGAGCGAGAGAATTGCCTTCATCACGTTGACCGAGGTCGAGGTGACATACATATCGCCGAAAGCCGACTTGGGTTCCAGTGGCAGCGCACAGATGAGCGTGAGCACACCGAAACAGAGGCACACGAAGGGGTTGAACCATCCGCGGTGCACATCCTTATCGGATGCGAAATCTGCAATGAACACCACGATCATGACGGTCACGAGCATGGCCTCAGGAATCATATATAGAAATTGACTATAATTCATATCGCTTCAGGTTTTATGGTTGGATAACATTCAGGATGGGTACCACGGCGTCGTTGATGACATTGCTTGCCCACATGGGGAACAGACCGAGACCGGCCACGCAGAAGATGAGGCAGCAAACAGCCACGCGCTCGTCCCAAGTGGCGTCGGTGAGTTCCTCGTAGTGCGGGTCGGCCACCTTCTGGTAGAGGATCTTGCCCACCACGCGAAGGATATAGACAGCCGTCACCACGATAGAGCTGCAGGCGATGATGGTGGCCGTGCGGTGGAACACGTCGTTGTTCTGGAATGAGCCCACGAAGATGGTCATCTCGGCCACGAAGCCCGAGAAGCCCGGCAGACCGAGGTTGGCCAGACCGGCCAGCACATAGCCCACTGCCAAGAATGGCATGATCTTCATCAGACCGCCCAGTCGGCGCACGTCACGCGTGTGGGTACGGCCGTAGATCATACCGATCAGGGCAAAGAAGAGGGCCGTCATCAGTCCGTGCGAGAGCATCTGGATGATGGCACCGGTGCACGAGGTGCGGGTCATCATGAGGATGGCGAAGAGCACCAGACCGCAGTGCGACACCGACGAGTAGGCATTGATATACTTCAGGTCGGTCTGCACACAGGCCGAGAGCGCGCCATAGACCACCGAGATGGTGGTGAGGATGATGAAGATCCACGACAGCTCCTGTGCGGCTTGGGGAAGCAGGTACATGGCGATGCGGAAGCAGCCATAGCCTCCCAGCTTCATCAGCACGCCGGCGTGGAGCATGGAGACGGCGGTAGGCGCCGAGGCATGACCGTCGGGGCTCCATGTGTGGAACGGGAAGAGGGCTCCCAGCACACCGAAACCGATGAAGACAAACGGGAAGAGGATGTTCTGCACGTTGCCGGGGATGGCCATTCCCGGCAGTTTGTTGTGCTGTGCGATCTCCACCACGTTCATCGTCGAGGCACCACTGAAGAAGTAGATACCGAGGATACCGAGGATGAGCAGGGCCGAGCCACCCATCAGCATCAGGGTGAGCTTCATGGCCGAATACTCCTTGGCACCACTACCCCACACGCCGATGAGCAGGTACATGGGGATGAGGGCCACCTCGTAGAACATGAACATGGTGAACATGTCGGTGCAGATGAAGAAGCCATAGACACCCGAGCTCAGCAGCGTGAACCAGAGGAAATACTCCTTGGTGAGCGGCTTGAGCTGCCATGAGGCGAAGGTTCCGGTGAAGACGATGATGCTCGAGAGGAGCAGCATCACCACCGAGATGCCGTCGACACCCACCGAATAGGCGATGTGCAACGGACGGAACCACATGTGGGTGGCCGTGTAGAGCATCGGATAGGTCTCCGCCGGCATTGTCTGGCGAAGATGAATGAAATCGAAGGTGAGGTAGATGGAGAGCGCCAGCAAGAGCGACGAGCCCACCACCATCACGCCACGCACCTGGTTGAGCGTGCGTGCCAGCCAGAGGCCGAGCAGCATCAGTGCGGGAATTATTACGAAAATTGTCAGTATACTCATTTTTCTTCAGTCTTTACAATGCACACAACAGTATTAAGGTTATAGCCACGGTACCGGTGAGGAACCACACCGCATACTGGCGAACGTCGCCGCTCTGCCAACTGCGGATGCTCTCGCCTGCCTCGCTGGTGCCCCATGCCATGAAGTTGAACGTACCGTCGATGACGTGGCGGTCGAACCATGCGATGGGCTTGGAGACGAGGTTGAAGATGATCTTGTGGGTCACGAAGAGCCAGATCTCGTCCTGATAGAAGCGCTTGTAGGCGGCACGGTGCAGACGTGGGAAGGTGGAATAGAGCTTGTCGGCGATGGGCTGACGCTCACCCTTGAAGATATAGGTGGCCAGACAGATGCTCACGATGGCGATGACCGTCGAGGTGATGGCGATCTGACTGTCGAAATGGATATCGTAGGCCCTGCCGTCGGCAGATACGAAATTGCCAAAACTGCCACTCCAGCCTGCGAAACCGGCGATGGTGGTATAGACACCCACACCCACGGTGATCACAGAGAGGATGATGAGGGGCACCGTCATGGTGAGCGGAGCCTCGTGCGGCGTATGGTGCTCGTGGGCCTCCTTGTTCTCCGTGCCCCAGAAGATGCCGAAGTAGAGACGGAACATATAGAATGCTGTCATGGCGGCGATGCCTGTCATGATCCATCCCACCACCGGACTGTAGGCGAAGCATGCCGTGATGATCTCGTCTTTCGAGCTGAAGCCCGAGAAGAAAGGTATACCGGCGATGGCCAGACAGCTGATGAGGAACGTGATGTGCGTGATGGGCATGTACTTGCGCAGACCCCCCATGAGGGCCATCTCGTTGGAGTGGACGGCATGGATGACACAGCCCGCACAGAGGAACAGACAAGCCTTGAACATGGCATGGGTGAAGAGGTGGAACATACCAGCCATGTAGCCCACGCTGCCGTGATGCTCATGACCGGTGGTCATCTCGGTACACACACCCAGGGCCACCATCATGAACGCGATCTGCGAGATGGTGGAGAAGGCCAGCACACGCTTGATGTCGCTCTGGGCACAGGCCACTGCAGCGGCATAGAAAGCGGTGAACACGCCTATCCACACGATGATGCTCATGGCCTGGGGCGCATATTGTATCCACAGCGGGAACATACGGGCCACCTGGAACACACCAGCCACCACCATGGTAGCGGCATGGATGAGCGCCGACACCGGGGTGGGACCCTCCATGGCGTCGGGCAACCAGATGTGCAACGGGAACATGGCACTCTTACCGGCACCACCGATGAACATCAGCACCAGGGCGGTGGGAAGGATGAATCCGGCGGCCGACATGGCCTTCACGGCATCGCAGGGGATGAACGGCGTGGTGCCCGAGCCCATCTCGATGGTTCCCACGAACGAGAAGCTGAACGACTGGGTGTAGTAGCCGAAGATCAGGATACCGATGAGGAAGAACATATCGGCGAAGCGGGTGACGATGAACGCCTTCTTGGAGGCAGCCACCGCAGTATGCAGCGGATAGTAGAATCCGATGAGCAGGTATGAGCTCACACCCACCAACTCCCAGAAGAGGTACATCTGGAAGATGTTGGTGGCCAGTACCAGTCCGAGCATCGACATGGTGAAGAGCGAGAGGAAAGCGTAGTAGCGCTGGAATCCCTTCTCGCCATGCATGTAGCCAAACGAGTAGATATGCACCATGAAACTCACCGTGGAGATGACGATGAGCATCATCACCGAGATGGGATCGAGCAGGATACCCATGTCGAAATTGAGGTTGCCCAAGGGGAGCCAGGTGAAGTTAAACGGTACGATGGTGGGATAAGTGCCATCGGCCAGGCGCGGCGCCGAGAAATAGGTGAACGCCACGTAGTAGGAGAGCACGGTGACCACACCCAGCACGGTAGTGCCGATGAGTCCCGCCAACTTATGCGACATCTTCATACCACACAGTCCCAGTACAAGGAAGGAGAGCGCGGGCAGGAGAAGTATCAGAAATGTATAACTGTAAGAATCCATAGTCGTGAATGCTTTTTGGCTGTTATAGTTTCATGTTTTCAATACTGTTCACCTGATCGCTGTGGAACCTGCGATAGACATTGATGATGATGGCCACGGCCACTGCCGTTTCGGCAGCGCTCACGCCAATGGAGAACAATGTGAAGAAGAAGCCCTCGAGCTCGCCCGGGAAGAGAATACGGTTGAACACCGCAAAGTTCATGTCAACGGCATTGAGGACAAGCTCGATGGAGATGAGCATGGCAATCAGGTTGCGCCTTGTGACGAAGCCGAAGACGCCGATGAAAAACAGCAATGTGCTGAGAATCAGGAAAAACTCTACTGGTATAGTCATGTTACTTGTCCTTTCTTGAGATTACGATACCACCGATGATACAGGCCAGGAGGAAGAGCGAGATGAACTCGAAGGGGAGCACATACTGGTATTTCTCCGACCCCATGAGGGTGTTGCCGACGGTCTCCATCGGAACCTCCTGGTTGGGGATGGCCATACTGATGAATTTGTTCTTGAGAATGATGAAGAGCACCATCGCGCATCCCACGGCAGCAGCCAGACATCCGGCGATGACCTTTCCGCCGCGCAGGCGCTCTGAAAGGCCACGCAACGTCTGCTTCGAGACGAGCTGGATGGCGAAGATATAGATCATCGTGATGCCTCCGGCGTATACGCTCACCTGAGCGGCGCCGAGGAACGTGTAGTCGAGCAGGAAGTAGATGCCTGCCACACCAAAGAGTACGAGCAACAGGAATGTGGCGGCCCGCATGATGCTCTTGGTGGCAACGGAAAGGATGGCCGAGCCGAGAATGACGACGGCCAAGATGCAAAACATTACGATATTAGCCATATTCCTTATTTCGTTTTGGTGTTGAACTTACCGATAATGAGTGGAGCGCCGCCCTCGATGAGGCCGGGCAGCGAACCGCCCTCGTAGACCTCCTTGTCGAGGTGGAGCACCAGGGCGCCACGGTCGAACACGCTGTTCTCAAAATCGTTGGTGAACTCTATAGCGTCGAAGTTGCACGCATTGGTGCATAGCTGGCAGAACATGCAGTCGCCCAGGTCGTACTGATAGTCGAGCAGCACGCGTTTCTTCTTGCCAGTGGCCTCGTCGGTACGCATCTCGGAGAGAATCTTGATGGTGCCGTTCGGACAGGCCTTCTCACACATCGTGCATGCCACGCACTTGTGCGCGCCATCCTCGGTGCGCTTGAATACCAGGCGCCCACGGTGGCGTTTGGCCACATGCAGTGTGGTCTTGCGGTTCTCGGGATACTGTTCGGTGGACTTCGGTGTGAAATACTCCTTGAGGGTGACTTTCATACCTGTAGCCAGCGTCTTCATTCCCGCCACGATACCGCCAAAATATGATTGGTTTTCCATTATTTCTTTGTATTTTAATATGACAGGGATTTAGAAGTAGAGCTTGAATGCCACCACAATGGTCATCAGCACGAGGTTGAGCAATGAGAGCGGCATGAGGTATTTCCACTCCAGCTTCAGTATCTGGTCGATACGCAGGCGGGGGAATGTCCATTTGATCCACATCAGCAACCATACCACGAAGAAGCTCTTGCCGAGGAACCATACGATGCCCGGGATATAGTCCATCACCTTGTCGAATCCGGCGATGCCTACATTCACGGGAGCCCATCCGCCAAGGAACACCGTCGTGGCGATGCCAGCGATGATGAAGAGGTTGAGGAACTCAGCGAGGTAGAAGAATCCGAAGCCCATACCCGAGTACTCGGTGTGGTGACCGGCGGTGAGCTCGCTCTCGGCCTCGGCCATGTCGAACGGACCGCGGTTGGCCTCGGCGTTGCCTGCCACGAGGAATACGAGGAAGGCGATGATGGCGGGGATATGTCCCTTGAAGATGAGCCACTGCCATGGTCCTGTCTGAGCCTCGACGATGCCGCTCACCTGCAGGGTGCCGGTGAGGATGACGGCGGTGATGAGGCAGAGGCAGAGCGAGATCTCATACGAGATCAACTGCACGGCGCCACGCATGGCCGACACCACGGAATACTTGTTGTTGGAGGCCCATCCGGCGAGGAAGATACCTACCACGCCGATGGAGGAGACCGCAGTGAGGAGGAACACGCCCACATTGAAGTCGAGGATCACGGCACCCTTGTTCCATGGCAGGAAGCAGAAGGCTCCCACCGACCCGATGATGACGAGGAATGGAGCAAGCGCATAGAGGAGTTTGTCGGCACGGTCGACGAAGAAGATCTCCTTGATGAGCATCTTCACGACGTCGGCGAACACCTGGAGCAGTCCCCACGGTCCCACACGCATCGGGCCCAGTCGGCACTGGAAGTAGGCACAGACCTTACGCTCCATGAAGATCAGCGCGATGGCGAGCAGTGCGTATGCCGTAAGGATGAGCACGCCCACGATCACACATTCAATCAGTATCGCCCAGAAATCCCCCAGTCCGAGTGTCTGGCGGAGAAGCTGGTCGAACCATTGTGTTACTATTGAAAAGTCGAACATAAATATTCTCTTGAAGTTTGAAACGTTATTATCTGTCGATGTCGGGGATGACGAAGTCGATGGCGGCTCCGGTGCTCACGAGGTCGGCAATCTTCTGTCCGCGGAGCATGGGGTCGAGGGCGCCCACGAGGGTAAGGCCCATGGGGCGCATCTTCAGGCGGTAAGGACTCTTGTCGCCCCTGGAGTCGAGATATACGCCGAACTCGCCGCTGGCACCCTCCACCGAGAAGTACCACTGTCCCTCGGGCACCTTGATGATGGCCTTCTGCTTCACGTAGAAGTCGCCCTCGGGGATGTTGTCGATGAGTTGCTCAATGATGTCGAGGCTCTGGTACATCTCCTGGATGTGCACGAGATAGCGGTCCATGGAGTCGCAGCCGGTAAGGGTGATCTGCTTCCACTCCACCTTGTCGTATACGTCATAGGGATGGTTCTTGCGCACGTCGTTGGCCCATCCGGCGGCACGTCCGGCCGGTCCGGTGACACCGTAGTTGATGCAGTTGGCCTTGTCCATCACGCCCACCTTCTCGAAGCGGTTGTGGGTGATGACATTGTCGCCGAACACATCCATGTACTCCTGAATCATCGGGCGCAGGTACTTGCACAGCGCCTTGGTGTTCTTCACGAAGTCGGGGTCGATGTCGTCTTGCAGTCCACCTATTCTATAATAATTCTGGATCAGTCGTCCTCCGGTGGTCTCTTCCATCACGTTGAGCACATGCTCACGGTCGCGCATGCAGTAGAGGAATGCGGTGAGCGCGCCGAGGTCCTGGGCGCAGCAGCCACAGTAGAGCAAGTGGTTGTCGAGGCGCTGCAACTCGTCCATGATGGTGCGGATATACTTGATGCGGTCGGTGAGCTCTACACCCAGGCCTTCCTCTATCACGCCCACGAGGGCGTGGCGGTGCATCATGGCCGAGAGGTAGTTGAGTCGGTCAGTGAGTGCGAGGGTCTGCGGGTAGGTGTAGCTCTCGCACATCTTCTCGATGCCGCGGTGGATATATCCCACATGCGGGTAGATGCGCTTCACGGTCTCGCCGTCGAGCACGGTCTGCAGACGGAGCACACCATGGGTGGAGGGGTGCTGCGGACCGATGTTCACCACATAGTCGTTGTCGTCGAAGAGGCGGTTGCGCTTGCACAGCAGTTTGCCGTCCTCGTCGAGGCTATATTCACGTCCATAGTCGCTCTCCTGGTCGTCCTCGAGCGAATACGAGTCGTTGAACTCCCAGTTCTTGCGGAAAGGATGGCCCTTGAAGTCGGTGCGCAGGAAGAGGCGCTCCATGTTGGGGTGTCCGAGGAACTTGATGCCGAAGAAGTCGTAGACCTCACGCTCAAGCAGGTCGGCAGCCTTCCACAGGTCGATGACCGACGGGATGACGTAGTCGTCGCCCACCTGTCGGGCAATGGTCTTCACGCTGGTGCGGTCGTGTGTCTCGGTGTTCTCAAGGATGTAGATGCAGCCGAGGCCTTCCTCGCCGAAGTCCTCGCCGATGATGGTGACGAGGAAGTCGAAATGCTGTTTCTCTTTCAGTTCGCGCATGCTCTTGGCGAAACTGTCGAATGCGATGATCTTGCTGTCTATTCTCATTTCGCCTCCTCCTTGTTCTCTTTAAGTTCGTCAACGAAGTCGTCGGGCACGTCGGTCACCACGATGGGTCGCTTCCAACCCGAGGTGATGGCTGCATTAGAGAGGTTGAGCTCGCGCTCCTCGGCGGTCTGCTTGTGGTTGGCACCGCCGAAGAACTTCTCAATCTTCACCTTGCGCTGAAGCTGCATCATGCCATACATGATGGCCTCGGGGCGCGGTGGGCAACCGGGGATGTAGACATCCACGGGAACAATCTCCTCGATGCCTTTCACCACGTGGTAGCTCGACTTGAAGGGACCGCCAGAGATGGCGCATCCTCCCACGGCGATAACATACTTGGGCTCTGCCATTTCATCATAGAGACGCTTGAACACCGGTGCCATCTTGTGGGTGATGGTGCCGGCGCACATGATCAGGTCGGCCTGTCGGGGAGAGTTGCGGGTGACCTCGAATCCGAAACGGGCGAAGTCATAACGTGCGCAGCCCACCGACATGAATTCGATGCCGCAGCAAGAGGTGGCGAAAGTGAGCGACCAGAGCGAGTTCGACCGTCCCCAGTTAATGAGTTGGTCGAGATTGCCCGTCACTACGTTCACACCGCCCTCGTTGAGTTCCTCGATGAGTTTCTCCAGGCCCTCATTGTCCTTGAACTCATCGTAAGGGATACTCTTGATACGTGGTTTCCTTACTTCCATTCCAACGCTCCTTTCCGCCAGGCGTAGGCCAGGCCAAATACGAGCACGAGGAGGAAGAATCCGATGCTGACAATGGCCATCACACCGAACTGTTTCACCACTACTGCCCATGGGTAAAGAAAGACCGTCTCGATATCGAACAAGAGGAAGAGGATGGCGAAGAGGTAAAACCCGATCGACACGGGCAACCATGAGGACCCGTGCGTAGGAATACCACATTCGTAAGGCTCACCCTTCAACTTGTTATACGACCGAGGTCCAATCAACTTGGCAATGACGTAAGCCGCCACCACCAAGACAACTGCCGTTAAAATAACGGTAATAAACAAAGTGAAATACATATATATGTGTTTTAAAATTGTATGCGCTTTGATTATCCCTAAACAAAATGCGATGCAAAGTTAGCAATAAAATGCCAATAAACCTAAAATAAATCAAAAATTGTAGTAGGAAATCAAACCTTGCATGGGACTTTTCGCCACCTTGTCGATTGCGAAGCCCTCTTCTGCGGCTGCGAAAACAAGTTGTTCGCTGAAATAATACGCCACACTGCCGATGGCCCTCACGGGTAAGTCGGGGCGGTGATACTGGGTGAGGTTGCGACGGAAAAAGGCACGGAAATTGTGGACGACAAACTGCTGAACGTCAGCGCTGTCGAGATGCTCGTGGATGAAGCGGGTGGTCTGCGCGAGGAAGCGGTTGGGCAAGGGCTCGCGATAGACGCGCTGGATGATGTCGGCGGTGCTGAGACCGGTCTGCCGGTGGTATTCCTCGGCCAGGTGGGTGGGAAACAGTCCCTTGCACAACGTGCCGAGGAAGTTGCGCCCCAGCACAGCGCCACTTCCCTCATCGCCCAGGATATAGCCGAGCGGCGGGGTGTTCATCACCAGTCGATGACCATCGTAAAGTCCTGAGTTGGAGCCCGTTCCAAGGATACATGCAATGCCTTCCTCGACACCGAAGAGGGCGCGGGCAGCCCCCAGCAGGTCGCTCTCCACCATCACGGGCTTTTGATGGGCGCCGGCTGGGAAGAAGGTGGCCGTGAGCATGTGCTGGAGCCGTGGTGCGACAGATGGCAGGGCACCGGCTCCATAGTAGTAGACACCCCCTACCTCTTCTGCCTGACTGAGGAAATCAGCGTCGAGTTCCTCGTTCAGTATTTTCTCGATTTGCTCATCCGACTGGTGGATAGGGTTGATGCCCTGCGTGGTGGCAGAGGCGATGGCTTGCCCGCCCTCGGCGAGGCACCAGTCGGTTTTTGTGCTGCCGCTGTCGGCTATCAGTATCTTCATGCGAAAGAAGCGTTTTTTTTCAGTAAAATCCAACCTATCGGGGGATAATCTCTTGACTTGCAAAGGTACAAAGCAATTGCGACATGGCCAAATCCGTAAAAAAAAAACACAAAAAATGGTCGGAATTATTGCAAAAATGCAAAGTTTGAACTATATTTGCGCCAAATAGCCTTAAAGATAAGATTATAGCAACAAAAATGCTATCTTTATGAAGTAGGTCTATCCATTTTGCCAATATCCACGGAAATGTAGAAAAGAACATGTTTTTGCCCTGTGCAATATGTTATAATTAACCATATTTATACACAATTAAAAAAAATCCATTATGAAGAAAATGATAATGATTGCTGCCATGATGCTCATGAGCATCGGCGCATTTGCCCAAAGCAATGTGTATATCAAGCCGATGGTCGGCGGTTCACTGGCTACCCTTGTTGGTGATGTGGAGAACAATAAGATGAAGATCGGACTTGTCGTCGGTGGCGAATTGGGCTACAATTTCTCTGAGAACATGGCCTTGACAGCTGGTGTGCTGTATTCTATGCAAGGCACAGGCGTTAAGGATCATGACGAGAATATCAACATGGACTATCTGAATGTTCCCATCTTGTTCAACTACTATGTCGCTCCCGGACTGGCCATCAAGGCCGGTGTGCAGCCTGGCTTCCTGCTGAGTTCGAAATGGGATGACGAAGACATGAAAGACATGAACGAGACATTCGACCTTTCCATTCCTCTGGGCATCTCCTACGAGATCAGCGACTTCGTGATCGACGCCCGTTACAATCTGGGTGTGACCAATGTGCTGAAGGAAAATAAAGGATGGACTTGGGACGGCAAGGCAAGGAACAGCGTCATCATGCTGACCCTTGGCTACAAGATTCCATTCTAATAGATTTAGGAGTTCAGGAGTTCAGGAGTTCAGACATTACCAAGAACTCTAAAGACCTTAAGGACTCTAAGGACTCTAAAGACCTTAAAGACCTTAAGGACTCTACGAACTCCAGAAATAATCAGATATTCAGTAGGGCGCTCACCTCAGCGGGGTTGAGCGCCCACTCGTATGTATAGCGCTCGTCGGCCTCTTCCTTGTCGTCGATGATGGTGAGTTGCTGGGCACTGGCTTTCGCCTCGAGCAGTTGGCCGATGGTCATCTTCTCCTCCAGGCGGCGGAGGACAGCCATCATGCCATCGTGGCTCATGTCTCTCTGGGTCTGGCCGGTGAAAGGCATCTCGAGCCACACAATCTCGCGTTTCTGCACTTCGAGGATGCCGAAGATGAGACCTTTCGACAGGTTGCTCTCGCTGATGCGCACCATGTGCTGCACGCACGAGGGGTCGTAGGCCACGCCATCCTTGTTCGACACCTTCATGGGGTATTCGCTGCTCATCCATCCCACAACGAGATTGGGCGACAATGCCCCGTTGGAATAGGCATTGCAGACGAACGCCACCATCTCGGCCTTCGCCTGCTCGAGTTCGGGCAGCGACAGTTCGATATACTCGGCCGTACCCACCATGTCGGGGATATGCTGGATGTCGCCCGAGTGCTTGGCACCGGTACAGGTGAGGTGATAATAGGCGCAGTCCTCGGCTTTATTATGGAAATACACACGGCAACTCAGGTCCATGTCGAGGTGCTGGGCAGGCAGGCCCTTGCCCCACTGCAGGAACAGGCGCACGGCATCGCCCTCCACGGCGAAGCGGGTACCCATCAGGGCACACGAGGTGTCCTGGATGGTGGAACTCCGGTCGCCCACACCAATGGGAATCTGGTAGAGTGCCGGGTCGATATAGATGGTCTTGCTCGCTGTCTTCGCAGCGGCGAAGCGTCTCGACATCGACTCCCCAAAAATGTTTTCCACTCCCTTCACCATCGCCTTGCGCTCCTCCTCGCTGTAGAGCGTCAGCAGTTTGTTGGCCGGTATGACCTTGGGGATACCCGTGATGGGCTTGGCGATGCGGGTGCTCTTCGGGTCGAAATAGGTCTCGGCGGCATTGCTCAGCGAGAGGAGCAGGCGCGCGGGCACATTGTCAGCCACCTCGTCGAAGGCCTTGAGCACGCGGTCGCCGCCCAACCTCAGCATGGTGGCGAAGAGGCACCGTGCGAAGAGTCCCGGACGCTCCTTGAGCAACCGAAGCATCATGTCGGGGTCGTTGGCCAGGCGGGCCTTGTCTACCCTACCCTGCCAAGTGGTGTATTCCTGTTTGTAGAAGAGGTCGAGCACTTTGGCCAGGAAGTCGAAGCCCTCTTTCCGGGAGTATTCTCCCAGGCGTAGCGCATGGATCATGCGCACCCACATGCCCCGTTTCGGGTTCATGTTCTCCACCGCCTGCAGGGCTGTCATTTGCAGGCCGTTTATCCATCGGGCCACGGTGCGGCATTGGCTGCGGTCGTATTTCAGGCGCAGTTCCATCTTCTTTTCCGCTGCGGCATCCACGCTGCGGTCGGCAGGCTGCCACATATGGCGGTTCACCCGGGCGGCATGGGCGATGAGCGTCTTGGGCTCGATAATCTGCACCTTGCCCGTCTTCTCATACCACAGGTAGCGAAGGATGTCGGTGGGCGTGCGCATCCACCGTGCCGCCTCGCCGCTCTTGCCCCGTCTCACCAGTTCGCGCACCACAATCATGGCGGTTTCCCTCATCGGCACCTCCACATCCTGCGGTACGTCAAACTGCCCTGCCAACAAGGAGAGCGAGTCTTTCTGCGACTCGTCGAGGGGGACGGGCGACGTGAGGAGCGAGCGGAACACCTGCTGCAAGTCGTCGATGACGAAAAGGCGCAGTTCCTTCAGTTTGCTGCCCTGTCCCTTGTAGGTGTAGTGGGCGGTGACGAACGGTGTGCCACAGAACGGGCATCCGTTGTAGCGCTCCAGGGCAAACGTCCCCTCGGGGATGAGATGGCCACAGGGAAGGGTCTCGCCACGGAACCCCGCCTCCTCACCGAAGATGTTGGCCAGCAGGGTGACGAGATGGTCGGCCAGGGTCTCCCCGGTGGGCACCTGCCACCCTTTCACGAGTGGAGCCCAGTTGAGGTCCACCCCCATCACCTCGTTCACACAGGCAGTGATGCTAGCCAACTCGTCGGCCGTCACGGCGTTCAGTGCATGGAGCAACTGCTCGCTCACGCCGAAGCCATTCTCGGCCAGCCTGCGCACGAAAGCGGCCACAGGTGCGGTGATGGCCGACGTCATGTCGACCTCATCGCGGCGGATGTCGAGGAACAAGGCGCGGTAGCGCAATGCCACCTTTGTCAATGACTTGTTAAACATATCTTGCTCAATTAAAGGTAATTGGACGACTGATCAGAGAAGCAACCTTTCGGCCGCGAAATAGGAGTAAGCCGTCCTTGGACCTGTTTTTGTGGACTGCGGGCAGGACTCGAACCTGCGACCTGTAACCAGAGATCGGAGTATGACGTGATTGGTCCTTCGCAGGAAATCTCACCTCAGAAACTTACTGCTCTACCAACTGAGCTACCGCAGTCATTCTGTCAAAGCGTTCGTTTCTGCAAAAATAGTGTTTTTTTCGTTACCGCATTATTTTTTCGCCATAAAAAACATTGTTGGGTGCATTATTTCCGCGCACCTGCGAAAAATGTGGAGCGAGCAATCAAAAAGAAACTTTCGCCCCTATATTTTGTCCTTTTCCATAAAAAACACTATTTTTGCGGTTTACTATCCACTATACAAAACATTTCAACATCATGGGCAACTACCGCTTATGCTATATCACACGCAACTACCGCGGGGTGGAAGGGTCTGGCAACAAGGCCAAGACCGACAATGAGGACACTCTCGTGGAGATGGGGGCTGTCAACCTCGGACTGCGACGCACTTTCCATGACAACAAGGCGCTCAAGTTCATACTCGACCTCGCCGGGGTCATCCGCTATTGCTTCGCGCTCCGCAAGGGCGATATCGTCGTCTTGCAATATCCAGTCAAGAAATATTTCGCCTTCCTCTGCCGTGTTGCCCACCTCAGGGGAGCCAAGGTGGTGACCCTCATCCACGACCTCGGGTCAATGCGGCGGAAGAAACTCACCATCGCGCAGGAAATCAGCCGTCTGATGCATGCCGACTACGTCATCGCATCCAACGACGTGATGAGGCAGTGGCTCGACAAACACGGATTCACCCACCACCTCGGTGCACTGGGACTGTTCGACTATCGTTCAAAAACCACGCACCAGGAGGAGAAGGGAACAGAAGTGCCGAAAGAGCGCTCCATCGTTTATGCCGGAGCGCTCACCATGCGTAAAAACGCATTCATCCTGCAACTCCCCGATGTCATCAAAGGATACAAGATGCATATCTACGGCAACCGCTCAGGACTTCCGGAACTGAAGGAGAGCGACCGGCTCATTTTCCACGATTTCATGCCCGCCGACCAGTTCATCCAAGGGGTTGAGGGAGATTTCGGCTTCGTGTGGGACGGTGACTCCGTGGACAGCTGCACCGGCAACTTTGGTGAATACCTCCTCTACAACAGTCCGCACAAGGTGTCCTTCTATCTCAGGGCGGGGATGCCCATCATCATCTGGGAGGAAGCGGCCCTTGCCAAACTCGTGGAGGAGGAGGGCATAGGGTTCGGCATCGGCAGCATCAAGCAACTCAACACCCGGCTCGCATCCATCACCGAAGAGCAGATGGCTGCCATGCGCGACAACGTGCGGCGCGTGAGCGACACCCTAGCCCATGGCGGCTTTTTCAGAAAGGCTCTGGAGGAGGCTTTGGACAAGTTGACAATGGGCAAGTAGCTTCTGGGGCTGCTATAAAAAAAGGTGTTGAACCGAGATCGGTTCAACATCATTCACAAACATCATTCGCAAAAAAGGGAAAGGTCATCCCCCGCAATGGGAGATGACCTTTCTACTATTCGATAGACGGCCGGTGGCAGAAACCGATGGCCGAAGCTGGTGGCCGTAGTCGATGGCCGTTGCCGATAGTCGTTGCCGGTGGTCGGTGGCCGTAGTCGGTGGCACCAGCCGATGGCCGTGGCCGATGGCTCACAGCGGTTTAGTATCCGGGATTCTGGTATACGTCGCCATTGCTGATGGCCTGGATGAATGCCTGTGGGATGGGGCGCAGCGCATACTCGGGCTTGTAATACTGGCCCAGGTCGGGATGCGTCTCCTTCAGGTAGTTGGCGTCTTTCATCATACCCGTGCGCTTCAGGTCGTAGAAGCGGCTGTACTCACCACAGAGCTCACGTCCGCGCTCGTCGAGGATGGTGCGGATGGTGGGCGTGCCCGTGAGGAGCTTGGCTCCGGCGCGCTGTCTCACCTTATTGATATTGGCCAGCGCGTTGGCACCCTGGTTCAGGTAGAGGTTGGCCTCGGCGGCGATGAGGTAGATCTCCGACATACGCATGATGAACGTGGCGTTCAGGTTACCGTTACGCATCTTTCCGGCATTGGCCACATAGTAGTTGTCGCTCTTGTGCTTGCTGAGCGAGGGATAGATGTAGCGGAAGAGGTTGTCCTTGCCATTGAGCGTCATCTTCACGTTGCGGGCATTGTCGTCGTACACGTCCTTGTAGTCCACGAGCAGGTATTTCGACGTAGCCTTTCCGGCCACCTCCTGTGCGTAGTTCACATCCTGCGGCACCACGATGCGGTAGGCCAGCTCGCCGGGAGCGAGCGACTGTCCCACCACGCTGGCGTCCTTGTTGAAGTTGGCCTGCGTGTTGGCATCCCAGGTGAAGTTCTGGTTGGCGTTCCACTCTGTGGTGAACGAGGCGTGGTAGCGTGGGTCGAGCGTGCCGTCGTCCTGCACGAAGAGGCTGAGCAGGTGCTGGGTGGGCATGAAGTAGCCCTCGGCGTCGTACTCATACGAGAGCACGGCATCCTGGGTCTTCGTCCAGGCGCCAAACTGGCTCAGCGCGCACTGGAAATCCTCGTCCATACGGTTGCACTTCCAGTTGCCGTTGCTCGAGCCGTGGCCGTCCTTGCCGGCATACCAGCGGTGCTTCCAGAGGGCCTCTTTGTTCTCCATATTGTTGGCCTGCTTGAACACCTCCTCGAAGGTGGGATACATGTAGGCGCCATAGTTGCCGCCACCCGACTCGCAGTCGGCTATCAGTTTGTTGGCGGTGTCGAGGGCTTTCTGCACATATTCGGTGGTGCCATACTCATAGGTCTGCAGGTAGGCCTTGGCGAGCATGCCGAGGGCAGCCTTCTTGGTAGGCGTGGTGCAGGTGGCGTCGGTGCCCTTCTGCAACCACTCCACGGCAAACTCCAGGTCGGGGAGGATGATGTCCTGGTACACCTGCAGCGGCTCGGTGCGTGTGGGGTCGTAGACGGTAGAGGTTGGCGGCTCGGTGATGACGGTCACGGCACCAAACTGCTCCACGGCGTTGAAGTAGTACATGGCGCGCATGAAGCGTGCGATGGCCACCTGGTAGTTACGCTCGGCCTCGGTCTTGAAAGGCACCTTGTCGGCCTTCGAGATGGCGATGTTGCAGGCACCGATGCCGTCGTAGATACAGTTCCACATATTGGCGGTGTGGCTGATGCTGGGAGCGGCTCCGGCGTCGAACCAGAAGTACTGGGTGTACGAGGAGTTGATATTGGCGCGGTAGGTCCACAGGTCGGTGTCGCCTTCCGTGAACATCATGTAGAACTCCGTTCCATAGAGGTGTCGCTCCATGCCGAAGAAGGTCTGGTTCACCAGCGAGGCGTAGGTTTCCTCGGATGTGGCGAGGTTGTCCATGGTGAATCCGCCAGGGTTGGTCTCGTCGAGTGAGCATCCACTGAGAGAGGCCAGGGCTGCCGTCATAGCGGCAGACAGCAGGATATTCTTGATTTTGGTTTTCATAATGTCTTTCCTCCTTTGATTAGAATGTGATGTTAACACCAAACACGAACTGCTTGTAGGTGGGGAATGCGTCGGCTCCGCCCATTTCGGGGTCGGTGCCCTTCAACTGGCTCTCGGCGCAGATGATCCAGGGGTTATAGGCAGTGAAGTAGAACCTGCACTTCTCGATGAGGGCATGGCGGGTGAGGGCGCTGGGCAGGGTGTAACCGAAGGTGATGTTCTTGATTTTGAAGAACGAGCCGTCGAAGATGCGGAGCGCGGAGATGCCGATGCTCTGGTCGTCGCCCGAACCAGGTGCGGGATAGTAGGCTCCCTGGTTGTTCTCGGTCCAGTAGTCCACATCGGCAATCTGGTTCTCGGTGACGGCCGACTTGGCCGTGTAGAATCCGAGCAGTTTGCTCGAGATGGTCTGGCCAAGACGGGCCATGGCGTAGACGGTGAGGTCGAAGTTCTTGTAGGTGAACGTGTTGTTCAGACCAAGGATCCAGTTGGGATTCTGATGGCCGAGCACGCGGCGGTCTTGGTTGGCACTGTACTTGTGCTTGCCTTCGTCGGTGGAACCGTCGTCTTTCACCACGGGCACGGTCTCAATCTTCACCCATCCGGGTTTCACTCCATAGGTGTCGAGTTCTTCCTGCGATGCAGAGGTGCCCCAGATGCCGGCATACTTGTAGTCGTAGATCGACTTGATGGGGTGTCCCTCGAAGAGTCCCTCGTTCACGAGGTCGCCGTCGGGCAGTTTCTCGATGCGCTCGAGTTGCCATGTGGCGGTGAACGCGGTGCTCCATGTGAAGTCCTTGGTGAGGATGTTGCGGCTGTTGATGGTCATCTCAAAACCTTTGTTGCTGGTCTTGGCCAGGTTCTCCCAAGTGCTCAGTGGCGATCCCCAGCCGGTGGCACCGTTGGTGATGGGCATGGTGCGCTTGAAGAGCAGGCCGCGGGTCACCGTGGTGTAGTAGTCGATGCTACCGTCGATGCGGCGGTTGAGGATGGCGAAGTCGAGACCGAAGTTCCAGTTGTATGACTTCTCCCATCCCAGCGACGGACTCTCGTAGGTGCCCGAGTACTATGCGAAGGGCTGTGTGTGCGAGCCGTCGATGGTGATACCGCTGCTGGTGTAGATATAGGCGGTGGTGCTGGTGCCATAGGCGCCCACGCCGCCCGAGTTACCGGTGATACCGGCACCGATGCGGATCTTCAGGTTGTCGAGCCAGCTCTTCGTGCCTTCCATGAAGGCCTCGTCGCTCACGCGCCAGGCCACGGCTCCTGCGGGGAAGGAATCCCACTTGTTGCCTTCGGTGAAGAACGACACGCCGTCCCAGCGGTTGGAGAAGGTGAAGAGATACTTGCCCTTGTAGGAGTAGTTGAAACGGAGGGCATACGACATCTTCTGGGTCTGGGTGAAGCCCGACTCCAGGTGCTGGCTGGTGGCCGACATCAGGCGCCAGTACTGCCATACGTCGAGGGCCTGGTTGCTGCCGCCGGCCAGTGCCTCCTCGGTGTTGTTCTTCGACCATGACGACACGGCGGTGATGCCGAAGTCGTGGTCATCGGCCACGGTGCGGGTATAGGAGAGGATGTTCTCCCAGTTGTAGCCGTAGGCATCGTTGTAGGTCAGGTCGGCATGTGGCGAGCCTGCGTAGGTAGGACGGAGGGCGTTGGAGTACTTGCCCCAGTATTGTCCGAGCCTGGAGTGCGAGAGGGTGGCGTTCACCTGTGAGCGGAAGTTGAGTCCGGCCAGCGGGGTGAGCTCCAGGTAACCGATAGCGTTGATGTAGGTATTGCGGGTGTTGCGCGCATACTGGTTGGTGATCTTGTCGGCCAGCGGACTGTATTGATTCTCGATATACTCATGGTTCACGTTGCCGTTGGCATCATAGACCTCGCCCAGTGGCAGGGCTGCCAGTGCGCGGGTATAGGTCTTGTTGTCGCCACGGTCGTGGATGGTGTAGGTAAGGTTGGAGGTGAATCCCACCTTGGCCCAGTCGAAGATGCGCTGGTCTACGTTCAGGCGCAGGGCGTAGCGGTCGCGCTGCTCGTTGCTCAGCAAGCCCTTGTCCTGGCTGTAGACGGCAGAGGCGTAGACAAGGGTCTTCTCCGTGCCACCGGTCACCGACACCGAGTATTTCTGTGTGGTGGCCTTGCGTCCCGACACCTCGTCCACCCAGTCAATCCACTTGCCCTGGTTGTAGGCATCGATATAGGCCTGGTTGCCGCCGAGCAGTGCGTTCACGTTCTCGGGATAGCTGCCATTCTTGTATTTGTAGGCCTCGCGGTAGTAGTTGGTC
>Ga0256407_10005303_pt1 | contig 20803 bp, 30 predicted proteins | sample RumenRJG_04DNA_FD_193489 | JGI IMG/M metagenome (GOLD analysis project Ga0256407, IMG submission 193489) | Bovine rumen microbial communities from Lethbridge, Alberta, Canada - RJG_04 | ecosystem: Host-associated > Mammals > Digestive system > Stomach > Rumen | place: Canada: Alberta... | reverse complement strand
GCGCGTTTAACGTCGCGTCGTCAGAAAAGAGCAACGCTCGTTCGTCGTTCGCGACGCGCCGCCGCGACGCGCCAACCACGCGCCTCGCGTCAAATTCCGCCTCTGACTCCAACGGCGACGCGGCAAAAAGCCCCGTCGCGCCGCTTGCGTCAAAAAAACGAACGAACTCGTCCCGTCCTCGTTCCCGCCATTTGCTCGCGTAGAATCGACGAACTCCCGGAAAACGCTCCCCCGTCCGATCTTCCCCTTCGCAAAGTTCGCCCGCAATCGTCACTATCGGAGCCAGCGGCGAAAGACGTCGAAAACGCTCCACGTCGGCGACGCAAAACTCGTTCGGGAACGAACGTAACAGTAGAAAAAAATCGACGTTACGAAGAATCGGGCCTGCGGTAAAGTCGCGACGATCCAGAACAGGGACGCCAAATCGTCCCGATAGTTCTCTCACGTCGCTCGCAAGCGCGAGAAATTCGCGCCGGTCGCTCCTTCCGCATAACGCCAACATAAAACGCAGTCTATCCTTTAACGCTTTACGATCCAATAACTTAACGTTTCTTTTCCGCAAGAAACGAAACGTTGCAACGACCACAGCTCATACAATCGCTATAATCGTTGCAATCGTTATATTTTAATATTATCAGAGCGTTCGCAAAAAAACAGACCCTAACGCCTTAAATCTCCGATTTTTTCAAAATTGACGCGGGAATTAACCGCGAGAACAGACGATTTTCTCGCCCCAGACGGGCAGAATCACGGAATCGTTCGCACATCTTTTGACTTGGTTGTAACCGTAGTCGTAAGACCAACGCCATTTGTCAATGAGATGTCCGAGTTCCAGAATGTGCGAAAGGAAGGTTTGCTTAGGCTTAATCGTTTCGTTCACCGCCTTCGGAACGTCCAGTCCGACGGCAAGGTGCGGGATGAAGACGTCGACGGGGGCTTTGGGCGTCAACTGACTCACGTCGCAGGCGTCGCCGACATGGTAGACGACGAAATGATCCGTCTTCGGACCGCAGTCGATCTCGAAAGTCGTAACGTACTTGATCAGAGTTTTATTGTGATCGACGCGCTTGAGTCGGATTCGAGAATCGCCGATCTCAATTTCTCGTTCGTCTTCCTCGACAAGCCAGTCGTTTTTGATGAAATTGGAGACGACCGGCTTCCCCGCCGCCGTCATGGCGTCGCAAAACGAAGTCGTGAAGTGGTCGCCGTGGTTATGCGTCACGAGAAGATAGTCGACGAAAGGAATAAGTTCCGAGGCGCGGCGATGCTTAATGTCGACGGCGATCGTCTGCGTCGGAGTCTTGACGACGTATCCCATGTTGTAGAGATGCCAGAAGACGACGGTATTCTCCTCCGCTTTCGTCTCCCTGATCTCGCCGAGCGCTTTATCAAAAGAAGCGTTCAAATATCGCAAAATAGCGCGCTCGTTTTCCCAGCGCGCCGCTTCCTCGGGGGACGACTTAAAATAATCGCCAAACTCGCTTGCGCGAAGACGATCGACTGAACGTTGAAGCGTATGCGCCGCGTCAAGCCGTTCGGAGGACACGTCCGTCGCCGACGTTCTAATCATGGCGCTAATCGCGGCGTCCGCTTCTTCCGCCGTCGGTTCGACAAGATTCGGGTCGACGTCTTCCGCCAAGCCAAGATCGCAGTTCGCCAACGCCCAAAGACAAGGAGACGCTAACGCCATGCGTAAAAAGTCGCGTCTAGGATGAATCGCGCCTATCGAAATTCTCTTTGTCATCGCTCTGACTCCTTCTTCGTAAAAGACGCCGCTACTTAAGCGCCGGATTAAGTTTTATCGCCTCTTCTCGCGAAATCTCGAAAGGTTGCGTCTTGGAAAAACGCCTGCCGCGAATCGACGCGTAATGTTCGAAAATCTGATTGTAATTCCACTGAAGAAACGAAAAGAGCTTGGGATTAGGATCCTTTTTCAACCATCTGTCGCACATATCGCGGCAAACGGCCTCATATCGCGTCTTCGAACCATGTTGCCAGTTACGTCCCGGAAAACGTCTAACAAAACCGTTAAAAGAAGGATCGATATGATACAACTCATGAAAAATCGTCGTTAACTTGTCGTCAAAACCTAAGTTGCAAAACCGAGGCGTCATGACGGTAAATAAGTACATGAATCGCGTTTTACCGTCGGGCGCAAACGCCACGGGATTCTTAAAATAGCGTGTAACTTCAAGGCGCGCGGTTCCTTTCCCCAATTTCATACTAAGCGGTCTAGTAACGACGCGCTTGATTGCGACCGCCTCCACTCCTCCTTCAAAAAGCAGCGGCGTTATGTACGCTAACTGACCATACTGACTGTGACGGTTTCGCGCCTCCGCCATGCCAAAACCGACTCGCTCGACGTCGATATGGCGGAGTTCCGCAATCGTATTGCAAATATTCCGGGAAAGTTCCTTGATCGCCAAAGGATAATCGAGAACGTCCTTTGATTCAACCATGATACCCCCAGCCTTTCCGCAGGTCAATAAAGGAACGAAGGAATTCAACGTTCGGCAACAACAAAGCGACGTTACGGAAACCGCAACGTCGCTCTGCGTTATACGTATAACCGTCCAAAGGACGACAAAACGTTCCAACGAAATCGAATCACTCGACCGTCGGAATCGAGGGAGCCGCCTTCTTGTTGCTGTATTCGTCCTTACCGACGAATTCGATCAGCGCCTGCTTGCCCGCGTCGCCAAGTCGCGGCTTCGCGAGTTTAAGGATACGCGTGTAACCGCCGGGACGACCGACGTAACGAGGCGCGATGACGTCAAAAAGAAGCGTCACGGCTTCGCGATTGTCGAGTTTCTCGTTGACGGCACGACGCGCCGCGACCGCGGGAGCGCTCGCCTTGACCCATTCCTTCCAAGCGTCGCTTTCACGCCAAGCTTTCCACTCGGCGGAATTCTTCTCGGCTTTGCACGCGAGTTCTTTCGCTTTCGCAATCGAATCCTGAGCGTGAACAGCCTTCGTTATGAGCTTTTCAATAAAAGGACGGAGTTCCTTCGCCTTCGGGACGGTCGTAATGATGCGTCCTTTAGCCTTCGGAGCCATTTCCTTCGTATCATAAGCGTCGTCTTCGCGTTCCGTAAGAATCAGCGCGATCGCAAGACTGCGCAGAAGCGCGCGCTGATGGCTCGGGTTGCGCCCAAATTTACGTCCAATTCTTCTATGTCGCATAGCTATAATCTTTTATTCTTAAGAGTTACGTTATTTTCAGTTAAACTTCCCGAGCGGGGGAACCGCGCTGGTCTGCGGAACGCGCATGCCGAGTCGAAGTCCGATTTCGTTGAGCTTGTGGTTGACCTCTTTCAACGACGTCTCGCCGAAGTTACGCAGTTCGAGGAGCTGGTCTTCGTTGAGTACGACAAGCTGACCGACGGTCGAGACGTTCTCGTTCTCGAGACAGTTCATCGCGCGCGCGGAGAGCTTGAGTTCAGACAGCGGCGTCGCAAGCTTCTGCTCGAGCGCAGGATCGATCCCTTCGCCCGTCGCCGTCTTCGGACGACTGAAAACAGCGCCGTCCGGACGATCGTACTGGATGAAAGGATTGAGGTGCTTACGGAGAATCTTCGCCGCTTCGACGAGAGCCATTTCCGGATCAACCGAACCGTCGGTCGTAATTTCCATATTAAGGCGCTCGTAGTTCGTCTTCTGTCCAACGCGAGTTTCCGAAACGTTAAACATGACGTTGACGACAGGACTATACGACGCGTCGAGGGGAATATAACCGACTTCGTCGGCGCGATCGCGATCCGCGAGCGAAACGTCGGCGGGAACGTATCCACGACCGTTCTGAACGATCATTTCCAGTTCGAAAGGAACGTTCGCCGTAACGTTCGCGATCACGAGTTCCGGATTGATGATCTCAACCTGAGGATCCGCGACGACGTCCGCGGCCGTGACAAGGCAAGGCCCTTCTTTATCGATACGGATAACATGGGGACGATCGTCGTGCGATCGAACGACAAGCGACTTGACGTTCAACGCAATATCAGTAACGTCCTGCTCGACCCCGTCCAGCGAAGTAAATTCAAGCGCCGCGCCACGAAGCTTCATCTTCGTAACCGCGCTGCCTTCGAGACTCGATAGGAGAACCCGACGAAGGCTGTTGCCCACCGTGACGCCAAATCCGCGTTCGAAGGGCTCGCAGGAGAAACGACCAAACTTGGGCGTGAGGGACTCCTGATCGCAGACAACCTTGAAGGGAAGTTCCAAATTTCTCCATTTAATTCTCATTCATTTCGCTCCAATAACATTGGCGTTGCCAAGGAATTTATATGACCAAGCCTCTCATGTCGGCGCGACTTGCGTCGATCGGCGCGCGGCAAAAAAACCGAAGGCCGAAAGCGCGCCACGCCGCAGGAAGCGATCACTTCGAGCAGAGTTCGACGATGAGCTGCGGATTGACCGGCAACGAAACGTCGTCGAAGAGGGGGGTGCGCAAAACGGTTCCGCTCGGAACGTCCCCTTCGTTACGAACGAGGAAATCCGGCACCTTGCGAGCGCCGAGATTTTCGAGCGCAAAATCGACGATGGCGCGTGAGCCAGGACGCTTCGTCTTGGCGCCTTCGCGCTTGTAGACTTTGACGGAAATCGTGTCGCCGGGACGCGTTTGATAGCTGGCGACGTCAAGACGACGACCATTAACGCAGATATGACCGTGCGCGATAAGCTGACGCGCCTGAGCGCGAGAAACCGCGAATCCAAGACGGTAGACGACGTTGTCAAGACGACGTTCGAGGTAGGACATAAGAACCTGTCCCGTGTTCCCCTTCGCGCGCTCGGCCGCCTCGTAGTATCGGCGGAACTGCGCTTCCAAAACGCCGTAGTAAGTCTTGACCTTCTGCTTTTCGCGAAGCTGTTCGCCATATTCCGTCATCTTGCCGCGTTTGAAACCATGCATTCCGGGAGGAAGCGGTTTCTTGTTCGAGCCGACCTTTTCAAAGGGGCAACTCTGGGAATCGCAACGCGTTCCCTTCAGGAAGAGCTTAGCGCCCTCACGACGGCATCTCTTGCAGACGGGACCTAATGTTCGAGCCATTTATTTTGCTCCAGATTATTGTTTCGGTATGTTGTTGACTAATTTCGAGACCGCCCCTTCCCTCTTACGACGCGAGACGCGCGCCGAACCTAAAGAGAGGACGACCCCAGCCAAGGCGTTGAGCCGAAGACGCGCGTCAGACGCGACGACGCTTCGGAGGACGGCATCCGTTGTGCGGCAACGGCGTGACGTCTTCGATCGACTTGATCGTAAGACCCGCTTGGGAAATTCCCGTGATCGCCATCTCGCGACCGCTGCCGGGTCCCTTAACGCGAACGTCAACTTCCTTCATACCGAATTTCTTCGCCTTATCCGCAGCCTGCTGCGCCGCCATCTGACCTGCAAACGGCGTGCTCTTACGGCTGCCCTTGAATCCGCTCGTGCCGGCTGTCGCCCAGCAAAGCGTGTCGCCCTTCATGTCGGTGATCGTCACATTCGTGTTGTTGAAAGTCACTTTGATGTGGACGACGCCGTTCGCGACGTTTCTCTTAACCTTGCGTTTCTTAGAAACCTTTGCCACTGTTTTATCTCCAGATTCTTCCGAGTCGCGCGTTCAACGCGCAAGCTACGAAAATTTTGATGTTCTGATCCCAAAAATTCGATCGGCGGTCAGGCGACGCTATATCGCCGCCAAACATGACGCGCCCGTCTCGCTCCGCCAAGGGAAGCGAAATCATCGATCCTTGACGCCTTTCTTTCCGGCGACGGTCTTTTTCGGACCCTTGCGAGTGCGCGCGTTTGTTTTCGTGCGCTGACCGCGAACGGGGAGACCTTTACGGTGGCGAATGCCGCGATAGCATCCAATTTCACGAAGACGGGCAATGTTCTGGCTAACCTGACGGCGAAGCTGACCCTCGACGACGTAGTCGTTGTCGAGCAAATTGGCCAGTCTCGCAATTTCGTCCTCCTTGAGGTCTTTGGCGCGCACGGTCGGATCGACGCCGGCCTTGCGGCAAAGCTCGCTCGCGATCTGAGGACCGACGCCATAGAGGTACGTCAGCGAGACCGCTGTCGGACGATTGTTCGGAATATCAACGCCCAAAAGACGAGGCATTTAACTTCTCCTAATACGATGGAAACAAACGAGCGCTCAGGATCGCGCTCGAACTCACAGCGGACGCGCAGACGTTTAAAACATTACCCGATCGTCGTCTTCCGCCTGCAACGCCGCGCCACACAGGGATCAGCCCTGACGCTGCTTGTGTCGTGGATTGACGCAAATAACGTAGACGCGTCCCTTACGCTTGACGATTTTGCAATTTTCGCAAATTCGCTTAACACTGGCTTGAACCTTCATCTGGCTCTCTCCTTTGTAAAAACACGACGAGCGACTCGCGACTCATACAAGTCGTTTCGCTACTAGCCGAATTGTAGTGATTCTAGCGCACGTTTTTTTCTGTGCAAGGGGTCAATTCAAATTTAGAGAAAAAAATCCCTTTTTTCACTATTTTTACTCCTTCGTGCAAACGAACGCCGCTCTTTATCACTTGTTATGTTCGTAACGGTCGAAGAACGTCTCGACCATTTTCCTCTCCTCTTCCGTTTCCGGCGGACCGGTAAGAACGAGAGGACCCGTTTTCAGAATGCCGATCGTATGCTCTTCGTGCGCGCTCAGGCTCCCGTCTTCCGTGACGATTGTCCAGTAATCGCTCAGTTGCTTGACGCGTTTGCCGCCGGCGTTAACCATCGGCTCAACCGCAATGACAAGCCCCGGTTTGATCTGGAAATCCTCATAGCGGAGAAAATCCGGATAGACGAAATTCGGCACCTGCGGCGCCTCATGCATCGTTCTGCCGATTCCATGACCGACAAACTGCTCGACGACTGAAAATCCTTGGGAATGAACGTAACGCGCCATCTCGCGCGCAACGTCGCTCCAATACCTAGCCTTGGCGAGAAGTTTAATCGCCAACCCCAGCGTGTCGCGAGTAACTTGAACAAGTTTTCGCGCTTCGTCGGAAACGTTCCCAACGAGGCTCGAATAGGCCGAATCGCCGCACCATCCGTCAATTTTGCATCCTAAATCGACGCTCACAAGATCGCCGTCTTTGATCACGCGGTCGCTTGGAATTCCATGAACAACCTGCTCGTTGATCGAAATGCACGTGACGGCGGGGAAAGGAACGCGTCCGGGAACGCCTTTAAACATGCCGACGGCAAAGTTGCGTTCAAAAAGCTTCTCGACTTCCGCGTCAAGTTCAGCCGTCGTCATGCCGGCGCGGACGATCTTACGCACAAGTTCATGGGCGGACCATGTCAAAAGCCCCGCCTTTCGCATCTTCCAAATATCCTTTTCCGTTTTAAGCGAAAGCATTCTTGTCGCCTTTCGATGATCTCAAGGGATGAAATACGGAGTTCGCCGCGGGAAATCGGCGAAAAACACGCGGACGCCCGCGACGTTAAAGAAGCGCGAGCAACGGTTGAAAAAAGCAAAAAATCGCGCTGGAAAGGAGCGCGATCGCAAGACGGAGAAATTTCGCCAATCTGAAAACCGTCGCGTTGATAAGGCGGTCGGAATCGACGACGGTTCCAACCGCTCAAAATTCATCGGCGCGCGGAGCGCTCATTTGTATTCGTCGAGAACCGCGCGAATACGATCGTAAATCTCTTCGACGGAACCAAGTCCGTCAATTTTGCGGAGAATTCCCGACTTGGAATAATACCCGACGAGCGGTTCGGTCTGTTCGTGATACGCGACAAGACGCTGCTTGATCACGTCGGGATTGTCGTCGGCGCGGCCGCGCGACGCGAGTCGGCGGAAAAGTTCGTCCTCGGGAACGGCGAGTTCGAGAACGACGTCAAGAGGCGCGTTCTTTTCGGCGAGAATCTTGTCGAGCGCCTCCGCCTGCGCGATCGTACGCGGAAAACCGTCGAGAAGGCAGCCGCTTGTCGCTTCGTCAAGACGTTCGACGACGACGCCGATCACAACCTCGTCGGGAACGAGGGCGCCCGCCTTCATGTACTTGTCCGCCTCAAGCCCAATCGGAGTTTGAGCCTTGACGGCGGCGCGGAGCGCGTCGCCTGTCGAAAGATGAAAAAGACCGTAATCGCGGACGATATTTTCCGCCTGCGTCCCTTTGCCCGCGCCCGGAGGTCCGACAAACACTACTCGCATCGTATTTCCTTCTGTGCTAAAACGCCGCGTCCCGTCGCAACGGTCTGCCGCGTTGCCGCGACAACCCCGCATGTCTCAAGGGACGGCAGGCGACTGTCTATTTGTAAAACGACAAAGGCGTCCGGAGTCCTCCGAAAAGGAAGAAACGTCCAAACGCCGTTTAAGAACGCCGCCCTAAGAGAAGGCCCTCTCAGGGCGACGCAACTTTTCAATCACTTTTCAAGGAGTCCCTTGTAATTGCGCATAACGAGATGCGCGTCGATCTTGTCGACAAGGTCGAGCACGACGCTGACCGCGATGAGAAGGCTCGTGCCGCCGAAGAAACTCGCAAGGCTGTAGCCGACGTGAAGCGAATTCGTAATGAGCGTCGGAACGATCGCGATGATCGCAAGGAACGAAGCGCCGACGTACGTGATTCGGAGCATGACCTTCTCCAAATAGTTCGCCGTGCTGCTGCCGGGACGATAACCCTGGATAAACGTGCCGCTTCTCTTAAGATTGTCCGCCATGTCCTTCGGATTGAAGGTGACCGCGGTCCAGAAGTAGCAGAAGAAGTAAATCAGGATAACGTCGAGCAAGATGTAGGTGAAGGAACGGCTTCCGCTGAAAATATTGTGACCGCCGCGAACAAAACCAATCCACCACGACGAGGCGTCGGAAGAAAGGTTCGTCGCGAGGTACGCGAAAATAAACTGCGGGAAGAGCAAGAGGCTGCTCGCAAAGATGATCGGCATAACGCCCGCCTGGTTGACGCGAAGCGGGAGATACTGTCGATTGCCGCCGTAAACCTGACGACCGCGAACGTGCTTGGCGCTCTGCGTCGGGATACGACGCTGACCCTTCGTGATGAAAACGACCCCGAGGACGACGACGAAGAAGAGGAAGACGAGGAAGAGCAGCGTCTCGACGCCAAAGGTTCCGCCCATCTTGAGACCGCCGTCGCTCGTCGCGGCGTTCCAGAGTTCGTTGATCGCGCCAGGAGCGCGCGCAAGGATGCCCGCCATAATCAGAAGGCTGATGCCGTTTCCGATTCCGTATTCGTCAATCTGTTCGCCAAGCCACATCAGGAACGCCGTGCCCGTCGTCATAATGAGGATTGCGAGCCAGTACCACATGAAGGTAAGATGACCGTTTTCCGCAACGCAGTTCGACAGGAACATCTGCTGAGTTCCCGAAGAAAGCATCTGCTGACCCGCCTGCGCGTTCAACATGGAAAGGTACGCCATCGACTGGATAATGCAGATAAGAATCGTCGCGTAACGCGTATACTCGTTGATCTTTTTACGTCCGCTTTCGCCTTCCTTCTGAAGCTTTTCAAGAGGCTCGTAAACCGTCGCGAGAAGCTGGAAAATAATCGACGCGGAAATGTACGGCATGATGCCGAGACCAAAAATCGTCATCTGGTCAAGCTGCGTGCCGGAGAAAACGGCGACTTGATTCAAAAGATCGCCAAATCCGTCCGCGCCGCCAAACGCAGAAACCATGTTCGAATCGACCATCGGCAGAAAGATATTCCAGCCAAGACGATAAATGGCGAGTAAACCAAGGGTTAGAAGGATCTTTTTTCTCAATTCTGGAATCGAGAACATTGTCCGAATTTTTTCAATCATCGAAACCTCGAATGTGGAGATGCGCCTAATCGCAGAAGCGCTACGCAACGGGAGTCAAACGCACGTCCGCACGATCGCTGACCTTCCGCATTTTCAGCGCGCTCTTTACTCCAGGCGAACGCGATAAGCGAAAGCCTGTCCGTTAATTCTTCGTCCACTCGCCGCTCGAGACGGCGCCCCGGAGACACGAACAGTCGTCTCTGACGAACTGCTCGTCGTTTGAAAGCTACGGCGCGCCTCGGCGTTTGGACTCGTTTGCCTCTAAATCACGGCGCTTACGTCTGCCTGCGTTTACAACGCCCGCACGCGCCGAACAACGTCTGCCGGAAACCAATATAGCCCCCGCTTCCCAAAGGACGCGGAACCTCACGCAGAATCCGACTATTTTAGGCAGTTATTCTATTCAAGATATGAAATAAGGCAAGGCGGCCTCGTGTTAAAAGCCTAAAAAAACATAAACTTTCGGAAAAATTTCATCAATCAGTTCTTAAAAATGAAACGTCCTGCGAAGCCGAAAAGAACAATATTAAGAAACGCTTGATTGTATTTGCGTTAGATAACGCAAAAGGTCGTTCGATCTCGGAAACGATCAAACGACCTTTTGTTTGAATCAACTCGAACGCACGCTAAACGAAGCGTTCGGATACGAAGTCTTGTAAAACTACTTCGCCTTCTTCGCGGCGTCCTTCTTACCCTTCTTCTGAAGGTTGACGCCCGTCTTCTTGATTTCAGCCTTCATTCGCTCAACGCGAGCAAGCTTTTCTTCGACGCGCTTCGCCTTGCGAGAACCCATCTTGTTCTTGACGACAGGATTCTTGCCGGGCAGAATTTCAACGCTTCCTCCCGCTTTCTCGACGGCGGCCTTGGCGCCCTCGGAAACGCGGTGAACCTTGAACTTGTAGGCGACCGAAAGATCGTCGGAACCAATGAGTTTGACGACGGACTTCGCGCTGGCGATAAGTCCTACGCTCTCGAGAACTTCTGGAGTAACCTCGGCGCCCGCTTCAATTTTACGGACGACGTTCTTGAGCGCGACGCTCTCAACGACGTCGGCAAAACGCTTGTTGTTGAATCCACGCTTCGGGATACGTCGCGACAGCGGAAGCTGACCGCCTTCGAAGAGCGGCGAAACAGGAGAACCGGCGCGAGAGCGCTGACCGTTCATACCGCGACCAGCCGTCTTGCCGTTGCCAGAACCAGGACCGCGACCAACGCGATCGACGCGGGCGTGCTTAAGGACGCCCTGATTAACCGTATTAATATTCATCAGAGTTTCACTCCTCGCAGGGTCTCAATTTGCTCCTTGGAACGAAGGTTGCTAAGCGCGATGACCGTCGCTTTAACAAGATTCGTGGAGTTAGCGCTACCGTAGGACTTCGTAAGAATGTCCGAGACGCCGGCGGCTTCGCACACGGCGCGAACCGCAGCTCCAGCGATAACGCCAGTACCAGGGCGCGCGGGAATGAGTTTGACCTTCGACGCGCCGAAAGAACCTTCGACAGCGTGAGGAATCGTCGTGTTGTCAAGACAAACGGACGCAAGCTTACGCGTGCCGTCTTGGACCGCCTTGTTGACTGCCGGCGGAACTTCGTTCGCGGCGCCGTAGCCCCAGGCGACCTTGCCCTTGCCGTCGCCAACGACGACAAGCGCGGTGAATGTAAAGCGACGACCGCCCTTGACGGTCGCGGAGCAACGACGAATCTTCACGACCTTATCGATGATTGCGCCGTCTTCACGTGTATTTTCAGTCATTGTTTTGATCTCTTCAGATTTGTTTGCTTTGTACGAAACGACCTGCGAGCATTACGCCCAAAATCGCCTAACGCGCGATTTTCACGCCGCGCCAGACTCGGCCGCATGACCAAAGGTCACTCGTCGCCCTTTCCGCCAATATCAAGTCCTGCGTCGCGAGCGGCGTCGGCAAGAGCCTTGACACGCCCGTGATATTTGTACCCTTTCCGGTCGAACGCGACGGCGGAAACGCCTGCGGCAAGCGCGCGCTCGGCGACCGTCTTGCCGACAATCGCGGCGGCTTCCACGTTGCCGCCATTCTTGTTCGCGGCGCGGAAGTCTTTTTCGTACGTGCTTGCCGACGCCAACGTCTTGCCAACCTGATCGTCGACAATTTGAACGCTAATGTGGCGAGCGCTACGAAAAACGCACATTCTCGGACGGGTGCTGTTCTTTTTTACTGCGTTAGAAACTCGGAATTTGCGAGTCTTACGCTGCTTGTTGATGCGAAGTTGAGTTCTCATTATTATCTTTCGCGCGTTTTAAATTTGGTGAGTTCTGCCTCAGAAAGCCGACGAAATCGCCGTCGCTAGACGACAAATGAAACCGCGTCGACTTTGCGATTTGTCTAAATCACTTCTTACCGGCAGCCTTGCTTTCCTTACGACGAATGACTTCGCCTTCGTACTTAATCCCCTTGCCCAGATAAGGCTCGGCCTTCTTGACGGCGCGAACGTTCGCCGCAAACTGACCCACCATCTGCTTGTCGCATCCGCTGACGACGACGTGCATCTGATCGGGACATTTCACCGTAATCCCTTCGGGAATCTGAAGGTGGATTTCATTCGCGAAACCGACGCGAAGCTGAAGAACGTTGCCCTGAAGCGACGCAAGATAGCCCGTTCCGAAGATTTCGAGCTTCTTTTCATAACCTTGGGAAACGCCGACGACCATATTTTGAACGAGCGCCCGGGTCAGCCCGTGCATCGCGTTCGCAATACGCGTGTCAAAAAGTTGCTCCACGACAATCTGCTTCGCAGACTCGTCAAGCTTAAGGGCGACTTCAGGACGGAAACTCTGATTCAGTTCGCCTTTAGGTCCCTTAACGACGAGTTCGCGATCGTTCTTGATTTCGGCGGTGACGCCGGCGGGAAGAACGACAGGTTTCTTTCCAATTCTCGACATTTTCGTTCCTTGTTACTGAAATGTGTAGCATTGAAGCAATCATTATTCCAGACGTTTACACGCCTATCCCAACGTCGGCAAAAGCCAAATTCCAGAACCACTCGTTCCCATCCCGCAAGACGACGCGATAAAGAACGTTCAGAAATTGCTCGTCAGGATCGGCGCTTCGACGCGCATACCGCCCCTCGCCCCTTTAAAAATTCAACCGTCAAAACGGGACTTTCGTCTTTTTGTTCGGGGAACCGGGCGCGCCTTACGAAACGCGCGACGTAAATATCTGTCGCAACGGCAGTCGCAATACGCCGGTTAGACACGACGATTCGCCGACAGCCAATTGCAATTAGGTCAGTCCATTTTACCGAACTTCACATGTTCGTCAATAAGCGGGGCGCGCTTTTTTCGGAAAAAAGCACGCCCCGCTCGTAAAGATTCAACCGGCGATTCGCAAGGTCTGCGAAATCACCAAATCTCGCAAAGGACTTCGCCGCCAACGTTCTGTTCGCGAGCTTCGCGATCGCTAACGACGCCCTTGTTCGTCGAAAGAATGTAGATTCCAAGTCCGTTGAGGACGGGACGCAAATCCTTCGCGCCGGCGTAAATGCGGCGTCCGGGCTTGCTGATCTTACGAATCGATTTGATAACGCGCTCGCCGCTCATGCTATACTTGAGCTGGATGCGGATCGTGTCCGACGGCGAATCGTCGCTCTTGACAACTTCGTAGTTCCAAATGTAACCTTCGCGCTTCAGAACGTCGACGACGCCGGCCTTGGTCTTCGAATAAGGAACGTCAAGCGTTTCTTTCTCGACGCGTACTGCGTTGCGGATACGTGTCAACATATCGGCAATGGGATCGGTCATCATAGTCAGGTTCTCCTTTTCACCAACTCGCCTTCTTAACGCCAGGGATCATCCCCTCGTTCGCCAACTTGCGGAAACAAATACGGCAAAGACCGAATTTGCGATACACAGCGCGCGGACGACCGCATACCTTGCAACGATTTTCGCGACGAGTGCTGAACTTCGGCTCTCGATTCGCCTTGTTGATTTTAGCTTTGCTAGCCATGATCGATTACCTCTTTCAGTTCTCTTTACCAGTCTTGAAAGGCATTCCGAAGGCGCGAAGAAGCTCGCGAGCTTCGTCGTCGCTATCCACGTTCGTAACGAACGTGATATTCATGCCTTGGCTCTTCGTGTACTTGTCCGGGTTAAGTTCCGGGAAGACGAGTTGTTCGGCGAGCCCAAGATTGTAATTGCCGCGACGATCAAAGCTGTTCGGATTCAAACCGCGGAAGTCGCGAACACGAGGAAGAACGATCGAGATAAGACGATCCATGAACTCGTACATCCGAGCGCCGCGAAGCGTCACCTTGCAACCGATATTCATGCCCTCGCGGAGACGGAATCCCGCGATGGAACGACGCGCCTGCGTGATAACGGGCTTCTGACCGGTAATCTGGGTCAGAACGTCAAGTGCTTCTTCGAGGTACTTCTTATCCTGAATCGCGCTCCCGACGCCCATGTTGACGACGATCTTTTCAAGCTTCGGAACGGAATGGATATTCGTCTTATTAAGACGCTTTTCGAGATCGGAGACGATCTCAGACTTATATTTTTCCTGTAGTCTAGGAGTCATTTTCGTGTCCCTGATCACTATCGAGTCTTCTTGTACGGAGCGTCCGGAAGAGCGGCGCTGCATTTCTTGCAGAAACGCTCTTTCTTCGTCACGACGCTTTCGGTTTCGTCTTTTTTGACCGTAACCTCGACAAAGCGGTATCCGACGCGGGTAGGCTTGCCGCAAACAGGGCAGACCAACATAACTTTACCAGCGGGAACCGGCATCGTCTTCGAGAGACGACCGCCCTGCATGTTGCGTTGCGAACGGCGAACGTGACGGTTAACGACGTTGACGCCGTCGACAACCACTTTGTTCTCTTCAAGGTCCACAGACGTGACCCTGCCTTTTTTGCCGCTATCTTTACCGGAGAGGACGACTACGGTATCGTCGACTTTAATACGCATCAGACCACCTCGCTCGCAAGACTGATAATCTTCATAAAGCCAAGATCGCGAAGTTCACGACCAACGGCGCCAAAGATACGGGTACCGCGGGGATTCTTGTCGTTGTCGATGAGAACGGCGGCGTTACGATCGAAACGAATACTGCTTCCGTCTTCACGGCGCGTCGGGTACTTCGTGCGAACGATAACCGCCTTAACAACCTGCCCCTTTTTAATTTGACTTCCCGGAATGACGGACTTGACGCTGCAGACGATAATATCGCCAAGGTTCGCCGTTCGACGGTGCGTACCGCCCAACACCTTAATACACTGGAGCTCTTTCGCGCCAGTATTGTCGGCGGATTCCAAACGAGTCTGCATTTGAATCATGATTCTTACTCGCTTTCAATATGGAATTTAATTTCTTAATGATTACGTCGCTAAACCGTCGAGACAGCTCAGCGTGATCGGGGTTCGACTCAACCGCCGATCTTCTCCGCTTTCTTCACGACCTGAACAAGCGTCCATCTCTTAAGCTTAGAGGTCGGACGGCTTTCCTCAATCTCAACGACGTCGCCGACGGCGGACTCGTTGTTTTCGTCGTGAACGTAGCAGACGGTGCGAGTACGAACGTATTTGCCGTATTTCGGATATTTCTTAATACGCGGAATTTCGACTCGGCGAGTCTTCTGCATCTTGTCGGTCTTAACAACGCCGACCAACTTCATCTTAGGCATTTATATTTCCTCGCTTTAAAAGCGCTCGTCAGATCGTGAATTGCGAACCTTGAAGCCTTCTTCGATTTGACAGTCTGTTTCAGGTTTCGGCCTGGACAGCTTCTTTCTGAATCGTCTTAATTTGCGCGATCAGCTTTTTAGCCTTCTGAACCTCGCTCGGAGAATCGAGACGTTCCATATTCGCTTGGATTCGAAGCTTGTAAAGCTTGTCGATCGTCTCTTTGAGCAGGCTTTGACGCTGTTCGGCGCTCATTTCTCTAATTTCGCTAGCCTTCATCTCACTCTTTCCTTCGGACGCTCTTCCGAACGTCCCTTAGGGGTGCGTGGCGCCGCCGGATCTGTCGGCCCGGCGACCCCGTTGTCTTGTTCAGATCGCCTTACGACGAATCAGACGACATTTCACCGGCATCTTATGCGCGAGGCGGTTGAAGCAAAGCTTCGCGGTTTCCTCAGGAACCCCGCCGACCTCGTACATGATCGTGCCCGGATGAACCACGGCTGCCCAGTAATCCGGCTCGCCCTTACCCTTACCCATACGAGTTTCAAGAGGAATCGAGGTGATCGGCTTGTTCGGGAAGATGCGGATGTAAAGCTTACCCTCGGCGCGGAGGTACTGCTGAGCGGCGATACGACCAGCTTCGATTGTCGCGGCGCTGATCCATCCTCCTTCAAGAGTCTGAAGACCGTAATCGCCGAAACTCACCATCTGACCGCGGGTCGCGTTACCTCTTATACGCCCTCTTTGTTGTTTTCGATGAAGAACTCTTTTCGGCATTCTGGCCATTGTTATCGTCCTCGCTATATTCGCCCTGATTAATCCAAACTTGAATTCCGATATGACCCTGCGCGATCTTGGCTTCATGGAAGCCGTAATCGATCTTCGCGCGCAAAGTCGAAAGCGGAATCGAACCGTCGGCCTGCTTTTCACGACGCGCCATTTCCGCGCCGCCAAGACGACCTGAAAGCTGAATTTTGATTCCCTTTGCGCCCTTATCCATGGCGTTCGCCATCGCGCGCTTAATCACGCGACGGAAACTGGCGCGCTTGACGAGCTGATCGCCGATGTCCTCGGCGACGAGCTGAGCGACAAGCTCAGGATTCTTTTCTTCGTTGACGTCGAGCTTAACGCGACGTCCCGTCAGATCCTGCAGTTCAGCCTGAAGTTCTTTCGCTCGCTGGCCTTTGCTTCCGATGATAAGACCGGGACGCGCCGTCGTAACGATTACGCGAAGTTCGTCGCGAGTACGTTCAATCTCGACTTTGGCGACGCCGGGGAACGAAAGCTCGCCCTTGCGGTCCTTCGTGTCCTTGTCCTTATGCTTTTTGATATAGTCGCGAATTTTCTTGTCTTCAACCAGAAGCGCGCCGAATTCCTTCTTAGGAGCATACCAGCGGCTTTTCCAGCCTTCCATGACGCCGACTCTAAACGCGACTGGATTAACTTTCTGACCCATTATGCGTAGTCCTGTATGTTTGTCAGGTTAGTATGTTTCACTTCAACACGACGCTGATGTGGCTCGTACGGCGACGGATGACCACCGAAACGCCGCGCGAACCCGCGCGCCAACGACGCTGCATCGGACCGCCGTCGATCCGAACCTCGGCGACCTTAAGTTCGTCAAGATTCTGCGAGCGAAGATCCTCGGCGTTGTGCATCGCGCTCTTAAGCACCTTCTCAAGCATACGCGCGCCGCGATTCGGATAGCATTCCAAGAGCGTCATCGCTTCGTCGGCATACTTGCCGCGGATAAGATCGGCGAAAACACGCACCTTCTGGGCGCTGATCGGAGCGAACTTGTGAATCGCTCGATACGCCTGTTCCATAGGAGCCTTTTCAGCCTCTTCATTCTTTTTGTGTGCCATAGTCTTTCGCCTATCTGATTACTTGCTCTTACCGCCGTGTCCGCGGAAAATTCTCGTGAGGGAGAACTCGCCGAGTTTATGACCGACCATTTCTTCGGTCACGAGGACCTTCAGAAACGCCTTGCCATTGTGGACGAGGAAGGTGTGGTTAACGAATTCGGGAATAATCGTGCAAGCGCGCGCCCACGTCTTGATAGGCTCTTTCTTGCCCTGCTCGTTGAGCTTTTCGACCTTTTCACGGAGCTTGACGTCTACGTAAGGTCCTTTTTTATTTGATCTACTCATTGTGCACCAGTTGATTTTAAGAGCGGTATAACCCGCCGCGACCTCGGATTCTAAGTTGTCGTCAGCCGCGGCATAACCTTACGTTTCAGGAAAGCTTCAGCAGACCGTAACGACGACTGCGTCGACGACGAACGATCGCCTTGTTCGAAGCCTTCTTGTGCTTACGCGTCGAGGTGCCCTTGGTCGGCTTGCCGGTAGGCGTGACAGGATGACGACCGCCCTTGGTACGACCCTCGCCGCCCCCGTGCGGGTGGTCGATCGGGTTCATCGCGGTGCCGCGGACATAAGGACGACGTCCCATCCAGCGAACACGACCGGCTTTTCCGAGCACGATGTTCATGTGATCGCCGTTTCCGACGACGCCGACGACCGCGCGGCAACTGGACGGAACACGTCGAATTTCGCCGCTAGGAAGGTTGATCTGCGCCCAATCTTCTTCGCGCGCCACGAGAACCGCTTTCGTGCCGGCGCTACGGCACATGCAGCCGCCGCGACCAGGTCGAAGCTCAATGTTATGAATTTCCGCGCCAAGCGGAATCTTCGAAAGAGGCAGACAGTTGCCAAGTCGCGGTTCGGCGGTCGCGCCGCTCACGACCTTCGCGCCGACCGTCAGGCCTTCCGGCGCGACGATGTAACGCTTCGTTCCGTCCTCGTAAACGAGGAGCGCGATGCGCGCGGAACGGTTGGGATCATACTGAATCGAATCGACCGTCGCGACCATTCCGTCCTTGTTGCGACGGAAATCGACGAGACGAATGTGACGCTTCGCGCCGCCGCCTCGGTGACGAACAGTGATAATGCCTTGGTTGTTGCGACCGCTGCAACGCTTCTTCGGACGAAGAAGACTCTTAACAGGCTTCGCGCCCTTGGTCAGTTCGGCGAAGTCGCTCACGCTCATGTTTCGCCGACCCGCGTTGTTCGGTCTGTATCGTCGAATACCCATTGTATTTACTCCGATTGTATTTCGTTGATTTTAAGCCGTGTTGCGAGTCCAGCGTCAATACAAGTCGAGACGATGTTCGTCGTCGAGTTTGACCATGGCCTTCTTCCAAGACCGCGTCACGCCGACGCCCTTTCGGGTTCGACGCTTCTTGCCGCTGAAATTCTGCGTGTTGACGGAGACGACTTTCACGTCGTACAGAGTCTCGATCGCTTCCTTGATGTCGGTCTTCGAAGCAAGTTTGTGAACTTCAAACGTGTAGGTGTTGTTCTCGCTGGAGACCTTAACGCCCTTTTCCGTCACGATCGGACGGATAATGATCTGATAAGGTTCGAGGACGAGTTTGGTGTCGGTGACGTCTTTGCTTTGAGCCATTGTTCTATTCCCTCTTTAATCTTTTACTTTCTATCGAACTCAGACGGATGTGAACGAATCACTCTGCAACGCGAGTCTTGACAAATTTGTCGAGCGCGTCTTTCGTCACCAAGAGCTGATACGGACGAAGAATCTCGTACGCGTTCAAATCGGCGATCGGAAGAACCTTGGCTTTCGGAATATTGCGAACGCTCAGGAGAACGTCTTTGTTATATTCGTCGACGACGACGAGAACAGTTCTCGTAAGATCAAGTTTCGCGAGGATCGTAGCGACTTCCTTCGTCTTCGGAGCTTCAAGCTTGAGCGTATCGAGAACCTTAACGAAATCGTTGCGAACCTTTTCCGCCATCGCCATATTCGTCGCGATCTTGAGAGCCTTGCGAGGCATACGGTAGGTCCAGTCTTTAGGGGCCTTCGCGAAGATATGACCGCCGCCGCGACGCACGCCGCTGCGCTTATGACCAGCGCGCGCGTTGCCGGTGCCCTTCTGCTTATACATCTTCTTTTTCGAGCCGGAAACCTCAGAGCGCGTCTTCGATTTCGCAGATCCCTGACGAAGATTATTTTGATACATCACGACGGCGTCGTGCATCAGCTGCTTGCTGATCTTTGGAGCGATCGCGTCGAGATCGATTTGATAATCGCCGACCTTAGCGCCCGATTTATCGTAAATGGGTAAATTCGTCATTTTACTGTCAATATTTCTGTTTTGATTATCTGTTACTTAACGCGACTAAACGTCGACCGAGGTCAGGCGAGACGCCACTTGTTCTGTTTCGGCGCCGGCAACTTGTTCGTGGGGCGAATCGAAACATAGGCGCCCGTCGGTCCCGGAACCGCGCCGCGAATGACGAGCAGATTGTTTTCTTTATCGACAACGACGACCTTCTGGTTACGAACCGTGCAACGCGCGTTTCCGTAATGACCGGCCATTCTCTTTCCCTTGAGGACGCGGCTCGGATAGGAGCTGCAGCCCGTTCCGCCAAGGTGACGGTGGCACTTCTTAACGCCGTGCGTCATGCGCTGGCCGCTGAAGTTGTGCCGCTTCATAACGCCCGCCGTGCCGCGTCCCTTGCTGTTCGCCGTAACGTCGACCGCAAGGACGTCTTTGAAAACCTCGACGTCAAAATTCTGACCAACTTCGACGCCCTCGACGGGAACGCGAAATTCGCGAATGAAGCGTTTCGGCTCGCATTCGGCTTTCTTCGGAGCGACAACCGCAGCCGGAGCGACGCGTTCTTCTTTAGAAAGTTCGCTCGACTTCTTGAGGCCCTTTTGCTTAGCGAGCTTGTTATTCTCTTGATTAGCGACGACCTCAGCGGCGGAGTTCGCGGCGGCGAGCATCGCTTTCTGACGTTTGCTGTCAATATTGGCGACATGACCGCGCTCGCTTCGGCTTGCGAGACGACGCGGCTTGTCCTTGTAGCCGAGTTGGACGGCTTCGTATCCGTCGCGCTCGACCGTCTTGACCTGCAGAACGCAGCAGGGACCCGCCTGAATAACAGTAACAGGAATCACTTCTCCCTGCTCAGTGTAAAGCTGGGTCATTCCGAGTTTCTGACCAAGTAATCCGATACCCATGTCTTAACAATCCTTCCGTTTTGTACGGACAGCGTAATTTCCGCATTGCGGCCCGAAAATGATTAGCGAAGGCCGATACGGTTTAAAAATTCACGATCAGCGAGCGGATCCAACCTGCGCGGTCGTCGCCTTAATCCGAATATCGACGCCAGCCGGAAGGCTGAGTTTGTTCAAAGCTTCGATAGTCTTGTTGTTGGCTTCAACGAGGTCGATGATACGCTTGTGCGTGCGAATCTCATACTGCTGACGAGCCTTCTTGTGAACGTGGGGGCTGGAAAGAACGGTGTAACGCTCGATACGAGTCGGGATCGGGAAAGGTCCCTTCACGACCGATCCG
>Ga0256407_10005302_pt1 | contig 20806 bp, 22 predicted proteins | sample RumenRJG_04DNA_FD_193489 | JGI IMG/M metagenome (GOLD analysis project Ga0256407, IMG submission 193489) | Bovine rumen microbial communities from Lethbridge, Alberta, Canada - RJG_04 | ecosystem: Host-associated > Mammals > Digestive system > Stomach > Rumen | place: Canada: Alberta... | reverse complement strand
TACAAGTCCGACCGCATGTATGTGGACCTCTCGCTGTCGTTGAGGGATTCCTCGAAGATGTTGTCGTTCATAGCTAAGAAGGAGATGGTGTACAGCAATCCGGAGTTCTCGCTTTCGTCGAAACTGCGCTCGGGTGCCGGATTGGTGCAGGTGAAGGAAGATGCCACCCGGAAAGACGAGGCCTACTGGTCTTCGGTGCGTCCGGTTGCTCTTACAGAGAAGGAGCAGTCCGTCTACGACATGGTGGATAAAATACAGACAGTTCCTCTTTACAAGAGCCTCTACGAGATTGTCTATACCGCCATCAACGGCTACTACGAGGTGGGGAAAATCGGCTTCGGTCCCTACTTTAAACTTTTTAGTTTCAATTCTTTAGAAGGATTCCGACCGCAGTTCGGCATGCGTACCTCCAAGTCGTTCAGCACAACCGACCGTCTCACCCTCTACGGGGCCTACGGCACAAAGGACAAGACTCTCAAGGGCGAGTTCAAGTGGGAGCACCTCTTCGGGCGCATCCCCCAGCGCAAGCTGACGCTCGGTGCGAAGTACGATGTATTTCAACTTGGCAGTCCTGCCGCCAATTCCATAGGAGAAGGGAATATCCTCGCCACCATCTTCGGAGGCAGCTACAACAACAAGCTCTGTATGATGTCCTCCTTCTCAGGCGCCTATGAGCATGAGTTTTCGTCGCGCGTGAATGGAGAGATAGGTTTCAATTTCAAGCGATTCTACCCGAACGAGGTGTCGTGGATTCCGGAAATACGGCAGGTGCCGATGTACGCCCGTGACTCGAGCCGCATCGCAAGCGTTGCCGCCAACGAGATGTATTTATCCCTGCATCTTTCGAAGGACGAGACCGTGAACCGGGGTCTGTTCAAGAAGACCTACGTTTATTCCGAATATCCTTCGGTGACCCTTACCCTGGCCGGGTCTGTATCCGGCTTGAGGAAAGGGGATTACAGTTATCTGCGCCCGGAATTCACCCTGCGCTGGAGCCCTCGTGTGCCTCCGTTCGGCACGTCGAGGATTTATGTGAATGCCGGCAAAGTCTATGGGCAGGTGCCTTATCCTATGCTGCATTTCCACGAAGGGAACAGCACCTATCTGCTCAACCGCTTCTCCTTCGCCTGCATGGATTTCATGGAGTTCGCTTCGGATACCTGGCTGACGGTGTTCTGGAACCATTGTTTCAACGGTTTCTTCTTCGGAAAGGTGCCCCTCATCCGCAAACTCGGATGGAGGGAGGAAGTGTCGATCAAGGCAACCTGGGGCTCGCTTTCCGACCGCAACAACGGCAATCTCGCCAAAGTGGACCTCGCTTCGATGCAGGCGCCCATGCTCTTCCCTAACGGCACTTCGTCGCTGGGGCATCTCCCTTATGTCGAGTTCGGAGCTGGTGTGTCGAATATCCTGAAGTTCATCCGCATAGACTGCTACTGGCGGGCATCCTACAGGGACAACCGCGTGATGGTGGTGGATGACTCCGCAGGGCCGGACGAATCTATGCGCGACAAGGTCCTCAGCCGCCTCAAGACTCCCAACTTCGCCGTGAAGATCGGGGCCGAGTTCAAGTTCTAGTATAATCCGTCGGGGAGATCGAGGGAGAGGGTGCGGGAGTTTTCGTCCACTTCGACGATGAAGTCTTCGTGCAGGGGAATCAGCACATCGTAGCTTTCGGAAGGGCCATCGATCCGGACTTCCAGGCAGGGATTGCCGGGGATGTCTTCAAGGCCGGTGCAGATGCCTATGCGGCGGCCGCGGTCGACGATGACCCAACCGGTGAAATCGAGATCTTCATCTTCTTCCAACTCTACATCTGCATATATTGTGCGGCCTGCCATCTCTTCGGCGTCCTCCAAATTGTGTACGTCGTTGAGGTGAACCACGGCCTTGCCGCCCTTCTGGGTGTAGTCGAGAATAAAGAAAGGAACCTGCAGTCCATCGAATGTGATGAATACAGGTTCCTTGAAATCCAGTGTTTCCAGATCGACGTTGCTGCTCAGGAGCAGACCTCCGTCGGTGCCGAAAGATTTTAGAATCTTTGCGACGGCGAGCATGTTATGCCTCTTCTGCGGGAGCGGCCTCCTCTGCGGGAGCCTCTTCTGCAACAGCCTCAGCCTGCTTTGCAGCAAGTTCAGCGGCCTTCTTGGCGATAGCTTCAGCCCTGGCTTCTTTCACCTTGGTCTCCTCTGCCTTGGCAGCCTTCTTTGCTTCGATGGCGGCGTTGGCAAGGCTCGACTTCTTGGCAGCGATCTTTGCATCGCGCTCTGCCTTCCAGGCGTTCCACTTGGCATCTGCCTGATCCTGGGTGAGGGCGCCCTTAGCTACACCACCGTTGAGGTGCTTGCGCAGGAGGACTCCTTCGTAGGAGAGGATGCGGCGGCAGACGAGGGTAGGTTCAGCACCTACATTGAGCCATGCGAGAGCACGGTCTGCCTTGAGAACGATTGTAGCAGGGTTGGTGTTGGGATTGTAAGATCCGATCTGCTCGATGAAGCGTCCGTTACGAGGGGCGCGGGTGTCGGCCACAACAATGTCGAAGAATGCGAAATTCTTCTTTCCGTGGCGCTGGAGACGAATTTTAACAGCCATTGTGTTTCTGTTTAATAGTTAATAAATGTGTTTCCCTTAACCCGTAAGGGACCGCAAAGTTAAATATTTTTTCTGAAAATTTTGTGTTTTCCGGAATTATCTCTATTTTTGCAGTCCCAAACACACGCGGTAGTGGTGAAATGGTAGACACGCTACTTTGAGGGGGTAGTGCCCGTTGGGGTGTGTGAGTTCGACTCTCACCTACCGCACAAAGAGACATTTTCGAAAGAGGATGTCTCCTTTTTTTGTGCACAAAAAAGCGCTAACTTTGCAAAAAAGGCAAATGGTATGAATAATTTCTTGAAGGTATCCATGATTATCCTTTTGCTGTTATGCTCCTGCGGTGGCGGCATAACGGCGGAGAAGGCATTCGAGGGGGTGAACAATTATTGCCATCAGAATTACGACTGGAGTATAGCTGAGGAGAATCCGGAAATAATGAATGTGGCGATGGGAGATGAGACGCAGGCGGAGTACAAGGTTGTTTTCCGCAGTTATACTGGCTCGTTCGTTTATTTCTATGTCGATAAGGCGAGCGGTTCGACCCGGATGGAGGAGTATGTCCCGGGCCTCGATATCAAGAACGAGGCGGGGTCCATAAATATCAAGGATTATCTGAAATGAAAACCGATCCCCGCATCTCCCGCATTCGCGAAATGGAGCGCCGTTTCAATCGGGCGAGAGCGGCGCTGAACGATATCGCCATCCTCCGGCAATATATGGACTCAGGCCTCTGGAAAGAGGATTTCGAGGCGGATGAGAGGGGGGAACTCCCTGCGAATCTCAAGCGCGGGGTGCTCAGCGAGGACGGGCTTTGGAATCTCCTCGAGGAGTTCGGCCAGCCCAAGGCCTAGTCCTCCAGAATCTTTAGATCCTCCAGCAGATACTGTTCCGGCATCTCTTCGATGTCGCGGACTGTCTTGCTCTCGAGCGAACAGTTCTGTATAGTGATATGCCGGCCTATGCTGAGGGGGATGTCGCGGCGGTCGCCGAGGTCGTAGAACTGGGTCCAGGGGTGCACGTGCAGCACCGAGCCGCAGTTGCCGCTGATGCCGTCCAGCAAGAAATGCTCGTAAACTTGCGGGGTGTCCGGACGCATCTTCAGTCGCAGCAGTACCCAGGGGCCGTCCACCGTGCAGTTCCGCATAACTATATTGCGCGCAGTCACGCACTCGCTTCCTGCAGTGAGTGCACTGTGGCAGAAGCCGAAACGGCAGTATTCTATAAGCACGAACTCGTTCGGTCCGTTTTCCGGCGCGGTGTCGGCGTAGGGACCTGTCCCGCCCTTGAGGGCTATGGCGTCATCGTTCACGGACATATAGCATCCGGAGATATGCACGTACCTGCAGGCGTCGAGGTCGACCGCGTCGGTGCTGGGGGCTGCCACCGGCCTGCGTGGGGATGTGATATGCAGGTCCTTGAGCCTGAGCCACTTGCACTTGTAGAAGTGGGCGGTCCAGAAGGGCGAGTTCCGGAGGCGCACCCCCTCCACGAGCACGTCGTCCGAGTTCGATACGTAGAGCAGGCGCGGGCGCATCTCATCCTTGTTCGTGCAGTCGGGATTGAACTTGCGCCTGAGCCAGAAGGCCTTCCAGTAGCGCAGGCCGTTGCCGTCGAGGGTGCCTTCTCCCGTGAGATGGAAGCCGTTGCATCCGTCCGCATTCACGAGCGCCGCGAAGTATTTGCAGGTCTGACCCTCTATGCGGGTCTCGAGCAGGGCGAAGTCGGAGATGTCGTCGCTGCCCTTGAGCGTCGCACCCTTCTGCAGATGCAGGTGGGTGCCGGGTTTGAAGAATAGGGATCCGGAGAGATAGGTTCCTGCGGGGATGACCACCGTGCCTCCTCCGGCAGCGGCCGCCTTGTCAATCACCGCCTGTATCCGGGCGGTCTGGAGGGTGGTGCTGTCCTGCCGCACGCCGTGTTCGGTGATTATGTACTGGGTGCGTTCCGCCTTGGGCGTGCGGCTCTGTCCGGCCTTGAACCAACGCTCCGCCCGCGTCCCGTCCGGAAACTGTTTCATCTTCTGCGCCGGAGCCACCGTCAGCAGTACGGCGAGGATGGTGGCGCTTATCTTAGTGATAATCAGCATATTCGGTATGAGTGCCTTCCGCTAAAACAGGGAAGGCACTACTATTCAAAACGTTAATAACCAACGAGTTGGCCGCCACCAGCGCGGGGCAGTTCGAAGACCTCCAGGCCGCTGACGGCACCGTCCGCGATCTTGAAGCGGAGTGCGGTGCGCACTACCTGCCATCCCTGCAGGCCGGCCGCGCCGGGGTTCATCGTCAGCATCCCGAACTTCTCATCCCACTGTACCTTCAATATATGCGAATGCCCACAGACGAACAGTCCGGGCTTCTCCTCCATGATCACCCGGCGGGCGACGGGGTTGTAGTGGCCGGGATATCCGCCGATGTGGGTCATCAGCACCTTCAGGCCTTCGCGCTCGAAGCTCTGGAACTCCGGAAAGTCGTAGCGGGCGGGCAGGCCGTCGCAGTTTCCGTAGACTCCCACGACAGGTTTGAAGTCCTTGATACTCTGGAGGAAAGAGTCGTCGCCGCCCCAGTCTCCGGCATGCCAGAGTTCGTCGACGGGCTTCAGAAACTCGCGGAACTCCGGGCTGAAAACCCCGTGGGTGTCGGATATGAGGCCTACCGTCATCGGGCGAACTACTTGCCTGCCAGGCGCTTCTCCCAGGCCCAGGCTGCGGCGAGAGTCTCCTCCACGCTGCGCTCTGCCTTCCAGCCGAGTTCCTTGTTTGCGAGGGTGGGATCCGCCCAGATGGCGGTCACGTCGCCGGCGCGTCGCGGTGCGAACTTCCAGTTGAGTTTGAGGCCGTTCACCTTCTCGAAGGCGTTCACCAACTCCAGCACGCTCACGGGGCGGCCGGTGCCGATGTTGAACACCTCGCAGGGGGCCTTCATCTGCTCGTCGAGCATGCGGCGCACGGCATACACATGGGCCTTCGCGAGGTCCACGATGTCGATGTAGTCGCGCAGGCAGGTGCCGTCATCGGTTGGATAGTCGTTGCCGAAGATGCTGAGGCACTCGCGCTTGCCGATGGCGGTCTGGGTGATGAAAGGCACGAGGTTGTTGGGCACGCCGCGGGGGAGCTCACCGATCAAGGCGCTGGGGTGCGCTCCGATGGGGTTGAAGTAGCGCAGCAGGATGCCGTTCAGACCGCCCTTCGAGGCGCGGACGCTGTCTTGGAGGATGTCCTCGCACATCTGCTTGGTGTTCCCGTAGGGGGATGTGGCGGGTTTGCGGGGGCTCTGCTCGGTCACGGGCACTGCGTCGGGCTCGCCGTAGACGGTTGCGGAGGATGAGAACAGGACGTTCTTGCATCCGTGCGCCTGGGCGGCCTCCAGCACGTTCATGAAGGATTCGAGATTGTTCTTGTAGTATTTGAGGGGTTCCGCCACGCTTTCGCCCACTGCCTTGAAGGCGGCGAAGTGGATGACGGCGTCTATCTTGTTGTCGGCAAAGAGTTTGTCGGCGGCTGCGGCATCGCAGAAATCCATCTTCACTAGGGGGAGTTTTTCCCCGAGGATCTCGCAGACGCCATTGTAGTTGGTTTCGTCGCAGTTGCTGAAATTGTCGGCTATGAGTACGTCGTACCCTGCCTGCTTGAGTTCCACGGTCACGTGGCTTCCTATAAATCCGGCGCCGCCGGATACAAGTACGGTCTTTTTCATATTTGCAAAGGTAGCAATTAATCTTCAACTATATGCCGGGCGTATGCAAAACGGCCATTTTTGCATACAACCCTTCGGTTTTCGAGCCTCCCGTATGCAAAACCGGGGCTTTTGCATACAACTCCCGCATTTTCAGATTGGCGGTATGCAAAACGAGGTCTTTTGTAGGACAGCATGCACGCTTGACGATGAAAAAGGATTTTGTAAATTTGCAGGGAAATGAACGGATTATTGCCAGAAGAACTGCCGGAAGGGCGCCTGCTGCTGCATTCCTGCTGTGCGCCATGCTCTGGGGCCATCGTAGAGGCCCTGGCGGAGGCGTACCGGCAGGCGGGCCGCGACCCGGGCGAGGAAATGGCCATTTTCTGGAGCAACTCCAACATCTGCGACAGGGAGGAATACGACAAGCGCAAGGCGGAGATCCTGCGCTATGCGCGGGAGTTCGGCATCGAGGTGATTGATGATGATTACGACCACGAGGAGTGGCTCGCAAAAGTGGCAAGGGGCCGGGAGGATGCTCCCGAGCGCGGCCCGAGATGCCTGGAGTGCTTCGCTTTCCGTCTTGCCAGGGCCGCGCGCTATGCGTTGGAGCACGGGTTCGGCACGCTCACGACCAGCCTGGCGTCTTCGCGTTGGAAGAGTCTGGAGCAGGTGGATGAGGCCGGGCGCCGGGCCTGCGAGGCGGTGGGGGCGGATACGCGTGCGGCTGGCCAAGCAGATGACAGCACCGGGCAGACGGTGCAGTGGTGGGGGCGCAACTGGCGCAAGGGCGGTCTCCAGCCACGCCGGAATGAAATTATCAAAGAGCAGAACTTCTACAACCAGACCTTCTGCGGCTGCGAATTCTCGAAGGGCCCTATTTCACAGAATTGATATCCACGTATCCGTTGAGGATGGCGTACACCGTGAGGCCGGCGACTGTCTTGATGCCGGTCTTGCGGGTGATGTTCTTGCGGTGGGTGATGACGGTGTTGATGCTGATGTTGTGCTTGTCGGCGATTTCCTTGTTGAGCAAGCCCTGCGCGACGCTCACCAGAATCTCTATCTCGCGGTCGGATAGGTCGTCGCGCTCTTCTTTGCCTTTTTCCTGGTGAGAGCAGGGAAGGTCCCTCCAGGATGAGGGGTTCTCGATCAGGCGCACCATGGGCACGAGGATGTTGTCTTCGATGGCGGTGTGGGAGTCAAGGTCGCTCTGCAGGGCGAAGATGTAGTTGAGCAGGCGCACGCGCAGGCGGTCGTCGCAGGATGCGGGCAAACTCTTGAGTATCAGGTTTTTGAGGTCGGAGAGTTTCTCTTCGATATTGGAGTGGTTCTCTTCGAATCTGTCGATGGAATACGACGGATCGCGCTTGCCCAGGAGCAGTTTCTGCACGTAGGGAATCACCTCACCTTCTTCGTATGCGAAGTGCTTCTCGAGCTCTGCCTTGTAGTCCGAGAAGAACTTCCAGATCACGCGCTTCTGAGCTTCTGAGCAGGGAGCGATAAGGTCCTCGATCGTGGATGCCAGCAGCACCAGGGCGTTGTTCATGTAGTAGTCGTGGCTCTGATGCAGATAGCGGAGAATGTCGTCGATGTGTCCGTCGCGCAGAATCTCCTCTGAGGGTTCGTATTCCTTGCGCGTGTAGACGTTGCAGATGAGCAGGAAGGTGTCGGTGTCGAGATGATTCTTTTCGCAGATGTCCCGCACGCTCTTTTCGCCGAATCCACCCTCGATGCCGAAGCGCGTGAGCACCGCAAGCAGATGGTAGTTGACCTCGATGAGGTCTGCCATCTTCATTTCTCCATGGATTTGTTTCATATTCGCAAAAATACATTTTTTTAGAAAAATTTCAAAATTTGGCAAATAATTATTGTTATTCAATAAATTTTTATATATTTGCAGAAAACAGTAAAACGTAATATCCGGTAAATCCTAAATTTTTTAAGTATATGGCAATCTGGTGGTCTTCTCTTAGTGTTTTGAGCAAAATCCTCTGGGGCGTGACTCTGGCTGCAACGCTGGTGTTCATCATCCAGAGCGTACTCACTTTCATCGGTGCGGATATGGATTCCAACACCGATTTCGACATGGACGCCTCCGATATCAGCGGTGACCTTGACGGAGGAATCAACCTTTATACCTTCCGCAACTTCATCAATTTCATCCTGGGATTCGGGTGGACGGCCATCCTGCTCAAGGACAGCGTGAAGTCGAAGGCCCTGCTGATCGTCATCGCCGCCCTCGTAGGCATCGCGCTCGTAGCGATCGTGATGTATCTTTTCAAATTGCTTGCGAAGATGCAGCAGAGCGGCACCATCGACGTCTACAAGCAGGCTGTCGGTTGCACCGGAAGGGTGTACCTGACCATCCCCGGCGAACGCAGTGGCGAGGGCAAGGTGCAGATAACCATCAACGAGTCGGTGCGTGAGTACCAGGCACTTACTGACGGCGACACCATCAAGACCGATACTCCCATAAAGGTGGTAGAGGTCATCAACGAAAGCACCCTCCTGGTCGAAGAACTGAACTCTCTAATTGTATAAAGATATGGAAATCTATGTAATCCTCATTCTCGTGGCCGTAATCTTCATCACGATCTCGGCCATCCTCAAGCGCTATCGCCGCTGCCCTTCCGACAAGATCCTTGTCATCTACGGTAAGACCGGCCGCAAGTCCTCCGCACGGTGCATCCACGGAGGCGCAGCATTCATCTGGCCCGTATTCCAGGATTATGCCTATCTCGACCTGAAACCCATCAGCATCGAGTGCAATCTTACCAACGCCCTTTCCAAGCAGAATATCCGCGTGGACGTGCCCTGCCGCTTCACCGTGGGTATCAGCACCGAGGCCGACGTCATGACCAATGCCGCCGAGCGTCTCCTCGGGCTCACCACCGACAGCGTCCAGAGCATCGCGACCGATATCCTCTTCGGACAGCTCCGTCTCGTCATTGCGACCATGGACATCGAGGAGATCAACGCCGACCGCGACAAGTTCCTCGCGAGCGTCAGTGCGAACGTCGAGGCCGAGCTCCGCAAGATCGGTCTGAAGCTCATCAACGTGAATGTCACCGATATCCGCGACGAGTCCGGCTACATCGAGGCCCTCGGTAAGGAGGCTGCCGCGAAGGCCATCAACGACGCCAAGAAGAGCGTCGCCGAGCAGAATCGTTACGGTGAAACCGGAAAGGCGAATGCCGACAAGGACACCCGCGTGAACGTGGCTGCCGCCGATGCCGACGCCGTGAAGGGTGAGAACAACGCGAAGATCGAAATCGCGAATTCCGACGCTCTCCGCCGCCAGAAGACCGCAGAGGCCGACCGTATCGCAGTCGCTGCCGAGAAGGTGCAGGCCGCAAAGGCCCTCGAGGAGGCTTACCAGAGCGAGCGTGACGCCGAGCTTGCCCGCGCCGAGCGCGAGAAGGCAACCCAGCAGGCGAACGTCGTGGTGGCCGCCCAGATCGACAAGGAGAAAGCCATCATCGAGGCTGAGGCCGAGGCCGAGCAGATCCGCCGCAAGGCAAAGGGTGAGGCGGATGCCATCTATGCGAAGATGGATGCCCAGGCCCGTGGTGTGTTCGAGATCCTTACCAAGCAGGCACAGGGCTTCAACCAGCTCGTAAGCGCCGCCGAGGGCGATGCCCAGAAGGCCGTGCTTATGATGATCGCCGACAAGCTGCCCGAACTCGTGAAGACCCAGGTCGAGGCCGTCAAGGGTATCAACATCGACAAGGTAACTGTTTGGGACGGAGGCAGTTCCGTGAACGGAAAGACCGCTACTTCCAACTTTATTTCCGGAATGATGCAGAGCGTACCTCCGCTTAACGACCTCTTCAAGATGGCCGGCATGGAACTCCCCAGCTACCTCAAGAAGGATTCCAAACCTGAAGAGCAGCCAGCTGCAGAGGAGAAGTAGTCATGCCGATAATGATCAATATAGACGTGATGCTGGCCCGCCGGAAAATGAGTTCCGGCGAGCTTGCCTCGCGCATCGGCATCACCCCTTCCAACATGTCCATCCTCAAGACCGGCAAGGCAAAGGCTTTGCGCCTGAGCACGCTCGAATCCCTCTGCCGTGAGCTCGAATGCCAGCCGGGAGATATTCTGGAGTACATCCCGTGAGTGAATTTCTCTACATAATGTTCTCTTTCCTGCCGTTCATGGTGTGCCTTGTCTGGCTCGCCATGTATGCGGTGGAATTGCGTGCAGTGTCTCTGCCGAAGAAGCTGATGACCATCTTTGCGCTGGCGTGCACGACTCTGTATTTCTGTCATTCCTGGTTCTTCATGGCGGAGGATTGGGAGTATGGGATAGTGGATGCAATCTATCTCTTCTGCAACCTTTCCGTATACCCCCTGTTTTATTGCTATCTGTCCGTCCTGACCAGGGATGAGTCTTTCCGCGGGTGGATTTTCCTGCTGTTGCTTCCGGCCCTGGCGTTTTCGGTACTGGCTTATCTTACCGGAGGATCGGTTAAGGTTCTGGATGTGGCGAAGGTGGTGTTTGCTCTGGAGGTGGTCCTTGTGGCGGTGTTTGGTTTCATGCATCTTTCGACATTCGACAAAGAAGTGCGCAACTATTACTCCAACACGGAAGGAAAGACCTTGCGGAGCACTTCCGTCCTGCTTGCCTGTTTCATTGTCATTTCATTGGTCTCCACGGTCGCCAACCTGATAGGCCGCGACGCTTTCCTGCATTCGCCCCTGCTCGGCATCCCTTCAGTGCTCTTTTCCATAATGCTCTTCAGCATCTTCCATGTCAGCTACAAGATAGATTTCTGGGCAAGGGATTTCAAGGAAGAGGTGATGGAAGACGACACCCGTGCCGGGGAAGCCGGTCCGGAGCAGGAGAACGCCCTGCTGGAGGAGAGAATAGCTGCGGCGATGGAAGAGCAGAAACTGTATCTGCGTCCCGGGCTGAAGATTTCGGATGTGGCTGCGGCTGTAGGCTCCAACCGGACCTATGTATCAAATGCCATCAACTCCGCAGGCGGGATGTCCTTTGCTGACTACGTGAATACGCGGCGGGTCGAGTATGCGAAAAAACGCATGAAAAAATTGGCCGCGCAGGGAGAGTTTTCTATTTCTGACGTTGCAACTGAGGCCGGATTTGCTTCATTTCCATCATTTTACCGAGCTTTCACCAAGTATGAACGCACTTCGCCTTCTTCGTGGTTAAAAGACCTGAAAGGTTGATTTCGTACGATTTGAAATTTAAAATATCCCCTATGAAATGCCGTCCCTTTCTTTCGAGGGACGGTTTTTCTATTTTTGCGACACCGTGAAATCTTAAAAACAGTACCATATGTCAAAGAATTTTTTATTTGCAGCTATTGCATGTGCTGCACTTCTGGCCTCGGGCTGTGACAAAACTGACAACCCCACATCTGACAAGGTCTCTACTGCAGACTTTGTGGGCACTTGGAATGCAGGCGAGAGTAATATCGTCTTTAGTGAAAACGGAAATTACACAGAAAAACAATGGCAAGAAACCTATTCGGGGAAATGGTCCTTCAATGAGACTGATAACACTATCACATTTACCCCTTCTTCCGGTGATGCTCGCACTGTAAAGGTTCTCCTTATAGGAGGAAAAGCCTGGCTGGTCTTTATTGAGGAGTTTAACGGAATGAAGTCCTGCGAAAGCTACAGGAAGGCCGGGGCCAAGGTGGAATCCGCCCCCCTCGGCGACGGCCGCTGGGACGCAACTCACGACGGTGTAAAGCCGGTCGAGTATACTGCAGACGCCGATTACCGTTTATGTTTCCTTATTTCAGGGAATAATATTGACCTGTATGTTCCCATGTGGGGCTACCATATTCAGGGCACATTCACATTCAATGATGGAAAACTCCATATTGCAACCGACGATAACCACATCTGGGCTGGAAAAGAGATTAATGTTGTGGACTCAAGCAATTGGCATTTCGGCTGGCAGGCCTGGGGTGACGGTCCTGACGACGGCCCCTCAATGAACCCTGAAACGTTTGAACTCAATGGCTATACCTGGTACACCGTAAACGATCTTAAGAAAATGGGCCACAAACCGGAGAGTGAGACGGACTTATCCTTTGAGGCTGCAATTTGGAATGCAGCACAGCAATTACACGATGAGGCCATGGACCTTTGCGACATCGAAATCTGCGTCACCCCCGACGGCAAGGAGGCCTATGGCAATGCAGGCGGTATGGGCCTGCCCCTGTGCTGCTACAAGCGATAGATATTACCTATAAAGCATTTAATTAAACAATAACCAATTTTAACCTATCTAGTTAGCATGCAGGCCGGCCCGATTTTCGGGTCGGTTTGTTTATTGTACCAGATTGAAGCCGGAACTTGCCCAGGTTTCAAAGTCTCCATATATGAGGAATCCCTCCAGGTCGTCGCGGCTCTCGATGAACTCCTTGGCGGCTTCGAGCCCTATCACCATGCAGTAGGTAGCATAGGCGTCGGCCTCCATCGCCGACGGAGCTATTATGGTGGCGCTGAGCAGGTTGTGCTGTACGGGATATCCGGTGCGGGGATCTATTGTGTGGGAATACTTGACCCCATCCTTGATGTAGAACTTCCTGTAATTACCGGAAGTCACGACTCCCTGCGGTCCGCCGTCCGATTCCCAGATTCCGTCCAGATCCGCTCCGAGGGTGTTGTTTCCGTCTTTCGGTTTATCTACTCCGACCCTCCACGGTTTGCCGGACGGGTTGAGGCCGTCGCAGAAAATCTCGCCTATATCTACCAGCATATCCTTTACGCCTATCGAATAGAGATATTCCGCGACCTTGTCGCAACTGTACCCCTGGGCTATGGCGTTGAAATTCAGATTTGCAATTGCGTCGGCTTTCGGCCGGGCAATGCCGGGACCGGGCTCCCCTTGCGGGACACGGCCTGGCTTTTTGCCCGTCGCGGATGGCAGATTGCCTGTGTTTGTTCCGGAATTCGGTGTATTTTCGGAACAAATGCCTGATTTTTTGTTGTTTGTTCCGGAATCCGGCCATTTTTCGGAACAAATCAAGCGGGCCATTCCGCATTGCGCCAGCGTCTGGCGGACAAGTTCGTCGGAAGGGAGAGAATCGGTCTTGAAGCCGAATCCCCAGATGTCGAACAACGGCCCGGCCGCACAGTCCAGCGCCCCATCGGTCTCCTCCCAAAAAGCTGTCGCGGCCTGCAGGACTTCCTCGAACATCGGGCTGAGTTCCACATCTTCTCCCCGGTTGAACCGGCTCAGCTGCGACGCCTTGTTATATCCGGAAAGAGTGGTATCTATCTCATACAGAATAGCTTCAATATTCTTCTGTATTTCCGCCGGCTTGGTCTTTACACCGGCCAGATTAGCCTTCACACCCCATCTTCCCCCCTGCGCATACCCGCCGAATTGGACGTATCCGCGCTGCGAGCAGGAGATTGCCGTAATCAGCAGCATTATTATGCAAAAAAACCTGGGCACTTAAGTTCTTGATGTATTGGATTGATAATCAATAAGATGGCTGCCCGACACAGAAGAGCTGTCGTAGGCGGCGGAGTGCAGTCCGATGGTGAGGTAGACGGCTTGTACGGCGGTGAGGGCGGCGGTTTCGGTGCGGAGGCGGCTGGGGCCGAGGTGCACGGGGATGAAGCCGGCGTCAAGCGCGGCGCGGATCTCTTCCTGCGAGAAGTCTCCCTCCGGGCCGATCAGTACCGTCACACGCGATGCGCCGGCGGAAGCGTGCGCGGGCGTTTCTACGGCCGGAGAATGCTGGTACCGGGCCCCTTTTTCCGGGGCACGGACCAGCCTTTTCTCCGCCGCGGAAGGCAGAGCTTCCGCCAGCGCATCCATAATAGAACCGCGGGGTGCGACGTCGTCGGAACAATATGCAATCAGGCGGATTTCACCGGAGCCATCAGCTTTCACAAACTCCGCGACACTCAGCGGTTCCACGATCACCGGCACCGCTCCCTTCAGACTCTGCTTGGCCGCCGAAACGGCGATACGCTGCAGGCGGTCGAGGCGCAAAGTGCGCCTTTCGGAATGCTCGCCAATCACCGGAATTATCTCATCTACACCGAGTTCCACAGCCTTTTCCACGAACCATTCGTAGCGGTCGATGTTCTTCGTGGGGCAGACGGCCATGCGCAGATAATAAGGATGCGCGCCCCATCCGTCCTTGACAGACTCCACTCGCGCCACAACCCCTTTCGGCGAATCGTCGGTGATGACGCAGTGGTGCAGGGCGCTGGCATTCGGACGGGCAATGCCGGGACCGGGCTCCCCTTGTGGGACGCGGTCCGGCCCTTTGCCCGTCGCGGCGGATTTGTCAGCTGCCGACGGGGCCCCGATCACACAGATAGAGTCGCCGGCGCGATGCCGCAGCACCCGTACGCAATGCGTGGATTCCTCCGCGTCGAGAAACGCGAAGCCACCGTCCAGCTTATGCGCGTAGAACAGTTCCATCTACGGACGTATTATCTGCACCTCGCCGCGCAGGCCGAGTTTGATGATCTGCGATGCGCGTCCGGTGGAATCGCGCTCCAGGGCGGCGGGCACCACATAGTCGACGGCCGATACAATTTCGGGAGAGATCTCCGCGAAGCACGAAGGGGTGTCTTCGCCGGAGATGTTCGCGGACGTGGATACCAGCGGCCTGCGGAGTTTGCGCACCAGCTGCACGCAGAAGTCGTTCATGGGGATGCGGATCCCGACCGAACCGTCTTCCGCCACCACGTTGGGGGCCAGATACTGGGCGCCGGGATAGATGATCGTCATGGGTGCGTCGTTGACTTCCACCAGGTCGATGGCGATGGAAGGAATCTCCCGGACATGCTTTGCAACCATGTCGAGGTCGCTCGCGAGCAGTACCAGCGACTTGGCCTCGCTGCGCCGCTTTATCTCGAATACGCGCGCCACCGCCGCCTCGTTCGTGGCATCGCAGCCAATGCCCCATACCGTGTCGGTAGGGTACAGGATCACGCCTCCGCGTTTGAGGACATCCAGCGCGGCGGCTATGGAAGTATCAATAATGGACATAAGAATGATTGTTGTTTTTGCGACGTTTATACCACCACCAGATAAGCAGGAATCCTATCAGGGCGCCTCCGAGATGGGCCACGTGTGCCACATCCGCCTGTGCACCGGTAATGCTGAACATGATTTCCAGACCGATGAAAATCACTGCCATCCATTTGGCCGAAAGGGTGACGGGCGGGAAGATGAGAGTGAGTTTCGCTTCGGGGAAAATCATTGCGAATGCGACGATGATTCCATATATACAGCCGGATGCTCCAACGGTTGGGACACCCTGAACGGCGGGTGCCAGAGCCTGCACTCCCAACTGTGCAGCTGCAGCTCCAAATCCACAAAGGAAGTAGAGTATCATGAAGCGGTTCTTACCGACGATCCTTTCGACGGCCATCCCGAAGATGTAGAGCGAGTACATGTTGAAGAACAGATGCCAGAAGCCTCCGTGCATGAACATGTAGGTGAGCGGCTGCCATATCTTGAACCAGGGGGTCTCGGGATAGAAAAGCGCAAAATTCGAGAACATGAAATCCGCATTGACCTTGGTCGCCAGATAGACGATCACATTGATTACGATCAGATGGACGGTTATCGGGAGTTCTCTTCTTTCTTCTTGATAGTAAGGCATTGATTTACTGGAATTTCTTTTCTAATTCATCTATGTTCGCCAGGACGGTTATCTTTTTGCCTCCCGCCGTCAGTTCGGCATTCTCGCAGGCAAACAGGGTGTCGATGAGGCCCTGGGCCTCGAAGGCGTTGCGCGGGGGCTCCACGTTCAGGCTGCCGAGGGTGGCGAACTTCGAGGCGAGCGATGCGCGCACCAGTTCCGGCACTCCGGAAACCTCGTCCGAGAGAATGAGGAGTATGTCCTGGACCATCTGCTGGACCTTTCCGGCCTCGCAGGAATACCCCTCGGGCACTCCGTTCACCACGACGGTGTCGGTGCCGAAGGGGGTGATGTCGAAGCCCGCTGCGGCGAGGGTCTGCGCATGCTCCTCGAAAAGCAGGCGCGCTGCAGCGCCGACCTGCACCTGCACGGGGAAGAGGGCGGTCTGCGTCACGGGAGCGTTCTTCGAGAGGGCCTTGAGGGTCTTTTCGTAGAGTATGCGTTCCCATGCGCGGCGTATGTTCACGAGCATTATGCCGGAGGATGTCGGGGTGATGATGAAGCGGCCCTTCACGACGAGGGCGCGGGCCTGTGCGGCCTGATTCTGCTCGAAAAGAATGCCGTAGTCCGCTTGCTCTCCGCGACGGGCAAAGGGCCCGTCCGTGTCCCACAAGGGGAGCCCGGTACGGGCATTGCCCGTCCGTAAGGCCTCCTCGCTGCCGACATCTGTACCCATCGGATGAACACCAGGGTTGGCATCAAACCCCGTATTCACCGCGAACGGATCGTACGAACTGTCCACGGGCGGCCCCGGAGCGCTCTGCACGGGTCCCCGGTACTCCTCGAACGAAGCCCCCATCTGGGGCATCTCCACGCGCCCCTCCGTGTCGAAATCTATCCCCTGCCCAAAGGCATTCCGCCCCAGGGTGGCCTTCACGCAGGCGTAGATGGTCTGGAAGATGACCGCCTCCTCCTCGAACTTAACCTCCGCCTTGGTAGGATGGATGTTGACATCCACCGTCTCCGGATCCACCTCCAGCCAGACGAAGTAGGAGGGGGTGTATCCTTCAGGAAGATATTCTTCGTAGGCCTTCATCACCGCCTTGTGCAGATAGGGGCTGCGGAAATAGCGTCCGTTCACGAAGAAATACTGGTTTGCGACCGTCTTGCGGGCGGTGTCCGGGCTCGCGAGGAATCCGCTTACGCGCACTACGGAGGTGTCGGCGTTGATGTCGACCAGATCCCCGGTGACATTCGATCCCATAAGGTCCAGCACTCTGAATTTCAGGGACTTGGCAGGACGGAGGCGGAAGATGTCGCGCCCGTTCGAGTTGAGCGAGAAGCCCAAGTCCGGACAGGTGATGGCTATGCGGGTGAATTCCTCCACTATGTGCCGGAGTTCCACCGTGTCGCTCTTGAGAAACTTGCGGCGGGCGGGCGTGTTGTAGAAGAGATTGCGTACGAGGAAGTTGCTTCCGGAAGGAGCCGCGATCGAGGCGGTCTTGACGGATGTGGTGTCGCCTATGGAGACCTGCGTGCCGGTTTCATCCGAAGGGCGACGCGTCTTGAGCGTGACCTCCGCTACCGCCGCGATGCTGGCCAGGGCCTCTCCGCGGAAACCGTAGCTGGCAATGCGCTGCAGGTCGGCCGCTTCGGCTATCTTGGAAGTCGCGTGCCGCTCGAAGCAGAGCACGGCGTCCGAAGGGCTCATTCCAGAGCCGTCGTCGATGATCTGGATGCTGGTGCGGCCGGCATCCTTCACTATCACGTCCACCTGGGTGGCACCGGCGTCCACTGCATTCTCCATCAATTCCTTGACGACGGATGCGGGCCTCTGCACCACCTCACCGGCGGCGATCATGTTGGCAATGTTTGCCGGCAGAACTTTAAGTTTTCCCATTACAGCATCGAATAGAATTTGGCGATGAAGAAGAGCACCGCCATTATCAGCAGGAGCGTGATTATGCCGATGATGGTCTGCACGCCCTTCATGCGGTTGCGTGTATGCTGGTAGGCTCCGTCACGGAAAGCCCCCTGGATGTAGCTCCCGGGCACATATTCCTTCTCTCCCTTTTCATCTTTGCGGTCCAGGCTGCCGTCCACTGCGCGGAATCTGCGCATTTGCTCTTCCTTGTCCTTATCGTAGTACATCGGCTTGTAATTGAACACCCGATGCTCGTTGTCGCCGAAAAAATTGAAAAAACCCATAGTTTACAAAAATACAAAAATATTTCCTTACTTTTGTGTTATGCAAATACGAATCGGACAAGGATACGACGTGCACGCCATCGCCCCGGGGCTGCCGATGTGGCTCGGCGGGGTGCTGATACCCTCCGACAGGGGCTTCGTGGCCCATTCCGACGGCGATGTGGCGATCCATGCCCTCTGCGACGCCCTGCTCGGCGCCGCCGCCCTCGGCGACATCGGCCTCCACTTTCCCGACAACTCCCCGCTCTGGAAAGGCGCCGACAGCAAGGATCTCCTGCGCCGCGTGGTCGACCTTCTCGCCGATAAGGGCTGGAAGCCGGGCAACGCCGACATCACGATAGCCCTCCAGGCTCCGAAACTCCGTCCTCACATCGATGCCATGCGCGCCACCCTCGCGCCCATTCTCGGGCTCGGGGAAGATGCGGTGAGCGTGAAGGCCACCACCACCGAGCGTCTCGGATTCGTCGGACGCGGAGAAGGCTGCGAGACCTGGGCGGTAGTAACCATCTGCAAAGACTGAATATGGAAAAAGCAATAGTAGTAGTCGACGAGATCTACGGTTTCCTCCCCGGAGGAGCCCTCGCCTGCGGTCATTCCGAAGAGGCCGTGGCAAACACGAAGGAGTTTATCGAAAAGCATCCCGGCGTGCCGGTGCTGTTCATCTGCGACCATCATCCCGCGGACCACTGCTCGTTTGTGGCCCAGGGCGGCCCCTGGCCACCCCACTGCGTCGCAGGCACCCGCGAGGCCGAAATCCACGACGACCTGCTGCCCTTCGTGCAGGAAGAGCTTACATTCTACAAGGGATGCGATCCCGCGCAGGAACAGTACTCCGGATTCGACGGCCGCAACGAGGCCGGCCAGAGCTTGGGTGAAGTTCTGCAACTCCTTGGTACAGAAGTGGTTTATGTGGTTGGGATAGCTACCGAATTCTGCGTGCGCAATACGGCGGAAGATCTTCTCAAGGCAGGTTTCAAGGTGACAGTGTTCGAGGACTGCCTCGGCTGGGTGGATCCTGAAGGGCACAAAAAAACCCTTCCGGAACTTAAGTCGGAAGGGATTCGGATCAAGTAGTTGAAAAACTATTTGACAGCGTCCTTGGCCTTCTCGGCACCGGCAGCGATAGCGCTCTTGGCAACATCGACTGCAGCGTCGGTTGCAGCTTCCTTTACTTCGTCGGCAGCGCTCTTTTCAGCAGCGACAACTTCCTCTGCAGCAGGCTCAGCAGCTGCTTCCTTTGCTTTCTTGTTTCCGCAAGATGCGCAGCAGAGAGTGAGAGCTGCGATGGCGAGAATGACATAAATCTTCTTCATAAGGCAATAAACTTTAAAAATATAACCGGTTAAAATATTGTGGCTCAATGGTCACAATGCAAAAGTAAGAAAAATATCTTAATGATTGTTATCTTTGTAACTAAAAAATCACGATGACACTGAATATAATAGCCGCTCTGGCCCTTTCGGGAGCTGTTTTGTCTTCTAACATTTATCATGGAAGCTGGATAGATTTCAACAAGAACGGGAAGAAAGATGTTTACGAGAATCCGAAAGCTCCGGTCGAGGACAGGGTCGAGGACCTTCTCGGGCGCATGACTCTCGAGGAAAAGACCTGCCAGCTCGTAACCCTGTACGGTGCCGGGCGTGTCCTGAAGGATGCGCTTCCGGGCGACAGTTGGAAGGGAGAGGTCTGGAAGGACGGTCTGGCCAACATAGACGAACATCTGAACGGAGTCGGCAAGGGCGCCGGCCGCTTCAAGGACTATATCTATCCCTTCTCGAATCATGTGGAGGCCCTCAACGCCGTGCAGAGGTGGTTCATCGAGAACACCCGTCTCGGAATCCCCGTGGAGTTCTCCAACGAGGGCATACACGGGCTGAATCACACGAAGGCCACGCCTCTCCCCGCGCCTATAGCCATAGGTTCCACTTGGAACCGCGCCCTCGTACGGGAGGCCGGACGCATTGCAGGCAGGGAGGCCGCCCTCCTGGGCTACCACAGCGTCTACGCACCCATCCTCGACATAGCCCGCGACCAGCGCTGGGGCCGTACCCTGGAATGCTACGGCGAGGAGCCCTTCGTGGTGGCCGAGCTCGGAATCCAGATGGCCGCCGGCATCCAGGAGCAGGGAGTAGCATCCTGCCTCAAGCATTATGTGGCCTACGGAGTGCCCAAGGGAGGGCGCGACGCCGACTGTCGCACGGATCCTCACATCACCCCACGCGAGCTCCACGAACTCTATCTCTACACCTTCCGCCGTGTCATCGAGGAGGTCCATCCCATGGAGGTCATGTCCAGCTACAACGACTGGAACGGTGAGCCCGTGAGCGCTTCCCACTATTTCCTGACTGAACTTCTGAGGGATACCTACGGCTTCGACGGATACGTCGTCAGCGACAGCGATGCGGTCGAATTCGTGCATACCAAGCACAAGGTCGCCGAGACCTACGACGATGCCGTCCGCCAGGTGCTCGAGGCCGGCCTCAACGTCCGCACGAACTTCTCGCAGCCGTCCATCTTCGTGGATGCAGTGCGCCGACAGCTTGCCGAGGGCAAGCTCTCGCAGGAGACCATCGACCGGAGGGTGCGCGAGGTGCTGGGCGTCAAGTTCCGCCTCGGTCTCTTCGACAATCCCTTCTCCGGCGACGGCGCGAAGGCTGATGCGGAGGCTGGCGTGGAGAAGCACATGGACTTCGTGATGCAGATGGCGCGGGAGTCCGTCGTGCTGCTCAAAAAC
>Ga0256407_10005300_pt1 | contig 20809 bp, 11 predicted proteins | sample RumenRJG_04DNA_FD_193489 | JGI IMG/M metagenome (GOLD analysis project Ga0256407, IMG submission 193489) | Bovine rumen microbial communities from Lethbridge, Alberta, Canada - RJG_04 | ecosystem: Host-associated > Mammals > Digestive system > Stomach > Rumen | place: Canada: Alberta... | reverse complement strand
GCTCTTTCTAAATTGTTTTGTCTAATGAAGTTTCATCATCCTCAAACTTGAAATCAAGCATATCAACGTCATCATAACGTAGATGATGGGATATAACTCCGTTTTTGTCATATTTACGCAACGAGTATTTATCCTTGTATTGTATAGGGATTCGAATGCTTAACTCTTTTTCGTTCCCATATTCCTTTACAAACTCTCCATCCTTGTATAGCTCTGTAATATTAAGAGGCTTGATAATTGGAATGATAATATAGTCATCCACAGAACCTATGTTGAAATCATAGTAATATTTCTCGCGAACATTTCTTTTTATACGTGCAATTGTCTGATTAGAATTGCTAGTTATTATTTGTAAATCAGTATCTATGCTGACAACATTAACACAGTTGTCAACGACAATCTCATTTCTTCTGCAATCCCTATTAAATGGAATCTTAGACGAAGGAATAAAGTATACATTTAGCAGTATCTTTCGGTCTTGTACATTAACTTGCAATTTTATATAACCTTGTTCTGGTTGGATGTCATTTGTCCATTCTTTATAGTAGGTTTCATCTTCTTTTTTGAACTTAATAATTACATCTTCCTCTTCAATCACCTTGGGCTCTGCAACATCATAGTATTGAGTACATATAATATCATTCTTATCGAATATGAGCATTACTGGTTCTGCCCTTTCTGTGCCACTCTCGTCCCTTATCACTCGTGTGAAAAATTTTTCATCATTGTATATAAACGTATCGGTATGCAAAAGGGCCGATATCTCTATTTTGTTGTTTTGCTCATATATGGGCACCTCTTTGCCTTTGTGATCTATAAATATAAATTGACCATTTACCTTGGTGAATCTGTATTTTGTTCCATTTGCAGTGAGATACTTTGGGGTGTCTTCAGAAGTGCTTCTATTTTGTATTTGATAGTCAAAAGGAAGTAGGATGTATTTATCCCCCTTATTCCGTTTTGTGGAATAAGTGCAATATTTCCAAGTCTTATATAATTCCAAATAAGGAGCAACTTCAATTTCCTGGAGTATTATGGATTTGTCATTTTGAGCAATGATCTTTACCTTTGTAATATTTTTAGTAGGTATTTCGGAGAAGATGAAATAATCTTGGACATTCTCACCAATAAAGTATCCATTGTAGTCATTTACAAAACGGATATGCTCACAACCCTCAAAATCTCTTATTTGCTCTTCTTCTTCTTCGCCTTCTCCATAATAACAAAGATATAGATTGAATTCATCCTTGCCCTTTAAGTCATCCCCCAATTTATAATCTGGTATACAATTGTTAAAGGCATCATTCGCTTCAGAATTCAGGTTCAATCGTATTTTCCTTCTTATAAGAGGCGTATACTCATTAGTTTCTATAATCCAGTCTATGGAGAACTTGTTATGTTTTATAGGCTGATTTTTTAATGCCTCAATAAAAGTTTTAAAGATACCTTCTGTGGAATCCAAATCAGCCAATGGATATTCTTGCGTGTTGCTTATAGTGTTAAATAGCTTATACCAACTGCCATTATGATTTCGCAACGAATATTGTATCGCATTATTCTTTTTGAATATTTTATCTTTAGAAGAGTCTTCTGTTGTTTTATTATTAAACAAGTCAGACAATTCCTGCATAACTGTATCCTCATATTTCTTCTTGACGATATAGTTAATGGGCAATCCTCCAAGCGTATAAATGCATCCCAAATATTCATTGCCGTATAACAATCTGGCATCCAAATCAGCCCATTTCCACAAATCCTTTGTTTGTAATTTAAGACCTATAGCATCAAGTGGATTACCTTGGCCATCGTTTCCATTGTATTCTCGTTTATACCATTCTGCACAATATAGCACAATAGCTCGAGCAAACCTTTTGACAAACCCTTTTCCTTTTAGATTGTCTTTGGCGCACGTCTCTAAACGGGACTTAAATTCATCATAATTTTCTGTCGATAATTTATTTTTCCAAATGTATGTATCGTAATAGCCTTCTTTAAAAATAGAGTACCAGAAATCGGCAAGTTCTCTTTCTGTTCTTGTTTTACAATCGAAAATGATTTTGACGGGTGTGTCATTGATGATTTCATCCGTGGTTCCTTCTTCATCCAAATAATCCTCTTCATCAATTTCATCAACGACTTCATCAAACTCGTCATCGTCTTCAATGTCTTCAACAATATTAACCAATTGTTTGTTATAATCATTTTCATTTTCTTCTTTAATAGCGAAAGGTCTTTTTTGATCATCCTCATCCACATCTACATTTGTTACTTGTTCGTCCTCTGGCTTTTCTTGGATGATAGTTCCATCTTCAAAAACATTATCTTGTCTTATTATTTTTTTATAAAAGTCAATAAGCATTTTGATTCCATATCGTTGAAGAAGTCTATCTTCAACCATCTCAATGTTGCGCTTATGATTGTTGTCATCGAAATCTAGTTCATCTTGAGCCTGAATGACAGAACATATCGATAATAAATATTTCATCTGGGGGAATTTCAATCCTCTTGGACTATTTGCAAGATTAATCTGCCTGATGATAATATATGCGATGCTAGCTATGCACAGGGATGCATTGTCCCATTCTCCATTTCTTGTGAGATCCTTGTGCAAACCAATAATGGAAGACTCATTGATGATGAAGTTTTCGGAATCGTTATATAATTCTAATAGTTCTTTATTTGTATGATACGTCTCGTTAATAGTAGTGGACTCTTTGTCGTGAGTAGATCGACCTGTAAGAATCGTAGTTGTTACATCGTTGTGATTATGTTTTCTTTCCCCTTCTTCATCATTTGCAACTGATGTGCCAATATTTGATACATCCTCCAAAACTCTTTCTTCTGTTTTGTTTTCTTGTTTTTGATTGTTTTTTACTGTCGAAATAGTTTCCTGCGCATTGTCTGGCTTGATAAGTGTGTTGTCATTATTGTCAGACATATTAATATCAATGAGGGAATTGTAGAATTCTGTGATTAGTTTTTTACCATATTCGCGCATTAACGCCCCAAGAGTCTTATTTATATTTTGTTCATGGTTATTATCTTCGAAAAAGAGTTCGTATTTCGCATTTATTACAATACTTTTTCTATACAGATTGTTTAAAAGTTTATATTGTTTGTTATTGTTGCTATTGTTTAAGCCGAACTGTCTAATGAGGATGTACGCAATACTTGCGATACATATAGATTGATTCTCCCATTCTCTTTTTTCTGCGATTCTTCTATGTATGAAAAGTATATCCGATTCTTGTATTAAAATCCTTCGGGATTCATCATACATTTTATTCAATTGATCCATATACTCAAAGACATCATCTGGCGAGTGTTGTTGTTTGAGAGGGGTATCTACTATGATTTCATTTGCAGAAACATGAATGGGTTTTAGTGTGATTTTTCCGGAATTGCCAATGCTTTTGATTGGTTCAAAGAGCAGCCCCATTCTTTCTATTGTTGATACTGCATAATTGTTGTACCACACATCTCTATAGCTCTTTCTAGAGTTCTGTCTTGTATCTAGTTTGAGTATTTTGGGGAATGTTCTAAGAAAGAATGCATGCCGTCCTTCTAGTTGACGAAGTTTGACATTTCTATAGTTGACAGTCCGATTTGTATATGTGGCAAGTCTTTTCTGATTGTAAATGATGTATTGAATGTCCCCAAACAAGTCATAAACATTATTCCATGCTTGTGAACAAAGAAGTAGGTTTATTTCACGAAGAAATATTTCCTCATCTAAAATCACAATTTCAGAGGTGTCAAACAACTCTGATAGTTTAGATTCAATATCCTTACATATATATGGAATAACAAGAATCTCTTGATTTTTCGAATCTGATACCTTTAAAACATCTTCACCTGCTGCTTTACTTTCGTTTAGGGTTTCCTCAATAACTGATGATGTGTCTCTGGCTTCTTTTACATCGTAGTTCTCTTCTGTATTGTGATGCTCACCCTTTTCTTTAACAAGTATGATATGTTGGTTATATCTTCCACCCGTTATTTGATAAGGAATCTGAAGGGCATCGGCCGCTTTCTTAATTATACTAAACTTGGCATTTTTCCAACAATAGGTAAACCTTGAAATTAACTGTTCTGAAGATAATTGGTGGAACCAAAATTTCGATATGATTTGCTTATTTATATATATAATGATGTCATTAAATCTGGGAATCGATAAATCGATGGATAATTCACCCTTTCGGTACATCATCATGGAAAAATCAACAAGCAGCTTGTATATATCAGTATAATAACCCTCTTCAATTTTCTCATTAAAATAGTTTAATATATCTTCCTCTTTGGTTTGTTTATTTATTACGAAAGGCTCTTCAACAGATTCTTGTTTGGTTATATTAAGATTGCTATAGTCTTTTTCCTTGAAGATAATATTATAATCATTATCAATAGACTCAACTCCTTCAAATTGTTGCATTAGAGAACAGATCTCTTTTTTACTAAAATACATATCCAGCATGTCTTGGAATATCAAACTAAGAGATTTGTCTTCTTTTTCTTTGAAATAATTAAAATTTCTCGTGGCTTCAATCTTTTTTAATGAAAAGTCGAAAACACGATCTGTATAGTTTCTGAAACAATCGTTTATTTGTAGGTCAAATTTGCCGTCTTTTTGAAGAATGTGCATGATTACTATTGCGACTTCCGCCAAAAACAACTTGGAGCTTGAATTGCTGATATAGGGCTCCTGCTTAAGTCTTTCTGACATATAACGTAATACAGAATCTACTTCTTTCGGCATATTTATAGATGTTGATAGTTATTAAAATACAAAGATATCTACTTTGTTTGAAATAGACAAGGATTTAACCTTTTTTTGTAATCACATTTCTGCGACATCTCAAAATAAGGCCATATTGTCCAAATAATAGACATATACCCATGACACATGCCTTGATATGCTAAGAGAGGAGGTCGTAATGACCGAAATCAGTCATTTTTCAAAAATCTTATAAAAAAACTAGCTATTAATTGGGATTCTGAGAAAAAAGGATTATCTTTGCACCTTAAATAACTTAAAATCAAAAGATGTTACCAGGTAAATCGACAGTAGACCAACTATTTAATGGTACTAGGGTATTTGTGATTCCCTTTTACCAAAGGTCTTATGTGTGGAATATTGAGCACTGGGAAAGATTCTTAGATGATATGATTTTGGTCGGCCATAAAAAAGAGGATTATTTCCTTGGCTCGATCATTCTGAAGCAAGAACCTACGAATACCTCTAAGAGGGGTGACTATAAGATTGTAATCGATGGTCAGCAAAGACTCACCACGATAGCTATTTTCCTTAAAGTTTTGTATTTAAAGCTGGGCGAAAATGCATGGTTCGAAAGGAAGTTCATTCTCCCTGATGGGAATTATGCCATTTGTCATAGCCATATAGACTGGCGTGACTTTGAAACCATCATGAAGCTTGAAGAATGCAAACCTCTAGAAGGCTCGAGTCATATCATAGGAGCATACAATTATTTCAGAGAGAATCTTGATCCTTCTTTGCTGAATATGAATCGTGTTCTGCACAATGTTCAAGTGATTGACATAATTATTGATGGCAATGATGATGAACAACAGATCTTTGACACAATCAATTCGCTAGGCGTCGATCTGACAACTGCAGAATTGTTAAAGAATCATCTGTTCACCGAAGAGTCATTTAAAGAGTACGAATCACTTTGGAAACCAGCATTCGAAAAAGATGATGATTGTATTGCATTCTGGGGCAAATCATTGCTGAAAGGAAGAAACAAGCAAATTAACGTTGAAGCATTCCTAAACGCCTTCCTTCAGATAAAGGTGCATGATCCTAACTTAAAGGTACCAGCAGAAGAAAAAGAAGAGTACGCAAAATCTGACAGATTATTTACCAGCTACAAAAAATTTATTTCATCTTATTATAATAATAAAGAAATGGAATTCATAAAGGAGCTGGTGGAATACGCCAAGATTTATTATGAATCCTTCAATCCCGAGATTGTAGATGAAACTTTGACTTATAAGCCAGGTCTAGACCGTATCAACTTCTTGATATTTGCCACAGACAGTACAACCATGATTCCATTTATCATGTATGTCATCAAGAATGTCAAGGTTGAGGAAGAGAAGGTGAAGATCTTCGATTATCTGGAATCATACATAGTAAGAAGGCTTATTTGCCGTAAAACGACAAAGAGTTATAGTGACCTCTTCAGCGAAAATCTGATTCTAGCAGAAATAAGAACTGTAGATGATGTGATTGACTATATTAATAAAAAAGGAGAGTCTAATAACCTGGCAATGCCAAACAATCCAGAGTTGTTGCGTTGCTTCAAGGAATTAGAGCATCCTAATTACAGGGGGGTATCTATTTTGTACCTGTTGGAAAGCAAATTACGCAACAATCCCTTACTTTCAACACAATTGTTGAAATACAGTTCTTACACTCTTGAACATCTAATGCCTCAGAAGTGGGTAACTCATTGGCCATTATCAGAAGGTGCAGAGGCGGACGAGAGAGATCACATGATTAAGACTTTGGGTAATTTCACCATCATTACCCAGCCTTTAAACTCCACAGTCAGCAATGAGGCATGGCCAGTGAAAGTATTGGGTAAAAAGGGTAAGGGTGGCTTAAAAACATATGCAAAAGAGTTACTGACATTAGAGGGAGTACTCGATTTAAAAATATGGGATGAGAAATCTATATTAGCTCGCTCTATTTGGTTGGCAAGCAAGGCATGTTATCTTTGGCCATCGTATATTGAAAACGACAAGCCAATCGAAGAACCTATATATGATGACGAAGGTGAAATTATTATTGATGAAATGACAGGGGAGGAGAAAGTTATATCCAGAGACCACACTCAATATTCACTTGATGGTCAAAAGTTTATGGGTAAAGGAAGATTTGTTCCCTATTTCGTTAAACAATACATTGCCAAACACAAAAAGATGACTTTTGCAGAATTAAAAGAAGTGTTCCCTGACTCTTTGCTTGATCCTGGTTTTAAGTTTATCGGTTTACTATGCCCAGTTTCTGCTTATGAAGATTGGGATAATGCAAACAAATTGAGAAGATACCATCCTGACTGGTCAGGTGCGAAACTGTCATCTTCAGATGGAGTGGAATTTTATGTTAATACCCAGTGGACATTAGAGTCTGTACAAAATATCATACAGATAGCTAAAAATGACCATTGGGAAGTAATGATCAAATTATAAAATGACAAATAAGAAATATAGAGTAGTTGATTTGTTTTCTGGATGTGGCGGCATATCCAAAGGATTTGAAAATACAGGGAGAGTTGACATTGTAGGAGCAATCGATTTTGATCAATCTGCTTGCAATACCTACAAGCTGAACTTTCCTAAAGCAAACGTAATATGTGGTGATATTAATCAAATATCAGTTGATTCTACAGGTTTTAAAGATATCGATATCATAATAGGAGGACCTCCGTGCCAAGGATTTTCCCGCCTAAATTTTTGGGATAAAGATCGTGACAATGACCCTAGGAATAAATTGTTTTATCAATACTTGAGATTTGTAGAGGAATTAAAGCCAAAAGCACTTCTCATAGAAAATGTTAAGAATGTTCTCGTTGCCAAGGATGGTTTCGTTCCTTTGAACGTTACAAGATTCTTGGAAGAAATAGGTTATAATGTTAATTATGCGATTGTATGTGCTTCTGATTATGGAGTTCCTCAGAACCGATATAGGGCTATATTTGTAGCATTAAAAAAGGAGTTTGGCAAATTTGACTTTGATTCTTTAAAAAAATATGAAAAAAAAAAGGTAACAGTTGCCGAGGCCATATCAGATATTCAAAGTATTGAAGAAGAAGCTAAAAAATTTGAACAAGGAACGGTATTTCATCTTGGTGAACCAAAATCAGATTATCAAAAACTAATGCAATCTAAAAATAGAGAATTGCATAATCATATGATTTATTATCCTGCAGATAACGTTCAGGCAATGATGAAATACGTTCCAGAAGGAGGAAACTGGAGGTGTGTTCCAAAAGAAATGTTTAAATCTCAAAGATCAAATCGGTATACTAATTATTTAAGAAGATTAAAAAACGACGAGCCTTCTATAACTATAGATACAGGCCATAACGTTTATTTTCACCCTATATTTGACAGAGTACCAACAATAAGGGAATCTGCAAGGCTTCAAAGTTTCCCAGATTCTTTCATATTAACAGGTAAAAAAGGTGAGCAATTTAGACAGGTTGGCAACGCAGTGCCTCCTCTTATGGCAGAAGCGTTAGCTAGGGCTATTATGGATGCATTAGATTAAGAAAATGAGAAATATTAGACTGTTAGATTTGTTTTGTGGAGCCGGCGGTTTGAGTTTAGGATTCGAAAGGGCTGGCTTTAAAATAGTTAAAGCTATTGATATAGATAGTTGGTCAATAGAAACGTATAATTATAATCGTAAAGAAAAAGTTGCTGAAGTTAAAGACGTTTCCAGTGTAGACGATAATTTTATTCAAAAATTAGGAATAATTGATGGCATTATTGGCGGCCCGCCTTGTCAAGGATTTAGTACAGCAGGACAAAGAATCATTGATGACGAAAGAAATAAGCTGTATAGAGAATACTTTAGGATATTAAAAGAAGTAAATCCGAGTTTTTTTGTTATTGAGAATGTAACTGGTCTTCTAACTTTTGCTAAAGGGGCTATCAAGAATGATATTATAAGTCGTGCAGACAAATTAGGCTATAATATCTTTCTAAACACTCTTGATACATCAACATTTGGTATTCCCCAGATTCGTTTGCGCGTTATTTTTATCGGAATAAAAAAAGAACTTTGCAAAAAAGAATTTGTATTCCCTACAGGGGATAAAGCCCCAATAACAATATTAGATGCCATTGGGGATTTACCTTCATTAGATAAGGGAGAAGATAACACAAAGTATAATCATGAACCCATGACGGATTATCAAAAAATGATTAGGGGCGATATGACAGAATTGCATAACCATATTCTCTCAAAACATACAGAGGAAACTAAAAAGACTTTGTCTCTTATCCCTGAGGGAGGAAGTATCATGGATGTCCCTGTGGAATTAAGGGGTGGAAGAAATTACCATGCACTCTTAAGAAAAATGGATCGAAACAAGCCTGCACTTTGTATTGATACAGGCCATAGGACATATTTTCATTATGAGGAAAAACGTATTCCTTCTACAAGAGAAGTGGCAAGATTACAAAGCTTTCCAGATAGTTTTATATTTATTGGTCCGCGAAATGACCAACAAAAACAAGTCGGAAATGCTGTACCTCCGATATTAGCAGAAATCATAGCTGAAGAAATAAAGAAATATCTATATAAATAATTATAATTATGGCCTATTACAATAATATCGAATCTTTTTATGAGACAAATAAAATGTCTTTGATTAAGGGGGAGTTTAGACCCGTTGTTTCTTACAACAAAGATGCAGAGGAGTATATCAACAAACTTGTAAAGATATACGAAGATAATAATTTCCCAGAATATGTAACGGTCTCTCAGATTGAAAAAGGGTTAAATGTCACAAAGGGGTCAAATGTTGCAACAACAGAGAGTCCTCTGACTTGGATTGGCTTAGGTTTGGTTGAGGAAATGGGTGGTCAATTAAATAAAAAGGATCCTAATTATAAATACAAGTTCACAGATGATTTTCGTCTATTAGCCCAGAATAAAATGATTCCTGGGGTTCATATACTAAACAAATTATATTCAATAAATTCATTGTCTACAATCTCTAAATTTACCAATCTTCTTTTGTGCACATTACGTGAAGGCTATATTGAAGATTATATTATTGATTTTCCGAGAGATAACAAAGATTATGTAAACAAGGTAATAGATAGAGAAAAAAGAAATGAATTTAGTTTGAGGGTAGATAGAATTTACGGTTATGGAATCGATATTGATAGTTCACCCCATGCATCTATGAGGGCCATTAATAATCTTGTCAAGTTAGAATTAATCAGACAGAAAGGTGAAAATGAATTCGAATTCCCACAATATGAAATTACGGAATATGGTCATCGGCTTTTAGAAGTTATTAATGCAAATTTGGGTAAGGGAGGTGTTCCCCAAAATGCCCAAAAGAATAATGAGAATTATTTCCAAAAGATTTTCTTCGGTGCTCCTGGTACAGGAAAATCTCATCAAATAGAGGATGATACTGAAGGAGCATCTGTAATAAGAACCACATTCCATCCAGATTCAGATTATTCCACTTTTGTTGGTGCTTATAAGCCTTGTATGGAACCGACAGACATGAAAGTTGTCCCAGTTGTGGTGAACAATGGGATAAGCCTAAATCAAAATAATGGTACGTTTTCAGAAAATCGAATATCATATAAGTTTGTAAAGCAAGCTTTCCTGAAAGCATATCTTGGAGCATGGAAAAAAATGACTGAAAATCCCTCTGCACCAAAACCGCAGTATTTAATTATCGAGGAAATTAATAGAGGTAATTGTGCTCAGATTTTTGGTGATCTCTTCCAGCTTTTAGATAGAGGAGACAAAGGGTATTCTGCTTACACTATTGATGCTGATACCGATTTGCAAAAAGCAATCGCAGAAGCTTTCAAAAGTGAGGTTGAATTCAAACTAGAAAACGATATTGATGCAAGCGAAGCTGACATCAAATATACTAGCAATTATGAACATGAAGACGGATCACCTTGTTCCTTGTCAGAAGATATACAGGCTGGCAGAATTCTTTTGCTACCCAGAAATTTATATATCTGGGCCACAATGAATACTAGCGATCAGAGTCTTTTCCCCATTGACTCTGCATTTAAGCGTCGTTGGGAATGGGTTTATATGCCCATTAAGGATCATAAGGACAAGGACTATAAGATAGAGATTGATGATACGACATATGATTGGTGGGGATTCTTGGAAAAGATTAATTCGGTAATTAACACTGTTACAAATAGCGAGGATAAAAAACTAGGATACTTCTTTGTGAAAACCGATAAGAAAATCGATGCCAAGAAATTCGTAGGAAAAGTGTTGTTCTATCTGTGGAACGATGTCTTTAAGAATTACGGATTTGACAACCCGATTTTCAACAAAGAAGATAAGAACAAATATGTATTTTCCGATTTCTTCCAAAAGGACGGATCGCCGGAAACAGATAATATCAAGAGGTTCCTGAAGAACTTAGATGAAACAATAGACAAGGAGAAGTCTTTTACTGAAAAGAAGCCCGAAGAGGCCACTTCAACAACTGGAAACAATAATCCTGATCTTTTTGCTAATCAAGAATGAGAATCCTGATAGAAGAGCACCAATATCCTGCCACTGACGACATAATGAAAGTGGTTAGCGAACTTGGCCCTACAATAGGAATGAAGGGTAAGGTAAGCGTGGGTTATGTTGGCTATTATTACAATGTAGCCATTAAGGATTGTGTGTTCATATTGCCAAAGGTTCTGATGAATGAGAACGGATTAGTCTTTGGAAATTATACCCCAGAGTCTATTCTTCACTTAGAAGACCCTAATAATCCTTTGGAAGATAAAGAGAGAAGTTTTATTTATAAATTATCTGTCTGGATTTATCGCGCTATCAGCGTATACAAAGAGAGACACGAAGACAGTAAGATAGTATTGCATGAACGTATCTCTCAGATAGGACGAGGCCAGAGAAGGCTCAGCAATACCTATCTTGATATATTGTTGTCTCTTGAAGAGTTCAACAAAAATAATCAGGATTTTTTCTTCTTTGTCATCAAGAATTTACATAGCGGCCATAATAAAATAAATTGGACTCGAACCATTTCACATTCTCAAGCTATAATGCAGAATGGAGCACCGATCTATTTGAATCCTGTAAACAAGAGAAGGCAAGTGAATTTTGATGAGGAGTTGATGGTGATTTTCTTCTCTATCTTGAACTATATTCACAAAGAATATGGATTCCCATTTGATACCGAATGCCATTATGAACTTATCAATGACTCTCAGTTCCGCAGCTATCTGAACGGAATGGGCAAGGCCAGGCTTCAGGAAATCAAATTCAAATACTTCTCTGATAAAGCATTGGAACTTTGGGAGTTGTGCTATGCTTTTTTCGATGAGGCTCGCCAAATAGTTGTAAATACCAAACAGAAAGAATATTTGCTGGTAAAGAGTTTTGAGATAGTATTTGAAGATATAATTGATGAACTCCTTGGTAACAAGCAAGATATTCCATCCGAGCTGGTGGAGCAATTAGACGGAAAACGCGTGGATCACATGTTCCGCTATAGGGCATTGACTGAGAATAGTAAAGACAATGTTTATTATATAGGTGACTCCAAATATTATAAACGAGATACACCTATTGGCAAAGAAGCATTGTATAAACAATTTACCTATGCGAGAAATGTTGTGCAGTGGAATCTTGATTTATTTCTTGACGACACAAAGGCGGATGAGCAAGAAAAGGAAAGAAAGAAGGGCATCAACAAGATTCGCGATGAAAAGACAGAAGGATATAATATCATTCCGAACTTCTTCATATCGGCTCAGCAGAAAGATCTTGAGATGCATAGTGAAATAACTTGGATAGATAGAGAAAACAAGGAGTTTTCTTCTTTCCAGTTTAATAACAGATTGTTTGATCGAGACACTTTGCTCGTTGCACACTATGATGTAAACTTCCTCTATGTTGTGTCACTTTACGGAAGAAAGAATGAGGGGATGAAGGCTGTTTGGAGAGAAAACGTCAAGGACCAATTCAGACGTGAAATACAATCTATGCTTGATAGTCGATTCCAATTCCACATGATGACACCTTGGGAACATGTCGACGAGACTGATTTTCTTCAACATAATTTCAAGGATGTTTTAGGTAAGATTTTCAGACCGTATCCGGATGGCGAAAGCGGGCAGAGGTATTATTCGCTTGCATTGGAAAAGTCGGAATCACAAGTTGAGGAGAACAAACGTATAAAAGACCTGTTAAAGCCTTACTTTGACATCGTTGAATGTAATATAGGTGAGGATAAACGTAAAGAGCTTATAGAATATACACCAGATAGCGTTATGTATTCAAGTGACGATATGGTTCTTCTGATCACAAAAGAGGGCATTAACTTTGATAATGCTATTGAAAAATTAAAAGATACTGGTACGGTTGGTGTTGCCTTACAAATGGAAGGCGCTGTATTAAAACTTGTGGAAGGTTTCACAAAAGCGAAATATTTAGTTATCCATAATAAGGGTGATAAGCGAAATATATATAGGATTGTTGGTACTGGTCCACAGTTGATCCCTGGTGGTCATGACGATGAAATGGTTGTGACAAAAAGTGGCGAGAGCCTTTATTTGGTATACTTTGTTGACGCAAGAGAAACTGTTTCTCTTGGGGAGTTAGATCTGTCAGAGGTAAAAAAGGGTGGGGAAGGTTATATGCCACATCTCCTGCCTTTGTCGAAATTAAAAGGATAGTTTTATCAATTCTCTCCAAAGAACATGGATAAACTCTCTGCAGAACAGCGGCACAAGAATATGGCAGCTATCCATTCCAAGGATACGAATCCAGAGATGATTGTGCGTAAAGGGCTGTGGAGTAAGGGATTCAGATATCGGCTTAACTCGCCTCGTTTGCCAGGGCATCCTGATTTGGTGCTGAAGAAATATCGTACATGTATCTTTGTGAATGGGTGCTTTTGGCATGGGCACAATGTAGAAGAGAGAAGTGAAGAGGGAGAAGTAAGAAGTTCCGATTGTTGTAAAATACCCAATACTAGGAGGGAGTTTTGGGTTGCGAAGATCAAGCGGAATCAGGAAAGGGATATTGAAACGCAGAAGCGTTTGGCTGAAATGGGTTGGCATTGCATCACCATTTGGGAGTGTGAGTTGAAACCGTCAAAGCGCGAAGCGACGTTGAAGTAGCTGGCATTTACCCTTAATAAGATTTGGCTTGAAGAGCATGCCGTTATTGGCAAGCCTTATCCTAAATTGGAAGAAGAGGATGATATGCTGAAAGCAGCGGAAAGTTTGAGTTGCTCATTTTCCATGAAATGAAATAAAATCCGTTCATCTGAGCGGGTGAATTTTGCCAATGCTTATTCAAATCATAGGAATGACAGGTTTTTAACAAAATTCATATTCTTCACAGAAAAAATCCCAGCGGTTGATTTCTTCTCCTTCGTCTTCCTCTTCTTGTCTTTTTATCTCTTTTAAAGACAAGAAGTACCCATCGTGCCGCACATACCCTTGTTCACCATTAAGCGTAAAGAGCAGAGGATCATCAAAGTCATCTACCATTTCAATATTATCATAAATAGGCGGAAGAATATCATACCCAAATTGCCAATAACCTTGGAGTCCGCCACTCTCATATACAAAGCTGTTTAGCCCTAGCCCCAAACTGTCAATGATGCATTCTGTCAATTCTTTCCCCTGATTACTCATAAATCCCCATGATAAAGCTCCGTCTTTACGATAGATATATGTCATATAAGGATGATCGTTTCTGGCCAGCCTAATATCATCGTATTCTCTGTTTGTCAGTTCCTTACCAGAGCCGTCAAGCGTTGTGACGACATATTTTTTATTTCGAATAGCAATAACAGAAACATTTGTGTTCGGATGCTCTAGGATTCTAGGAAGGAAGTAGAAACCGTCATAGTTTGCTGGAACAAGTATATTGCCAAGACAATCCTTTAATCCCTTTTTTCCGTTTTCTCCATCGAATATTTTGGCATCAAGGTAATACTTTTCAGATATAGCATTTCTTTCTTCCATTTTTTCATAATAATCCTTTTCCCTCCAGTCACAATTATTTAATTCGCAGAATCGTTGGGCAATTTCTATGGAAGCGTACGGTTTGTCGCGATGATCTGTTGTTGTCCAATATGGTTTTTCTTCTTCAATTTTCTTTTCTTTTATTGCTGGTATTGTTTCAATGTATTCGTCCGGGGCAAGTTCTTTTTTTAAATCAAGTATTTGTGGCATGTATTTTAAAAACCTCTGGAAAAACACGTAGTTCTCTTTAAGTATTTCTACATCAATAATTTCCCCAATGTGCGCCATCCTATTGCGGAATCTGAAAAGCTTTCGCCAGGCCTCAAGAAATATAGCGTCATTGAGCCATGGATATTGATCAAAAAAATTATCTTCATCTTCCTCCTTTAATTCTTGTAACGCATAATATGCATCGCCAAGTGAAATGGTTCTTAAGGAAAACAGATCTTTATTATCTGGCTTTTGTTCATTTAAGCGTACTATTTTGTTTTTAAACTTAATGTCCGCATCAACATCAAAGCGAGGATATCTCTTACAATAATAGTCGGGCATGTCGATCCCGCGAAAAGATCTCATTAATTGCACGACAGAACTATTGATTTCTTGCTCAACAAACTTTCCTATATATAATCCCATTGCGGAGAAATCAAGAGGAGAAAGGCTTTTCAGTTTTTCATCATCCTGCATGATTTCCTGTAGAGCATTGAACGTGTTGCCATATACCTGACTCATACGGTCACATCCTTTTGTTTGTTCGTTGTTGATATTCATAATCTTTCGCTTATTGTTTTATAATACACCCACAAATTCCCCAATCACATTAAACTCATCATCATTATCAGGTGTGAGGATAATAGGGCTATAGTCACGATTTAGTGGCTTTAATTCTATCTTTTCGTGCTGCCAAGAGCCAAACTCATCGTATGATTTGAGACTTGAGTATTCCTTAATAGAGTAGGCACCAGCGTAATCGGGATCATAGAAGTTGGTGTGCTGCACTAACACGATCTTGCCTTGGCGACTGCCTGCTACATTGCGATTGAAAACGCAGAAATCGCCGTCTTGTATGCGAGGTTCCATTGAATGGCCTAAAGCTTGGACTACATACATGTTGCGATTCAGTTTGCCAACTCCTTCTGCTCGGATCCAGCCTAACTCGCTGACTTCTTCGCCTTCACCAAAATAGCCGCAGGCGGCTTTGATGGAGTAGACGGGGAGGAAATCGATATATTTTACATCGTCGTTCACTATCGGCTCGATGCGCACTTCCTGGGCTGTTGTAGGCTTTTCGGCCATTAACTCGCGGAAATGATCTGCCAAAGCCTGGTCACAGAAATAGACATAACAACCCTTCATGCCTCGAGTCATCAGGGTGCGATAGGTGTTCTTGATGATGGCATCTGCAGCCTGCAACGCCTCTGTCGGCCTGCGTTGCACCATAGACCTGAAGCCCTTCAGCGACTGATCATTGGGGCTGCGTTTAAAACCATCTGTCACTACACGGTTGTTCTTGTATGACAAGTCTGGGCCCACGATCACACCCACATAATCGAGTTCCAATCCCTGACAGGTATGGATACAACCTATCTGGTCGATTGATTTCTCACCAATCAGCCAAGGCTCGTTGCTGTTGAAGTTCCATTGTTTACGGAAACCATATTGGGGAATGATGATATCGTAAGCAGCATGGTTCTGTTTGCTGTTCCAATCCCAGCAATAGCCTGCCACCACACGACTCTTATTGTTCGACTCGTTCTTGCGTTTGATATCCTCAAACATCTCGGTAGGGGAGTCGTAGATACGGAAGTCGTAATCCTCTTTTGTCAGTCGGATATTGGCTGTCTCGCGAATCTGCAGGGCATTATCTAGCCAACTGAGATAGCCATCGGAACCATTACAACGGAACTGCGAGCTGAGATGCTCCAGATGGACATCAGCGCCCATCTCTTCAGCGCATTGCTTAATATATTTTACACTGCCGATGTCTTTCATGTGGATGCGCTGGCAATCGTCGACAAAGAACACGGAGAACCTGGCCGTCTTGATGATCTCTTTGATTTGGTTCTCTCCCAAGTTGGAGAACATGCCACTTTTCATATTCAGGCGGTGGGCTTCGTCTACAATCAAAGCCCCCATTGTGTTGGGTGCTGTCTCAATAAAGGTGCCGCTACCTACAAAGAGGTTGTTGATATATGATTTCCTGTAACTACCGGATAGTTTGACGCTATAGACTGATCGAGGTGCTGCATTCTTGGTGACATATTGTGAGGCGATGCCTTCAGCAGTGAGGCTTACCAAAAGATTGATGGCCAGCACACTCTTTCCTGTGCCTGGACCACCTTCCACAATCAGCACCTGCTTCTTGCCTTCTTGTGCCTTCTTGGCCAGATAGACAGCAGCCTCGTAGACTACCTTCTGGTCATCGAGCATCACAAACTCATCGTTGCCTTTCAGCATGGATGTCAACGAGTCGGCCAACTGTTTCGAAGGTCGCAGACGGCCATTGTCTATCTTCCAGATAATATCCTCTGGGGAACAATAGCGCACATATCTTAATATATAGTCCTGCAAACGGGCGGCGTCGTTCTTCAGGAATACAGGCGCCTTGGCCACATAATCTTCATAGAGCTTGCCGTTGATCATTCCATCGGGCGTATAGTTGTGCAGAAAGGCACAAGGGCTGATGTTAACGTCGCGCTCCTGAATGGTGAGGTTGTAGTTAGAGAGCATATAAGCATACGACCAAGCCTGATAGGAGGGGTGGGCCACCTCTGCCTTGCCTTGTTGGAAACGAGCCACCACAATGCCCGGCTTTGGAGTGGGTTCTGCCGTTTCCCATTGTTTCAGTTCGATGATGACGATCTGCTCCTTTTGTTGAGCGTTCAAGCCTGAGATGATAAAGTCAACACGCTTGGCCGTCAAGGGTATTTGATATTCTATAGCCACACCTGCCTCGTCAGGGAGTTCTGGCGTGTTCACCACCTTATACATAAACTGCATCGAGTTCTGCCAGGAGCGTACTTCGTTGGGTGAGGTATGTCTGCCCAGATGCTCAAAGAACGCCTCGTCGATGTTGTTGGCGATCGTGTTGTTGAACACGTCGTCAACAAATTGTTTCTTGGTGGCTCTATAGATGATCATAACTCGTTGTACTTCTTTGCACTCCCGTAGGCTTTCTCTACGGGATACTTCTCTGCATTCTTCTTGAGTTTGTCTAAGACGATCTGTTTGACATCGAGATTGTATTTGTCGGCTAACTGAATGGCATAGTTGAAGACATCGGCCAACTCCTCTTTCACTTTCTCGACATTCACATCTTTGGGATCCTTCCAAAGAAAGGCCTCATTCAGTTCTGCTGCTTCGATAGAAAGGGCAAGACCCAGATCTTTTCCATTATGGAATTGGTCCCAGTCTCGCTCCTGCGTGAACTTTACTATCGCTTTTCGAAGTTCCTCCAAATCACTCATATTTACTGCTTATGTTTTGAGTTATACATCTGAAGTGCTGACTCGTATGCCTTTGAGAACGGCAGGCCTAACTGCTCAATCTTATCGGGGATAGCCCGAGCCCAACTGACATAGTAATAAGCAAGGAGCTGGTAACCGCCAAATTCCTTGTCTGGGATGGAGTTAATACTATATTTCTTTTCCGGATGTATGCCCGTTACTCCTACCATAGCAATCTCAAGGGCAATGCGATGTACATCATGGGGATCTAAGGTGTCAAAGTATTCCATTGCTCCCAGCATATACATCGACATCATCATGGTCTCCGTAGGATTGGCTCCATCCTGATGTTTCAGTGCAAAGTCGGCATTGGCAACTTCAACGTCTTCGACCTTCATGCCGGCAGTTACCTGGCTTTCGTCAACGATCTCAACCAATTCTTCCATGTTGAATGATTCCACAAAGTACTCCAGCATCTCATATTCATCGCCAGCCTTATAGGTGTTCAGATACGCCTTGAACTCTTCATAGAGATCTTGGGCATGATTATACTCCTGCTTTGTTGGGTGGTATTGGCCAACCAGATTGATGCCATACATCTCCTTGAAATGCATGCTTGTGACGAGATTCATGACCTTATTGGCATATACAATCTCCTTCGGGAAGAATCCGTTGGCTGCCGTTTGATTGACAGCATTGATGTTGTCCTGCTCCATATGGAAGAGAGAAAGCATCTGGACTGGTCGCGCGATCTGATAGTCAGTATATATCATGTGCTCTACAAACAAATCAAGCGGGCAGTTCATCAACTGGAGTCCCAATCCATCAGCGAGGCCATTAATAATCTTCCCCAATTCTTGGGGTGGGAGATGACTATGCTTCTTCTTCATGAAGCTGATATATCTTTTTCTGAAAGCGGCTCTTGTCTGCTCAGAACTAATGACGGCTTTTGCCTTGTTTGCCTTTGTGGCCTGTAGGTTCATCTTCAGATGCATCATCTCATGAATAAACAGATGTTCAACAAAGTCTTTCTCCGGGTTATATCTTATCACGTGTTCCTTGGCGGCATGTAGAGGCGCATACTCCATCTTGGCATGAACATTCAGACTCTTATCCTCTGCTATGCGGATGTTGACATGATCTACAGCCTCGAGCTCATCTTTGATTCCTTTCCAGACATTCAGATAATTCGTTTTATCCGCATAATCCTTGGCAACGGTGAGATATAACTTCATCAGTTCTTCACGAACGGCAGGATTCTCTGGCCTTTCCGACGATTTAAGAGCTCCTTTACGGCAGATCTCAAAGGCATTTTCAAGTCTGCCTAGTTTGTAGTAGCAAAGGGCGAGTCCATAATATGAATTGGCGTAAGAATCGTCTATACTCAATGCTTTCTCTAAGTAGGGTAGTGCACCATCATAATCCTTGTGCTCCATATAGGTGGCACCGATATTGTTAATGGCTATGGCATTGTCAGAGTGATATTCCAACACTTTGTCATAGTATTGCTTGGCATGCTCCACATCGTTTTTCTCCTTGGTGAGGAGATTGCCCATCAGAACAAGAGCCCAGATGTTCTTTGGCTCACACCTCAAAGCTTCAATCAGTTCATCATAAGCCTTGTCAGGATTATGCTGATATAACCAATGAAGTTGTGCCAATGTGCGCCAAGCCTCAGAATTCTGGGGGTCGGCTTGGGTTATCTCTTCCAAAAGAGGGAGAGCCTCGTCGAATTTATTCTTGTTGCATAGATCTAATGCCTGTTGCAGTTTATCTGCCATTTGCGTTGTAATATGTTTAACGCGAAAGCAAAAATCAGAAAATGAATCCGCCAAGTTTCAAGGACGTTCTCCGAATAAATTGCAAACGCAAAATTATACCTCAAAAGTCATACCGGCACCTCCGCTGAAGCTCAGTAATATCTGCCGTAGCAGCGTTATGTAATAACGATTAGCCAGTACTTGTTTGCAAAGATAGACAATATTCTTCAAACAAACAAATATCTGAAAGGATTTCTTTCAAAATCCTGTCGAGATGACAATCCATGTGACTTGTTTTTTGGACTGTAACACTGTAACGCGAAACGCTAGATGAAAAAGGCCGACCTCATTTTGAGGCCGGCCCCTGACATCTACAGTCCCATACAGGACGTTGCGCCCAGTGCAGTCAGGATCGCCGAGGCAATCGATATGATAATCTGCACAATAAACTTAGTAGTTTCTTTCTTACTCATACGCTCAGAATTTTAGTTAATTCTTGTCGAGATCTTCGCCGCCGTCGCCGCCGGAGTTACCGCCAGTGTTGCCACCGTTGGTGTTGCCACCCTCTGAGCCGCTGCCAGAGCCGTTCCCGTTCTCGGTGTTGCCGCCGTTCTCCTCGTTCTCAGGATCCTCGACGGTGCCCGGGTCGCTGGAAGTCACGCGCTTCACCTCGTCGCCATTGCGGTCGTAGCAAGTGATCTGCACGGCGGTATCGGCCAGCTCGTCCTTCAGGTCGGTGGTAGGAGTGAAGATGATGCGGCGACTGGAGATCAGACCGGCCTTCACGTCCTCAACCTTCTCCACACTCTTGGCACGCAGGCCGAAGCGCATGGTGCCGAGTCCTGGCAGCGCCACCGA
>Ga0256407_10005299_pt1 | contig 20815 bp, 20 predicted proteins | sample RumenRJG_04DNA_FD_193489 | JGI IMG/M metagenome (GOLD analysis project Ga0256407, IMG submission 193489) | Bovine rumen microbial communities from Lethbridge, Alberta, Canada - RJG_04 | ecosystem: Host-associated > Mammals > Digestive system > Stomach > Rumen | place: Canada: Alberta... | reverse complement strand
GAGCCACTCTGTCAAGGCTTCAATCTCGGCAGTAACTCCGAAGAGCGCATCCATGTGCTTTCGGCTATAATAGTTCTTGCCAGCAATCTTGCACATGGGTACTTGGTTATTCTTGGCAGAAGTGTAGAGCCATGAACGCTTCACTTTGTAAATGCGCATAACGTCTTCGCCAGAGATATAATCAAGTGGTTCTGATGACAGCATATCAAATTCTGGTATGTGGTTCTTATCTTTCCTCGACGAAAGGGAAGAAGGTGTTTTGCGTGGCTTGCTTGTTGGAGTGCCTGGCAATACTCTATGATAAGGATTGCCAGCAAGCATCTTCTCAATGTCTGCCTTGCGGATGAATGCCATTCGGTTGCTGATTCGGGATGCAGGAAGTTTGCCCTCGTTTACCAATTTGTAAACATACTGACGTGAACATCCCATGAGGATGGCAGCCTTGGAGAATGTGAGATACTCCTGGCTTGCGATGTCTATAACTGGCTGGACAGCCTTCAAAAAGTCCTGTTGTCTTTTCTTGCGCTGAGCCTTTGCTGCCTCAGCACATTGTTCTGAGCAATACCTCTGCGAGCCGCTGTTACAAGTGAACTCTTTGCCGCAGAAGGCGCATTTTCTTGTCTTTCTCATTTGACTCCTTTTTATGTGGTTTTACAATCATTTTCATGCAAACCGCCACGGAGTGAACTTTCGTCAATCATTGACACCCATTGTCAACTCATTCCACGATGTCACGTTCTTCAAATGAGGTCATTTCCTTGTTCTTTTCCCTCTCGTTCCTCAGTCAACCGTTGTCCACTTTTGTCAACCTTTGTCAACCTTGTCCACGAGATGGCAAAATAAAAGCCCTCAAAATTCTCCGCGGTAGAAATGCGTTGCAAAGGTAAGCGGATTTTTGAGAACCACCAAAAAGCAAGTCCGAAGTGTTAAAATACAAAAGTAGCTGATATACAATAATTTATCTCTATGTGTTTTTCATTGTTTATAGTTGTTTAGAAGTCTCTAAATACACCATTCGAAAACTCCAGCTCCGATGGTAGTAACGCTATTGGGGATGGTGATGGATATCAGATTAGAGCATACTCTAAATGCGTAATAGCCAAAAGAGGTAACGCTGTTGGGAATGCTCACGGAAATAAGGTTTTTGCAGTTCTCGAAAGCACTACGTCTAATCGCTGTCAACCCCGTGAAGTACTGCAATTCATCGAAACTGGTGATGTCACTGTTTTCTTTAAACACCTCGCCGAGGTCTGTGACGGCCGCTGCCTCATCGTAGCTCAGTTCCCCATCGCCGTCTGAGTCCCAGTTGGCCACGCAGATAGCTTTCACGGCATCGTCGGCAAATACAATGTTTGTCGGTTCGTCATCGGCAAAGGCCATCGTTGGCATCAGTGCGATGATAAATGGTAGCACCAGCGCCCTTGCGCTGAATGCTGAATGCAGGTAGTTTTGACTTTTCATGATGTTGTTTTTTAATGCTTGGATGCAAATTTACTTGTTTTTGTCCACTTCTGCAAGAAATATTCTGTTTTTTACTGTTTTCAACTTTATTTCTTCAATCGCGTCATTTTCAGAACAAATTATTTGGTGAATAGAAAATAAAACACTACCTTTGCATGCAAGAATCCTTTTTCTAAAGCATATTCTCGTAACCTAAAAACAAACGCCTATGTTTCTAATGATTATCCAACTCCTGATAGTGCTGTTAGCCCTCTATGTGGGTTCGCGCTATGGCAGTCTGGCCCTTGGTGCCATATCGGGCATCGGTTTGGCCCTGCTTGTTTTCGGCTTCGGCATGAAGCCTGGTTCTCCCCCTACAGACGTCATCTATATCATCATTGCCGCCGTTACCTGTGCTGGTGTGATGCAAGCCTCTGGCGGTATGGACTGGCTCATCCAGATTGCAGAAAGGATGTTGCGCAAGCATCCCGACCGCATCACGTTCCTCGCTCCCCTCTGCACTTTCTTTCTCACCGTACTGGTGGGAACGGGTCATGTGGTCTACACCCTGATGCCTATCATCTGCGACATTGCCCTGAAGAAAGGCATCCGTCCCGAACGTCCCTGTGGTGTGGCTTCGATTGCCTCGCAGGTGGGTATCACGTGTTCGCCCATTGCTGCCGCTGTGGTGGCCTTTGTTTCCATCTCGAATGCCAATGGCTTCGACATCACCATTCCCAAGGTGCTGATGGTGAGCATTCCCGCTTGTTTGTGCGGACTGATGACTGCCGCTGCCGCCTCTTACCATCGTGGCAAAGACCTTGACAAAGACCCTGAGTTCCAGGCCAAGCTGAAAGACCCAGAGCAGTATAAGTATATCTATGGAAGTTCGGCTACGACGCTCGACCGCAAGATACCCAAAGAAGCTAAGTATGCCGTCTATATCTTCCTGGCTGCCCTCGCCATCATCGTCATCCTTGCTATCTTCCCACAGCTGCTGCCCAGCTACAACACCATTAAGGCGCTGAAGAATGCCGGTGAGATGACGCTGCAAGACGGTAACACCATCTCGGCACAAGATTTGGCCAATGCTGGTATCTTGACGCGTGGCTTCACAGAGCGCGGAATGGTAGACCTGAAGATGAACCTCGTCATTCAGATTGTGATGATTTCTGCTGCTGCCCTGATGATTATCTTCTGCAAGGCCAAGCCTAAGAAAGCTGTCGCAGGACCTGTGTGGCAAAGCGGTATGGTGGCCGTGGTGGCCATCTATGGTATCGCCTGGCTCGCCGACACCTATTTCTCTAACTATATGGAAGAGATACAACAGATGCTCGAGGGTGTCGTGGCACAGTACCCCTGGTCCATAGCCATCGTGTTCTTCCTCGTGTCTGTGCTCATCAACTCGCAGGGAGCCGTCGTCGTGGCCATGCTACCACTGGCCTACAAGTTAGGTATTTCTGGCCCCGTCCTGCTGGGTGTGCTCCCCAGTGTCTACGGCTATTTCTTCATTCCGAACTATCCGTCGGACATCGCCACGGTGAACTTCGACCGTTCTGGCACCACCGTCATCGGCAAGTACCTCCTGAACCACTCGTTCATGATGCCCGGTCTCGTGTGCGTCATCACATCCACCATTGTTGCCTACATCATCACGAGCATCTTCTATTAGACGATTACATTATTAGTTTTAATCATTAATAAACCAGTATTATGAAATTCTTTTTGGATACAGCTAACATTGAGCAAATCAAGAAAGCCAATGAGATGGGCGTGATTTGCGGTGTGACTACTAATCCTTCGCTCATTGCGAAGGAAGGGCGCGACTTCAATCAGGTGGTGGCTGAGATTGCCTCCATCGTAGACGGACCCATCAGCGGCGAGGTGAAAGCCACAACCACTGATGCTGAGGGAATGATCGCAGAAGGACGTGAGATTGCGAAGATTCACCCGAACATGGTGGTCAAGATTCCTATGACCGCAGAGGGGCTCAAGGCCTGCCACACGCTGGCAGAAGAAGGAATTGAGGTGAACATGACGCTTATCTTCTCAGCCAATCAGGCACTTCTCGCTGCACGTGCAGGAGCAGCCTACGTCAGCCCATTCTTGGGACGTCTGGACGACATCAGTGTGCGCGGCACAGACCTGATCAAGGAGGTGGCCGAGATTTTCAGCACCCATGGCATCGTCACTGAAATCATTGCAGCCAGCGTCCGCCATCCCATGCACGTCACAGAGTGTGCCCTCGCAGGAGCCGACATTGCCACCGTTCCTTACAAGGTGATTGAGCAGATGATACACCATCCGCTGACCGACCAAGGCATAGAGAAGTTCCGCAAAGACTACGAAGCCGTATTCGGAAAGTAAGCTCTCTTTTATGCAATAAGCGGGTGTTTCATAACTCGCTGAGTATTCTTACAACAGATTTCGCGGATTCCACGGATTTCTTGGACAAACTGACAATCAGCGTCTAAAGAATCCGCGGAATCCGTGAAATACGTTGTTTGAAATGATTATAGTTTTAGTTCCTTCAAAATCTCGGAGATGCGCTTCAGCGTGGTAAGCCGCGTGGGCACAAGTGGCAGGCGCAGCACATTGTTGATGAAGCCCAACTCGTGGAGCATCGCCTTCACGCCAGCCGGGTTGCCGTCTACGAAGAGCAGGTTGAACAGGTCAGTGAACTTGTGGTGTATCTTGCGGGCTGCGGCATAATCGCCTTTGAACTCCAGGCGAATCATGCGCGAAAACTCCTTGGGCAGCGCATTGCCAATGACAGAAATCACCCCTACTGCCCCACTCGCCACCATCGGAAAGGTCAGTGCGTCGTCGCCGCTGATCACGTCGAACGAGTCGGGCTTGTTCTTGATGATTTCGTCCACCTGTGGCATCAGCCCACTGGCCTCCTTGATGCCCACGATATTGTGGCAGTCGCGAGCCAGACGGACAGTAGTCTCAGCCCGCATGTTCACTCCCGTGCGGCCAGGTACATTATATAATACTACGGGCAGATGAGTAGCTTCGGCAATGGTCTTGAAGTGCTGGTATAGCCCCTCTTGCGATGGCTTATTGTAGTAAGGGCAAACGCTCAGCACGCCATCGATGCCAAAAAAGTCGCCTTCCTTCAGTTCGCGAACCACGCTGGCGGTATCGTTGCCGCCACATCCCATCAGAATGGGCACTTTTCCGTTCACCACCTCCACCACCGTGTCCTTGATGCGTTGCCGCTCCATTGGGGTCAGCGTGGGTGTTTCACCTGTTGTCGCCAGGATACAAAAAAAATCTGCGCCGTTCTCCAGCTGATAGAGAATCAGCCGTTTCAGCGCAGAATAATCCACTTCTCCGTCCTCTGTGAACGGTGTTACGAGTGCTATACCGAGTCCTTTGAATAGATGTTCAGCCATATTGCTTTCTGATTGACGGTACAAAGATACGGCAAAAGACTGAAATCACAAAACAAATTGCCCGTTTTTTTCAGAATTGCGGACAGACTCGTCCTTTCATGAGGCCAATCCTATCGGTTGTTGGCAACATGAATTCGTGTGCCTTTTACTTCTTCATGATTTCACGACGGATGCCCTTATGGCGCGGCCCCATTTTCTCCTGATAAGCCTTGAACTGCTCCTCGGTCAGGATGCTCTTCAGCGCTGTTTCGTAGTCTTTCATCTGGGCGCGACGCTCTTCCATCTTCTGTTTCATCTCAGGAGAGAAATCCCTCATGCGGCGCTCCTCCATCTTCTGTTTCATCTCAGGAGTGAACTCCTTCCTGGGGCGCTCAACCTTTGCCTTCTGCTCAGTGGCACCAGTCACGGCGTCAACCTTCTGCTGCTTGCCCTCCTTCATCTGCGGACGGGGACGCATGCCGTGATGGGGTGCCTCCAGCACGTCGGCATACTTCTCGTTCAACTCTTTCACCTTGGCGGCCTGTTCTTCGTTGAGTCCGAGTTCCTTTACCATCATAGCAGTGCGGCAAGGCTTCTGGTCTTTCATCATTTTTTCGCAACCTTCTTGATTCTTTTCGCAACAATCCATCTTCTTGTCGCAACCTTCCGCTTTCTTTTCGCAGCAATCCATTTTCTTGCCGTCGCACTTCTGTTCCATTTTGGCTTTGTCGCACTTCTTACTGCAATCTTCCTGAGCCATTGCCGTAGTCAGGGCAAACATGGCTGCAAATACTAATACTACTTTCTTCATTTTCTTATTATTTTAAATTAAACAATCCGTTTCGTTTTTAGTTTTTGACGCATCACACGCATTATCGTTTAGTCCACCTGCATCTTTTTTGACTTTTTTTGCGATTAACAAAACTTTTTTCCAAAAACATTTGGTGGAAAGAAAGAATATCACTACCTTTGCACCCGCAAAAGAGGAAGGTTGGCAGAGTGATCGATCGCGCTGGACTCGAAATCCGGTATACCCTTTCCGGGTATCGGGGGTTTGAATCCCTCACCTTCCGCAAAAGGAGCCTCACTCTCCGTTGAATGAAGAAGGAAGTCGCAAACGGCTTCCTTCTTTTTATTGATAATTAAACATTTAAACTCTATCCTTGCTTGATCGCTGCCTTAACTTGCGCCATGTTGCTGCGTGAGATGGGGAGTGATTTGTGGCAGTGCTTGATGAGCAACTGGGTGGAGCCGGAATATGAGACGATCTGCTCGACCTGACCAAGGTTGACCAGGAAGGCGCGATGGCAGCGGACGATCATCGGATAGTCCTGCAACGTTTCCTCCATCTGTTTCATCGTGGCGCGAAGCATATCAGTACGCACTAGCTCGTTGCGCAGATGGCTGACCTTCATATAGTTGCCCATGGCCTCAATATATAATAGGTGGGAAATCTGGAGCGTCACCGATTCGTTGGTCGTACCAGTGAGGGTAAGCTCCTGCGGGCGTGGCTTCTCGGCCCGCTCGAAGTATCGCGGCTCCGGTGCCGGCGAGAAGCAGAAGGCAAGAATGTGATAGATTATCCTTGAAAATTTTGCAAACTCTAAAACTATTGATAACTTTGCAACGTCTAAAGCAATTGAAACAGAACAATGATTATCAGATTAGAAACTCCCAAAGATTATCGTGAGGTAGAGAACCTCACGCGAGATGCATTCTGGAATGTCTATCGCCCGGGATGCACAGAGCATTACGTGCTCAATCAGTATAGAACCAATCCTGATTTCATCCCAGAGCTTGACTTGGTGATGGAGGAAGGCGATGGTGAGTACCAATCGCCTGGTAAGCTCATCGGCCATGTGATGTTCTCCAAGGCTGAGATTATTCTTGATGATGGAACCAACTTTCCTACATGGACATTCGGTCCCATTAGCATCCACCCTGACTACAAGCGCAAAGGCTACGGTCTGAAGCTACTGAATTATGCCTTAGAAAAGGCCAAGGAAATGGGCATCGGTCTGCTACAGATGGAGGGTAACATCGAGTTCTACCGTCATGCAGGCTTCGACCTGGCCAGCAAGCTGAACATCCACTATCATGCCGAGCCGCGAGAGTCTGAAGTGCCTTATTTCCTTGCCCAGGAGCTGATTCCCGGCTATTGGGGCAATCGCGAGGGAACCTATTGCCCTCCCAAGGGCTATTTCGTGGCCGACGAGCATCCAGAGGCTTTTGAGGCTTACGAAGCCACCTTCCCGCAAAAAGAGAAAGCGTTCCAAGAGGGACAACTGCCTCAGTTCTGTCAAAGCTGCGGTATGCCACTTACCAAGAATGAGGATTGTGGAACCAATGCAGATGGCAGCACTAATTATGATTATTGCCGGTATTGCTATAAGGCCGGGAGATTTTTGCAGGAATGTACGATGGATGAGATGATTGAGCACTGCGCGCAGTTCGTCGACGAGGTCAACAAGCAGATGCCCAAGCCCATGACCAAGGAAGAATACAAACAGATGATGTGTGGCTTCTTTCCGATGCTGAAAAGATGGAGGAAGTGATGGAAACCATATCCGACAAACGACTAACATCAAATCGCTCATCAGCGGCCACTTCGTTGACAACCCCACCTCAGGCCGGGTGATGGAGAAGTGTGGCTTTGTTCCAACAGGCGAAACCTGCATCGATGCCAATCAGTATCAAGGTGAGAACAGACCAATTAGAGTGTTGAGACTGGAAATTAACAAATAAAGATATTATGGAACAGAGATTTTGTCAGAGTTGCGGCATGCCGCTAACAGATGATGTCCTCGGCACGAATGCCGATGGCAGTAAGAATGAAGATTATTGCATGTACTGCTACAAGGATGGACATTTCCTGCAGGACTGTACGATGGATGAGATGATTGAGCATTGCGCTCAATTTGTGAATGCCGTTAATGAAGGGTTAGAAAACCCCATCACCAAAGAGGAATATATTGGCATGATGAAATCGTATTTCCCCCAGTTAAAGCGTTGGCACAAGGGACTGACGGTTTCTGGCGATGAGGTGCCTGAAAACCCCGCTCTCGCTGGCGTTAAAGAACTCATTGCACAGATGGCCGACACGCTGCCCATCGCTTACATCTCATCAGTTGACCAAGAAGGTTTTCCCTGGACCAAGGCCATGTTGAAGCCGCGCAAGCGTGAGGGTATCAAAACCTTCTACTTTACAACCAACACATTCTCAATACGTGTGGCTCAATACAAGGCTAACCCCAAGGCCAGCATCTACTTCTGCGATGCGGAAGGTTTCAAGGGTATGATGCTCAGAGGTACGATGGAGGTACTGACGGATGCCGCCTCGAAAGAAATGATTTGGCGCGATGGAGACACGGAGTATTACCCAGGCGGCGTGACCGATCCCAACTACTGCGTGCTGAAGTTCACCGCCACCGATGGTCGTTTCTACAGCGATTTCTATCCACGTAGTTTCGTGATTGAGTAAATGATGAGCAACAAAGCACTTGTCGTTATCGACATTCAGAACGACATCACCAAGCACTATCGGGACATCATCGGCAACATCAATGCTGCTATCGAATGGGCAGTGGCTGAGCGCCTGCGGCTAGAAAAAAATGGAAACGCATGCGGAAGCATGCACATTGTCTATATCAAGCATAATAACACCACAGCAGGCACGCGGACGTTCAAGCCTGGTAGCAAAGGCGAGGAACTGGTGCCCGAAATGAAACTCGTGTCAGACAATATCTTCGTAAAGACGAAAAGCAACGCCCTTACAAGTGAGGCTTTTTCTGCTTTTATCGAAGCGAATGACATCAATGAGTTTTACGTTGCTGGTGCCGATGCTACGGCCTGTGTGAAATCAACGTGTTTCAATATGACTAAAGCTGGATATACAGTGCATGTCCTCTCCGACTGTGTCACCAGCTATGATCTGAAAAAGTTGCCCGAGATGCTAGCCTATTACGAAAGCAAAGGCTGTGAGGTCAAGAAACTGGCTGAGTACCAATGAAACTATATTATATGATATGAAAAAAATAGCAACTCTAGTTTATGCATTGGTTGCTACATCGTGTTTGGCGCAAGAGCCAACAAGCGACAGTACCAGCTATGGCGCATGCATCATTCGTGATGGCTCTATTGTTGGCATTAACGAGGATAAGCCTTTTGCCATGCATAGTGTGATGAAGTTCCCGCAAGCATTATACGTCGCCGATTATTTGAGTCGGAAAGGATTGGATCTTGATGACACCATCGTTGTCGATAAAGCAGACCTGATGCAAGACACATGGTCACCCATGCTAAAACAGTTTGAAAGTGAAGGGGCCTTGAATTCCATTCGAGCCTGCTCCCGCTCGGCTGAGCTGATGCAAGCACCGTTCAGCTCTCGCTTACTCGCAGCCTTTTCGTATGCGCAACTGCTGGAATTGTCTCTCGGACAGAGCGACAACAATGCCAGCGAACTCCTTTTCAAGTTTTGCGGCAAGCCCAAAGCAGTAGAGAAATACATGAGAAAACTTGGATTCCACGATATCCATGTCCGCATGACAGAGGAACAAATGCACAAAAATCCGGAAAAGGCTATCGAAAACAGTTCTACCCCCACAGAAATGGTTCGTCTGTTCGAGTGGTTTTATCATCATAAAGACGACAACCAATATCTGACATTCATCTGGAAGGCGATGGCTGACTGCTCAACAGGACAGAAACGAATCCCTGCTGCCATACCTGCAGATGCTCTTATCGTACATAAAACAGGTACAGGATTCACATCTGCTGAAGGATTGCAAGACATGAACGATGCTGGTATCATTCTCATGCCTGATGGAAGCCAAGTCCTTATCGCTGTTTTCACCACACACTCATCATCTGAGGCAGTGATAGCAGATATTGCCAGACAACTGATAGAACAATAAAAGAAAGTAATGGCTCTTTCAATTCATGATTGTCAAGAAATATTCGAATTTTGGTGGGGTGAGAATCGCTTCTTTTCAAAAATATAATTGCTCGGCTAAACGAAGGGCTGTTTTGAGCGATTTCATTAATGCGCTGTCACTCAGGAGTTTGTGATTTTTGGATGTAAAAGTGAAAGGAAAATGATGCACAAAGATGGTGTTTTGTGCTGGAAAATGCCATCTTTCAGGTGCTCAGCGCATAGGTCTGAGCCGCTCAGAGATGGCATTTCACGCTGTGAACTGACGCAAATCATGACGTGAAGTGACGCAAATCACGAGGTAATGTGACATCAATCACAAAAACAACCCATAGAAACGGCAATTTCCCTTCATTTTGTTCTCCAGAACGACAGATATTTCTGAAGTGATTTTGTAAAACAAATTCAGCAGAATTTCAGGAGTTGGGGACAATACTGCCCCCAACTCCTGACAGAGGCTATTCCTGCATCAGTTTGCGGTAGCGGATGCGCTTGGGTTCTTCTTGTCCCAGGCGCTGGGCTTTATTGGTTTCGTAGTCGGTGTAGTTGCCTTCGAAATAGAAGACGTTGCCTTCACCCTCGAACGCAAGGATATGGGTGCAGATGCGGTCGAGGAACCATCGGTCGTGACTGATGACGACGGCACAGCCGGCAAATGCCTCCAAGCCTTCCTCCAAAGCACGCAAGGTGTTGACATCAATGTCGTTGGTGGGCTCGTCGAGCAGCAGCACGTTGCCTTCCTGCTTCAAGGCAATAGCCAGCTGCAGGCGGTTGCGCTCTCCACCCGAAAGCACGCCGCACTTCTTCTCCTGGTCTACCCCTGTGAAATTGAAGCGCGAGAGATAGGCCCTCACATTCACATCGCGGCCGCCCATACGGATGGTCTCGTTGCCCTGGCTGACCACCTGATAGACTGACTTTTCCGGGTCGATGTCCTTATGCTGCTGGTCCACATAGCTGAGCTTCACGGTCTCACCCACGGCAAACGAGCCGTTGTCGGGCTGTTCGAGGCCCATGATGAGTCGGAAGAGTGTGGTCTTGCCTGCGCCGTTCGGACCGATGACGCCGACGATGCCATTGGGGGGCAGCATGAAGTTGAGGTCGCTGAACAATACTTTTTCGCCGAAGGCTTTGGCCACATGTTCTGCCTCTATCACCTTGTTGCCCAGGCGTGGGCCGTTTGGGATGAAGATTTCGAGTTTCTCTTCTTTCTGCTTTTGTTCTTCGTTGAGCATGCGGTCGTAGGAATTCAGACGCGCCTTTCCCTTGGCCTGACGGGCTTTCGGAGCCATTCTCACCCATTCCAGCTCGCGTTCGAGGGTCTTTCTGCGCTTCGAGGCGGTCTTCTCTTCCTGCGCCAGCCGTTGGCTCTTCTGTTCCAACCACGAGGAGTAATTGCCGCGCCAGGGGATTCCTTCGCCTCGGTCAAGTTCCAGAATCCATTCTGCCACGTCGTCAAGGAAATAGCGGTCGTGGGTGACGGCGATGACCGTGCCTTCGTATTGCTGCAGATGCTGCTCCAGCCAGTCGATGGATTCAGCATCGAGATGGTTGGTAGGCTCGTCGAGCAGCAACACGTCTGGCTTTTGCAACAACAACCGACACAGGGCCACGCGGCGGCGCTCACCGCCTGAGAGATTCTGAACGGGCCAGTCGCCCGGCGGGCAACGCAATGCATCCATGGCGCGTTCCAGCTTGGAGTCCATGTTCCAGGCGTCGGTGGCATCGATGATGTCCTGCAGTTCTGCCTGCCGTGCCATCAGCTTGTCCATTTTGTCAGGGTCTTCGTAGTATTCGGGGAGTCCGAACTTCACGTTGATTTCATCGTATTCTGCCAAAGCGTCGTAAACATGCTGCACCCCTTCCATCACGTTCTCCTTCACGGTTTTCGACTCGTCGAGCGGCGGATCCTGAGGTAGGTAGCCCACTGTATAGCCAGGGCTCCATACCACTTGCCCTTGATAGCGCTGGTCCAGTCCGGCTATGATTTTCATAAGTGTTGACTTACCGGCACCATTCAGACCGATGATGCCGATTTTTGCGCCATAGAAGAAACTAAGGTAGATGTTCTTGAGCACTTGTTTTTGGTTCTGCTGAATGGTCTTGCTCACTCCGACCATAGAGAAGATAATCTTCTTGTCGTCTACTGTTGCCATAGGTGTTTTGGATAAAGAATGAAAGATGAAGGATGATGGTTATCTGTGTCTGTGGCGTTTGTACCAAGGATAAATCAGGAAAAACCAAGCCAAGGCACCTGCTACAAGCAACAAATAGGATAAAAGAAATGTGCCATCCTGAGTCACAAGCGGATGGTCGTTGAATGCAAAAGCCAGAAATAGGCCTAACGAGATGCCCAGTTCCCACGCCAGAAAGTACGTACTCTGCGATGTGCCTCGCTGGCAGTGGAGGCTAATGTTGAGGAAACAAGACAGAAGATTATTGCCTAATACACCTGTCGCGAAACCAAACAGCAGGGGAGATAGAAGCAGCGTGAAAGAAGAAGGATGAAAGGCGAAGGATAAAGCACCCATCATGATGACAAAGGAAACGGCGATGGTGCTCCTAATCGTGGCATCGTCTTCAAGGAAACGCTGAACCAATCGAGCGATGAAGAACCCAGCCAGCATCAAGACGTAGTACAACACATCGTGGGGCTGAACGATCATCATGCCCACAACCGTTGTAAATGCCATCAGCACGAGAAACAAAGGCCAGGAAGCCGGCAGCACGAAGCGATCGAGGCTGAACGAGGGATAGTTGTCGGAAGGTGCGCGGAAGGGTATCTGCACCAATTGTATCAGTACGGCGGCGACCACACACATGCCCGCCATGATCCAGTAGATGGGAATCGTGGGAAGGAATTGTTGGAAGACCACAACCATGAGCGGGCCTAATGCCAACGACAATCTGCCAAACCAAGCGGCCGCATGATTGGCATGGGTGCGCTGGTAGGACTCGCAAACATCGATGACGAGTGTGCTGCACAACACCATCTGTGCCAAGCCGAACAAGGCGCCGACGGCCGCACGAAGAGCCATCAGCGGCATGGCCTCCACATGGTTGGCTGAACTATTCTCTTGTAACACGCCGAACACCCACATGCATGCCGCCATCAAAAGAATGGACGACTCGCAAACGTGGTTGCGCCGGTATCGCTCAACGAAATAGCTACAGAAAGGACCTAACACGAACAATCCCACACCATAAGCTCCCAGAACAAATCCTTTCTGCAATGGCGGCAGACTGGTTTGGGTCAACCATCCTACTACGACGGGAATCATCATATAGACAGCCGTCGTGAGCAGTAGGTTTGCAATAACCAAACTACCGAAGTCCTTATTCCAGAAGTGGTTATGTACTGGTGTCTCTTGCGTGTTCATTTTTATTCATTATAGAGCCGAAGCCGTCTGCAGGCAATGAGTCTGACAGGGTAGAACCCATCAGTAGGACTCTTCCGCTGTAGGGAAGTCGTTGTTCTTCACGTCGGTCACGTATTGGCCGATGGCGTTGGTCATAATCTCGTTAAGGTCGGCATAGCGTCGCAGGAAACGAGGGCTGAAACCTCGCGTCTTGCCTAACATGTCGTCGACCACGAGAATCTGTCCGTCAGTATGACTGCCAGCACCAATACCGATGGTTGGAATGCGCAAATGATGCGTCACCTGTTCTGCCAACGTAGCAGGAATCTTCTCCAGCACGACGGCGAAACAGCCCACATCGTCGAGAGCCATCGCATCCGACATCAGTTTGTCGGCCTCGGCTTCTTCCTGAGCACGTACAGCATAAGTACCGAATTTATTGATGCTTTGGGGTGTCAGCCCGAGATGACCCATCACGGGTATGCCAGCATCGAGGATGCCTTTGATGGTGTCGATAATCTCGATGCCGCCTTCGAGTTTCAAGGCGTCGCATCCGCTCTCTTTCATCATGCGGATAGCATTTGCCACACCTTCGTGGCGGTCGACCTGATAGCTGCCGAAGGGCATGTCGCACACCACGAGGGCTCGCTTGACGCCACGCATTACGGAACGCGCATGATAGATCATTTGGTCGATAGTCATGGGAAGGGTTGTGGCATTTCCAGCCATAACGTTAGAGGCACTATCGCCCACAAGGATGCCGTCGATGCCAGCGCTGTCGACGATTCCCGCCGTTGTGTAGTCGTAAGACGTGAGCATGGAGATTTTCTCTCCGCGTTGCTTCATTTCGATGTATCGGTGAGTTGTCACCTTCCGAGTGTCGCTTACTAAATATCCTGCCATATTGGTGATTTACAATTAACTGGTTTACTATTGATTGAAACTATTCGCTTTGTATGAAGGAAAGTTCTTATGTATCTGGCTGCAAAGGTACGTACTTTTATTCAATTGCGCCAAATAGTTGGAGTATTTTTTTCATTTCCTGGTCATGATAGTCGCTAACAACGATGTCAGCCAATGGTAGGAGCGCCGAAACAGCATTGGTCGTGGCCAGTCCTACTACCGTCATACCTGCCGCCCTACCCGATTTGATGCCATTGAAGCTGTCTTCGAGCACCACACACTCTTCTGGCTGCACACCAAGCCGAGCTGCCGCCCGCAGGTAGCAGTCAGGATGCGGCTTACTTTCGGCAAAGTCCTCGGCGGTGAGAATGGCATCGAAAAGGTTGCGGAAATCGGAATGGCTGCGATAGACATTGGCCATTTTCAACTGGTTGCTGCTGGTGACGATGGCAGTCAGGATGCCCTTCGTCTGAATGGCTGCCAGAAATTCGCGAAAACCTTCCACATAGTCAAACTGCATGGTCTGCTCGAAACGGTTCAGGCGTTCGGTGACGGCGGGTCGCTCCTTTTCCAAGTCACCGCTGAAAAGCATGGAGAAGGTCTGCCCCAGCGTCGTTCCCTTGATGGTTTTCTCCAGAAAGCCCTGTCCGGGATAATAGCGTTCGCACTCGTCGTGCCAAAACTTAGTGTATTGGGGTTCGGTGTGGAATACCACTCCGTCTAAGTCGAAGAGTGCTGCCTTGATTTGCTTGTTCATGCTGATGGATATCTTTTTACCGGCTGCAAAATTACATAAAATATCTAATAAATGCGAATATTTTTGCCATTTTCGCTTGTTTCAATTAACTTTGCAGCGGAATTCATGAGTATGCGAATGAAAAAACACCTGATTTTATTGCTGTCGGTTCTGCTCTTCTGTGCCTGCGGAGGCAAGAAAGAGGGCCAAATTGTCGACAGTAGCGATCTCCATTGGGATGTGGTGGAACGCAACACCACGCTACAGCTCACTTCGGCAGCCAATTCCCCCAAGGCCGAGCTACACCTTATTATATATTATATCAAGGACAAAGGCTTTGAGGGGGTAAACGACTCGTTGCTGCTCGATGGTGTGCTGACGCCAGATTATCTCTGGCAGAACGACTCTGCCGCTAACGCCGCTAAGGCAGCCGACACCTATATCCGCCTGTTTGCGGAGGATTATCAGCGCGACTATGGTGCCATGTATCGCTCAGACATGAGCCACGCCAGCTCCTACAACGTGCAGTTTACGTGTAAGACCAGTGTTCGCCAGAGCCGCGACCACATTGTGAACTATCTGGCTGAGACTTTCTATTTCGGTGGCGGACAACATGGAGTGGAACAGTTGCGGGTGAAGAACATCGATACTCAGAAGCGCCATATCTTGCAATTGGCCGACCTCTTTGTGCCTGGATTTGAAGATCGCCTGGCTGACCTCGTCGTAGAGCAGCTTTGCCACGACCGCAACGTCAAGAACCTGGAAGAGCTGCAGGGAAAGGGGTTCTTCGTGGGCATGGAGCCTTATGCTACCGACAATTTTATGGTGGGTCGCAACAACATCACCTTCATTTACGGCGATTCTGAGATTGCCCCGCACGAAGAGGGCATTATCCAAGTGGAACTCAAGAACAGCTCGCTCAAAGGAATCCTCAAGAAGTAATAAAAAGAACAAAACGATATGGAACTAATACAGAAATACTTCCCAAACCTCTCAGAGCAACAATGCCGACAGTTTGAAATGCTGAAGGCACTCTATGAGGACTGGAATCAGAAGATAAACGTCATCTCGCGGAAAGACATCGAGAACCTCTATGAGCATCATGTGCTCCACTCGCTGGCCATTGCCAAAGGCCTGCGGTTCAAGGAAGGTACGAAGATTTTGGACTTCGGAACTGGGGGCGGTTTCCCTGGTATCCCTCTGGCCATCATGTTCCCAGAATGCCAATTCAAGCTCATCGATGGAACCGGCAAGAAAATCCACGTAGCGACAGAAGTGGCCAACGCCATTGGCTTGGAGAATTGCCATCCCGAGCATCTGCGTGGCGAGGAAGAGAAGGGACTCTACGACTTCGTGGTAAGCCGCGCCGTGATGCCGCTCCCCGACCTGGTGAAGATTGTGCGCAAAAACATCTCCAAGAAGCAGCAGAACGCTTTGCCCAATGGCATATTGGTGCTGAAAGGCGGAGAGTTGCAGCATGAGATACAACCTTTCAAGCGCATCGTTCAAGTGGATGACATCCATAATTGGTTCAGCGAGGAATGGTTCAAGAAGAAATACCTCCTCTATGTACCTATCTGACATCGGTTATCATCAAAATGCAACTTATCCTCAGGCTGCTGGATAGGCATTTCATCTCAACAGAACAATCAAATCCAATATTCATAAAAGATGCTGAATATCAAGAAATTCATAGTCAACCCCATCCAGGAAAACTGTTTCGTGGTGAGCGATGAGACGCGTGAGTGTGTCATCATCGACTGCGGAGCAGTATATGCTGATGAATACGATGCTATTTTCAGATACATCAACGAAGAAAAACTCACACCCGTTCATCTGCTTTGCACACATGGACATTTCGATCATTGCATCGGCAACGAATGGGTGAACAGTACATACGGGTTGAGTCCTGAGATAGGAGGCGCCGACGTGTTTCTGCTCAACAAGATGGACGAACAGGTGATGATGTTTTTCGGTGTGAAGAGTGATATCGGGTGCCCACGCCCTTCAAACATTCTGAAGGATGGCGACACCATCAGCTTTGGAACCCACCAACTTTTGGTAATGGCAACGCCAGGACATACACCTGGCGGCGTCGTATTCTATTGCGAAGCCGAAAAGGTGGTTTTTACGGGCGATACACTCTTCCGCATGAGCATGGGACGTACAGATCTGGAAGGCGGCAACTGGCAAGACATCTGCCATTCGCTGACCAAGGTCATCGCTACCCTACCCCACGACACGACAGCCTATTGCGGACACGGGCCGGAAACAACCATCGGCTATGAAGTGAGACACAATCCATGTCTACGCTAAGACATCGTCAGAACAACAGAGATTCATGAGAGCAGCGAACAGCAATAATGCAGAGAAAATCGTGATGGGCATAGACCCAGGCACAAATGTGATGGGCTATGGCATCATCAGCGTGCTGGGCAACAAGGCCTCGATGATGGCTATGGGCGTCATCGACATGCGACGCGAGAGCGACCCCTACCTGCGGTTGGGCAAAATCTTCGAACGTGTCACGGGAATCATCGACGAATACCTGCCCGACGAAATGGCAATCGAAGCCCCATTCTTCGGCAAGAATGTGCAGTCGATGCTTAAACTCGGACGCGCACAGGGGGTGGCCATTGCTGCCGCCATCCACCACAGCGTGCCTATCCACGAGTATGCGCCCATGAAAATCAAGATGGCCATCACAGGCAATGGTAATGCCTCGAAGGAACAAGTGGCAGGCATGTTGCAGCGCTTGCTGAATCTCGACAAGGATGAGATGCCCAAATTTATGGACGCCACCGACGCGCTGGCTGCCGCCTACTGCCATTTCATGCAGATGGGACGACCTGAGCGCGAAGTACATTATAGCAGTTGGAAAGACTTTGTGAACAAGAACAAAGCAAAGGTGTCGGGTTCGGATTCTTCCCACTCATAACAGCCTTTTAGAGTATTGGCATCATATTTGCAGAGAAAAACTCACGCTATCGTGAAGTTTTATAAATATTACAAGAACAAAAACGTATGATCAACAGTCAGTTTTCGCCGAATGTTTCCCAGATCCTCGCCTTCAGCCGTGAGGAAGCGGCACGTTTGTCGAGCCAGAGCGTAGGACCCGAACACCTGCTCTTAGGCATTTTGCGCAACAAACGGAGTGTGGTCAGGGAAATGTTCAACCTATATAATATCAGTCTTTCAGCAGTCAAGGCTGAACTGGAACAGAAAGTGCATGAAACAGAAAACATAAAGCCGACGCTCTCACATGAGCTGGTGCTCAACGAAAAAGCAAGCAACATCTTGAAGCTGGCCGTACTCGAAGCACGAATGCAGGCCACATCGACAATTGAAGAACAACACCTGCTGTTGGCCATCCTGCACGATCAGGTGGACAATGGCGCTAAAGCAGTATTGGAACAGAATAACATGAACTACGAAGACGCATTGACCTACTTCTCAAGAAATAAGGAAAGTATCAACACGAAGAATGGTATTGGACTCTCGGACGAGGACGACGAAGAGCAGCAGGAGAATAATCCTTCGCCTGACAATTCGGCCGAAAACGTGCAACAGCCAATAGGTAATACCGTCACTCGCACGAAGAAAGGTGATGGGAAAACGCCCGTGCTCGACAAGTTTAGTACCGACCTCACCAAGGCCGCTATGGAAGGGTTGCTCGATCCCGTAGTAGGACGTGAGAAAGAAATACAGCGAGTCATCGAGATACTCGGAAGAAGAAAAAAGAATAATCCTGTTCTCATCGGTGAACCGGGCGTAGGTAAGAGTGCCATTGTGGAAGGATTGGCGCAAATGATTGCCAAGCGGCACACGTCGCCCATCCTATTCAACAAACGACTTGTCAACCTCGATATGGCCAGCATCGTGGCCGGAACAAAGTATCGCGGTCAGTTTGAGGAACGCATCAAGGCGCTCATCCACGAACTGGAGGGCAATCCGGACATCATCGTCTTCATGGACGAGATACACACACTCATTGGGGCAGGGTCGGCTGCGGGTACCATGGATGCCGCAAACATGCTGAAACCCGCATTGGCCCGTGGCGTCATTCAATGTATTGGTGCTACGACGCTTGACGAGTATCGCAACTCCATCGAAAAGGATGGAGCCCTGGAGCGACGTTTCCAGAAAGTCATCGTGGAGCCGACCACATCGGAACAGACCCTTGAGATATTGAACAATATCAAGGCAAGATATGAGGAGCATCACCATGTTTCCTATTCCGATGATGCCATTTTGGCATGTGTCAAACTGACAGAACGCTATGTAACAGACCGATATTTCCCAGATAAAGCTATCGACGCCTTGGATGAAGTGGGGTCGAAAGTGCACCTGCGCTATGCCGACGTGCCACCCGAAATCATTAATCTGGAGAAAGAAATTGCCCAGGTCATTGAAAACAAGAAGCTTGCTGCCAAAAACCAGAACTTCGAGTTGGCAGCTGGTTTGCGCGACAAACAAGCCCGACTGGAGAAGGAACTGGACAGGCTACAGCATGAGTGGGAGATTGGCGACAATCGCATGCGTGAGCGAATCAGCGGAGATGACGTGGCCGACGTGGTGTCGATCATGACTGGCGTGCCCGTGCAACGTATGGCTGAAGACGAGGGGGTGAGACTGAAGAACCTCTCGGGCGAACTGAAAAAGGCTGTCGTCGCACAGGACAAGGCCATTGAGAAAATGGTGAAGTCTATCCAGCGAAACCGCGTAGGACTGAAAGATCCGCGCCACCCCATCGGCGCTTTCATGTTCCTCGGTCCCACAGGTGTAGGTAAGACCTACTTGGCCAAGAAGCTTGCCGAGCACATGTTTGGCAGCGAAGATGCGCTGATACGTGTCGACATGAGTGAGTATTCGGAGAGTTTCAACACTTCCCGACTCATCGGTGCGCCTCCGGGATACGTAGGCTATGAGGAAGGCGGACAGCTGACGGAGAAGGTTCGTCGCCGCCCCTACTCCATTGTGCTGCTCGACGAGATTGAGAAAGCGCATGGCAACGTGTTCAACATGCTGTTGCAGGTGCTCGACGAAGGAAGGTTGACCGACGGCAACGGACGTCTCATCGACTTCCGCAACACTGTGATTATCATGACGAGCAACGCCGGTACGCGTCAGTTGAAGGAGTTCGGACGTGGTGTGGGATTCACCGCAGGTGGACGCAGCGGCTTGGCTTTGAACGAAAGCGACAAGGAATATGCTCGCAGCATCATACAGAAAAGCCTAAGCAAGCAGTTCTCGCCAGAGTTCCTGAACCGTTTGGACGAAATCATCACATTCGACCAACTCGACCTCAATGCTATCAAACTGATTATTGACATTGAGCTGAAAGGACTCTATAAGCGTATTGAGGATATGGGCTACAGCCTGCAACTGACCGACGAGGCCAAAGAGTTTGTAGCCACAAAAGGCTACGATGTGCAGTTTGGTGCGCGTCCCCTGAAACGTGCTATCCAGAATTACATTGAGGACGGCGTATGCGAAATGCTGCTCGGCAATGAACTCCGCCCGGGCGATACCATTCTCGTGGAGAAACTGGAAGACAAGGAAGAATTGAAGTTCAGCCGAAAAGAAGCTGAAGTATAAGAATCAAAGGTGGAAGAAGGTATGAAGCAACGAGCATTCAGACGTACAGCAAGGGTGGCAGGTATAGGGCTTTTGGCCTTATGCCTTGCCCAATGTACCCCTCAGAAAGTGGACGGAACGAGCGAACAACTGACGGAAACAGTCGACAGTTTCGCCTATCATTACTTCAACTACCACCTGAAACAAGCCAGCCGTTTCTGCACAGAAGAGTCGCAGAAATGGCTAGATTTTTTGGCTTCCAACATCGAACAGGGTGATGTAGACCTGCTTCGCGAACAAGAAAACGAGGCAGAAATCACGCACGATGAAATACAATTGCAGGAATCAGATACCACAAAAACCATTCATCTGACCGTCAGGAATCACCTCGTGAAAGACAGTATAGGGAGAGTGGGAAGGATGGTGAGGAAGTCTGACTACAGCATTCAGACTGTCAAACTTGGCGGAAAATGGTTCATTAGAATGGAAG
>Ga0256407_10005293_pt1 | contig 20825 bp, 15 predicted proteins | sample RumenRJG_04DNA_FD_193489 | JGI IMG/M metagenome (GOLD analysis project Ga0256407, IMG submission 193489) | Bovine rumen microbial communities from Lethbridge, Alberta, Canada - RJG_04 | ecosystem: Host-associated > Mammals > Digestive system > Stomach > Rumen | place: Canada: Alberta... | reverse complement strand
AATTTTACACTGTTGAGCAGGCCAAACAGGAACTTGAATCGTTTGTGAAAGAAAAGGGATTGAAATGTCAGTTCTTCGATAATGGTGATGGTGATCACGTTGAGCCACCTTTGTGGTACCTCGGAGTCAAAATCGAAATTGGTGAAAGAGTTAGATGGTTAACATTTCAGTATAATCTATTTCCTATGACGGAAGGATGTTTTGGATATCAACTCACTTTCATGAAGATGATCTTAGAAAGAATATCTCGTGCTGATATTCCATTTTACGACAAGTGCAGGAATATTCTCTTCGACTCAATGAGTAACTCATTAACTATGGACTTTTTTCAGACAGAGAATTTTATATCTGAATATATAAGATTGAAAATTGATTGCAGCTGGAGTGAGTGCGGATTAAGCTTGTGGCTATCAGCATACAAGATGCAATGTGGTGGATTCGCCGCAGATGACGATATATCCTCAGTGTTATATGCTCACAATAAAAAATTAACATTACTGGAGCGTGTTTATATAACTGCGTTAGAAGATATAGAAAATAGCTATAATTGCTGGAAGAATGGGCAGTTCATTCCTAGCGAAGTTAAGAATCCTAACCTGGATCCGAAAGTACGTGCATTGTTCCAACCTAACTACATTCACGATAAGTCAGCACTGCAACACATACCGAATGCCTTATCTGTGTTGTGTACGTTCACACGGCGAGCTGGTCTCACTACTAATTTCGCTGTAACAGCTGCACTTGCAGAAGTGTTGCAGTCGGATGAGGTAAAAGTTCTGGATTCGTTTCATTTCCCAGACTTCAATAATTACTATGCCTGCAAATGGCCAGAAATTACACCACCGATTGTTATGGCAATATCATTCACTGTCAATGGTAGAAAATTCGTATATCATAAGAATATGAATTCCGATGAATTCTGTATTGATGAGATTGGAACTGGTAATAAACTTGTAATGATGGAATCTTTTAATAATACAAATGTTGGTAAAATAAGATCTGCAATTTGCAGATTTCTAGGGATACAATTGTAATAATTCATAAATTAGAAGATACTATTGCATGAATTTGAGTTGTCCGATGTAAAGCTCACCGGTGTAATGCCGGTGGGTTTTGTTTTAACTAAAATAGGATTAAAGTTATGGAAATATCTAGATCATTAGCATTTGCGGTATACCTCCGAGATGAATTACTTCGAGCTGGTTGTGAAATCACTGACACATTTGTAGATGGTAGTCAGAGTCAGCAATCACCTTCTTCAATTAACATCGATTTCTGTAAAGATAATATCGAATACGAAATAGTTTTATTTGGTGACTATGCACTAACAATCAAAGTAAGTTGTGCTATCGTCATTGACAAACTTCCCGATGCAAAGAAGCTAACTGAAAAGGACTCTATCGTTGTTAAGGATTCTAAATTTGTATTGAATCGACGTACATACATAGAAGTTGAACGTTATATTGCTGCGTCCGATAATACTTCTTTCTTAATAACCAAACCAGTGGTTAATGACATTCTTAAACTGAGTAAAATTTAATTAAAGAGGATTGAATCATGGAAGAAACAGATAAAACAGAGATGACTAAGTTAAGGGAGTATATTCATGCTGAACTGGAACGTATCGGTTGTAAAAATATCAACATCTTAACTGTCCCAGTTAATAATACAGGTTCCACGGAAATTAGTCACGCACTAAAACTAGATTATTTTATCAACGATAACAACTTCACCGCGATTTTCTATGATGTTCTGGTAACTAAATGTATCGATCAAAATTGGAACGATCGGTTACGTGTGAAAGTGCTGTTGACACGTAGCTTTACTGATGGTGAGATGATACCGTTGAGCGCATTGAATGTTGATGATACTCTCACAGTTATTAAACAATGGGATGACAGTGTTGAAGTACGATTAGAGCATAGAGTATCTGGTTCAATTACCTGTAAAACACCGTGCGATGCTGATACAGCTAGAGAATTAGTTAAACAGATTTTTGAGATAAGTAAACTTTAAATAGGAGAGTTACTATGGCTGAACCTACGATATCTGAATTACGTAAGATGGAGAATGAGATTAACGATAAATATAGAAAGTGTGCTGAAGCAATAGACAAAGCTGTATCAGCTATCTCAGCACGAGAAGACTGCAACGGTGTTAAAGTTAGTGAAGGTATAAAAATATGGCATTTAACAGAATCTGCTACCGAAGCTGAAATATCAGCTTACAGAAATAGTCGCCGTGTTGTTAATGGTGATGATGACATAATATCATTTACTTTTGATGGTGAAGTTCCTTCAGTATCCGATGTACTTAAACTCGATTTTGGTTTTCATACGACGACAGAACCAACACTGATGTTAGTACGTTATACATGCAAGAAGCATCACTATTTTGACAAATCGAAACTAGAGAACTATATTGCTAATATGAATGATGAGGATAATAAACTCACATTGCAATATGATTCAGCAGAAGAAAAGGTTCTAATGGTTGAAGATGGAACTATGGATATTTCTGTTGGATTAGATGGTAAGATATCAGCAGACGATATTGCTGAAATAATTTACTCAAATGCTACTAAATTAATCTAAAAGATTTCCTTTAATCACAAAACAGAGAAACCATAGTCAGTCCCCGTAACAGGAGGCTGACTATTTTCTTTTTTGTTTAAGCTATGCTAGTTATTTATTTTTTCTTGAGAGTCATAGTGCGATACACTTTAGCAGTCAATGATGGACCCTCACTCAGATTCTGAGCAGGTTCTTCATTTGGTACATCAGGTGTGTTATCAGCAGGTGAGGATAAATCATCTTCTCCGAACATATTGGAGTTGTCACCGCCCTGACCAGATTCACCACCGAATCCACCAAAATCATCACTACCATTAGACTCACCACCATCAGATCCACCGAATGAATCGTCAGACCCTCCGAATGAATCACCACCCTCACCGAAATCTCCACCTGCATTATCATCAGGTGCTTCAACAATGGCTTCACGTTGTCTCTGGATAGCGCTACCAACATTCTGGAGCTGCTGGATGTAATCGGTGATTTCAGTAGGATCCATATCGTCAAAGTCAGGAACTTCAACCATGTTGAAAGTACCAACTTCAGATAGGAATCTGATCATCTGATCTTTCTTCCATTTAGCTCTAGTTACAGCTATAGCGTTCTGAGCAAGATTATCTTCACCAGGAACTAATTCATTAGGGAAGAAGTTGTTAGCTAATTCATCAAGATCTCTCATGAACCCACTAATCTCTTCGAACTGAGTCTTATCTACAACAATGTTAGGTGTAGCAAGATCAACCACTACGTTATCTATGATAGAACGTAACAGTTTAGCTTCAGAAGAATACTGATTAGGATGTTTAGATGCGAGTTCCGCTGTCTTAGTAGGTAACTTCTCTTTTGCTGATTTACTTTTGACAGATAACTTTCTAAGTATAGCTTTCTGGAATGTAGTATCAAAAGAACTATATACTCTAATGAATTCAGTCATTAACGAACACCAGATATTCTGATATCTTCTAATCTTCTTAGCGAAGAATAGGTTCTGTGTTACTAACGACTTAGCAAATTCAGGTTCTGACATCTGATTCAAAGCTGCTGGAGGTACGTCTAGATGTGATACTAACAGATTAGTGATCTGTTCTAATAACTGATCATCTACTCTAGAAGATTGACCACCACCAGATTGTACATCTACAGTTAGTTCTGATAATCCTGGGATATTCTTAGGCACTATAGTTAATGCGTTAGAATACATATCTCTCATAATTTCAGATGGGTCGATAGAACCATTGAGCTTGTTCTTTTCAATGAAGATATTGGCTATCAGATCCATGATACCTTCAATGTTAGCATTCTTCTCATCTACTCCAAATTCAACTTTCTTGTGTTCTATGGCATCATTAACCATACCAACAACATTAGCCATCATTAGAGTAGTTCTTAATGATAACAAGAACTGTATTTCAGCTGTTTTAGATTTACCTGTACCATCCATTCTGTCGTATTCAAAACAGAAGTAGTGAAGTAACTGAGGTGGTACGAACACCAGGGTTGACTGTTTAGCTTCTAATGTTCTATAAAAGAGCACGGTAGCTAGGGAGTTAAATCTTGATAATTCAAGATCTCCTCTACCGAAGATACCAGACATTCTTCTCTTAATGTATGCATCTAGGATCTTAGTGAAGATCAGATTACCCATGTTGTTCTGAGAGTTCTCTTTGTTGAAGTAAGTAGCATGACAGCAGTTACTACCGAACATAGCTTCAAACGCACCATTAGGAGAACCATTACTACAACTAGTAGAGTTATCACCCATACCAGAATTTTCAATAGTCAATGGCATACCGTGATTATCTAAGAGTATAAAATACCCTAGATGTTCAGATGGTGCACCAGGAACAATAATAGGTATAACTGCTTCAGTAGGTAACTCTATCAATGTTGGATGACCACTATGTTTGAAAGTAGTTGGGTTAGCATCCAAGTAAGTCATTTCTTCTTTATCTGGATCTTTGTCCCAACCGTATTTCTGTGCTAGCTTATCGAGTATAGAAGTCTTTTGTTTTTCATTCTGTATAGAGTGAAATCTAAGTGCTTCACTATCTTCAGTAATTCTAATTACATCACCTTCTGCTAACTTAGTCTTGAGGTTGATAATCATATCTTCTATACCAGCAACATACTTGTCGCCGTATAAGTTAGCATTAACTGTACCTCTAGCATTAGGGTTGTAAGAGTTAGGTACTTTCAAACCGAAAGATTCCATAGAAGGAATCAACTCAGATATTAGTGTTGATTCTTTAGTTCCAGATAAGAAATCTTTCCAAGACAACTTTGAGTTACTAAAAGTGAAATCATTCAAAGAAGAAGTGAAAGATTCAAAACCTAGTTCAGAATCGAAGAACTTTCTAGCAGAATCGGATGATCTATTTCTAAGATCAGCCTGTGTTGCTACTGGAAGTATTAGAATAGCTTTAGCGCCACTACCATACTGAGCTTCACCTATCCAATCATACGACTTAACTCCTAAGAGTAGAGTATTATTGAAGTACTGATCGTATACATCTACAACTTCTTTTAAGAGATCAGGTTCTGCTTCTAATGCTGGTACATCTGGAAATCTAAATATGAACTTACCGTCTTGAAGATCGTTCGGCGACATGATTGACGACGATACCAGAATACGGGATTGTTCTATCTCTGGTGCTAAGGCTCTTAGCTTATCTGCTGTGAGTTTAGCGTTGCCGATTTTAGCGTGTATTGGCTTCAGGTATGATATGATTCCTGAGGCGGAAACGTCGGATCTCTGATTTTTAGGCTTAACAAACAGCCTATTGAGATACGATTTCATCTCACTTTTAGTGAATCTCGAAACAAATGAGGTATCATTTGGTTGAGCTGTAGGATTGACATGTTTAGTACTGTCTAAACCCAGTAAGGAGTTGAACGCTCCCTGTGTGACCTTTACTGCATCTGCCATATTAATAAAATCCTCTATTAAAGTAAACTCTAAACGGGAGCTTTATGTATGTCTGGTCAAATTGAAACGTACCGTAAGGAGATATTTGACTTCTTACGTACCGTTACTATTAAATTTGAACCGTTTGCTTATATATTAGGTCAGTCTCATATGGATAAGTACGGATTGACCAACCCACATGGTACCTGGAATCCTTATTATATTCATCTTGCTGGTGAGTATACTGAAGAGGAAAAAGCTAACAATAAGCAAATGATTGTGTACACCGTAGAACGTGAAGAACCTGAACAAATTATCTTCGATAAGAATGTAATTGTTACTAATCCTAAGACCGCTGCACTGTACAAAATTCCTAATAAAGAATATAGTATCTTAGAAGAAAGATACCCCGAATACGTAGGTCTAATACGAACTATAGCATATCCCATAAGTAGTATAAATGATGCGATAGCTGCTCCCAATCTATCGCTTCTAGGATATGATGCCAGTATATTAGAAGAGAATGAAAGAGAATCTATAATCAAGTGTCTCAAAGATTTTCTTCATACTGTTAGAACAAGATGGTGGATAAACGAATACACCTATGAAGATATGTTCGCCACTACTTTCTGGTGTATGCTGTGGCAAATGTTACCTGCTGTATTGTTATCTCAGAGATTCCAAAATATCAAGACTGAAAATGTACATAGTTTTCACATTTGGGAATACTTAACTTCTAGAGGTTTAAAAGATTACCGTGATGTATTGACCATGAACCAGAGTTTATGGTTATATAGAAACATAGATTACATCAGGCAGAATGAAGGTAAGCACAAATCCTTAGCATTGTTAGCTGAGAACTTATTGCAAGATGCTTATGTCTCTATGCTGTACAAAGATATGTATCAGAAGACTACTAACTTTGATAGTCTTAAGAGAACTGAAGTAGACTTTAGAAGTTTTAACTTCATTACTGGTGAAGATGAGAAGACTGAACAAATACCTGATCTTAATTCTAGATTGAATAAACAAGGTATTGAACATAACAATACTCCTGAGTACGTTCTAAGTCTAGAAGAGAGATTAAGTACCCATAATTACAATATTCTCAATACTAAGTATTTAGAGTTTAAGAAGGATCCTATTGATACTTCTGATGAATCTCTAATGACTAGAGTATTGTTAGACAATGTGATTCGTGAGTTAGCTACCGACAAGTTAAGTTTCTATGTTAATATTTCAGATCCAATTAACGGTATACTGATGAAGTTATTCGCCGGTGATGCTATCATGGTTATGTACTATGTGACTATGAAAGCTTGCGGTTATGAGGATTTCCCTATACCTGACACATATTACTCTAAGTATGGTTTCCCTACTAAGAAACCATCAGTCAATATGCTCAAAGAAATATTGTGTATAAATGGAACACACTTATACTCTGATAGAATACTAGACATAGCCAGCATAGTTAATCTATTCTCTTATGAAGATAAAGCATTTGTTAATAGAGAAGACTTTGCTGAATGGGTTACTAATCTATTTGTAGCTTTGAAGATATTGAACCGTCACTCTGATGGAAGTAACAAGTATTGGTATCATGTGTTCTTAAGAAGACTCATAGACAATATTTGTAATGGTGGTAGTGGTAATGTTGCTCCAGGGGCTGGTAAGACTATTACTGTAGTAACTTCTTCTGGCGATACTGTTGTACACGAACCTTCTAGTGATATTGAGTGTGATCCTGTAGGACCTGAAGACGTAGTAGAAACTTACGTGGTTCCTGATCATAGAACTTATACTAAATGTAACATATCTGCTTTTAGTGGGTATAGTTCTTGGGAGAGTTTCTTCAATATTAACACCACTGCAAAAGAAGTACTTGATAGATATGAAAAGCTTGGTGCTGTTGATAAAGTGGAAGCTTATCAGAAATTAGCTGCTGCGTGTTACGATTCAATATTCGAAACATCAGATCATATTTCTGGTGTGAACAATGTTAGACATGTGGAGAAGATTTACGACTCTATTCGTGATCTCTTTATAAGTCTAGGAAGTTACAACATTACCTATTTGGAGAATGATAGAGATAAGTTCGAATATCTTAGATTCTATGATCCTGATTTTATATACAATTTGGACGTTAAGAACAACTTACATAATTTATTCAACTTTACTCATGAGGAATTTCAATGGAAAAAATCCTCGGTATTCAGAGTGGTATTTGATAAATTCAATGTGCATACTGAGATAGCTAGGGAACACTCCACGCTATACATGAGTAAGGTATTTAGAATAGAACATCCTCGTAAGCAAAAACTTGTATTTAAGGATAAACTGAATACAATTTATGAGAATGATATCTCTAAAAAGAGAAAAGTCTTCAAATTACATTTTAACATTAACACTGGCACAACTGCGTGTCTTAGAAAAGAGGTGTAAACATGCAATCTGTCGTTGCGGATAGTTTTGATACTACAACGTTAATAGGTTCTAAGCTAGGTTTATCAACACTGTTACCTGGTGAAATTACTGAAGAACCTGAACTCACTTTAAATAGCTATCTTGGTATAGCTACCAATGAAAACACCTTAAATGGTGAGACTCCTAAATTGAGATACTTCGGTGTAGGTATCGGTGGTAGTTATAATGCTGATGATGGTATCTTAGTATCTGCTTATAATCCTAGCAGAACTGATATGAATCTGTATAATCTGATCCCAATCAGATGTAGACCAGTTGATGAAGATTTGTCTGATGCTGAAAGAGCTAACTATAGATTAAGAATTAAGAAGATTCTTAATGATGGTAATGAGTATTACTTGTACTATCTTAAGGTTCTTGATTTTGATTCTGAAGTTAAGTTCAAGAAGATCAATATGAGCACTGGTGCTGAAAGTAACTACAGTTTAAATACTGGGTTCTTAGATCCAGTTCCTGTGAAACCTGATACTAGCACTACTATTGAAACTAATGATACTAGCATTGTAGCTTACTGTGATGCTACTGTAGAAGTAAGTGCTGAAGAAGTGTTAGAATACATCAACATCCAGTATAACGGTGATACTCGATATGCACGTATCAGTGAAATTGGATTCTTCACTGGTGTTGAAAGAAACATTCTTATCGATGTACAGCAAGGAAACCAGTTAGTTCAGAAAAACTATAAGGAAGCTGTGTATGTACAGTTATACAACCACGCTACCTGGTTGGGTACTTCATTATCTAGTGAAGGTATGAGTATTGAAAGTACTTTCCAGATTACAAGTACTGGTAGCATTTCAGAAGCTTAATTGATTTAATATATACTACCTGCCTAGATGGTGGGTAGTATATATTTTATACTGATTATTATGATGATGAAAGGTGAGATATATTTAGATATATATTACTCTCGTGAAGTGAAAAACTCATCGAAGCAATAGTGCCTAGAGAGTAACCTTTCACACATAAGGATTAAAAATGAACGTTTACATTAGAAATAGTGTTATCTGTTTAATCGCTAATGTTGTTGTGTTTATTGTCGGCTGGGGCTGCATTGTCCCAGATCAGATTTTCGACAATACCCATCTGTTTGGGTTGATCGGAGATACTGAAATCGTCCGTGGTAACACATCAACAGTTTTCGGGATCTGCGCCATACTATCGACGCTTTCGTTGATAGCAGGCTTAGTTGAGGCGTTGGTCGAGGATTATTCTCGACCATGTCGCTTCACTCGTGCTGAAAAGCCGAGAAAGGCTCAGAAACCTGGAGTTTCAGGGATGCGGATTAATGATCCGTGCCCTGAGAAAAATATAGATGAGGATCCAAAGACTCCAACAATGGATTAAAGTCCGGATTCCTCATTGACGGTACTCTACTGCTTAACAGCGGTAGGGTACTTTATTTTTTATACGGATTGGCATACTGTCGACGAAGATTTAAGGACTATTGCCGAGCAAAGTGGATTTTGGAGTGATAACACCTTGGCCGGTATCATCGATCGAGATCTGTTTCATACACCTACTACCACATGGGATACTGTTGCTTCTATGTGAAGCTTTAAATGTGGATGTGTATATATTACTGCATTGATAGTGAATGAACTTATCAAAGACAATAGTGTCGAAGAAAGTATCATTTACTAAAAGGAAACTAAAAATGAGAAAGATATCAGCAATTATATTACAGATGGTAATTTTTGTCGCTGCATACTTTACCATGACTCCAGATGTCATGGAAGACAACACCCACCTCTTCGGATTGTTCGGTGACGTAGAAGTCATCAAGGGCAATTCAATCTGGGTTCTGACTAGCGCGGCGTTTCTGTCCGTAATCAATATTTTAATTTGGTGGCCAAGACAGGTCAAAGTTACCAATACTTCAAATGAAGCAGAAAGCACCAAGAGTGCTGAAGCTAAAGCAATAGATCAGGATCCAGTAGTCCCAAAGATGGACTAGGATCTTCATCGTAAGCTAAAGAAAGAAGTACCCTACCGCCGTGAGGTGGCAGGGTACTTTATTTTTTGTTAAATTTAATTAACTAAGTGTCAAAGGTTATTTGTTACCAGCACCTTTGTTACCAGCACCTTCGGCTAACGGCTTAGAGCTGCCTTGGTTAGAACCGTTTGCACTGATAGCATCACCGTAGTTAGTTCTGATTCCAGCGTTGTTGAAATTAACAATAGAACCGTTGGTTTTATCATTAAGTTCATAATGCATACCGCTAGTAGCAGGACCAACTTGAGTATCGCTCTTGAATGCACCCTCGACGGTCTGACCACCCTTAACCTTAAATTCACCAGCAAGACCAGGCAGTGCAAAGTCGTAGTCAACCTTATGCATAGCAAGCATCTTAGCAACGTTAACACCAAGAGCCTTGGTCATTTCGTTGTGCTGTACCAGACCAGTGAAAGTAATAGAACGAGTCTTCATTTCAGTGGTACCAAGCTGACGCTGGAAGCCTACATCACCAATAGATACTGGGTACATATTAGTAATAATAGCAGCATCGTAGATACGATCTGGTAATCCAGATGGATCATACTGAATAACGATCATAGACATCGAGTATGCAGAAACGAACCAACCTGGCATGTCTTTAAAGTTGTCACCTGCAGCTGTAGAATCAGCAGCATAATCAGCAGCAACCATCTTTGAAGGAAGGATAGATGCGTTGGTATCTGGGTGCTGAATATCGAACATCCACTGTTTAAATAAGTTATAAACAGGCATGCCAGGATACTCAGGAACTTCGATAGCTGGATCTACACCAGAACGAGTAGTTCTAGTAGGAACCTTCAGAGTCTGACCATCATGACCAACGATGGTTTCAGCAGTTTCAAGAGTATAACCGAAATCAATACCAGTGATAGAGGTGGCATGAGTTTCAATGATAGCTCTTAACATTTCCTGAGCTTTAGGATAACGCTGCCACATTGAAGGAGTGTTCAGAACGATACATACAGTAGGGTTGAACACTGCAGGAGTAGCACCATCAAGCTTAGTGAAACGAATACCAGAACCTAATTGACCGGAGAAAGTAATGTTAGATACAACGTCTTGTGCGCCTGCACCGGTAGAGGTGGTATCAGTTGCACTTACGATAGCATCTGTCATGAACTTTGATTGTTTGAAGTTACTATTAGCCATTTATTATGCCTCCCCAGAAGTAGGATCGTAACCGTTGCGATAACATTCAATATCAACCTTCCAAACTCTCTGTTGTGGGTTACCCCATAACTGAATAGTGCAGTGAGAGATGTAGCCGATCTTAGCTTCTTCCTCAGATTGAGAGAATGTCACTGTGTAATTGTAACGGCCATTCAACATGTAACCTAAGTCCGCACCAACTTCAGATGTTGCCTTGTTAGCAAATGCGTTGAATTCTTGTTCAACACCAGCGAACTTAGACCAGTTAGCACGAACAATATGTTTAACAAATACAACAGCATCAGTGTAGTGAGCAGAGCTCAATACTGAAGTATCGTATCTGTATACAGAACGCATAGCTGGATAATGAACACCAGTCATGTCGTAGTGCTGGAAGTAGTTCAAACCACTATCCCAAGACTTCTGCTTATGGTCAGCATCACAAGGAACCCAGTTGTATTCCTTAAATACCTTAACTTCAGAGTATGGAAGACCAGCAGGTACACCAGTAATCTGAGGAGTAGATAAGTACAGTGACTTCTTGTTCATGATGTCATAGGTAGCAGGGATAATACCAGTATAGGTAGAATCTGCTAAATAACCAGCCTGCTGGTAGATTTCAGCTCTGCAGCATTCGGTACCTTTGATAGCTGCTTCAGGCTGCAGTAAGCAGCGAGCGAATAATGCAGCACCAGTAGATAAGTCTTCTGCTTTAGTATTGAAACGACCAAGGTTAGCGTTCTGAGTAGACAGAATTACCTTGAATGCATCATGAGTTCCTAAGAAATCAATGAAAGCATACTTGGTCTGCAGCTCAACACCAGTATCAATGATGTGTGTGAACGGATATCTTGGCTGGTCAAGAATTTCAGGATTAATAAGATCCTTTAAGTACTGACGAGTTAAAGCTTCACAGCCTGCATCAGTAAGATCACCATCAGCACCACCCTGCATGTAGATAATGCGAGTGTCATTTAAGGTGATAGCATCATCATCTTCGCTCATTACAACGTGAGTGTATGGTACATCATCAACACTGTAAGGAGAAATAATGTTAGCTAAGAATGGATCAGTAATAACATCATCACCTTCAACTACTTGAAGTTCTTCACCAACAGCCTTAACATTATCGTTGAATAATGTTACTTCGAATGGTAAATCCTCGTAGTAGTTGTCAATAACTTCTTTGAAAGAAACGTTACGAGCAGTACGAGAATCCTGCTGGTTTGGTTTAGCTACGAAAGTTTCGAAGTTAGTCTGAAGATTAGACTGAATTGGAGAAACGGTGTCCTGACCATAAGTCTTCTTAACTGCAGCGAAGTAGTATGGGAAAGATCCTACGTTAGAAGCTAAAGTTTCATCCATGTCATCAAGGTCAGCGAATAACTTAACACCAATAGTGTTAGCATATGAACCTACAGAAGTAGCTTCAACTGCAAGAATTGGGTAAGTTGTTACCTGATTAGCACCAGTACCAGTAGTTACAGGCTTAAGACCCTTAACAGTTTCGTTTGCACCAAGAGCACGTGCAGTCCACTTAAGTTCAACACCATCTTCCTGGATAGTAGCAGAATTGTCATCAGTCAGAGGGATCTTTTCACCATCTGCGTCAAGAATAAACTGTCCATCAGCGTCAACTTCATACTGAGTAACTTTAACGTTCTTAACAGTTACTTCTAAGACTACAGAACCTTTCTTAGCTTCACTATCGCACATACGGACAATAAATGCACCCTGACGAGCGAATAGTGATCTTAAGTATAATGCTTCACGAGAGAAGAACTTAGTAGAAGCATCGAAAGTTCCTTCACCAAATTTCTTTACCGCGTCATTATAAGACTCAACCCATACTGGAACACCAGCTGGACCTTGTTGAGTTCTCATAAAGAACATAGGACGGAAAAGTGGTAAAATTTCATTATCAATAGGAGTGTAAATTGATTTATCAACTACAGAGATCTCCCAATGAGGATATGTGTACACTTTTGCCATGGTTAAGTTTCCTTTAATATTATTAAAGTTTAGTGATTTTTGCTATGCTATAGACCCACTAAGGGGGGAATTAAATAACTTCCAATTACTTGGAGACGCTTATGAAGAGAAATTTTTTTGACACGGACTTTGCAGCATATGCAGGGTTACACGCCCAAATACCACGTGTCTTGAGATATGTAGTGGAAAATAGGGATGTCGTAATTCAGACTTCTGAACTCAACGATCTCGCACATTCCATCAGAACCATACTTAAAAATCCCATGGCTGAAGCATTCAATAGGCTTGTGGCCAATGAACAACTTTCAAACTTCGCAGCAGTATATTTAAAATCAACCGAAACTGCCGTTCCGGAGATAGTAGCGTCGCAAAATATAACTCTTGACTTCAAACAGGTCAAGGGTGGTGAAATCCTCAGAGCATTGCCTGAATTCAACAACAAAATATTAGTAGACGTTACTCAAACTCTCAAGACAGATAGATATACTGGAGAACTGCAGATTAATGCTGCGGATGTATTCCAGAACCTATTCGTTAGAGGGCATTTAGTAGCATCTTATTTTGACAGTGAAACATGGTTAACACCATACTTGAGCGAGTTCGTAGTAAGAACCTATACCATGATTATATCTTCAATCATTGGGAGACAGTTCAATTTAACACTTACTGAACAAATGCAAATCATGGGTATATTCGCCTTATATATGTGTCAATTACTATCACCTGAAGATGATGATCTGGTTATGCCTACTCTGTTCAACAGATGTACTTTCATCGGCAGTAGAGAAGATCTCAGAAATATTGCAGAAGTATGTAGAGATGTTTCAGCAACTGGTCTTACATTATCTAAGACTTGTAAGTTAGTGGCTGATCTAGGTCCTGAGAAAATGAGAAAATTCAACGCTCTAGTTCTCGGTACAATGTGTAGAGTAGGACCTGATGTCTTAACTTCTAGAATTGCACTAGAATACCCACCATACTGGGTGTATGTGTTACTACTAGCTTTAAGTGGTACCAAGACACCAATGATCTATCATCTGACTGCTAATAAGTTAGCTCAGGAAGGAAGAACTAAATTCCTTGATCAGTTACTCAGTAATCAGCAAATTTTCAATTTACATAGGAATTAAAAATGTCAATATCCACAGCAACGAGAGATGAACTCTGCTGTGAAATTATCAACCAGTACTTATTCGATAAAGTGTGGAATGAACCAGTATCGGAATACCGTATCAATGTTCATCCATCACTTATAACTAAGTATTCTAAGGTTGGTACTTTCCATGTAGCAGATGCTAATGTTTATCTACCATCAACCAACGAACCTTATTTCGTATGGTATATGAAGAGCACGGACATTAATCTAGGTTTAAAGCTCGACACAGCTGTGTGGTATGATACAGCTACTGTTTGTAATGAGTTTAGAACTTTAGTACATACTTACACATCAACTGGTGGTATGTTACCTAAGTGTTCCGTGTTCTTGAGATTTAACAAGAGTAGGTCTAATGTATACATAGCTATCAAGAAAGAAGCTTTATACAAGATAGGTAAAACTATACCTCTAGATAGCTTATACCTTACTTTCTATTATGACAGTGATGTTGAGAATAGTGTTTCTGTATATAGTACTAAGATAAACAATATCACTGAGAGATATGTTAAACAGCCTATCATTGATAAATTATTGAGAACTGCTAGGAATAATGATTGTATAACTGAATTCAAGAATGGTATCGATATTACTGATCCTTTCAACAGTCCATTGTTAGAAGTAGGTAACTATTATGATTTCATAGTTGATAATAATGTTGAATTTGCATTCGACATTAATTTGACTGATCAGAATGAATCACCTGTATTCCTGAGTGATATGGATAATGTGTGGAAACAACTCATCCACATTCCTAAGTTCAAGAATCCTAATAATGAAGTGATAACTCACAACACTTGTGATTTCTATATTAGAAGACAGGATAACAATACTGGTAGATATTTACATAGAGCTACTAATGGTAGAACTGTTACTCAAGTAACACACAACGATATGGCTATACCACTATTTATAGTAGATGCTTATCGTGATTATCTCCAGACTCAGAATGTATACATCCGTTGTGTTGTTAGAAAACATGACAAGGATAACAGATTGATACGAGATGCTTCTTATATTGATCTATTATACAACGAAATACATTCCGATGCTGACATTATTAAATTCTTAAGTAATGAGAATACTACTAATATCACTTGGTGGAAAGCATCTGAGTTAGAGAAGAGTGCTTATGTTAAGATGATGTTCGATACTCCTAATGGAGTTAACATCAACAATGTTACTACTTATGTAGATGCACTAGGATATTACTCTGTAGTTAATTTACTATGCAAGAGAATAGTTGACACTTCTATCACTGATGGATTTACTGGGTTGATGAGATTCAACTTACCTGTCATTTATAGTGGAAACAAAGTCATACCAGTTGTTTACAATGATGGTAGAATGTTAGGATTTGAGAACTATACGTATAGTTGTAACACTGATGAGAATTATTGTGAGATTAAGGTAAATGATAATATCTACTTACCTAGAGGTACTAAGATCTCTGTTGAATTCTTTGTAGATGATAACAGTCTGATATATTCTTGTGTACCTGGTGAGAATGGTGTTTATACTTTTGATATACCTTATTCTGATTTCTCTGTATATCAGAAGATCACTAGTGATACTAGTATCAAGGGTGTATCTACTTCTAGTAAAAATACTTACAGATTAATTTACCCATCTACTAACGTATTCGTTACTAACAAAACAGATACTGGTAGTAAGTTGACTTTTAATTCAGCTGTAACTGATACTGAATTCATTATTCAGAACAACAAGTGTTGTTACTTTAAGACGTACAATCTCAAAGATTGGACTGATGATGGTAAGAATATAGCTATACCGTTAGAGAACGATATCTTTGGAACAGATAGAAATGGGCCTATTCTTAATGCAACCAATATATCAGTATTCTTAAACCACAACTATCTGGTTAATGGTATTGATTACTTCATTAACACTGTTACTGATGGTCAGTATACTAGTTTCTCAGAATTAGTTGTTCAGACTATGGATAACTTTAATGAGGGAGAGGATGACATTCTCACTATACTCATCAATGTTGCGCATGTTGAAGAAATAAGTAATGGTTTCAGTATCAATGATAAATTGAGTGATGAGACTCCTGCTAATTTACTCTTCAACAACATAAGTTCCGTACATGTTAACGGTAGACTAGAAAGAGATGTGGAATATCACGGTGTGTACACATCAATTCCTAGTGATAAATATCCTGAAGGAAGTATCTTCGAAATTCAGACTAGCGTACCTGCTATAGTGTTGGATTTCGTTAAAACTTATGCTAAGAATACTGATTTAACTAGATTAGAAATTCTTAACGAATATTTCCATAAGGAAGTTAACATAGCTCCTGACATACTAGAACTTGAAGGTAAACACAGAATATACTCTGTATTCATGAATGCTTTCATCACTGCTGTCAATGCTGGTGACGTAGCTGTTGTTATCGAACCTAGTGTTTCTAAGGCTAAGGATATCATCAAACCATTCTTATATTTGAGAGATATGGACTTAGCATTTAAGAACATCAACAAGAACTTTATAGATCTTTACCCACAGTACATTAACTATGGTGTGGATGCTAATGTCAAAAAATTCATCGATAGGTATATTAAAGAATATATGCCTGAGAACACCATTCCAACTATGGAGGTAGTATATGAGTAGTTCAGATACTATTCAACAATCACTAAATATTAATGGGAACACTATTATTATCTACAATAATAGAAAACCAGACTCGTACTTAGAATCAGATATCTATGACCCAGATAATCCTGCAAGTGGAAAGTATTTTCCTTCATTGTACTCCGTAGTTATTAAGACTGATGGTAGTCTGTGGTATGTCAGTGATAGAAATGAATCGACTTACAGAGTAACCTTAACTCCTTGCAGTATCATCACTGCAGAAAATGAGAACGATATTGTTAAAGTTGTTACTTATGGTAACGACAGATATTGTTTGTATCAGGATACTAGAGTATCTCCGTATAAACTCATCGTAGATGCTAAGGTATTGTTCTATGGTAACAGTCTTAAGGAATACACTTTAAGTTATCTCAATGATGATGGTACTGAAGAGATCATTAGTTTATACTTAGATAGTACTGATAAGTTCATCAGTGATAGAATCCCTATGACTTCTGTTAGTGAGAATGTTAAAGCTTATAAGTTCCCTACTAACTGTCATACTACTAAGAGATTAACTGAAGGTGATACTGTTACTCTAAGAGTATACAACAACTTAGGTAACTTAGCAGCTGTATTAACATTATTCGTTAGAAACGCAGTATGGTTAAATGATCTCCAGAGTTCTTCTAACCCTATCATTGAACTTAACGCTGAATGTTTACAGGAACGTGGTAGTGATTGGTATATTAAAGAGAGACAAGATACTTCTCACCTTAATATTCAACCATATCTGACATATGCAGATGGTACTAGAGTTAATGTAGCTGTAGATAATAGACAATGCTTCATTTATGGATTGGAAGATTTCATCCCAAGTTATCCTGGGTATTCTCAGACTATCATTATCAAATACTTCCTAGGTAGGAAAGAGTCTAGCTTGGATGATAAGAGGTTCTTAACTTGTACTAAGAGATTAGTAGTTGTTAAGGAAAAGGAAGACTTTAGTGTTAAAGTTACTCCTATCCCTGTATTCAACAAAACTCGCAATCAGTGGTATTTGAGATACTTTGTATATACTGACGATAGAAATGGTTGTCACGACATCACTGATCAGTGCTCTTATGATGAATTCCCATTTGACGGTAGTTCTGATGTATGGGGAACTGAACAGCACGTAGTTGTTGATTATGACTTGAGTGTGGCTCTTAACTTAGGTGAAGAGTTACCTGGTAGTCAGAGTTTCTACATAACTGTATGGGACCCTTCGTCATACGAAAGATACACTATCAGAGATAGTAAAGATACCGATATTCTGTACGGAGCTGATGGTTCTGTAGTTAGAAGACCTATATTGAACTACGATATGGATATTGATAGTTACTTCATTCCTACTTCTGTATTCAGAAATAAAGAAGCAGTAATTGAAAGTTTCTATACTAACGCAAGACCATTCTTCGATACTAGAACTGAGACTGTAGCTCCTACACCTACTCACTTTGTAGTAAGAGATGCTCTTAATGGTAACCAGATTAACAGTAACCCTATTGAGTTAGATAATTTCGGTGCAGCGTTCAAGAGAATTAACACTAATACAAGCCTATATTTGAATCAGACAGTAGTTGTTGAATTCTTACAACTAGTAGCTGATACTTATGTGGTACTGTATGGTGTTCCTGTTGATGTGAGAGCTGGTACTTACAATACTGAAAATAACTAAACACTTCTTAAGATATGAACTCCACCTCTATGTGGGTGGGGTTTAATATCTTTTTGAACAAACTATGAAAGTATCTTACTGTAAGAGGTAAACTAGAATGAGTATAAGCAAGATGTACTTAGATGTCATTGTCGGTATGGAAGGTTTCAAGGAAGACGCTAAGTTCTTAGACGACCTAATGGTACTAGCACGATGTATAGATGAGGTTAGATGGACCGCACCTGCTGATAGTATCAAGTGGGATAAATATATAATACGAGATGGCAAGAAAGCTATAGATACGCACATTGGTGTATGTTTCGAACAAACTGCTGCGCTTGCTCATATATGGAAAAATGAAATAAAATCAGAAATTCCTGTTTCGGCCGTATATGTGAGAACAATTGAGAAAGGTAAACCTTTGATAGGCCATGCCAATTTAATCATCCGTAAATCTCCATCTGAAGTGTATTTAATATCACCTCTTCACCGTAAAGAAAGAGTGCGCAAATATCCTAGCATTGATGTATTGATGAAACAACGCTTGGTGAAAATGATCATCGATATAACTAACAATAAACTGAATAGTACTTTAGGTTTCTCACAGTTTGCTCTCAAACTCAAGGAACAGGTGAAAGAGACAAACATTGATGCTTGGGACGTCAAGTTAGCTCTGTACGACCCTTTAGACAAGTCATTATACAACAAGTATACAGCACTTGAGTTTGGAGATCATATACTCAAGAAATATGGTTTGTATAAACCTACCGAAGATCTTTCCAAAGTGAAGATTGAAGGTGTTGAAACTGTTCTAGAATAAAAATATCTCACACATAACACAGGGGTGTTTCGGCACCTCTGTGTTATTTTTTTTCATTTGACGTTTGAGTATATATTATTAAGTTGGATATCAATAACGTATTGTGTTGGTATCTACATGTAAACAACAAAAGATGTTGGTAATGAATATGACTAAAATAAACTTCATAGGAGAGATCAATGACGAAGAAGAAAGAAGAACCTGCAAAAACACAGTATTTACTTCCTAAGGAATTGGAAAGTGAATTACGTAAGGTTTGCGAAGAATTATCTGCAAAGCACAAACGCAAGATTGAACTTGGAGATTTGTTTGCTGATGTAGGCTGTTTAATAAAGATTGGAGAAGCCGATAACAACGACCGTCATCCAACAACGATAAGATATGACACTTCTGAAACTGCATTTCACGGTAGTTTTATGTGTCAGATCGATTATATCCGATCAATGATAGAATTCTATTTATCAGGTACAGCACTTGGTAATAAGTACAGACTATGCATTTATGATGTGGCTGAAAACCGTTTTCGTATGCAAGCACCGGCAGACGAGATATTTAATTTACTGAACATTTACGTTGATATGTCGCATGATGACTATGATGTTAGTATTGCTGTAAACAAGTGTGATGCTGACATTGCCAACAACATGCCAGCATTCTCTCTGTCCGGATTATTCGCAGCGGAAATTCCATTGATTTCCCACTGTCATATGGACAATCTGTCAGATCTAGCAACGCTGTACGACTATGTTGATCACCCAGAGTGCGGTGATACTAGTTTCATACATCAGATTGCAGATGAAAGGAAACGAAACATGTTGGTAAACTTGTTCACTTCTAGAAAGAGAAACAGGAACAGGATGTTATCAGGATTATCGTGTAAGGATGATGCATCTGTATCGATCTCTGACACGTTTGATATTATCCGCAGTATCGGGGATTATTCATCTCTTGACGTACGTATGCGTATACTCGATTGTTCATTGACAATGATTATAAATGATTCTAGAGTGAAGGTAACCAGGACTTTCATGTTCCCATGTACTGGATATCCTAATATCACGCCGGTAATCGGATATATAGAGTTTGAAGTCGGGAAGAATAAATTCTTCTTGTACTACAACCATGCTGACGGTGGAAAAGTACATATCGTGGAAACAGCTGCAAATAGTGTTCTCACCTTAAATCCTCGCAGTTGGGTGTGGCAGGATAAGGATAAACTTCCAAATATTGATGAACCAATAAGAAGATTCTTAGGTCTATAAGGAGTAAGTAATGGGTTATAGAGCTGATGTGGCGCTTGCCACTAATGAAGAAGGGCGGAAGCAGATACAACCATTTGTAGATGCTTTGTTCACCGAGCCATCAATTGTGAAGGTTGGTGAATACACAATATTCCATTGGCAATACGTTAAATGGGATATTTACTTCGATCCAGACATAATCAAATTCGAAG
>Ga0256407_10005292_pt1 | contig 20826 bp, 18 predicted proteins | sample RumenRJG_04DNA_FD_193489 | JGI IMG/M metagenome (GOLD analysis project Ga0256407, IMG submission 193489) | Bovine rumen microbial communities from Lethbridge, Alberta, Canada - RJG_04 | ecosystem: Host-associated > Mammals > Digestive system > Stomach > Rumen | place: Canada: Alberta... | reverse complement strand
GAGCACTTCGCCGCCCAAGTTGTCTGACGTCGCCCACAAGGAGAGGCCAGGAATGAAGTTCAAAAAGAGAAGCCAGTCAAAGGCGACGGCATTTGCGCTCACGTCGATGCTCGACGTGATCTTCCTGCTGCTCTGCTTTTTCGTGACGGTCAGCGTGTTCTCGCAGTGGGAGAGCGAGATTTCGATCAAGCTCCCCAACGCTAAGACCGCCGAGACGCCGGAGCGGCTCCCCGGGGAGATTATCGTCAATCTCTCGAAGGACGGCAAGATATCCGTCAACTCCGTCGCGCTCACGCTCGGCGACCTTTGCGCACGCCTTTCGAAAGTCGCGAAGTTCTATCCCGGCCAGCCGGTGATAATCCGCGCCGACAAGGAAGTTCGCTACGAGGCCCTTGTCGAGCTGATCGACATGTGCCGCGCGGCGGGAATATGGAACTTCTCGCTCGCCACCGACAACTCGGAAGGGAAGGAATGACGCTTTCGGCGATAGTTCTCGCCGCGATCGCGGTTCTCCCCGCCGACCGTCTCGCGATGGCCGACCGGCTCTTCAACCGCGGCGAATATGCCGCGGCGAAAGAGGAGTACGCGGCGCTTCGTGGCGAGAAGTCGGTTCCCGCAGACGAACTACTCTACCGCCTTGCCGAGTGCGACAGGGTTCTCGGGAAGTCAGCCGACGCCCGCAAGGGGTATGGCGAGCTTCTTGAGAAGTTTCCGACTTCCGCGCGCGCAGACCGTTCGCGTCTGATGCGCGCGCTCGCGGGGACACCCGAAGAACGCGTCTCCGAACTAAAGGTGCTCGACTCTGACCGTGTGGCGCCGGACATCCGTGCCGCGGCGCTTTACTACCTTGGTTCCGCCGCGAACGACCCCGAGATGCTCGCCCAGTCCGTGCGCCTTGACCCAAAGGGCAAGTACGCGCCCTACGCCGACTTCCATCGCGCCGCAATTCTCGTGAAATCGTCAGACGCGACAGTGCGTCGCAAGGCCGTCGAGCTCCTGCTCGGCATCGCCTTCGGCAAGGAGTCGGCGTTCTCAGAGGACGCGCTCTATCTCGCAGCCGTCCAAAGCTACAACGAGAAGAAGTACGGCGAGGCCGCGAGTATTTTCGGCCGCTACCTTAAGCGTTACCCCAGCGGGAAGCACGCCGCAGACGTGAGGACAATGACGGCGTGGAGCAACTACCTTGGCGGGAAGTATGCCGACTGCGCGGCGCTCTGCGGAGACGGTTCTACCGACGACTTCGCCTACCTGCTCGGTGCTTGCGCCTACGCGACGGGCGACAACGAGTCGGCCATGCGCTTTTTCAAGTCGTATCTCGAGAAGTTTTCCCAGGGGCGCTTCCGCTCGAACGCGGAGCTGCCGCTTGCCCGCATGGGCTTTGATTCGGCGTCGTCTGGCGGGAACCAGCCAGGCGTCATCGAGAATGCGAAGAGGGCATACGCCCTCTCGGGGCTTTCGTGCGACTCTCTGCGGCTCGCTTGGGCCTACGAGTCGACCGGCAAAACGGCCGAGGCCGAGGCACAGTATACGGAGACGGCATCGAAGTTCCCCGGAACCGACGATGCCGCCGAGGCGCTTTTCCGCAAGGCGATGATCGCCGCGCGCGCAAAGAAATGGTCTGCCTGCGAGCTTGCGCTCGCCGAGGCACTTTCATCGGGGCGCAACGCAAAGCGCCGCGCGGAATCGCTTTACTGGCGTGGCGTCTCGGCGGTGCAGCTCGAGCACGAGCAGGAGGGCGCGGAGTTCCTTAAAGAAGCGCTTTCCGCAGGGCTCCCGCTCGACGAGTCGCGCGAGGCACGGCTTATGCTTGCCGACTACGCCTGGCGCTCTGGGAAGACCGACGAGGCGAAGGCCGAGTACGCGAAGCTCGTACGCGAGGGCGCAACTGAGCGCATGTCCGCTTCGAAGGCGCTTTCGGTAGGCAAGCTTCTCGGCGGCGAAGAGGCAAAGATCTGCGCGAGCCAGCTCATAGCTGGCGATTCCGCCGAATGGCGGCAGGCCGGGTATGTCCTTCAGGGGAATGTCGAGGAGAAGGCCGAGAATTTCACGAAGGCCGTTGAGTCGTACAGGAAGGCGATGGCCGAGGACGCGTGCATCGCAGACCTCGCGCCTGCCGCGCTCTCGCTCGGCAAGCTTGAGTTGGGTCTCGGCGAGCACGACAAGGCCGATGCGACGCTTCGCCGCGCCGTAGAGCTCAATTCAGAGTCTCCGCGAGCCCGCGCCGAGGCGTATGTCGCGCTCGCGAAGAACGCCGCCGCGAAGGGCGATGCCGAGACTGCGAGGAAGTACGCGACGGTAGTGACCGCGCTATTCGCGGACGAGGAGCTTTGCGCAGAGGCGAAGAAGATACTTGACGAACATCCGGAGGCGGCGAAATGACGAGAGAGAGCAGCGAGAACCTGCTTGTAGTGGCAATCGTCCTTTCGATTGGGGCGCATATCGCGCTTATGTTCGGGATTCGCGCGCAGGTGATGACGCATGTCGACCGCTCTTCGCTCCATTCGCACCACCGCGAGGCGATGCGCGTCAGCGACTACGAAGAGATAGAAGACCCAGTGCGCATCGAGCGCATCAAGGATATAATGTCCGCGAAGGAAGCACCCGAGGCCGAGGCCGACGAGCCCGTAGGCCCCGCGACGGAGCAGATACCAGACAGTGCCGAGAAACACTGGGACGGCGACGTGCCGGCACCTGCGGCGCCAGAGCTTTCGTCAGTTCCCGTTCCCGCCGAAAAGTTCGAGGCGTCGCCGCTGGAACTTTCCGAATCTACCGCGCCCGACCCGCTTCCTGTAGCGGAGTTCTCTGCTCCGAAGAGCCGAGCCCTCACTGCGCCAGATATTGCGCCAGGCGCCGTGTTCGCAATGCCTGAGTCGTTTGGCGTTCCTGAGGCGAAGATTGCTGTCCCGTCGTTTTCCGCCGCCCCCGTGGAGCGCACATCGATAGCCGCCGAAAAGAAGCCGGCGGCGCCGGAGTTCGTCCCTTCGCAGGAAGTCTACGACAGGGTAGACGAGAAGATAGTCGAGCAGGAGAAGGACGCAATTCGTGAGTTGATGAAGGTCGACGAGGCCGCGCCGCTTGAAAAGTTCGTCAGTCTTTCTGCGTCCAGGTTCGAGGACGCGCAGTGGACGTACTTCCGGCTTAAGGTCGCGCCGAAGCCGGAGCTTCCCGTCGTGCCGAAGGATGTCGTAATCATTCTTGACGCGTCCGGCTCGATTGGCTCTGAGCGCCTCGCGAGCTGCCGCCACGCCGCCAAGCAGATACTGCGTTCGGCGTTCAACACAGGCGACAGGTTCAATCTCGTCGCGTTCCGCAACAACTTCTCCTACGCTTTCCGTCGCTGGCAGGAGTGCGACAAGGAGTCGTTTGCGGCTGCCGACAAGTGGCTTTCGAATCTTTCTGCCTACGGACGCACCGACGTGTTCGGGACGATTCGCTCTGTTCTCACGCTTCCTCGCGACCCGGCGAGGCCGCTCATTGCGCTTGTCGTGACCGATGGCGACGCCAATGCCGGCGTCAGCGACACTGCGCAGATACTCTCGAAGTTCACCGACTTGAACGACGGTCTCGTTTCCGTCTACATGTATGGCGTCAAGGAGAGCGCCAACCGCGAGCTAATCGACGTCCTTACTCACGGCAACCGCGGCGAGAGTTTCATCTACGGCGGTCTTCGCTGGAAGGCGGGCACTGGGATAGAGAAGCTCTCCGACCGCTTCCGCGATCCCGTACTCTCGGACATCCGCGTCGTGTTTGCTGCCAATTCGCAGGCCGAGGCGTACCCGCGGCTCATCAGGAATCTCTATCGTGGCGATGCAGTGACGATAGTCGGGCGCGTTCCGAAGGGGCGCAGCGAAGTCGCGTTTTCGCTCAAGGGTCTCAACGGGAAGAACACATACGAAGCGTTCTTCAAGGTTCCGCTTGGAAAGATAGCCACGGATCCGGCGCTTGCCGGCTCCTGGGCTGAAGAGGCCGCGATAGATGCGAAGCTGAAATGACCGCGCAACCCGTCGAGATCAGCGTCGTAGTTCCCTGCTGGAACGTGGAGCCGTATCTCGCCCGCTGCCTTGAAAGCGTGTTCGCGGCACTTCCCGCCAATGCCGAGGTAATAGCCGTCGACGACGGTTCGACCGACGGAACGCTCGCCATTCTCGAATTGTTTGCCAAGGACGAACCGCGTCTTAAAGTCGTCGCCCGCCCGCACTGCGGCGTATCTGCCGCGCGCAACGCCGCGCTCGACATGGCAAAAGGGCGGCTTGTGTTTTTCGTCGATCCGGACGACACGGTTCACCGCGACTATTTTTCCGCGATGGCGACTGCCCTTGAGCGCGATGGCGCAGATGTCTGCGTCTGCGCCTACGAGGGTTCGCCGCTAAAGGGCGACTACCGTTTCCGCACGAACGCGGAGATTCGCTTTGGGTATTTGCCGCGCGTCTTTGGGTATTCCTTCGACGACGTCCGCGCGTGGTATTCGGGGAAGCCGCTTTTTGCGGATCGCGAGATGGCGGGCGTGTGGAGATTGGCGTTTCGCCGCGAGCTTCTCGAGAACGTTCGCTTCGACGAGACGATCGAGCTCTATGAGGACGCGATGTTCGTCTCCGAGGTTCTTCTCCGCGCAAAGTCAATGACATGCGTGCCGCAGGAGATATACTGCGTTACGGCGCGCGACGATGGCGCGATGAGGTCGATTCCTCGCGATGCCGCGCGGCTTTGCCGCAACAAGCTTCGCCTTCTCGCGAAGCGTCGCGCTCTCGACGAGGCGCAGGGCGGCGCGCTCGGGCCTCTCTACGCGGCGTCGTGCGTATTCTCCGCGCTTGAGATCCTTTCCGCGACTGTCCGCGGCCGACTTCCGCGTCGCGATGGGTTTAAGTGCCTGCGCGAATACCTTTCCGATCCCTTTGTCCGCTCGTCCGTAAAGGCGTTCCCGCTTTCGTTGAGAAAACCGCTCGTCGCCGCCGCAGTCGTGGTGTTGCGGCTTATGGCTCGGTAGATTTGTCTGTGCTGTGCTGGTTTGCCTGTCAACGTGCGGTGGCGCGGACGCGACGGGGCGAGTTTCGGCTTAGGGCTCGCTAGCTTTGCCGCGGATACGCGGCAAGCTCCGGCGAAAAAGCCGGTGGCGACATCGATTTCGCGGTCTTTCACATTTTGCCAGTGCCGTCAAGCCTCCCGGCAAAATGACGACGCGTCGAAATCGGGTCGCTTCCGTCTTTTTCGTCGTCGCGTCGCATTGCGCCGAAACACGCCCCGTCGCGTCCGCGCCCTAATGCTATCCAACCCTATTCAGTGCCCCTACGCGACTCTATCCTACATGACTCTACCGACCCTCCCCGACTCTCCTCGCCCTAACGCTATCAGACCCTAATCGACTCTAACTGTCCCTAATTCATCTTTGCTCACTTCGCCGCCACTCTGAATCGCGGCAGTTTCGCCGCCACGATTTTTGCTATAATATAGACACTCTCGCGGGCCGCGTGGCCTTGCGGGAAACAGCCGATGCGGGGGAGAAATCCCGATAAGGCGATAATGATTTTTGCGTAGACACGCAAACGACGTTCCGCTGTAAACTTGGCGGTTTAAGAATGTGAACGGAGTTTGGCGAGGTCACGCAGGCGGTTTATCCGTCTTGCGTGTCCTTGTCGTCTCTTTCACATTCGGGCACGCCAAGGCCTACAGCGGAGAGAGATAGACAAGGCACGCATTTTTGTTTGCCAACGATCCTCTCCAAGTCTCTTGCGTTAAAGCGCGTGAATGAGACTTGAAGATGGCAGCCGGAAAGAACTCGAGAAAAGCGAAAGAGGCGCAACAAGTTGCGCCCGAGGTGTCGCATATTGTCCTTGTCGGAACATACAAGGGCGACCAGCTGACGAAGTGGCATGGTTGGTACAACTATCCGATCTTGAACGCCGACAAGATAAGTGCGGACGATGCGGCAAAGATAACGGAACTTTGGTTGTTCAAGGGCAAGAAGGATCAGCGAAACTACAAGGCGTCGTTCGTCGGCATCAAGACACGCCAGGAACTGATCGACGGCTACGGCTATCCCGCCAAGGGGAAGGCACACGGAGACAAATATCTTCTCTTCAAGACAGAGTACAAGTACCGACACAAAGGAGAAGTTCTCGAAGACGCCGAGCGTGTCATTATCCGCATGGCTGATTTTGCGACCGCGCCCAAGGTGCGGAAGCAGCTCAGGGCGTATCTTGAGTCCTCGGACCGCCGCGACCCAGATCTTGCAAAGCGTCTGCCAGAAATCATTACCAAGTTGCGGCCAGAGCAGTTGCGTGTGTGCGAGGTTGCGGTGCAGATGGATCTGTTTGCATGGAACGATCTTTATCCTGTTCACTTGCCGGGAAGAAATGATTTTACAGCCGTGGAACTGTTTGCAGGAGCGGGCGGATTGAGCATTGGCCTGGAACGCGCAGGAATCCATGTTGTCATAGCCAACGAGATCATGCCGGACTTTGCGGCAACTCTTGCGGCAAACCATCCTAATACTAATGTCATCAATGATGATATTCACAAAATAGACTTCAAGGAAGAGTTGAGAAAACTTGGATTGGAATCGGTAGATGTTCTATCTGGCGGCCCACCTTGTCAAGGCTTCTCAACTATAGGAGCGAAGAACCGGCAAGACCCAAGAAATTCGCTCTTCTATGAATACTTGAGGGCGGTTGCGGAGACTAATCCAAAGTACACAATCTTCGAGAATGTTTCGGGCTTCAAACGTATGTACGGTGGTTTTGCCTATGAAACACTTGTGCGCGAATTAGATGAACTTGGGTATGATACAAAATGCCAAATCCTAAACGCAGCAGATTATGGTGCGCCGCAAATTAGGTATCGAACTATCGTGCTTGGCTGGAAGAAGGGATTGCCCGCGCTGGATTTCCCTGTGCCAACCAATGGGGTGAAGGCCGGTCTACGGCCATACCTCACACTGATGGAAGCAATTAGCGACTTGCCAAGAATAGGAGCAGGGGAGAGCGCTGATCGGTATGCGACACCGCCGCAAAACGAATATCAAAAACGAATGCGAGGCAATCAGAAAAAATTGTTGGAGCACAATGCTGCAAACTACGGAGAAAAGATGCAGGAGATTCTCCGCATAATACCAGAAGGCGGCTCGGTAAGTGACTTGCCTATGCGGTTGCGCCCGAAATCGGCTTACTGCAACACCTATGCGCGGCTCTTGCCAAATGAGCCCAGCCCAACAATAACACGAAACTTTGGCACGCCATCGTCTAGTCGGTGTGTTCATCCCTATCAACCAAGGGCACTGTCGACGAGAGAGGGCGCAAGATTGCAGGGGTTTCCTGATGATTATAAATTCATAGGCGGGAAGCAGTCTAAGAATCTACAGATCGGTAATGCTGTGCCACCCATTCTAGGCGAGGCAATAGCAACTGTAGTTGTGTCTGCCTTGCGAAATGGGGGGCATGCACAATGAGCCCTAAAAAGCTCTTCCCTTACGCGACAAATAAAAATCGCGCAAGTGCCGGATCGGAAAAAGGCATTGAAGGCAGGGCATATCCAAATGCGATTGCGAGGCGGCTGAATACTGACAAGGAGTTTCTTCGCAGGGTTTGTAAGGCGATATCCAGAAAGCCGGAGGACTTTGATATGGCTGTGGCGGGAAACGACTTGCCGTCGCGGATTGAGAATGTTGTCGAAGGGGGCAGGCCCGTGGCGTCCAAAACGAATCTTCGCATAATATGGAAGAATGGCACATGGACGAATTTCAGGACGACAATATCTGATTCAAGTCAGATCCATTTGCAAACAACAAATGGTTTTATCGAGGAATTCTCGGCGCAATTTCGATGTGCGATACCTGAGAAGGTTAAAGAGGCATTGCTACTATTCTCTGGCAGCCATAAAAGGCAGAAGAGCATACTAGAATCTATCTCGGTAGATTATGTTGGCGAACGAGTGCGACAAAAAGTGGAGACAAATTATTTCAATCGGCTCACTCTGGCGTCGATGTATGGTTATGATGAAAACATGCCTTTACGGATGCTTGAATGGTGTCGTAAATACAGTGACAAGATATTTCTCTTCTGCTTTGCGACAGGTGCGGCAAAACGTCTAGAGGAAACTGCTGATTATATGTGGTATCGGACGGCTGATCCATCGTCACAAGGATTTGAAATTTATGACCTGAAACGCATTGCCGCTACTATTCGCGCAGCAATGCATTCTAAGGCGGCAAGGGTTGCAATGGTTCGGCCAAATGACGAGTTGCAGATAGGTTCTACGATAGCGTTGCCATTCGGCAACTTGCAGCAGCATGAAAACAAGTTGCAGTTTCGGCATGCTCGGCGAAAAATGATGGCACTCAGATTGATGAAGCTGGAGAAGAGGAGCAACTTTGGGTCGGCGCCAAAATTGAGCGGACACAAGAATGAAGAAATGATTGCCGAAGCCCTTAATAAAAATGCTGCATTTCGTGCACACTTCTGTGAGCGCATTGGTATGCCAGAGGCAGAATTTGTTGCCGCAACAGCTGGAGGCAAACATGCGCCTCGTGTTGAAAGCGTCATTGGCGGGAGCACAGCAGAAAAGACCGACATTCGGGTTATGTGGCGAGGTGGAGGCCTTACCAACATATCTGTCAAGAAGGATTCTGCGGGGCAGGTTTATCTTGTCACGGCAAAAAACTTTATTGCGGTATATGAAGCACAATACAAAACAATTGTGCCTGACGATGTGAGCCGTGCGCTGGCGTTGTTTATTGGTGAAGACCCTGGATCAAAATCTATTTTGGATGCGACAGATGCTGCTATTGATGGTGATTGTGTTAGACGGCTGGCATGTGAGCAAAACCATCGCCTGATGTTTGAAGTTATCAGAAACTATGACCCAAGGATGGCGGCCGCATTGTTAGATTGGTTAAAGGATAAAATTAACAATGTTTGTGAACTTTGCTTTTCGGCTGGAGCGGTGAAGGATCGCGACAAATGGGCAAATGTCCTTTGGTACAAAAACCTTGTTGATGCTGATGGCCAGGGTCTGGATTTCCTTGTGCCAATTAAACATGTTCTTGCGGCACTAAAAAAGAATGGTGATAAGAATCTTGTGGAAAGAGGTCCCAAAAACGCGGGGTCGACCATCCAGCTCCCGTTTGGCCACCTGCAGTATCACTTGAAACAACTGGAGTTCTACCAGCAACTGAAGAAAATCCAATTATTGCTTTCTGCGGCTCAATAACTATTCGGGGCAAATCATGGAAAGTTCAGCATTAGTAGAAACGGCATCACAAGCTGCTGCATTGGTTCGGGCGGAGTTGCCGAAGGTGCAAAAGGAAGAGCGGGTGTTTGTGTTGCCCCTCGACGCGAATGGTAAGCTGCTTGCAAAGCCGATTCTCGTGTCCGTTGGGCATGAGGACGGGACTACAACGATTGACGCAGGTGTAATTTTTCGGGAGGCATTGATGGCGGGCGCGGAGGAAATCATCGTCGCCCATAATCACCCATCGGGCAATCCGACGCCAAGCAGGGACGATTACAAAGCGACCGTTCGGCTCAACGAAGGTGCGGAACTCGTGGGGTTGAAGTTGATTGATCACATTATTGTTGGCGCTGACGATTCCGCAAATGGCTTGGGCTTTGTGTCGATGACGGATTTCTCCGGATTATGGTAAAATACTCGCATGAAGTTCGGCGCGGCGATTTTGGTGGTGGCGTTGCTCGCTTTCTCCGCTTTTGCGGGGGCGCGGGTGCTCGTGCCGTCGCTGCCGGAGGCGGTGAGGCCTGATGCGGAGGCCTGCACCAATATTGCGCTGAATGTCAATGTGGCGCGACTACAAACGCTGACGCTTTCTGTGGCGTTTGATTCGTGCGTAACGAACGAGGTGCTTGTCGCCATAGGCGCGGATGCAGACTTGGATGGTGATCTTTCGGTTGACGAGGCCGACATCGTGTTTGGCTGCGACTGCGGTGCATGGTACCGCGCCGACCTTCGCACGGGCGAGATCGAGACTGCGACGACGAATGCGCTGGTCATCGGTAAGAGGCAGTTTGACCAGTCTTGGAATCGCCTCAAGGTTGTGAGGCGCGGGTTTGGAGAGATAGGCGAGACGGTTTCGGTGGACGAGGAACGCGTCCGCTTCGACATAAGGATCCGGTGATGGTGGATTGGTTCTATATCGGCTACTGCACTGTGATGGCGATGTTCGTCGTTGCGTTCTCATACGCTGCCGCTTTCGGCTTTCGAGCGCTTCGCCGTTTGCCGCGCTCGCTTCTGTTGGGCTTTGCCGCAGCCGCGACTGTCGCAACTCTTACCGCGCAGAAGACGAACAATGTGCCGCCGAACATGAATCAGCCGCAAATGCAACAGGGCGGCGGTTCTTTTCAGACAGGATTTACAGGACTGACAGGATTTGGAGAAGTTGGAGAGAATAGTTCGAGTTGGAGAAATGAGAATTCCACTCTCCAACTCGAGACTCCAACTCTTAATCCTGTCCAAACAACAAGCGACGATATTGCGCGAGGCTGGCGCGTCGAATGTGCCGCGACAAATGAAAACATCTCTTACGAAATGCCGTCGAATGGATCGCTTGTAGGGAACTTCCACGTTCACGGCGCGGCGTCGTCCTTTGGCAATAACGTGGTTGATTTTGGCGTTGTGCGGACGAGCGGGACGCTCGTCCCTGCCAATTGGGCGTTCCCGATTGGAACGAACAACGCAGCGTTTTCGTCGTTCTGGTATTTCATCGACGGTCGCATCCGCCCTGCGCCGAAGGACGCGGCGCGCGAAATCTGCGCCGTCGGCGTTCCAATGTCTGCCGTTCCAGACCAAAGCCGATTGTGGCGGTTTGACGGCGACGATGGTAGCCGCATCCTCACATGGGAAAACTTCTTCATCGGCGGCGACACAAACTGCCCTGTCAACGCGCAGATCGTCCTTTGGCCCAATGGCGATTTCATCACTCGTTCCAACGATGTCGAGACAGTCTGCCGCCGCGTCAACCCCGATGATTGGGATGACGACGGAATCCACAACGAGCGAGACGCGAATCCGACAATCTACGACGGAGACTTCTATGGCGTTGCAAATGCCTTGCCCACAAACGCTAATCCAAATGCCTACTACTGGCTTGATCTTTCGGTGACAGGGGTTCTCGGCGTTGCGACGATCCGTGTCACTTGCGACGGGCCGAGCGACCTTGGCGATCATTTGATAATCGCTCGCACGAATGATGTTTGTCACATCCCGCTTCTCGCTGGTGCGACCTACGCCGTCGAAAGCGACTTGCCGATTGACTATTCAGCCGTGTCTACAGAATACGCTGAGATCGTGACGAACGCCGAGAACCATTTGACCGTTTCTTTGCCGTTGGAACTTTCGCTGGTGCGAATACAGACCCGAAGCGCCGGGTCTACGATCAACTACGGCGCGGCATCTTCGCCGATTAATGTATACCCCTCAATTATCGCCTGTCTCGGAGGATGTTGCTCGCGGCAGGTAGTTGACGGAATGTTGCAGTGGTCGTGTTCCTTGACGTGCACTTGCGGAGGCGGATATCATAGCTTTGAAACGACTGCGCTGTGGGAAGGGTATTCCAAGTTGTTTGTTGGCTATGCCTCGTGCGGATGCTGGGAAGACGCGCCAGACCCGACGCCGACACCCTCGGATGGCCCGTATGCGGCATCTGTCTCGGCCAACTTCAGCAAGGATGCGGTCATCTTCGAGGACGCATACGAAAACATGCCGGGCGAGTGGGTTTCGCGGCGCTCGACGGCGACGATGCTGACTATCAGCGCCAACGGCGGCACCAATGGCGCCGTGCTGTCCGTGTCCGCGACGAACCTTGGCAAGCTCCAGAAGAACTCGGGTCCCGCTCTTCCCGCGCATTCGGTGTCGGTTCCGGCAAGGCAGTCGATAACGTATGCAATGAACTACGTGGGGCAGTCGGCGAGCGATATGGCTGACGACATCGAGGTTGTCGCGACGCTGACCGACAACGTTACTGGCGAGTCGATTACAAACGACTGCCAAGCCACGTCTGTTCGCTTGGAACTCGCCGCCGTATATGAGGCACCCGAAAACTCATGCACCAACCGCCACATCTACGGAGTAGGGGAGAAGGTCAAGTGCAAGCATATTCCACAGGCATCAAGCTTGTCATGGGATATTGTTGGACTTGAATATAACAACAACTTGCTCGTAGGCGATGACTGTGATTGCATATTGGAATTTTCTTATATCGCGGCTGAAGTCCCGAATCTTCGAGCCTCTTGCGATGGTGCGGAATATAGCCCGGAACTCGCATTGATAGAGCCAACGGATATAGAGTGCAGACATGTCGAGTGGGATGGATTTCGTGGCGCTATTGGTGTAGCAGGTGGGTTTGGCATGAATCTTGACCTTTATGTTCTTCCCATGACAGTTTCGTTTCAGGGAATTGACATGGTCGAAGAGCCGTGTAATGTAGTAATCCCGCCGACGGGATATTATGCCAGTACGAATTTTAATGGAGAGCTTTCCCACACGCTGGATGCTCAAGCAGGGTGGTGGAATCATGTCAAGCAAGGTAACCGATGGACACTTGATAACGCTTTTGCAAATGTACGGTATCCGCCATGGTCTGATGGGGTGCTGCATTGGAAAATACCTGTGGCATGGTATCAGCGCTTTGCGGACGAGCAGTATTCTTGGCCTAGGAACAGTCTAGAGGCCTTGCGTCGCAGAATGGCCGCGTCCGAATCATATTTGCAGACTTTTACTATGACCGAAGGCGGTACAATTACGATCAGCAAGTTTGGCCATGGAATTTCAAGAACAACAAATGATGTGATCCGTCTTGATGGCGTTATTGTCAATCATTAAAGGAGTGCCGATATGAAACGAGTGACGACTGCGACAATAATAGGTATTGCAATTATGGTTGCCCTTGCCTTGTTCGTTTGTATGTTACACAAAGCTCAAGATGTCTATTGCGCCGAATGCCTGTTTGCATATTGGCATAGACCGGTGTCAACTAATGAGGTTGGAGAAGTGATCCAGCCAGATTGGTCGGGCCCTGATGTGGAAGACATGGTTCGTGGATTGCAGGAAATGCGTAACAACGATTTTGTCATTGGAGTTGTGGAAGCTTACCGTAGGGAGCATCCTGGGGCGCGTTTTGCGACATCTGACCTTGCGAACGTTGCGGCATCGGCTTCGCTTGCCGTTGTCGGTCGCCCAATCCCTGTTCTGCGGCTTTCAATGGTCGCGCCATCTGCCGAACTTGCGAATGGAATGTTGGACGCCTACTTTTCTTGTCTTCGGGCGAGGGATGTTTCTTCTCGTGAGGGGTGCATGGCACAGGCAGCACAACAGGTGTCTGGTTCGCTTGAAAAAATGCGCAGGCAGGCAAACGATCTGTTGGGTCGTATTGAATCTCTACGGGCGCGGGGAGAGATTGTGCCTGACTCATTGCTGTCCGAGAAGGTTGTCGTCGATGGACAGGTCAAAAGGCTCGAGGACGAGATGCTTAAAATGCGAGCCGATGGGGGTGAGGGTCTGTGCCATATTCAGTTTTTGCGACGGCATGATGCGGTGCGAGACGGGAGTCAACAGGGCGGAAAAGATTGCCACGGTAAAATGTCACACTAACGGTAGATTGTGATATGCTGTTTGGCATGAGATGTTGCAACATGGGCATCGGTAACAAAGGGAGGTTCGCCATGGGAATGAAGTTGGCGGCAGTGACTGTCGCTTCGGTTGTTGGCCTTGCGGCGAGTGCATATACGAATATGCAGCAACTTGTCAATGTCAGGATCACGCCGGAAGTGCTTGCGCAGATATGGAAGATATATGGCTGGGATGACATACTTGGAGAAAGGGTGGTGAAGGGCTGCGTTAAAGACCAATGAAGTTTGGAAGGTGGATGGCCTTTGAGAACTTGAGAGTCGACAGGGTTAGACAAGATTGCCATAGGTCGTCGATCAGCGCGGCGGTTAATTATGGTATAATAAATACAAAAGATGACAGATATTGCACAGGAATTTCTTGATAGGGTCGCCGGGGCACTTGAGGTTCCGGCCGTCTCGCCTGACACAGATTTTCGCGCGGGGCCGCTTTGGGACTCGCTTACGGCGTTTGCGCTCCGCGTCATGATTCAGCAACGCTTCGGCAAGGCGCTTTCGGCGGCCGAACTTGAAAAGTGCAAGACAGTCGCAGATCTTATGGCGGCTGCGGGGGTGGAGTCATGAAGCATCTTGTGATAGTCGGCGCAGGCGGTTTTGGCCGCGAGATGTTCGGTACGGCGCGCGAAGCGGTCGGCTTCGGAACGGAGTTTGACATCAAGGGCTTTCTCGACGCGAAGTCGACGGCGCTCGACGGTTTTGCTGGCTATCCGCCAATTGTCGGCTCGCCGGATTCCTATGTTCCTGACGCGGACGATGTTTTCATAACGGCGCTTGGCAGCATCGCCTCGCGTCGCCGCTGCGTCGCGGCGCTTGAGAAGAGGGGCGCTAAGTTCATTTCGATAGTCCACAGGACTGCGACGCTAGGGCCAAATGTTGTCATTGGCGACGGTTCGTTTATCGCGCCGCATGTCTCGCTTACCGTCGATATTGCCGTTGGGCGGCATGTGGCTGTGTTCCATTCGAGCTCGGTTGGTCACGATACGGTACTTGGCGACTTCTCGCATGTCTACGCGCAGTGCTCGGTTGGCGGCGCTGTGAAGGTCGGAGAAGGGGCTGCTGTTTACCCTGGCTCGGTCGTCGCGCCGCGCCGCAAGATAGGCGCAGGTGCCGTAGTAGGGGCGGGCTCCGCCGTTTTTGTAGACGTCGATCCAGGCGTCACGGTGCTTGGCAATCCCGCCGCACCGCTGAAATGATTTTCAATTACCTAAGGAAAGGAAGGACGATATGGCAGAGGCAGTTGTTGGAATTGTGATGGGGTCGGACTCGGACTGGCCGCTTGTGAAAAAGGCGTGCGAGACGCTCGACAAGTTCGGCGTTTCCTACGAGACGCGCGTAATCTCAGCGCACAGGACGCCCGATGTCGCCATTGAGTATTCAAAGACCGCCGAGTCGCGCGGGCTCAAGGTCATCATCGCGGCCGCCGGCGGCGCGGCGCATCTCGGCGGCGTACTTGCCGCGGCGACAGTCCTGCCTGTCATCGGAATTCCTGTCGCGGGCGGCGCCTTGAATGGGCTCGACGCTCTCTATGCAACGGTGCAGATGCCCTCTGGCGTCCCCGTCGCGACTGTCGCCGTTGGCTCGGCGGGACCCACGAATGCCGCGCTTCTCGCTGTGCAGATCCTTGGCACGGCGGACGCCGGACTTCGCGAGAAGTTCCGCGCCCACAAGGAAGAACTCCGCGCCAAGGTTGCCGCGGCGAACGACCGCATTCATCAGTCGTGAGAAAGGTACGGATATGATAAATTCGCAGAACGGATGGCTTTTGATTGTTTTTGTGGCGATATTTGGAATTGCGTCTGGTTGCGTGTCGCCATGTGCCGATTCCGCGTTCAGCAAGTACGACGATGCGAAGGAGGTCAAGATAATCGACCTCGCTCGCACATCGCAAAGCTGGGATGGAGCGGAGCTGCCCAATTACCCCGTCGGCAAGCCGCAACTTATCGTCCGGCGCTATATATTCCCTCGCGGCAGCAAGCTCGGGTGGCACCACCATCCTGTCATGAACTACGGTATCGTGCAGCAGGGCGCACTCACGATTATCGGGCTGGACGGCAAGGAGACGACAATCCATGCAGGCGAGCCAGTCGTCGAGATGGTCGGCACAATCCACCACGGCGAGAACCGCGGCGACAAGACCGTGGTCCTCGACATGTTCTACATTTCGCAGGACGGAACGCCAATTGCCGTCCAGCATCCGGAAATCACCAAGTAGCGGCAACTTGTCATGACTGTCGAGGCTCTCGCATTGTCTACGGCTGATAGCTGACGGACGTGTAACCTATTTCCTGGTTCCGTGTATACATGGTGAGATTATCTGAAGAAGGAGAAGTCATCCAAAAGGGGAAATATGGAGTTCAATGAATTGATACGGAAGTTCGCCGAAAGGTTCGGTATCGATGTTCCGGAAATTGTGGACGACGCGGCGGCGTTCGACGCCGACGGCATGCCGTTCCTCGTGATGCGCGTAGCGGACGAGGGAGAAAGCGAGTACCTTGTGATCGCCGCAGACCTCGGCGAGCCGCCGCCGGAGCGTATGGAAAAGCTATACGAGGCCCTGCTTGACGCAGGCCACGCCTTCGCCTGGGCCGGCGGCGGCGTATTCGCGCGGAACCCCGCCGACGGACACATCTGGCTGCAGCTGCGCGAGGCGTATGCGTCGATCGACGTCGAATCCGCAATTGCCAAGGTGAAGGCGCTTGGCGAGGCGGCGGTGAACTGGCGCGATATAATCAGGGAGTACCGCGAAGGGGCTTCCATCCCCGGAGCCCAGATGTCCGGCGGGCTGCCTGACGACGGCACCGGCGCAGAAAGCCCGCCTGGCCTCGTCATGGTGTAACCTTTTCGCGAGCTACGTGTATACAGGCCAAAGAAAAGCAAGGACAATCTAACCGCACTGTCTACAAAACCACGAAAACGAGGGAATTTAGCTATGAATCTTTCGATTACGGACTTCCAGAAGATATCCAACGGCTACCACAACGCCGGGGACATAACCCTTACGGGACGCGGCAAGCTCGACATGGTGAACAACCACGTCGGCATCCTGAAGGGCTGGAACACCAAGTCGGTCAGCGCCGCTACGACGCTGGAGGTGAAGAACGCCTTCGTCCAGGCGCTGAAGAACGCAGGCGTCGACGAAGGCGCCCTCGAAAAGGTCCGTGCGGAGCTTGGCCTCCCGCAGAGCGGTAGCACCAAGGGCTTCGACCTGTCGAGCCTGAAGCCGCTTTCGCGCACCCAGACCCGTGAAATCCTCGACCGCTTCGCAGGCGTAATCAACCAGAGGGCAGGGAGCACTGTGGTCTCGAACAGGTGGGACGCTCTCAAGGCCTCGAACATCGTGGCCTACCAAAACATCCTAGCCCGCGCAGACGAAGTCAACGAGAAGTCCGCCGCGACGCGCACCGCCGCGCAGAGAAAGCTCGCCATGGATATCCTGGACTACGGCTCCAGCGAGATACCCTCGAAGATCAGGAAGTCCGGCACGTACAGAAACCTTCCCGAAGCGGACAAGGAGAAGTTCGCGAAGATATTCGCCGCCATGCTCCTCCGCGGCGGATCCGACGTGGACAGCATCGCGGCGGAGGCGATGAAGAAGGTTCTCGTATCCGGGTATGGAAGCTCAATCCAGGACGAAGCCAGGCGCGACCGCTTCAAGGGCCTCGCCCTCAGCCGTCCGGCCACGACCGACCTCGCCCGCATCGAGCAGGACGTCAGGAAGGCGAAGAAGGAATCCGCCAACGAATTGAAACTCGAATTCGGACGCAACGGGAATGAGATGAAGGAATTGGCTTATACCCTTCGGACCACCGGCGGACTCGGCTTCAACGCGAACAAGACGGCGGAAAAGTCCACTTCCGAGAACTTTGTCGCCAACCTGGCCAAGGACATTTCGGATAACGAAGCGTTTCTGAAGGAGGTCGTTGCGAAATTCGGAGAGAACGTCAAGGACCTCGGGAGCCTTGAGCTCGTCGGCAAGCCCGGCTGCAGGATCACCCAGCTCAAGAACGGCAACACGGAGCTCCTCTTCACCATCAAGGCTGGCATCGGCGACAACAGGGCGTTCGAGGGCGACTGCCTGCTGAGAGTAGAGGTCAATCCGAAGGACATGACGCTCTGCGACGCCGCGTGCGAGATGAAACTCGCAGCCAAGTTCACGGCCAAGGACGAAAAGCCGGTCGAGCTCCATAAGATGCAGATTCTCGAGAATTACAAGAACATTGCCGCCTCGAAAGGCGCGGAGCTTGACGACGACGAAGTCTCGCTGATAATCGACCAGATGGCGGAATGGGATGACATAAAGCCCGGCCAGCTGAAGAACTTCGAGACGTGGCTCAAGGACGACATCACCAATTTCATCAACAAAAGCATTCGTGGCGAGAAACTGGGCGGAGCGAAGCTGCCCCTAGACTTCGACGAGAACGGGGTCTGCACCCAGTTTGCGAAGGACAGCTACCGATCGGTGCTTGCGTTTGTCGTGTCAAAGGACGGCAAGACCGGAGAAGAAGGCAACGCGACGGTCCTTGAACCGACTGGAAACGAGGACGACGCCACTCCGCGATGCAAATATTTCTGCAGCATCCTGAAAGACAAGTCAGACCGCATGTTCATCTCCAGCTTGATGAACCAGGCCACGCTAGCCCCGATTGCAGGACTCAACTCGGACGGCGTCCTCGATCCCGACGATCCTTCGGAGAACCCGGCGCGCATAATCGGACTGGAGCCAGAAGAAAGCAGCCGAATCCCGCACTGGAGTACGCTCAACGAAAATGACTTGTTGGCCATCGATCAGCCGCGTACCAATGACGGATGGCGGTTTGAACTGAAGGTTGACGACAAGAACAAGACAGCCACGCTCATACTCAAGGCGGACTACGCGATCAGGCCTTCTCCCAAAATGCGCAGCGGCGAACTGGGTGAAGACAGAGCGACCAAGGTCGGTTTGCACGTCACTACGTGCGAATTCCAGATAACCGGTCTCGGCAGCGGCAATCCGCAGATTGCCTCGCTCGGAGTGCGGCAGGATATCGAGGCAGAGGAGATGTAGCGCGGGCACGATGGTCTGACTGCGGGCCAGAGAATGAAAAAACCCTACCTGTTTGGAGGTAATTTTTGGTATAATTCAGCTGCTAAATGAGAAGGAGCATACGATGAAGATACAAAACCACATGACGGTCGTGCTTGCGGTCGTCTTGGCGGCGTTGAACGCCGTGGCCGCGAACTTCCCGGTCGGAACCCACCTTGTGAAGGGGACGCTCAAGGACTGGCAGAACAAGGTGCTGACCTCGACCGCCGCGGTCACGATCCAGGCCGTCGCGACGAACGGCTCGGTCATCGCCTCCGCGAAAGTGGCGGATCCGACGGCGGACGGCTACAACTTCCTGCTGCAGATACCGCTTTCTTCGACGGCTACCGACTCCACGGCGGCCGTCGGCGATAAGCTCAACTGCGTGCTAATCCAGGAGACGGGCCTCGCGCTCGCGGCAAGTCCAATTACCGTCGGGAACGCCAACGCCGTCTCGTCGCTGGTGCTGGAGTTCGTCAACATGCAAAGCTACACGAATTCCGCGGGCGCGACGGTCAACGTGCCGGCGGAATATGTCGATACGATTGCAGCCATGCTGGAGGATGAAGGGATAGAGGGCGAAGCCTACGATCCCTTTGCCGACTACGACAACGACGGCGTGTCGAACTACAACGAATACCGCGCCGGAACGGATCCCTTCAATCCGTACGACAAGCTTGAAGTCAAGGCCTACACCGCGTCGCAAAGTGCGCCGCATTCGCTTAGCTTCGAGTATGTCGGCGGACACGTCTATGGCGTGGAAACAACGCTTTCGCTTACGAACCCCCAGTGGGCGCTTCAGAAAGTTAAAAAGACCGAGACGGACAGCGAGCACGAGCAGATAATGCCGTCCGCCGACGAGGAAGAGGTGGGTCTCGCGACCATCTACGTCGTGCCTGCCGAGGGCGCTGCAAGCCAGTTCTTCAAGCTGGAGGCGAAGTAAAGTTTGAAGTTTAAAGTTGAAAGTTTAAAGTTATGAAACAGATTACACGATACTTGTTGCTTCTGTCCTTTGTGTCCCTTGTGTCGCTTCCGTCGCAGGCGGCGCATATCCGCGAGACGATGACGCTCGCGAAGGGGTGGAACGCGGTCTACCTCGAATCGACGCCTACGAACATGGCGTGCGCGGACTTCTTCGCCGGCGCGCCAGTCGAGCGCGTCGCGTCCTACCACTCGGACGCATACTCCTCCACGCGGCAGATCGCCGACGACGGGACTGAGATCGCCCAGAAGCCGATTTCCTACCATGTGTGGGTTCCCGGCGACGAGGATGCCTCGACGATGGATGCGCTCGTGGGAGGCCGCGTCTATATGATCTACACGACCGCCGCATGGTCGAAGGAGTTCCTCGGCGTCCCGGCCGCGCCGCAGCAGACGTGGCGCGCCACGTCGGGCGACGCCGGCTTCATGAACCTTGTGGGCGTTTCGGCGGACACGAACGCCTCTTTGACGGCAAAGGCGTATTTCGGCGAGGGTCCCTTCGGCACCGTCAACGGCATCGCCTACCAGATCAAGGGGACCAAGGAGTCCGCGCCTACCTTCAGCAAGTTCCTCAACGCGCGCGTGACGATGCAAGGCGGCAAGGCGTACGCCCTGACGGCGGCGAAGGACAGCGACTGGCCAGGCGTGATTGGATTCCTGGGCTCGGCGTCCGTCGAATTCGGCTCCGGCGACTTCGCGAGCGTCACGCTCAAGAACTTCGGCACGACGAACCACACGTTCCGCGTTACGGTAGTCAAGTCGGAGATGGACGAAGCGCAGGAGGCTTTTCCCCCTCTCGGCGCCCTAAAGCGCAAGGTGAGGGACGAACACGGCAACGAATCGTGGACGAATGTGACGCAAGACGCCTTCTGGGACGTCGAACTTGCGCCGGACGCGTTCGCCGTGCAGAAGTTTGCCATCGATCGCACGGCGATGACGGCGGGCACGACCTACGCCGCTGTGATGCAGATCGAGGACCTGGGCGGAACGCAGATGCGCGTCAGGATTCCCGTGACGGTCGACGAGAAGCCGGCGGACGAAGCGGCTTTCCCGATTGGGCTTTGGGCGGGCTACATCCAGATGGAGGCTGTTTCGTCGCTCACGAACGCAACGACGACCGCCGCGGCCGGGAAGCTCAAGATGAACATCCTCGTACAT
>Ga0256407_10005291_pt1 | contig 20827 bp, 5 predicted proteins | sample RumenRJG_04DNA_FD_193489 | JGI IMG/M metagenome (GOLD analysis project Ga0256407, IMG submission 193489) | Bovine rumen microbial communities from Lethbridge, Alberta, Canada - RJG_04 | ecosystem: Host-associated > Mammals > Digestive system > Stomach > Rumen | place: Canada: Alberta | collected... | reverse complement strand
AATTTAAACAATGTTTTAATTTTTCACCACATTCTCTACATTTAATTTGTTGATTTATTTTACAATGAGAACATTCATTTTTTCTCTCCTTTGAACAATTCACACATTTATGAATTAAATTACAATAATCATTACCACAGTTATCACAATGACCACAGCAATTGTCACATAAAACTTTTCCACAATAAATACATTGAATATAACTAATATTTTCAATACAAATTGGACATTTTGAAATTAATTTTTTACATTTATCACATTTTTTTTGACATTCGAAACAAACATAATGACCACAATTTTGTTTTGTTATAAAATCTTTAGGATGATTTTCTTTTTTACAAAAATCATTAATTATATTATCACAACCAATACATTTTGTAGCACATTTTTTTAAACATAATTTCATATATTTTTTATCAGTTTCCTTTGAACATTTTTCACAATAATAATAATGAAGATCACAAAAATATTCTTCACATTTATTACATTTATTACAATGTTTATTACAATAAACTTTATGACAAGTGTTACATGAATGCCAGCACATCATACATAATCTATTAACACATTGAACATTATTATCAATATATGAACATTGTCTTATTGTATTACTTTTACAATTTCTACATGAAATTAAAGATTTTTTACATGAAACACAAGTATCACCACAATTAATGCATATTATACTTTTGCAAATTGAACAATATGTTGTACAATTTTTACAAAAATTGTCATTACATGAATCACATTTAATTGAACATGTACTTATACATATTCTTTTATTACAATTATCACAAAAATCATTTGTATTATTAATTTTGCAAATATCACATCTTTTATAACATTTAGTACAATTATATATATTTATATGAACACATATTTTTTTCATTAATTTTTCAACTAATTCTTTGCAAAAAGAACAACTTTGTGATTTTGATATTATACATTTATTATCTTTACAAGCTACATATTGACATTTACAATTTTCACAACAATTCTTACATAATTTTTTACTACAAAATGAACAAACTTTTATTGCTGTTTTTGAGTTACATAATTCACATTTATTACTTGGCTCAGATAAACAAAAATTACATATAAAATTTATAGAATCATTTTTTAAATCTATAATACATTCTCCATCCCTACAATTATAACATTTTTTCATACAAGTATTGATAATTTCATTTTGATTTTTTGATTTAATATTTTCAAAACATACAAGATTTGTACAATTATTACATTTTGAAAAATTTACCTCTTTTAAATCATATAATTTAGAACAAACAAAACATTTATTAATATTATATTCATCATAAAAATCATGTTTATGTTGATTTAATAATTGAGAATGTGTATATTGACTACAACAAAACATTGATTTATCACAATAAAATTTTAATTTATTAATTATTTCATTTATTTCATTAGCATCTCTAAATCCAGAATTCATTCTACAAAAAGGGCATTTTAATTCAATATCATAATAATTCATTTCATATAATTTATCAAAACATTTTTGACAAAAAAATTGCCCACATTTTTCATTTGAACATTGTTTTGGCTCAAAACAAATACAGTAACATAGCCCACAAAGTAAATTATTTGGATTAAAATCTTTATTATAGTCGGTGATTTGAGAAATTAAATTTAAACCAATATCTTTATCATCATTATCCATTTTTTAAATAATAAAATTATTTTCAGATTAATAAAAAATATATAATATTTCAAATTGTTAGTGAGTAAGAATATAATGAACAAAAAATATCAATATAAAAAATCAAAAAAAATTATTTTTATAAATAAATATTTTAATGAAAAGATAATGAAAAATGATATAAAAAAGTTTTATTAAAGATTAAAAAATTAAATTAAATAATTATAATCAAATTTTTTTATAAATAATAATTAAATAAAATATAATTATTGGACTATATTTTTTATTAATAAGATTTATAAAATAAATGATATAATAATATAAAGTTTATTAAGAATTAAATATCATTTTTATATATGTGTTATAATTTATAATATAAATAAAATTTGATTTAAATCATATTTTATATTTTTTGAGTTAAGTATATAATATTTTAAATTTTAATAGATATTACTTGGCAATTTTTTGCGAAATATGAATCATCAGGATAATTATTAACTTCTTTCATTGATAATAATTTTTTACTTGTTGATAAGCATATAAATCTTGAATGAGTAACCATAATAACTTTTTTTGATGGATCATTATTTGTATATTTATTAGATAAAAATTGTTTAAATTTTAAACATCTTTGAGATGCATGTGTTAAAGTTTCAACTCTATCAATATTATGATTAACAATATAATTAGTTAATTCTAATACTGATTCCCTTAATTTTTCTTCATTATCATAATTAGATTTAATATTTTCTATTAATTTACTTCTATCATTTTCAGGAATTTTATCAATATTTTCTAAATAAAATAAATCCTGATCTTTTTGATTAGTATAAATAGAATCAAAATAAGACCAATCGAATTTTACTTTAGAATTCATATTAAATTCCTTTTTTCTTTTAGAAATTAAAAAACTTATAGTATCAGTTCCACTCATTGTTTCAATAATATATGGATTTATTTTCATAACTAAATTATCTTTATTAGGATGATTTTCAAATAAATAATATGCAGTTTGTAATGTTCTATGAAGTGGAGAAACCCATATTTCTTCTATATCTAATTTATAAAATATTTCTGAGGCTTTTTTGGCTTGTTCTATTCCTTTTATATCTAATTCACAATCTAAAAATTCTGGTGTTGAAATTAATTTTGTTTTATCTATTTTTTCCATTGTTTTATTTTTTTGGGTTTCTCCATGACGAATAAATAAAAATTTTCCTTCTGTGTTTAATTCATATATTGGTGATTCCATTAAATAATTTTTTTTATATTATATTTTTTAATATGATTAATATATATAAATTTTAAAATAATTTTTCTTTGTTTCTACATCCTTATAATTTAATACTTTATATATATTCTTATACTTAATTTTTATATTTTTAATTTTATTAGTTTATCATTATATTTTTGTCCCAAATGAGTATTTATTAATTTATTAACATATACTTTTAATAAATCATTTGATTTTATCATTTCTTTTCTAATATCAACAATAATTTTCATATTTTTTTCATTTTGTTTATTCATTAATAATTTTAATCTTCCAAAATGATCTTTATGTACAAAGGTAGGATGACCTTTATCAATTGCATCTAATTTTTCATTAAAATTTAATGCTTTTTTTACATAATAAAAGTGACGGTGATATTTTTTTTTTCCATTTGAAAAAGATGATTTATTTTTTAGTTTATTTAATTCATCTTTATTGTCATAATTTTCTCTTGTTAAAGATGGAAGAAAAATATTATTATTTAAATTTTCATTTGGATCAAGCATCTCATTTATATAATTATCACATAAATATTTAAAATTCATATATTTTAAATTTTGTGGTTGAAAAAAACATTTATATTTTTTTCTAGTTCCAGGAGATAAAATTTTATTTATTTCCTTTTTTTTATTATCATAATTTGATTGACTCAATCTTAAAGTATTAAAATCAATATTTGAAAAATTATATCTAAGAATAGTAGATATTCCTTTATCAATTTTTTTATTTTTATTATTATCATTATTAAAATCATTATAATTTGAAAATGTAGTAAAATATTGTTTTTTATCAAAAAAATTCCTTGATCCATTCATTTGTTTTTTTTCATTAATTTCGCTTTTCATTTAACTAAAAATATATTAAATAAATAAAAAAAATTTCTATTAAATTAATTAAAATTTTAACAAATAAAAAAATTATTACTCAATATCTAATATTTCTTTAAACATATTACAAATTTTTACAACAGTTTCTTCACTATGATATTTTGGATTAGTAGATAATTTTATAGTAGACGATTTCCTATCTTTAATATTCCTCTTAAAATAAATTTTAACTTTAAACTTATTATTAATTTGAACTTTAGCAATATCAACTAAATCAATATTAACCAAAGACTCTTTTCCAGCATAATCCAAAAGATAAACTTTATCTTCACTAAAAACTAAAATAATGTTTTTGTCATCACTATTATAATATGAAATAAAATTTAAAATTTTAATATTTTTCCCCATAAAAACATTCATAATAAAATAATATAAAATAGCTTCTTTCTGAATATACTCTTTATAAAATTTAAACTTTCCATATAGTGGCATAGGTAATCTTTCTCTTACAAAACCAACATCCTCATTAAAAGTATTTTTAAATCCTTCACTAGTTTTACTAACTAAATCAATAACACCTGCAATTGGTTTAGTAATAACTCCACCAATTCCTTTTAAAAATCCTTTTCCAAACCCAGCAATATTTTTTTTTTCTTTAATACCTTCAATTGGTTTTCTTACAATATCAGTAACACCATAAAAAATTCCTCCTGCCATTGAAGTTAAACCATAACCTAAACCTTCCATGAAATTATTTGGTTTTTCTGTTATTTTTTTTATTTGTCTTTTATTTAAATATTCTTTATCATTTGTTATATTTAATAATGTTGATGATATTCCTGATGACATTTGAGAAACTGAATTAAATGTTCCTCCTGCTGTATTTTTAATTAAACCTATTCCTCCTTTTATTACTCCTTGGACAACTTCTCCATGTTCGAAACCTTGTTTTGGTTGATTTATAAATTCTTTTACACCAGTTCCAATTGAGTTAATAAAATTTACAGGTTGTCCTAATAATTCCATATTTATTCCTACTCTTATTAATTGTAATATTAATTTTTGTTTATATGATGTTATTATTGTTGATATTATGGTACTTGATATACCATAAAGATTCATTAATTTATTTTCTTCTATTGATATTGATGTGTCTATATTATCATATAATTGTGATAATTTGTTTAATACAGGATTTGTACTTAAGAGACTTTCATAAAAATTATCTTTTTGTTGATTTAGTAATGTTAAATGGAGGTTTATTGAGGAAATTTCTAATTTATTGATAAATATTGGTTTTTCTTCTGTTGAATCTTCGTTTAGGTATTTTTGCCATATTGGTTGAATGTAATTAAATTTTATTATTATGTTTTCTTTGAAGGAATCCATAAATGATAAAAATATTGGATGGACGTTTGTTATTGATGTTTTGAGACCTAATGTTATGTTATTTGTAAATTTGAAAAAAGATTTTAATAGGGAACTTTCTGCTTTTAGAATAAAATCTTGTAAATTAAATGATATGTAGTTTATCTTAAACATTTTATTTTTTAAGTTTTCTTCTGCTTCAATGTTAAATTGAATGAATTGGGAATTCATATCTTTTTGTTTTAAAAATATTAGAAATTTATCTATATTTGATATTTGATTATCTATTTCAACATTTTTTATTTCAAATGATAAATTATTAACTAAATTTGAATTTTCTTTATTTTGTATATATTCTAATTTTAATTCTTTAAATGAAAAAAATAATAATTCTTTTCTATCATATTTTGCATAATTTTTTTTACAATCAGTAAATGTATTATCACTTATAAGTGAAAAACCCATTTGTTTAATTATAATTTTATATTCATTATTTTCAATATTACTATTTCTTTTTTTATCAATTTTATCATAAATTTTAATTTTAATTGAAATACCATTATTTATAATTATCAATCGAAGAAAATGACCAACATTTTCATTTTCAAAAACAGTAATAACTTCATCATGAGGATAAGGTACAGAATAAATTTCTTTTTGAGAATATAAATCAATTCCTTCTTCTAATAATTCATAACTATTAAGATTATTAATCATAATTGGACGATTTTTTAAATTTCCTAATCCAAATTGTAAATTCAATATATGTTTTTCATTTATATTTGGCCAAACAAAAATAGTTTTATTTAAACAATCAATATAATTTGGGAAATTTGAAAATCCATTTTGATAAGCATTAATAGATATTAAAGAAGAAAAATTTTCAATTGTAATTCTAGCATTTTCAAAAGTAGTATTTTCAATATTAATATAAGTAATTACATCTTTTATTTTTTTTGAAATATTTATATATCTTTTTTTTGTTTTTTGAACATTATTTATAATAATTGTTTGAGCTTTTAAATTATTTAATACAATTGATGGTGAATTTTCCCATTCTAAATCTTTATCACAGATTGCAATTTGAATAGGACTTTCTTCCCCATAACCAAAGAAATAAAAATCATTATTATTTTTTGAATTTAATTGAATAATTTCACTATTTTTCAAATTCCTTATTATAATTTTTTCATTTAATGAATTTGATAAAACATATTTTGGATATATACTAATTATATTACAATATAAATTTAAATCCGTCGATAATAAAAATAAATTATTGTCAACTAAAAATTCAATTTTTTTATTTGCTTTTTTTGAAATTAATTCAAATGAATTTGTTGTTCCAATGACTTCAATATTAAATGGTTTTCCAATAAAATTTGTACCATAAGCAACACATTCCATATTTAAATATTTTTGTTCAGATTTTAATAAATACATATTACCATTTGTTAATTTTCCTGCAACTAAATTCTTTTCTTTATTATCTTTTCCATAATAAAAATTACAAGATAAGCTTGAATGAATGATTAAAACTGAATTTGGATGAAGAATTGCTGTTATTTTCTTTCTTCTATCACCTATTATTGTACATAAAATATCTATTTTTGGGATTTTATCTTCATTTAAAATTATTTTTGTTATTTGTTTGGAATCATTTATATTATATAATGTTATATAGTTATCAGTTGAGAAATTTAAGAAAGTTAATATAATTTCAAAATTTGAATTCGGATCAATCATATCACATTCATATTTATTACTTTTTAATAAAGCAATTCTTTTATTATTTTGTTTTCCTTTAACATAAAAATAAACATCAAAAGGTAAACAATTTCTTAAAACATATCTATTTCTAATTTCAATAATTTTATTATATGTAGTTTCACCTTTTGGTGAATATAAATAAACATAAAACTCATCATATTCTAAAGTTTTATTAATTTCTTTAGAAGTAAAGAATTGTAATATTTTAATTTTTCTATGAATAGATGAATTATTTATATTAAATTCAATATATCCATTAAAATATTCAAAAGATACACCAATTATTTCTTTTGATTTTAAGTCTTGAATATATTTTTTATCTTTATCAGTAATTATAACTTTTATGTTATATTTAGTTTTATTTCTGAAACAAAGAGGAGAAAATAAATAAATTGCTTTTTTTTTATTTAATAATTCAACTTTTGAAACAATAAAACTATAACTTAAAATATTTGATTCTAATTGAATATTACTATTCATTATTACTTGATGTTTTCTTTGTTTTAATATATCAATTTTTATCTCATTATCTCCTATTCTTCCATCTTTAAAATAAAATTCAATTGTTTTGTTTTTATTATATGATGTTCCTAAATTTTTTTTTCCTATAAGATTAGTATTTTGATTGTCTTTTGATTCTATTTCAGGATAATTAATTTCATAATATTTATTATTTGGTACTTCAATTCTATTAATTTTTTTATAATCAATATCATGATCAAAAACTTCAATTAACTTTCCTGTGTAATTAAATAATGTATGATTTGAAATTTTCATTTTTTTTTCATTATTATTTTCATTTTTAAAATTATTATTTAAATTATTATTAGATATTTCCTTATTATATTTATTATATAAACTTTTATTCCATCTTTTAAAAATATTATATAAAAAGGAAATATGTAAATCACAAATATTAATATTTAAACATTGTTCACTTATATTAACTTCAATTGAAGAAGTTTTTACTATATTCGAAGAGAAATATTTATAATCAATAAATCCTTTATTTTTTTCAATTATTGGTTCCCAAACACCAGCAATATAATTATATCCATAAATCATAAAAGAAAAAGCAATTATTGCTTTATGTTCTCCTTGTTTTGGATAAATATAATTAATTTTAAAATTCCTTGATTTAAAATTTAAAAAAGGAATAAATGTATTTAATTGATTATCAATTAAAAATAAATCTAAACTTTCCATTGAAAATAAATAATTATATTCATTTGCTTCAATTGTTTTTGATTTTGATTCATTATTTTTAGTTTCTTTATTCTTATTTTGTGATTGTAAATTATTTTTATTATTTTCTTCCCATAATTTTTTTTTATTTGAAAAATAAGTAAATTCATTTAATTTTTCATAAAAATTTTCACTTAATAAACTTCTTGAATAAGAAGTCATATTCATAAATACAATTATATCTCTAAAAGACATATTTGTTTCAATTGATGAAAATTTTATTTGTGTTATTTCTTCTTTTTTAAATACTAAATCACTTTCATAATTTAAATTTGTTTTCATAGTAAAAATTAAATTAAAATCATTTGTTAATTTCCTTTTAGAAATTTGTAAAATTTCACTATTTAAAATATCTTTCAAAGAACAAATAAAAGGAGAAATATTATTAATTTCCATTTGCATAATCCAAACAATTTTTGATTTATCATTTTTATTTAATTTCGAATTAATCATATCATTTTTAACTTTAATAATAGTCTCTTGTTTTAAAATAAAAGTAACTTCAGAATCAATACAATACATTTCTTGATTTAAATTAGTACATTCATCACCTAAAATACAAATTAAAGGATGTTTTATATTCATTTTAATATCCATTGCTGGACTATTTTCTTCATTTGAATCAAATAAATTTGGTAAATCTTTTGATGAAGGATCATAAAAAGGGAAACCTTCTAAGAAAAATGTTTCCATTAAATAAAATGTATCTGCTTTCATTAATAATTTTAATTTTTCTATATCAACTAAATAAAATTTATCTCTGTTTGTATTAATTGTCATATACACTTTCATTTTTTTCTTCTCCATTTGTTTCATTAAGTTATCTGTTAATAATTCATAATTTATACATGAATTTTTTATGGATTCACCAAATGAACTTAGATTAATATTTTCTGATTGATTTTCATTTGTAACAAAACGTAGTTTTTTTTTTTCTTTTTCATAATCAAAATGCTCTTCTATTATTTTTTTATCATCTTTTTCTTTTGGATCTTCAGAATATTCTTCTATTTTTTGAGAATAATCAGATACAAGTAAATCTTTTATAAAAATATCTTTTTCATATTTTAATTCATATACTTCTATATTTCCAAAGGCACAATCAATAATTTTACTTGTATCTAATTTTTGAGAAAAAATTATTAAATTATCTTCCATTTTTAAAGAACAAAATTTATCATGATTTTTGAAACATAATATTACTGAAATTTCTTGAATAAATATTACATAAAACATTGATAATAATTTTTCTTTTAACTTCTTAGTTTCATCTTCAGATATTATACTTTCACTTTTTATTAATGAATTTACTTTATATAATTTTTCATAATCATAATCATCATTTTTATCATCTGTATATAAAATATTTAAATCAAGACATGACATTAAGAATGTATAATCACTTTGTCTTAAAGTTAAATTAAAATGATCAAAAAATAAATCAAATTGAAATGATGAGTCAAATTCATATTCATTTAATTGCATATCGCTTTCTGTTTTAAGTGTAAAATGCATATTTATTATACCATTTGATTTTTCGAATATTTTAAATTTATCATCTTTTTCCATTGAAAAATTTTGTAATTTAACTTGATAAGATGATAACCATCTCCATTCATCTTTTTTATTAAATAATTTCCCATTTACTTTAGAATAATTATTTGTTAAATTCATTATTCCTAAATCTAAAATTAAACTCTCTTTAAAATAAATTCTTGGTTTTAATATAATTTGTGGATTATTCATTGATATATTTAATTTAAAAAAAGACATTTCTCTTTCATCTTTTTGAGCTTTATTTATATTATTTTCATCTTCTTTTTTTTCTTCATTTTTTTTATTTTGTTTAATAATTGGTTTACTTAAAGCACCTAAAAATTCAAAAATAAAATAATTTAATAGTCTTAAAAATTGTTCTTGTATATAAATAAAAAATATGGAATTAATTTTAACATTAGCAATACTAGAAATATTATCTTTAAAATGAGGACACCATTCTTTAAATGATTTAAATTCAAAATCAATTAGACTTTTATTTACACTATTTTTAATACCAAAAATTTGTCTTATATTTTCTTTTTTAAATTCATTTTGATTTTTAATTGTAAATGGATATTCACTTAAATCAAATATTTCAGTATTACCTAATTCACCATTCATAATTAAATGATCCACATTCATATCACAATTAAAATAACTTTCTCCACATCTTAATTGAATAAAAAATATTTTTAAAATAGGTTGAATACAAATAATATCAAATCTTTTCATTTCAGCATGAAATTTTAAATATACATATTTATATTCATCACATTTTGGTAATAATTGTTTTTTTTCTTTTGATGGTTCAATAAATTTTTGTTCAATTAATTGTTCATTTGGATCACTAATTTCACTAATAACTTTTTTAGTTAAATCATCATTATAAATTAAGAAAAATAATAATTTTCTAAATGATATTGGATTCCAAATAACATATAAATAACCAAAATTTAATATTACTTCAATTTGATTTCCTTTATATTTAGGTGATTTTTCTGATGGTAATAAGATATTTAAATTTAATAATTTTGTTTCTTTATCATTCTCATCTTCACTACTAATTATTTGTTGGAATTCATTTATATTTTCTTGTAAATCAAAAATTTTAACTCCATCAATTGATAAATTCAATTCAATATCTTCACTTCTCATTAATAATCCTAATAATAAAGAATTAATTGATATTTTAAACATATTTTCCAATTTATTATCATGAGTTTCATGTATTAAAACTAAATTAACTGATTTAAAAATACATTCAGTTCCAAAAGTAAATTTTTCTTTGTCAATAAGATTATTATTTAATTTATTTATTTTAGAATCAAAAATTTCATCTCTTCCAATATTTGAAGTTGTCATTTCTTCAATTCTTTCTCTTAAGCATTTTTCCCAACTTTTAAATTTAGATTCATTTCTAAATTTAATTTCAATTGTACCACTATAATTTTCCAATTCAATAGATAAATTATCTTTATTAGGATTTAAAATAGCATCTTTTAAATAATAATAACCTGTATATTCTTCATCTTGTCCTGAATTATAAAAATATATATATCCACCACTTATCATTGCTAAAAAATTTTCATAATTTGAACCAAAATAATTTTTTTTTAATACTAATGCAATTACTTTTGCATTTTTTGCAATATCTTTTTTATCAGTTATTAATTGATTCCATAAATCTTTCTCATTTACTGGTTTTAATATATTACTTAATTGAATTAATATTGTGTAAATATATTCTGTTAATTGTAATGTTATATTATCTATTGATATTTGTAATTTCATTGGAGGATTTTCTTTTATTGAATATAATTTTTTATTTAATATTGAGATTCCTATTTTTCCTGAAACATCTTTTAAAACTTCTATTTTATTTATATGTTTTTTCATTTCTTTCATTGATTTATAAAAATCAATTGATAAGGAATCTAGTGAAAAATAATATTTTTTTGGATATTTTTCATCAAAAATTTTTTCTTTAGAATTTAATGAATTATCCATTTTAATATTTCCAAACTCAAAAATTAATACTTTAGAATTGGAAAAATCATATTTGTTTAAAGGAATAATTATACATCTTGGATCAATATTAATTTGAAAAATATTTTTTTTGGAAATATTTTGATTTATTGCTTCCCTTGTTTGAATAGATAAATTTTTATATTTATCATAAGCATTATTTACCATAATTTCATTAATATATTTAATACTAAAAAATTCAATAACTCTTTGAAGAAAAACTTGATGATAAAGAATATTTAATTGAGTAAAATGACAAAATAAAAAAGAATTTATGTCTTCTAATGGAGAATATTTAAATTTCAAACAAATCAAATAAGGAATATTATTATTATTTTTATTATTATTAGAATCCATATCAATATCTATACTTCCTAATTTTACATCTTTATTATTTATATCTTTAAAAGTTAAAGGAATTTTTCTTTTATTATTATTAACAATTGTAAATAAATCAATTATAAAATCATTTAATGTTGATTCAATTGAATATATTTGTAAATTTGAATTCATTTTAAATAAAAAATGTATTTTTTCATATTTTATTTCAAATCCTTCAATTAAAGAAACTTTAGAACTTTTTTCATTTTGAGAACAAATAATTCCCCCTTCATCTAAAATAAATTCAATTTGTAAATTATTTTGTTCCTTATTTCCTTCTTTATTGTCATCAAATTCATCATTCATTAATTCTGTTAATTTTTTTTGTTCTTCATCACTAAATAATTTCTTTTCATCAATATTTGAATAACCAAACCAATATGAAAAATAACTTGATTGTGCATATTTTTTTTCTTCAATTTTTTCTTCTTTAAATACTTTTTCAATAACATTATTACACCAATTATATAAATAACTAATATCAACAACATAAATTATATGTTCAAATAATTCTTTATCATTTTTATTATTAAAAGTAAAATTTGTATTTTTTTTAATTCCTTGATAATAAATTTTAAATAAATTCATAAAATTTTCTTTGTATGATTCTAATTTTTCTTTTGGAATTTGAAAAATTGTTTTATCTCCTTTATAAAATTTAATTTGTTTTAATACCATTTGAATTGCAAATTGAAACCATAAAACTGCATTTTCATTTTTTATTTTTGGATCTGTTAATTTATTTTCTTTATTTTCTTTATCACATATTTTATATTTTGGTTTAAAATAATTAAATTTTCTCATTTGATAAAATTGTTTTTGGAATTTTTGATATTTTGTTATATGATTTAAAATAAGGAAAATACAATCATATTGTTCTTTTAAAATTTGAGTTTTAAAATTTGGTAAATGAATAAATAATGAAATTTTAGCTTCATCATTATTTTTATTTTCAATTGAATCATTTAATTGTTTCATTTTTAAAGTTATATCTAATGGTTCAATTAAATAACAAGTTTGTTTTTTTAATTCTTCTTCATTTTCATTTTCAATTAATTTTTTCATTTTATTATATCTTTCTTCAATATCTTTAATTTTTGAAATAAAATTTTTTTCCTCCTCATTTACTTTTAAATATAAACCAAATTTTGATATTTGTAATAATTTATAAATAGTTGCATTTTTTTCAACATTTCTATCAATAAAATGACATTCCCAATTTTGATTGGTATTAATAACTAACATTTCTTTCATTATTATACCAATTGAATATGGATTTTTATCATATTCTTCAATTCTTATATTAATATTTTTAATAATTAAATGAATATTATCAATAATTTTCAATAAAACTCTTTCTGTATAACCTTTTTGTTTATTTATATCAACTTCATTAAATGATTCAACTAATTTTAAATATTTTTCTTGACAATATTTCATTAATATTTGAATTTTACTTTCATATGAAGTATAATCTAAAACTTCCCAATAATTAGGAGATAATAAAGATAAAACTATATTAATCCCTTCTATTGTAATTTCAGTTGGTGATGAAAAATTTGATTTCCAATCAATACATAATGTTAATTTATCAATTCTACCTAAACTTAAAATAAATGGAAGTTTTAAATCTGAAATTGTTTTACTATTTATTTGAATATTTTCTAATGTTAAACTTCCACTCCATATTCCTAAAGATAGTTTATTTCTGTCTAAATTTTCAATATAATCTCCAAGATATGCTAAAATTAATTGTTCTATTAATCCTTCAAACATTTAAATTTTAATTAAAATGTTTAATTTATATTTTTAAAAATTTTATTTATGAATAAATATAAAATCAATAATTAGTTATTGTAAATACATTTTTTAAATAAAATAATTCTCTATTTCTTTTTTCCAATTTAGTAATAAAAACTATTATTACAATTAAAATTAAACATAACTCATGTATAATCTCTATTATAATTGATATATCAAATAATTTTTCTAATAAATTCATAATATTTTCAATTCCTTTCATAGATATATATTCTTCCACAACTTTTCTTATTGGTCTATAAATAAAATAACTAAATAATTCACATTTAAATAAATAATTTAATTCTAAAAATCTAATTATTCCATCATAAGTTTTAATTTTTATTGAATGTATTGCATCATTTATTAAACCTAAATGTTGTTGATAAATTATATTAGCCCTTTTTTTCTCCATTGCCTTTGTCATTAAACAATATTTTGCTAAATTTTCAAAAAATTGTTCCTCTGGAAATTCTTCATTTATTATATTGAATATAGAATTATTTGCTAATATATAAAATGTATTACAATTTATTTCAATACAATCATTTAAAAATAATAAATATTTTTTAACTTTTGCTTTTTTTTGATGAATTTGATAAAAGTCAAATAATGTATTCTGAATAAGGTTATCAAAATTAGGAACTTCAATAATTGTTGAAATTTCTTCCTCAGTTTGATTACAATATAATATTAATTGTAAATATGAAAACATTCTATATGAAATCACTTCTGAGTCAAAACCTTTTTCAATTAAGTAAAATACTCTCTTTATTATAAAAAAACAATTCGACCAATAAATAATTTCAATGATAAATATTATTATTATTGATATAAATATCATTATTATGAAATTATAATATATTTTATTAATTCCATTTTTTCTTAGAGTTTTGAGAGAAAATAAATTCAATTTTTCTAATTTTAAGAGGTATTTGGTTTTATAATGAAATGGATTATTATATTTTTTTTTCTTTATTTTATTCATAGTTGTTTTGTAATTTTCATAAATTTTATCTAAATTTGATAAAATATCTATTGGATTTTCAATATACATATATATTAATTTTTCCAAATTTCTTATTTTTTGTGTATATGTTTGTCTAAAATATTTATTGTCTTGTTTTAATTTTTTTTTTATTGAATTTATGATATTTATAAAATTTCTATCTGTAAAATATATATAAACAATTAAAATTACCACACTAATTATTTTTAATAAAAAAATAGATATTGTATAATTATAAGTTATTGTTTTAAATTTATTTATTTGAATATCAATAACTTTATCAAATCTCAGTCTTATTATTTTTAAATATTTTACATAATCATGATAATTTAAAAGAAGATGATATATTTCAAAATGTGCATCACTTATTTTATGATTTGGTTTTATATTTTTGAATAAATTTTCTTTATAATTAATAATATAAAAAGCATCATTCATATATTGATTATCATTAATCTTTAATATATAAAAAGAATTTATTATTAGAGTTAATGCCTCATATAATGTCATATTATTATTTATTACATATATTAGATTATTTCTTTGAAGAACTTGTTTATAATTAAATTGGCTATTCATAGTATTTGTAATTTCTTTATCATTTAATTTATTTACAGAATCAACAAAGTTTTTTAAATAAATCCCAATCTTATCTGATAAAAGTTGATTTTGTGCTTGAATAATTTTTGTAAAATTTAAAGTTATAATATTTTCTTTATTCAAGTAATATTGATTGTGTTTATCAAAAATATTTATACATTCTAAGCTATTAGGTGAAACTCCAATACATAAAACAGATAAAAAAGAAGAAAACATATGATAAAATGTTTTATAAAATAATTTAAAATTATTATTATAAAGATATTCATTATTTAATTTATTTTTCAATTTTGATTGATGAATAATTTGAATTAATGATAAAACAATAATCAAAAAAAGAAATATAATTTGAATAATTTGAATATATCTAAATAAATCATATTTATTTTTTTTATTATGATTCAAATATTTTTTCAATTTAATTCCACTTCCATAATTATCCGTTTTTGAATGAAATGAATCATTGATTGAAGATTCATCTTTTTTCTTATTTTCCTTTATAAACGAGTGTTCTAATATAGTCTCCATTCCCTTTAATTCTAATAATGTTCCTGATGTAAAAGTTGATTCTTTTATACTTTTTTCTTGCTTATATCTATAAATATTATATAGTTCTTCATCATTTTTTTTTGAAAAAAATAATGTTAAATCTTGTTTTTTTAAATTATTTATATTTAAAAAATCATGTAATAAAATTTTTCTATCATTGTCATAAGGATTGTGATAATTTGAACGTGGAAATCCAATTATAAATTCTGAATTATTTATTTTTTTATATATTTTGGTTAAAATAATATCATCGTAAATAAAATATTTTCCATTAAAAATTGAAGTTTTTGAAATATCATCTTTGAAAAGAAAATGAATATGTAAAATTAGAGCTCGATAAAAAATTTTATTATTTTTTTTTAATATAATTAATAATTGAATTTCTTGAATATTTAAATATTTTTCTTGAGCTATTGAAGTAGTTTTTAATGCTTTATGATTAATTTGAAAATCCAACAATTTTTTCATAATTTCTTTTTTTTGCATTTTCATTAAATTTTTAGGAAATAATTCATATAAACTTCTATTTAAATAAGAAATCAATTCTTTTCCACATCTAATAATATGAAAATCAAAATTGTAATAATTTAATTCTAAAGTTATGTAATTATTTTTCTTATATAAATAAAATATTGTATCATCATATTGAGAAAAATTTTCTCTAATTTGTTGAAACTTATTTCCAATGCTTTCATTAAATATTTCTTCATAAAGAATTATACATATATATAATGTATAAAATGAATTATTTGATGGATTAAAGTTTTTATTTGAAAATAAAGATTCATATTTTTTAGATTTTAATTCTACTAATAAATCTGAAAGATAAAACATATCGTTTAATTGATATGATGTGTCCATAGGATTATATGATAATATTTTTTTTATTTGAATAATTGTTGTTTTTGATGTTCTCATAAATTCATTTATATCTTTTAATTGGTCAATAAGTAATTTTTCTTTATTTATTATTATTTTATTGTGTTCTTGGAAAATGTAATATATTAATTCAATATTTAATTTTATATTTTTATGTTTTTTTTTTAAAATAATTGAATAATATAAATATAGTATATAAATATAAATATTTGGATATTTTTGTATAAATTCCCATTTTGAGTTTTTATATATTTTCATTATTTCATTTATTAAATTTAAATATTTATTTTTCTCAGAATAAATAATATTAAAAAGGTTTTGTTCAGCTTTATTTTTTATATTATTTAATAATTTGTTTTTTTTAAATGATTCACAAATTTTACAATTATTACAAATATTAATATGTAAATTAATCTTTTCATATAATTTAATTTTGTTTTCTATAGTGGAATATTGAGTAAATAAATAATAAAAAGCATTATTTTGATTTTTATCATTTGATATAATTATATATTTATAAGGATTATATTGATAAATAATAATAAATAAAATTAAAAAAATAAAAAATACAAATATAAATAATTTTAATGAAATTATATTTTTTTTATCAATGAAAATAATTATTAATAATATAATAAAAGTTGAAAAAAAAAGATGAATTCTAATTTTAGATAAATAAATATTATTCATTAAATGAAAACTTTTTTGAAACATAATATATAAAAAATAAAGAGATGAGATAAAATAAATAATTACTGAAAAATAATAAAAAAAAATTGAAATATTTTTTCTTGTATTTAATGAGATCGATACTAAAACCTTAATTATAATATTTATTATATCTATATTTGAACTAAAACAATCATAAGGAAATGAAATAAATATAGGAGAATAATAATAAATATGAAAAAATTGAAAATGATTTATACACAAAATAAAATGAAAACATAATATTAAAAATGATATAAAGAAATAATAATATTCTTGGAAACTAAAAATTATAGTCAAATAAAAGATTATAAATATTCTAAAATAAAAAAGTTCCATAAAATTAATGAAAATAAATGAAAATGATTCATTTGAATAAAAAATAATGTCATAAAAATAATAAATTGTATCAAATAATAATATTATAAAAGTAATAATTGCAAAAATAAAGTTTTCAGATATTTTATTTAATATTTTCAAAAGTTTAAATGATATACTAATTTTATTTATTTTTAATGTGTTATTATCAAGGAAATTATAATTATAAATCTCAATAAATTGCGTCAATGTTAATAATGATTCAATAATAGTTAATATTCCTTGAATAAAATTTGATTTATATAAATATTTATTGATATGACAAAAATAATATGAAAATGAATTATGAAAATTACATTTCATTATAATAATTATATTAATATTATTTTCTTTTTAATAAATAAAATCTATTTAATTTTGTTTTTAAAAATTATAATAAAAAAAAATAAAATTTAAAAAATATGATAAAATATTGTTATTGTTGTATAAAAGATAATAATAATATAAATATAATTGATTCAAAAATAAATTTAATATCAACATCATCAAAATCAACTATAATAAAAAAAGAAAATCATGAATTATTCAAAATTATATTTGAAAATGAAAATAATAATGCAGTTAAAAACTTTAAAAAAGAATCTAATAATTCAAAAATTCCAATAAATAATCATGATGAAAAAAATAATTATAATTCTAACTCAGAATTGAAAAATATTAATAATATTACATTTGGTAGAAAGGTTGGTTCAAGAAATAATATTAATCAATTAAATATTTTTAATAATAAATTTCATACCCAATCACCATGTGGAATTTTAAAATTTAGTTATTTTGATGACAATGAATTTAAAAATGAAGATAAAAACAATTTGAAAAAGCAAAAACAAATTCCACTTAAAAATAAGACCGATTCAATAAAATCAATTCCAAAAATAAATAATGAAAAACAAATAACATTTAATTTAAAAGAAATAAAACATTATTCAAATTCAAATAATAAATCAAATTTAAAGAATTTAAATTCTTTTAAAAAAAATGAAAAAGAAGAAAATGAAAAAACAATAGTAAGAAATAGAAATTCATTTTTAGAAACTGGTTTTTTATCTTTAAACTCATGTAAATTGAAGAAAACAAATCAATTAGAACCACCTCAAAATTTAAATAAATTTAAACATAGACAATCTGTTATGAATTATGAAACTTTTCATTTAAATAAAATTGGAAATATTAAAAAAAGTTGTTCAATGATGGGATTATATGAAAAAAATGAAAATAAAATTGAGAAAAAAATATTAACTTTTTTATCTAAAACTTTTAGATTTTTAAATAGAGAAAATTTAATTCAAATGACATATATGAAAAATTTAAAAAATATTGCAAATGAAAGTTATTATGTTGATAATGAAGGAAAAGGAGATATTAATTTATATTTAGAAAATTATAAAGGGAAACTTTTATTAGATAATTTAATAATTGGTCCTTTAGGTTTAATAAAACATAGTAGAAGAAATGCTAAAGATACTATTACTTTTTTTGGTTATTCTGAATTAAAAGATTATAATGATTATGTTTTAAATAATACTTCATTTATATATAATAATAAAACTTTTACTAAAACTTTATTCGCTTTTTCTTATGATTTTAATTGTAAAAAATATTTTATTCAACCTATTTTAGATAATAATAAATTTGGAAGATTTATACTTATTAATATTTCAAAAAAGAATTTTTCATTTATAAATACTAAAGTTATTATGTTAAACAAAACAATTATTGAAATAATTCCTACAAATAATGAAAGTCATCATTATTATATTTTTAATCTTATTGTTAAAGTTTATGAAGAGAATGAAGATAAAGCAACTGAAATAATAATAAATAATATTGAAAATGGTCAAGAAATTTCGATTGGATATGATGATAATAATAGAATAAAATTAAAAAAAGAAAATGGTATTAAAAGAGATATCAATTGTAAAATTATTTTTGATAAAGAAAGAGAAATTTGGAGTATTAAAGGAAATAATATTTGGTTAGTACTTGATCAAAAATATAGTTTAAAAGATGAAACTTTAGTAAAAATAGGAGAAGATATTATTAAGGTTTATATAGGGTCTTAAAACAAATTTAATAATATCTTATTGTTATATCTAATATGTAAAAAACTTAACTTATTTTCAATTATTGAAATTATAAATTCAGTAAAAACAATTTATTTATTATAAATATAACCAATTAATTAAAATATTTAATAAAAAAAAATAAAATTAAAAAATTAGTAAAAAAATGTCAAGTGAAAAATATCATAAAAATAATTTAAGAATAGAACAAGAAGAAATTCAATCAATAAAATTAAATTGCATAAATGGATATTTTCCTCAAGGCACAGACACAATATGTATTTGTAATGAAGGTTATACAACATCAAAAGAACCGAGATATACAAATGGGTTTCTTGATAAATGTAATGAGAAAATTAGTTCAAGTGAAAATGTTGAAAATATTATTTATGAATATTCAGAAGAGAATGTTAATGTTATTTATGAAAAAGGAAAAATGTCAGTTAAATCTATTATTTTTTATATTTGTTTAATTATTTTAATTGTTATTTTAATTACTTGGTTATCTTGTAAAATTTTAAAGAAAATTAAAAAATACTGTTTTTGTTGTCTTTGTTGTTGTTGTTTAAGAAAAAAAAAAAAGAAAAAGAATAAAACAAAAGTAGAAGAAGAATCTGTAAAAAGTTATGAAAATTCAAATAAAAATAAAAATCAAAATAAGAAAAAAAATGAAAATATAAATCAAAGTTTTACAACTGAAGTTAATCCTTTAAAAATGTTGAATTCAAAAGGTACATTTTATGTATGTCAGGA
>Ga0256407_10005289_pt1 | contig 20835 bp, 17 predicted proteins | sample RumenRJG_04DNA_FD_193489 | JGI IMG/M metagenome (GOLD analysis project Ga0256407, IMG submission 193489) | Bovine rumen microbial communities from Lethbridge, Alberta, Canada - RJG_04 | ecosystem: Host-associated > Mammals > Digestive system > Stomach > Rumen | place: Canada: Alberta... | reverse complement strand
TTTTTAACACTTTTTTCGGCTTTGTTCTATGCCGTCTGCGAGGTGCTGTGAAGCTACCCGAAACCGGGCTATTGTATGCGTAAGTAATTGAAATTTATATAATTGTTAAATTTTTAACGAATCATTGTTCTCTGGATATGAGTACTTTTCTTTACCGCCCTTGTTTTCGAAAGTATCTTCTATAAAATGGTAGGCCCAATCATTATCATATGCCATAACAACTTTGAAGAGCATCTTCACCCTATAATAGTCGATATACTTCCGAGATAGTTCAAAATCTCGCAATTCTTCCAACACAGGCATGTAGGCATCATCTCTCCATTTCATCAGAGCGTTCAACGCTTCGTTGGTGTTCCCTTTGGGGCCATTCGAATTTGCTCCATGTCTATCCAAGCCCTTCTTGTATTCTCGAAGAGCTTTAATAATCATCGGAATATCAGCCTCGTTTCTGTATTCAGCGATGCAAGGAAGCAAGTTTGAATCTCCATCTAGGTAGAGTTCTTTCAGCCTGTTATACAAACCATCCATTCCTTTCAACCTTGACACTGAAGGGAGTTTGTCAAGATGTTTCAGCCTAGGACGAAATACAATGACGCTATCTATACAATGCCTCTGTTCCTTCGTTAATAATAGAGTGTCCGATTCTGCGACCTCTAACATAAAGGAGGCTACATTTGTCCCCCACCAAACATCAAAAGAAGCTACCATGAAACTATCATCATCTTCCAACTTCTGAAGAAGGATGTCATAACATTTCTCACTATGCTTGGATGCCAAGGTGTGAAATGCCATAGCCCTATGAGCCGGAGTTTTGGACTGAAGAGCCATAGACTCAAGGTCTGTATCTGACGCCTCTTTTAACAGTTTCTGCTGCGATTTCCAACCTTTTGGGACATTTCCCCAACCGTCATCGCCATATAAATAATAAACATTTCTCCCATCCGGTTCAGGAGGAGGTAAAACATCCTCCAATTGTCCGAAACAGATGATGGATTTAATGAGCAATAATGCTATAACAGAAATAATACGATTACTCATACAGGCTAATTTTAATGTCAGAACGGCAAATCGTCCTTTATTCATCATTGACTGACTCCGAGGTTATAGTGGCGTTCAGTTTAGGGCGGCTATCCCGGACAATCTTTTCAAATTCCGTCCGACTGTGGATGCGGTGAAGTTTTCCACGGACAGATACGAAACCCTCGATGGCGTCCGGTGTGTCGAAAAGGCTCTTGATGGAGACATCGAGGGCCTTCGCTATCTTCTCTATGGTATCAAGGCGAGGCGAGCCACTAAGAGAGCGTGACAGGCTCTCGGCCTGGACGCCCATCGCCTTTGCCAAATCCTTACGTTTCCACTTCCGCTCCTGACAGAGGCGGTCTATATTGCTGGTTAGAATTTCTGTTGCATCCATATCAGTACGCATTGCAATCAAAAGTACTCAAAAATAACGGAAATATCAAGTAACCATAGGACATGACCTGCAAATGTATCAACTTAAGATGCTCAAAAGCTTGCCGGGCAATTAACTTTTATGTATCTTTGTAATAGAATTAAATGATATTATTATCAAGTATAAAGATCAATAGTTTTTATGGAAATGATCAAGACGTGCATCTACGCTCGAGTGAGCACCAAGGGACAGGAGTATGACCGCCAGTTGGTGGAGTTGCGTGACTATGCAGAGCGGATGGGATAGTCTGGAAACCCTCCTCCCCAATGGAACTCCGAACCCGATCGCGCAGTTGGTGCTTGGCATCCTCGCGCAGTTCAACTCAATGGAGCGCTCTCTCATCCGCAGCAGGATGGAAAGCGGTTATGGGACAAGCAAATAAGCGATTATCGAACTCCAAAGACAAGCGAATTCTTTGATTTAATGAGTAGATTTTTAGACACTTACATAAAAACAAAGGAGACAAATCCTTACGAACTTGTCTCCTTGTGCGGTAGGTGAGAGTCGAACTCACACGGGCTAATGCCCACTACCCCCTCAAAGTAGCGTGTATACCATTTCACCACTACCGCAGGTATGTTTCCCTCTTTGAAAACGCCCATGTCGTTCTCGAAACGGGACTGCAAAAATAGAGATTATTCCTGAAAATCCAAAATTTTTTCGCGGAATAATTATTATTCGTATCTTTGCACGCTTCCACGGGATGGAAGCGATATGTAAAACATTAAAAAACAGATTCACAATGGCTGTTAAAATCAGACTCCAGCGCCACGGAAAGAAGAATTTCGCATTCTTCCACATTGTCGTGGCCGACACCCGCGCACCACGCGACGGTCGTTTCATCGAGCAGCTCGGCTCCTACAACCCCAACACCAACCCTGCCACCATCATCCTCGATGCTGACAAGGCCCTTGCTTGGCTGAACGTAGGTGCCCAGACTACCATCGTCACCCGCAGGATCCTTTCCTACGAGGGTGTCCTTCTCCGCAAGCACCTCCAGGGCGGTGTCGCCAAGGGTGCCTTGACCCAGGAGCAGGCAGACAAGAAATGGAACGAGTGGAAGGCTCTCAGGGATGCCAAGATCAGCGCCAAGAAGGCTGGCCTCGTGAAGGATGCCGCCGACAAGGCAAAGGTTGCCCTCGAAGCCGAGAAGAAGGTCAATGCCGAAAGGGCCGAGGCCATCGCCAAGAAGGCCGAAGAGCTCGCAGAAGCCGCTCGCAAGGCTGCCGAAGAGGCCGCTGCGGCTGCAGCTACAGAGAACGCTGAGGAAGCTCCTGCAGAGGCATAAGTCGATGGGCGCTTCCGAAGAACTCCTTCAGGTCGCCAGGGTACTCAAATCAAACGGTACCGAAGGCGAAGTCCTGGTGGGGTTCCGCGGAATAAGTCCCGAAGACCTGGATTTGAAGGAACCGGTGTTCATCGTTTTCGATGGATTGCCGGTTCCGTTTTTCATTGAATCTTTCAAGCGCCGCGGAGCTTCTCGGGCGCTTTTACGCCTGACCGGCGTCCGGAACCTTGAAGACGCTGACGAGATCTCTGGAAGGGATGTCTTCGTGAGGGCTGGGTCCATAGCCCTCTACGATGATGAAGAGGACGGACTTTCTGCAGGAGACGTTGTCGGCTGGACCCTGCTCGATGAGCGGGACGTGCCTGTCGGGGTGGTCTCCGGCTATGAGGATATTCCCGGGAATCCTTGCCTGCTGGTCGACGCTGCAGGCGGCACTGCCATGGTCCCTCTCCACGAGGACCTTATCGTACATGCCGACCCGGAGGCAAAGAAAATAGCCCTCCGGATTCCCGAAGGGCTGCTTTAAATCCTACTCTCGCCTTTAGCCCAGCCGTAGCCTTTAGCCCGGCTGGAGCCTTTAGCCCGGATCGAGCCTATTTCACTCTCTTGACTCCCTTTGGCAGCTTGACCTTGGAGACGACCTTGCCGGTGGCGGGGTCTTTCTTGTGTGAGACCGAGATCACTCCGTAGGGGGTGGGGAAGGTGCCTTCAACCCATTCAAGGTTGCCCAGGTGGGGTTCGATCCTGACTTTCCTGAAACCGGGCTCTACGCACTCGATTCCCAGCACGTGGCGGCTGAGCCATGTAGTGGGGCCGGAAGCCCAGCCATGGCAGAAGCTGTGGCGGAGTCCGACGTAGCAGTATGCACCGCCGTCGGCGTGGATGTCGAACTTCCCTGCCGGCACGAAGTCGTCGATGGGGGCGGCGTTCAGGCTGTTGTCGTAGTTGAAGTCCTCCCAGAAGGTGGTTCCGCCGAGATCGATCATCCTGCCCCAGTATTCTGAGATGAGCTCCATGGCGGTGGTGTAGTCGCCGCTGCGGGCAAGTGCTTCGAGCATGTAGTAGCCCATGAATGAGGTGAAGTTGCGCGCACGGTCCTTGACTATGACCTTTGCCGCCGCGTCTGCATCAAGCATGCCCTGGATCGACAGGAGGGCTGCTGCTTCCTTGTTGCTCTTGGGGTCGGGGACGTAGGTGCGCATCCTTGCCGCCACGGTCGAGCACTCCTCCTTCAGGGCAGGGTCTCCCAGCCAGGAGGCTATGTCCCTTCCTGCCTCGAGCGCCCTGATGGTGAGCGCCTGGAGGCCGCAGTGGATTGCGTCGGGGTTGTCATTGGTGGGCCAGTCGATGAAACGGCCGCTCTTGTAGTTCTCCCTGCTGCCGTCGACGTTGGCGATCACGTTCCGGAGGAGTTCCTTCATGTAAGGGAACTGTTCGGCAAGGTATTGCTTGTCTCCGTAGAACTCGTAGAGGTGATGGTGAATGATGATCCACCACAGTGAATATGAGCATATTCCGTTCATCCATGCCGTGGCCGGGGTCCCGTCCCTTACGTAGTCGAGGCTCTTCTCTACGACCTTGTGGTCGCCGAATACGGTGTTGACCGTCATGACCTCGGGATGCATGTCTCCGATCCAGACAAGGCGGTCCCTCTTGATGCCGTCCCAGATGTAGTCCTGCATGTTGAGGTGGACGGTGTAGGCACCGGTCTCCCAGATCTTGTTGAGCCTTTCGTCATTGCACTTGAAGCTTCCGAGATAGGGTATGTCCCTGTAGCGGGAGACTGCCCTTATCGCCACGACGGGCACATCGACATCCTCGCTAACGAGGTCGAGGCGTACGAAGCGGAAACCGGTGTTGCCGAACTCGACCGCTCCGAGCCAGGGAACGGAGATCTCGAAATCCCTGACGGAGTGCTCGTTGGTCGCTGTGCTTCCCTTGGCGTAGACATCGCTCATGGCTTCAGTGACGGATTCTCCGAAGCATACATGGAACACGGCGGCTTTCTGGTTCCCGGAAATGGCACGGGTGATTTCAAGTCCGCCCTGCATCTCCTTCCCGAAATCCAGGAGCACGGAGGCCTTCTTGCCACCGGTTGTCTTGAACACGGTGACCCTGGGCTCGGTGGTGGAAACCTGGCCTTTGTAGGGTTCCATGAGGTTGGGGGCTCCCGTGACGGCGCCGTCGGTCTTCATGACCCGGACCGGAGTGATGTAGTCGCTGACGAATTCGGCGTCCTTTCTCAGCGTGTTCTGAGAGTGGAGCGTTCCTGCAAGGGCCAGTGCGGCCACAACCAGGGAAGTGAAGTGTCTTTTGTGGTTCATGTCAAATAGGTGGTTTGCTCTGGAAATACAAACATACGAATTTTTTTTCGTCAAATAATTTCATTTTTGGCGGAAATACTTTGATTTGTTGAAGCAGGACCCACCCATTGCGGGAATATTGTTATCTTTGAAATCGGTTTTGACCTTACACTGATTTTAAACACTAAAAGTTTGAATATGCAAAAGATAATCGACGTCAACGCCCATCTCCACACTCCGTATTCATTCAGCGCCTTTTCAGGCGTCCGCCAGGCCCTCGACATGGCCGCGGAGGAAGGTGTCGGCGTGGTTGGCATCAATGATTTCTACAGTCTTGATGGCTACCGGGAATGGCACGACGAGTGTGCTGCCAGGAATCTGTGCCCGATGTTCAACATCGAATTCATCTCCCTCAACAGCGAGGACCAGGCCGCGGGCCTGAGGGTCAACGACCCCAACAATCCCGGGAGGACCTACCTCAGCGGCAAGGGACTTGCCTTCCCTGTCATACTTTCCGGAAAAGAAGCCCGCCAGCTTGCCGACGTGAAGGCCGAGTCCAATGCCCAGGTCGAAGCCATGTGCGCCAAGCTGAATACGCATCTGGATGCTGTCAAGGCAGGATTCAACATCGATTTCGGCAAGGTCGTCAGGGAACTCACGAAGGGCTCTGTCAGGGAGCGTCACCTGGCGAAGGCGCTGCGTCTCGCCGTCGATGCCAAGGAGAGTGACCCCTCGGCGAAGAAAGCCCTCTACGAGAGGATATTCGGAGGCGCCGCCCCGAAGTCTCCGCTCGACGACGCGGCCGCCCTTGAGAACGAGATCCGCAGCAAACTCCTCAAGTCCGGAGGGGCTGCCTTCGTGCCCGAGGATCCCAAGGCTTTCCTCCCCATGGAGACCGTCCAGTCCATCATCGAGGCTGCGGGCGGCATACCTACATATCCCTTCCTTGCAGACAACGCGAAGGGTGAGTTCACCGATTTCGAAGGAGACCTCCAGAAGGCTGCCGACACTCTCAAGAAGAGAGGGTTCAAGTCTGTCGAGTTCATAACCACCCGCAACACCACCGCCGTCCTCGAGCAGTATTCCGACTATCTCCAGGACGAAGGTTTCATCGTTACCTTCGGGTCCGAGCACAACACTCCGGCCCTCGAGCCCATTAAGCTGCGTACCAGGGACCATTCCGAGGGACTCAGCGAGAAGCTCCGTGCGACCAACTACAGGGGAGCCTGCTACGTGGTCGCCCACCAGGCAGGCCTGGATTCTGTGGATGCAGGAGACGAAATCATCAGGAAAACAGTAAAATTCTAGGATATGAAAGAGATAGACAATCTTATCGCCATCTCCCGCAAGTACGGGCAGGATGCAAGATACGTTATCGCCGGAGGTGGGAACACCTCTTACAAGAATGAAGGAAAACTTTGGGTCAAGGCCAGCGGCCACGCCCTCGCCACTATCACCGAGGACGGTTTCGCAGTACTTGACAGGGCTCTCCTGAATCCCATGGGGGAGAAGAAGTACAGCACTGACACCGCCCTCCGTGAGGAGCAGGTGAAGAATGACCTTGCGGCGGCGTGCATCACCAAGGACCGTCGTCCTTCCGTGGAAACTTCCCTCCACAACTGCATGGAGGCCGCCTACGTGGTCCATCTCCATCCTACCCTCGTCAACGGCCTCATGTGTTCCGCAAATGCGGCCGAGACCTGTGCGGAGCTCTTCCCGGACGCCCTCTACATTGCCTACACCGATCCCGGCTACACCCTCTTCAAGAAGGTCTATGACAAGATCGCATCCTACAAGAAAGAGCACGGCAGGGAGCCTAAGGTGATTTTCCTGCAGAACCATGGAATATTCGTGGGCGCCGACAGCACCGAGGAGATCGAGCAGATCTACGACGATGTCCTTTCCAGGATCGGAGCCAGGACCGCCGCCCTTCCCGAGGGCCCGGCCGCCGTCTGCGACTGTGTCAGCGAGACGATACCCGCGGTCAGGACTTACCTGAGCCGTGGCGGCAGGGGACTGAAGACCCTCCGTGTCACCAACAACGCCCTCATCGAATCGTTCGTCTCCTCCAAGGAGGCCGTCCAGGCGGTCATGAAGCCGTTTACTCCCGACGGGATCGTCTACTGCAAGAGCGAATACATCTACATCGACCCCAAGGACGAGGCCGACCTCCTCTCGCAGGCCGAGAAGAAGATCGAGGCTTACTGCGCCAAGCGCGGGCACACCCCCAAGGTCATCCTCATCAAGGGGATCGGCCTGGTCGCCGTCGGCGACAATTCCAAGAACGCCCAGGTGATTACCGACGTGTTCACTGACGCCATGAAAGTCGCCTTCTACGCAGGCAGCTTCGGCGGCCCCCATCCGATGAACAAGCGCCAGATAGACTTCATCGACAACTGGGAAGTGGAGAACTACCGCCGCAAGGTGGCGGCTTCCGGCTCGGTCGGAAGGGTTGAAGGAAAGACCATCATCGTCACAGGTGCAGCCCAGGGGTTCGGCGAAGGCATAGCCCGCGAGCTTCTCAAGCAGGGCGCCAACATCGTGGTCGCCGACCTCAACGAAGTCACCGGCGAGAAGACGGCAGCCGGGTTCAACGCAATCGCAGGGAACAACAAGGCGATATTCGTAAAGACCAACGTGGCCGACATGGACAGCCTCCGCAACCTGGTCAAGGTCACGGTGATGACTTTCGGCGCCCTTGACGTGTTCGTCTCCAACGCCGGAGTCGTCCGCGCCGGGGACCTCGAGGCCATGACTCCCGAGAACTTCGAGTTCGTCACCTCCATCAACTACAAGGCCTATTTCTATTGCGCCAAGGTGGCCAGCCATGTGATGAAGGTCCAGACCGCAGCGGATCCGGAGTATTTCGCCGACATCATCCAGGTCAATTCCAAGAGCGGACTTGTCGGGAGCAAGGCCAACTTCGCCTACGCCGGCGGCAAGTTCGGAGGTATCGGGCTCACCCAGTCCTTCGCGCTCGAGCTCGCTCCCTTCAGGATCAAGTGCAACGCCATCTGCCCTGGCAACTACTATGACGGACCGCTGTGGAGCGATCCGGAGAAGGGCCTCTTCATCCAGTACCTCAAGGCCGGCAAGGCTCCCGGGGCGAAGACGGTCCAGGACGTCAAGGATTACTACCTGTCCAAGGTGCCCATGCGGAAGGGATGCAATCCTGTGGATGTCTGCAAGGCTATAATGTATGCGATCGACCAGACCGGAGAGACGGGACAGGCTATTCCCGTCACGGGCGGCCAGGTCATGCTTGCTTAGTGAAACCGCCTGTTCCGCAAGGAACCGGCTTTAATATTTTGAAGAAGAAATGAAACAACTGGATGTCAATCTGATGCATCCCGCCGAGCAGATTTCGATAATCATCGGCAGGATCTACCGCAGCGGCATGACCACCACTTCCGGCGGCAACGTGTCGATCATGGACGACAACGGCGACATGTGGATAACCCCGGCCGGTATCGACAAGGGCTCCCTCACCCCTGCGGACATAGTGTGCGTAAAGGCCGACGGCACCGTGGAAGGTCTCCACAGGCCGTCTTCCGAATATCCGTTCCATAAGGCCATCTACAGGATGAACCCCCATGCCCATTCGGTGATACATGCGCATCCTCCGGGACTGGTCACTTTCAGCATGACCAAGCAGGTCCCCGACACGAGCATCATCCCCCAGGCCAGGGCCGTCTGCGGTCCTGTAGGCTTCGCTGAATATGCCCTGCCGGGAAGCGAACTGCTCGGGAAGAAGATCGTGGCCGAGTTCAAGAAGAATCCGGAGTACAAGGCCGTCATCATGGAGAACCACGGGGTCGTCCTCTTCGGAGAGGACATCGCCGATGCCTACCAGAGGTTCGAGACCCTCGAACTCTGCGCCCGGACGATCCTCAACGCCCGGACTCTGGGAAAGCCCAACTACCTGACCGAGGAGCAGATCCTCAGGCACGAGAGGGCCATCAACACCCATTTCCAGCACTTCATGAACGTCGAGCATCCGTCGGACGAAAGGGCGCTCCGCACCGAAGTCTGCCAGATTGTCCGCAGGGCTTGTACCCAGGGACTGATGTGCAGCTCCTACGGAACGGCTTCCGTGCGCTGGCGGGGGAACGATTTCCTGATCACCCCTTCCAATGTCCAGCGCTGGGACATCGATCCCAACGACATCGTACAGGTCAAGGACGGGATGGTCGAGGCCGGGAAGATGGCAAGCCGTTCGGTTGCCCTCCATTATGAGATCTACCGCAGGAACCCCAAGGTCAATTCCATCATCCTGACCCAGTCTCCTTCGCTCATGGGATTCGCCACGACCGGGATCAAGTTCGACGTACGCACCATCCCCGAAAGCTGGATATTCCTTCAGGACATACCGACCTTCCCGTTCGGGAGCCAGTACGACGAGCATCTCGACGCCCTTGCCGATGAGTTCAAGTCGCGTCCGTTCGTGATGCTGGCGAACGATTCAGTGGTTGTCACGGGCGACAAGCTGATCAACACGTTCGACCGTCTCGAGGTCGCCGACTTCAGCGCCCGTTCCCTGATAATGGCGGCCCCGCTGGGGAAACTGAGCCCGATCACGGATTCCGAAATAGAGGAACTCCGCGTCGCCTTCCATGTGGGAGAATGATGCGGCCTAGTCGCCGGCAATGATCCTGGCATCTTCTTCGGGGTCGATGCCGGCGCGCCTGACGAGTTCCGCTTTCCTTTCTTCAATCTTTTCCTTGTGCCTGATCACCCAGTTCTCTGCGTAGATGCAGGCACAGGAGAGGAAGAAGTATATGATTGTCTGCAGTATCATGGCCCTCATCTGCAATCCTGCAGCCTGCATGTCTCCTCCGGCCGTGCTGAGGTTGATGAAACCCTGGACGCCGAAGGTGGACGGGAACAGGTAGGAGAACAGCTTCCAGAATTTCGGGAAGGCACATGTCGGCCATGAGCATCCGGTGAGGAAGAGCAGTATGGGCGAAATGGCCAGGAAGATCAGGAACACCGATTCCCTCCTTGTGATGAGGGTGCTCCAGGTCATCGAGAAGAACACGCAGTCCGTGATGAAGAACAGCAGGAGCGCAAGAACCTCTCCGAACTGCCCCCTCTGCGGTATTCCGAATATGGCGGGTACGATGAAAGCGATGTACATCCCTATGGCCAGGTAGAGAAGCCAGTAGGCTCCCCCCCGTCCAAGCACCACCCTTACCATTCCGCGGCCTTCAAGCCTGTCAGGCAGGGAGGCGAAGCTGTGGTTCCTTTCGCGCTGGGTGCCGACCAGCAGGGACATTCCGTAGAACATGGTCTGCTGGATTATCAGCATGAGGATCGCCGAGATCAGGAAGAAGCTGTAGTTGAAGGCCCTGTTGAAGGGATTGTTGTCGTCGTACAGGACGGGTTTCGTGGTCTGGTAGGCATCCTGAGCCGTCATCCCGGCGAACTCGTACCGTTCCATCTGTATCTGCCCGATCTCATGGAGCATCACGAAATTGGTGGCGATCAACGCGTTCTTGTAGTAGAGGAAACTGCTCATGTCGGCATATACCGAAAGGGTTGCGGTTTCCATCCTTGCGAGCCGCTCGCCGAAGTCCCTGGGAAAATAGACGATTCCGTTCACCTTCCGTTCCTGCATCAGCCGCTCCGCCTCCTGCATGTTCATGCACTTGGCCTCGACCTTGACTTCCCTTGTGGCGTCGATCTCGCGGATGAAGCGGCGGCTGTCGGGGCAGGCGGCATCGTCCACCACGGCTATCGGGGTGTCGGTGAGGATCCCGTTCGAGTAGATGACGTTGTACAGCAGCGGATAGGCGAGGCCGGCCACGAGGAAGATCAACAGCACCCCGCCGTCATGGAATATTTCCTTCATCTCGTGAAGGAGGATGTTCCTCCAGTCCGCAAGCCCGTTTTTCAAGTATCCTTTCATGGTCCCTCCTAGTCTTTTGGATAGTTCTGTTTGATGTACGCGCTCTTGAGCCTTCCCAGCCCGGGGATCGGGACGAAAAGGAAGAGGAGCATGCCTACGACGTCCTTCCACCATCCGGCGAAACCGGCACCGAAGACCACTTCCTGCACGTGGAACAAGTAGTAGTACCTGAGCGGGAAAGCGGCCGAAAGGCCCTGGATGTACGGCGGCATGGCCTCGATCGGAAGGGTGAACCCTGCGAGGGAGAATCCCAGAACGCTGTACAGCGCCCCGATGGAAAGGGCTAGCCTTGGTACGGGCAGCATCTCGAGGATGAAGACTCCGACTGCTTCGCTGGAGATGACCAGCAGGAAGATGGCGATGAACATGTTGAACACATGCCCTCTTATCGGGAAGTGCAGCCAGTGGTAAAGGAGCATGACGAGGATGAATCCGATGGCCGTGAAGACCAGGGTCCACACCAGCAGCTTCCCGGAAAGGGCCGTAACAATCGAGTCCCCGGAGGTGCTGAGCAGGTGCCGGGAAGTCCCGAACTTAAGCTCCGCGCCCAATGAATATATGAGGACCAGGATGACCATCATTTCCAGGACCGCCGGGAGCAGGATGCTGAACAGGTAGTAGTTGTAGCTGGTGGTGACGTTGCCGATCTGGTGGGTGTCGATGTCGATGGGACGGATCATCCCCATGATCTGGTCGTCGTTGTAGCCACGGGCCCTGAAAGCCTCCCTCTGGACGGCGCCGTTCGTCAGGTTGACCATCTGCAGGAGGTCCTTCCATGCAAGGGCTCCGCTTACGAAGTACAGTCCGTTTATGTAGAACGTGATCCTGGGCTGCCTGAAGGCCTGGATGTCATCGTTCATCCCTGAGGGGATGACGCACACGCCGGATATCTTCCCGCTGACCATGTCCTGCCTGGCGGCGGCGTAAGAGTCGTACGGGACGATCTCCCCGAGGGAGGTGGCATCAAGCTGCTGGCAGAAGTTCCTCGACGTCGAGGAACCGTCTTCGTCCACCACCCCTATGGGAATGTCGGTCGGCAGGCCGCCTTTGAAGAAGGTCAGGTAGAATATTGCGCAGAAAGCTATCACGCCGACGGAGCCCACCAGGTAAATGGGACGGTTCCTGATTATCCTGAGTTCCCTTCCGGCGACAGCCTTTATTCTCTGCCAATTGCCCATGGTCTTATCCTTATTTCATTATTGCAGACATTCCGGGGCGGACTCCTTCGACCGCCTGGTCGGGGACGGCCCTGACTTCGAATGTCTTGACATCGTACATCCCGGTCTCCTTCGTGGCCTTCCAGGTAGCATAGGATTCGCGGACTGCGATGTAGCTGACCGTAGCGCTCACTTCTTTCCCTTCGAGGGCGGGAATCATGACGTTGACCTTGTCGCCCTCCTTCAAGCCTTTGAGGTAGTCTTCCCTCACGTTGAAGGTGAACCAGACATCGTCGATGTCAGTTACGCTTGCCACCGGAGAGCCTTGGCCGACGAGTTCCCCGACCTTGGGGAAGATTGCCGAGACGATACCGTCGGAAGGGGAGACCAGATAGAGCTCCCCGAGGTAGGATTCCACCTCCTGGATCGCTCCCTGGGCCTGGTCCACGAGTGCCTTTGCAGCGGCCTTGTCCTCGTAGCGGGCCCCGTTCACCGCCATCTCGTACTGGCTCTTCGCGGCCTTGGTCTGGGCGACGGCTGCATCGTACCTGGCCTTTGTCTCGTCATATTTCTGGGCGGCGATGACCTTCTGCTCATAAAGCTTGCTGACCCTGTCCAGGGACTTCTTCATCACATCCTCCTGGACGATCGCCTGCTGCCAGAGTTCGTAGGCGCCGGCAACCTGTTCTTTCCTGGCCCCGTTCTGGGCCTTCATGCTTTGGGCGGATGCTGCGCTGCGGGCGGCGTTCGCCTGGGCGAGCTTGGCCCTTACCTCCGGCGAGTCGATGAAGGCTATGGTGTCGCCCTTGTGGACCTTCTGCCCCTCTTTTACGAACATCTCCTCGATCCTGCCCGGAACCTTTCCGGAGACCCGGTATTCACTCGCTTCCGCCTCTCCCTGGATGACCAGCGGCTTTGGTTTCGAAACGAAATAGCCGATAATGGCAATCAGCAGGATGATGGCCAGCAAGGCCACGACTCCGATCACCAGATTGTAGTTTTTCCTTTCCTTTTCCATATCGATATTCTTGCTTTTGTTTATTCATTCATCGCGTCCTGGACCGCACCCTGACCGTTGCTGCCGTAGTTGCCTTCCGCCTTGTTGAGGTTTGCGGCCAGCATCTGGAGTTCGATTCCGGCGTCTATGTATTCTGATTGGGCCTGGAGCCACGCGGTGTGGGCGCCCAGGGCGGTGTTGGCGTTGATCACGCCCTCTTTATAGCCGATGTCTGCCGTCCTGAGGTTCTCTTCGGCGGCTTCCAGGTTGCTCCTGGCCATGGTAAGTTTCTCCAGGGCTTCGGCTTCCTGTTTCCTTATCTGGGTGACCTGGAGGTTGACCAGTTCCTTGGCGTCTTCCAGGCGCGACTTGTAAAGCGAGGCCTCAGCCTTGGCCTTCTGTATCTTGTAGTAGTGTTCTCCGCCATGGAAGATGGGGATCTTCACCATGACCCCGGCGTTGAAGTAACCGGCGAAGCTCTTGTCGAAACCGTTGCTGAGGTTGGGGTTCACCATTGAATATGCGGCGATTCCGGCAACCTGCGGAAGGGCGTCGGCCCTTGCCACCTTCACTTTGTCGTCGTAGATCCTGCCGGCGAGCTCAAGACTCCTGGTCTCGGGCCTGTCGGCGTAGATGTCCTCCATGCTCTTGTCTCCGCCGATCCTCGGGAGCGGAATCTCTGCGGCAGACTCGTCGGCAAGGACTATGTCCGAATCGAGGGGAAGTCCTACGACCTTGCAGAGCAGCATCTTCGAAAGGGCAAGGCCGTTCCCGGCCTTGGTGAGGAGCATGTCCGCCTCGTTGGCCTTCACCTTTACCTGGAGGGCGTCGGCTTCGGTGGCCACACCCTCGCGCACGGAGACGTCCACGTCACGTTCCATCTTGTGCAGGAGGTCGGCATAGGAATCGGCAAGCCTTTTCTTCCCGGCGAGGGACACAACCTGCCAGTATGCCTGGTCGACATTGACCATGACTTCCTGGCACTGCTGGTCGTAGCGCGTCCTGGCAAGGGTCTCCGCCAGCCTTGCGATGTCGTTGGCGGCTACGATCTTGCCTCCCATGAATATGGGCTGCTGGACCGAGACCGAACCCACGAACAGGTGGGTCATGTCGGGGTGGAAGGCATCGTCTATCTCTTTTCCGAGGGAGTTGAGCGCGTCGGACATGTCGGCCTGCGACAGTTTCCCGACCAGGGTCTGTACCAGGGGGTCCTGCATCAGGGCCGTGTATTTCTGGGCAAGCGCCGCGCTCTGCGCGTCTCCCTTCATCCCTGCTATCGTAAGCTGCTTGATGAATTCAGTGATGTCTCCCATAAGCTGCGTCTGGATCGACTGGGACATGGTGTGGACCGTGGTCCCCATGTTCTGGAGCCTGTCCGAAGCCGCGTCGCTGATGAGGGCGAAGTCGTTGGGATTGTAGATGTAGGCTCCGGTGGCGGAGACGTTCGGAAGGTAGTTGGCGAAAGCGATCTTCCGGTCGTAGCCTGCCATCCTGACCTGTGTTCCGGCCTGCTGGAGTTCCTTGTCGTTGCGGACCGCCATCTCCCGGCAGTCTTCAAGTGAGAGGGTCTGCTGGGCTGCGGCTGTCACAGGCATGACGGCCAGCAGGGCCCCCGCGATGATTATGACAATTTCTTTTTTCATATATGGTACTTCTTGTTATTCTTCCGTTGCCAGTCGGCTCCTGCCTTCGTGCAGGACGTGCCTTTTTGGATGGCACACCTTTGTTTACAAAAAAGTTGCCTTATTGTGATATCTGTCAGGTCGATAAGTCTCATTTAATGGTCAAAACTACGCATTGAGCCTCCCGCAGGCATAATCCATCGCGGGTGTCAGATTATCATGTTTTTAATCAGCGTGTTAATGATTTCTTATACAAATCGTTTTAAATATTTAAGGTTTTTTGTTTGGAAATAATTTTTTTTACACTACATTTGCAACCAGACAATCAAAAGTTCTTTTTGTTGTCTATTTGTTAAGTTCGTTTTATATACAGGTCCGGGCCTTTGGGGAAAGGTCCGGACCGTTTTCTTTTCCCGGCTGCCGCCTGCGGACACATGACGCACGGGGGGAGCTGCCGGTGACGGTTTTTTCCTTAAATTTGCAGTCCCTTACACATCCTTTGGAGGAACATCCATGCAAGACCACATTGAAATACGCGGAGCTAAGGCCCATAACCTGAAGGACATCGACGTCGACATCCCGCTTGGGAAGATCGTCGGGATCGCCGGCGTGTCCGGAAGCGGCAAGTCTTCCCTTGCCCTTGGCGTCCTCTACGCCGAAGGTTCCAGGCGTTACCTTGAATCCCTTTCCACTTACACCAGGCGGCGTATGACCCAGGCATCAAGGGCCATGGTCGATGAAGTACGTTACGTGCCCGCCTCCCTGGCGCTCCACCAGCGCCCGGGCGTTCCCGGCATACGGAGTACGTTCGGCACCATGTCGGAACTGCTCAACAGCCTCCGGCTGATGTTCTCGAGGCTTGCCAGCCATTGCTGCCCCAACGGCCATTACCTGCCTCCTACGCTGGACGTCGCTGCAGAAAGGGCGCTTGTGTGCCCTGTCTGCGGGGAGAGGTTCTATGCGCCCGGAGCCGAGGAACTGGCCTTCAACAGCCAGGGAGCCTGTCGGCATTGCGGTGGCACGGGGACGGTCAGGACAGTTGACGAGACCACGCTGGTCCCCGACGAGAGCCTTCCCATCGACGAGGGGGCCGTTGCTCCGTGGAACTCCCTCATGTGGTCGCTGATGACCGACGTGTGCCGTGAGATGGGAGTCCGGACGGACGTTCCTTTCAAGGACTTGACTCCCGAAGAACGCGAGATCGTCTTCCACGGCCCTGCCGAGAAGAAGCACATCCTCTACCACTCCAAGACTACGAACCAGGCCGGAGAACTGGACTTCACCTATTATAACGCCACGTACACTGTCGAAAACGCCCTTTCCAAGGTCAAGGATGAAAAGGGGATGAAGCGGGTAGAGAAGTTCCTGAAGGTGGAAAGCTGCCCTCACTGCCATGGCACCAGGCTTTCCGAGGCAGCCAGGCTGCCGCGCTTGCGCGGCATCAGCCTGGCCGATGCCTGCAAGATGACCCTTGGGGAATTGATTTCATGGGTGGACGGCGTGCCTTCCTCCCTTCCTGAATACATGCGGCCCATGGCCGAGCGTATCTGCGAATCGTTCCGTGACACTGCAGGCCGCCTGGTGGACCTGGGGCTTTCCTACCTGTCGCTGGACCGTGCGGGAAGTACCCTGTCGACGGGTGAGAGGCAGCGCATCCAGCTTGCCCGTGCCGTCCGGAACCGTACCACCGGAGTCCTGTACGTCCTGGACGAACCATCGATAGGACTGCATCCTGCAAACCTTGCCGGGCTGACTGGCGTGATGGACGACCTTGTGGCGGACGGCAATTCAGTAGTCGTCGTGGACCATGACCCGGAAGTCCTCAGGCACGCCGACTGGATCATCGAGCTGGGACCCGAGGCCGGTGCCGGCGGTGGCCGGATAATCTCGCAGGGCCCGGTGGAAAGGATAGCGGCCGACCCGGGTTCGCGGATCGGCCCCTTCCTCGGCGGAGCGGCGGATCCGTTGCCTGAGCCCGGGGATGACATATTCGCCAATGGGGCCATCAGGATGGAAACCTCGGGCATCCACACTGTCTGCCCGCTGGAGGTCCGTTTCCCAAAGGGGCGCCTGTCCGTCGTCACCGGGGTGTCCGGCTCCGGCAAGACTACACTGGTGCTGGAAAGCCTGGTCCCTGCCCTGGAGTCCTTGACGCGCGGAGAAAGGCTGCCTGACCATGTCAAGTCCGTCCAGGCTGAAGGGATCCGGCAGGTGAAACTGATCGATGCCTCCCCGATAGGTATCAACATACGCTCCACCGTCGCCACGTACGCCAACATCCACGATGAACTCAGGAAAGTCTTTGCCCGGACTCCCGGTGCCAGGGAATCCGGCTGCAAGGCCGGTGACTTCTCCTACAACACCGGGTCGCTCCGTTGCCCCGTCTGCGATGGCACAGGCAGCATCAGCCTTGACGTCCAGTTCCTTCCGGACGTGGACATTCCCTGTCCGGACTGCCACGGTTCCCGGTATGCCAGGAAGGCGTTCGACATCTGCAGGAAGGGTGTCTCCCTGCCCGCCCTGATGGCCATGAGCGTGGATGAAGCGCTGACGGCCTGCGCCGACCTGGGGCTTGTCCGGGACCGGCTGCAGGTACTGCACGACCTGGGGCTCGGCTATCTTACCCTGGGGGAAGCCACACCATCCCTGTCCGGTGGCGAGGCGCAGCGGCTCAAGCTGGCAAGTGAGATGGGCAGGACGCAGGACGACAGCGTCTTCGTCTTTGACGAGCCTACCATAGGGCTTCATCCCCTCGACGTGCGGACGTTGCTGGAAGTGTTCAGGCGCCTGATCTCCAACGGAGCCACGGTCATAGTGATAGAGCATGACCTGGATGTCATCCGCCACGCCGACTACATGGTGGACATGGGGCCGGGGGGCGGAAGCGAAGGCGGACGGATCATCGCCGCCGGAGCTCCCGGCGAGGTGGCTGGAATGGACGGAAGCGTCACGGCCAGGTTCATTTTTCGCCCTAACCTGACGGAATAATCGTTTTTTTGTTAAATTTGTAAGGAATAGGCATAAGAGAAATACCTAATACATAATTTAACACAATCATCAATGGCTAACAAAAATTCAAATCTCCCGGTCATTATCGTGATGTTTGCGCTGTTCTTCATGATCGCGTTCGTCACCAACCTGGCCGGTTCGATGGGTGTTGTCGTCACCAACCAGTTCGGTGCATCCAAGGCGATGTCCCAGCTCGGTACCCTTGCCAACTTCATCGCCTATGCATGCATGGGTATCCCTGCGGGCATCATCCTCAAGAGGAAGGGCTACAAGTTCACATCCCTCCTCGCCGTCATCGTGGGCCTAGTCGGTGTGGGCATACAGTTCCTTTCCGGCTATGTGGAGTCGTTCGGGGTCTATGTCCTCGGAGCGTTCATCGCCGGTTTCTCGATGTGCATGCTCAACATCGTGGTCAATCCCATGCTCAACACTCTGGGCGGCGGTGGCAACAGGGGTAACCAGCTCATCCAGTGGGGCGGTTCCTGCAACTCCATCGGAGGTACGATCGCCCCGATCCTCGTAGGCTGGCTTGTCGGCGGCAGCATCCAGGACGCAACCGTGGCCAAGGCCGCGCCCGTCATGATCATCGCCATGGCCATCTTTGCGATAGCCTTCGTCGTCATCCTGCTCACGAATATTCCCGAGCCTCACATGGAGACCGCCGAAGAGAAGGCTGCACGCCTTGCCGGCAACGTCCAGAAAGACAAGCACAGCCCCCTGTCGTTCCGTCACTTCCTTCTCGGCGCGATCGCCATCTTCTTCTATGTTGGCATCGAGGTTGGCATTCCCAACACCGCGAATGTCTTCTACTCCAACATTGACTGGGTCGGTCCAGCCCTTGCCGGAACCATGATCGGCGGCTACTGGCTCTGCATGCTCATCGGACGTCTTTGCGGTGCCAGCATCGGCGCCAAGGTCAGCAGCAAGCAGATGCTCCTCTACACTGCGGCCGTCGCCATCATCTTCCTCCTTTGCGTGATATTCATCCCCGAGACTGCGAAGATCACCCTCTTCGGCAAGACCCTTCCTGTCGGACTGGTGTTCATCCTCCTCTGCGGCCTTTGCACCTCAGTCATGTGGGGCGCGATCTTCAACCTCGCCGTCGAGGGCCTTGGGAAGTACACAGCCCCCGCTTCAGGAATATTCATGACACTGGTCTGCGGCGGCGGTATCATCCCGTTCGTCCAGAACTTGATCGCCGACAAGGTCGGATCGGTCCAGAGCTACTGGCTGCTGATCGCCTGCCTTGCATACCTTGTCTACTACGCGGTCTCAGGATCCAAGAACGTCAATAAAGACATACCTGTAGAATAATGGAACAGAATCTTGTTATCGGAGTCGACATCGGCGGGCAGACCGCGAAGTGCGGTGTAGTCGATGCCCGTGGTACTGTAATATGCCAGACTGTCATCCGTTCCGACCAGCATGCCGAAGCGGAGCCGTTCATAGCCGAACTTGCGGTTGCCCTCAAGCGGATCGTCAAGGAGGCCGGAGTCGAGGGACGCATACGCGGGATCGGTGTCGGAGCGCCTAACGCCAACTATTACACCGGGGACATCGAGAATGCCGTCAATCTCTCCTGGGGCCGTTCGGGCACCATCCATTTCGCTTCCTTGCTCAAGGATGCGATGGACGGCATCCCTGTCACACTGACCAACGATGCGAATGCCGCCGCGATGGGTGAAATGACCTACGGTGCCGCAAGGGGCATGAAGAATTTCATCATGATAACGCTTGGTACCGGTGTCGGCAGCGGCATCGTCATCAACGGCGAGGTCGTCTATGGACATGACGGATTCGCCGGCGAGCTTGGACACACTACGATAGTGCGTCACAACGGTCGTCTGTGCAACTGCGGCAAGACCGGCTGCCTCGAGACCTACTGTTCGGCAATAGGTGTCGCCAGGACCGCGCGCGAGTGGCTCGACATGTCTGACACTCCTTCCGTCCTGAGGAGCCTTGAGAACATCACCTCGAAGGATGTCTACGAGGCCGCCAAGGAGGGTGACGAACTGGCAAGGAAGGTGTTCGATTTCACCGGGACCCTTCTCGGAGAGGCTTTCGCCGATTTCATCCAGTTCTCTGCGCCGGAGGCCATAGTGCTCTTCGGAGGCCTGGCCCGCAGCAAGGAATTCCTGACTGAACCCATCGAGAGGGCGATGAACGCCAATGTCCTTCCTCTGTGGAGAGGTAAGGTCAAGCTGGTCTATTCTTCCCTCAAGGAATCGGACGCGGCAATCCTTGGCGCATCTGCCCTGGCTTGGTAGGATCCGGACGCGGCAATCCAGGGCGCACCTGCCCTGGCTTGGTAGGGTTCGGACGCAGCAATCCTGGGCGCATCTGCCCTGGCCCGGTAAGGTCCTGATGCGGCGATCCAGAGCGCATCTGCCTTGGCCCGGTAAGGTCCTGATGCGGCAATCCTGGGCGCATCTGTCCTGGCCCGGTAGGATCCTGGCTCGGTGTGCAGTGGGCGGAGTCCTCGAGGAGGTAGCTGCCGCCGCTGTGGAGCCTGGTGCACATAAAACAGGGGCCGACTCACATGAGCCGGCCTCTGTTGCAGTTGGTTGGTGTGTCCCTTCCCATTCCCCGCGCACCCCTGCTCCGGTGTATGTTCGAAGGGCGAGACCGCAAGATTCTGCTTCGCTGCATCCCTCCCCACACCTTGGCAACGTGGCTCCCTCCTTTTTCATGGTCAACGCGGTGTTCGCAAGCGGCATTGTCCTTCGGACCTTCCGCTTCGCTTCGTCCCGACCTCTGCGCTGCTTCTCCCTTGGGACTTCCGCTCCGCTGATTCTATCGTCTGGTATGGTCGTAAGGGATGTTGCCCTTCGGACCTTCCGCTTCGCTCCATCCCCCCACGCCTTACGGCGTGGTACCTCCCGCTTACGGCCGCGGGTGGCCAGGGTCCTCAGGACAATACCCTTACGCCCTGCAACTTCAATCCATCACCCCCGCTGCGCTACGCTTGTGTGCCCCGCCCGCTTACGGCGAGGCCACTGAAAAAGGGGCCAGTTTTCTATGCCCTCGAGTGCGGCATATTTGAACAACCCTCTGAGTTATTCGATTCCTTGGTTGGATTTTCGATTCTCAGAGGGTTG
>Ga0256407_10005287_pt1 | contig 20845 bp, 16 predicted proteins | sample RumenRJG_04DNA_FD_193489 | JGI IMG/M metagenome (GOLD analysis project Ga0256407, IMG submission 193489) | Bovine rumen microbial communities from Lethbridge, Alberta, Canada - RJG_04 | ecosystem: Host-associated > Mammals > Digestive system > Stomach > Rumen | place: Canada: Alberta... | reverse complement strand
CGCCACAAGCTGTTGATTGAGGAGCCGGATGGCAATTGGATTCATCCTTTTATCGTTTTCATGGTTATCTCAGCATGATACCCGAGAATATCCGTCCGGAATTGATGCCCAACCGCCGTGCCGAGAAGTAGTCGTCGTGATGGATGTAGGTGCAGATACCGGCCACATGGATGCCCGTTTCGGGCACTCCTACCTCCATCAGTTGCCGTTTGTTGCATTCCCAAAGGTCGATGTGCCATTTCTCGTATTTGCATGCGATGCGGGCCATATCGAACCCTGCTTGTGCGAACTGTTCATAAACCTCATCCCCCACCTCGAACGATTTGAGCGAGATGCCCGGTCCGATGACCGCCTTGAGCTGTTGTGGACTTGTCCCATAGGTGCTCGCCAGAGCCTCGACGGCTTTCTGCACGATGCGTTTCACCGTACCTCTCCAACCGGCATGCACGGCACAACAGGCATGGTGCGTGCCGTCGTAGAGCAGGATAGGGATGCAGTCGGCCGTAGAGACACCAATACACACCCCTTTGAGGTCGGTCATCACGGCGTCGATGCCCTCAAGGCATCCTTTCGGTCCGACCTCGGGCGAAAGTTTCTCCATCCATTGCCTGTCGATTACCGCCACGGCATCTCCATGCGTCTGATGCGGATACACCAAGCAACTGGCATCTATGCCAAGCAACTGGCACAGCGCCTTCCTGTTGGCCATGATGTCCTCCTTGCGGTCGCCACAATAGTAGTTGATATTGAACGAGGCATAGTTGCCCTTCCCCACCCCACCGTGGCGAGTGGAACTGAAGACCGTCACCCCAGGCCCCAGGTCATAAAGATGAAGCACGGGCTCCGTCATGGTTCCTCGTCCTCGTATTCGAAGTCGTCGAGCCACTCGATGTCGTCCTGGCCTTCGGTCTCTACCTCGATAATACCATCCTCGCCCTCCTCTGCCAGTTCCTTGGCGAATCGGGTCATGTCTTTGTCGCGGTGCACCAAAGTGTCCTCAGCCATGATAGTCTGCAGTTTGTTGCTCTCGCTATTGAGTTCAGCCCACAACACGTTTTTCAGATCCTCCAGTCCCTGTCCGGTGACCGAGGAAATGAACACCGTCTGCACCCCGTCGGGCAAAGTGTCGCGCAGCATGTCGATGAGTTCCTCATCGAGAAGGTCACACTTGGTCACGGCCAGCACGCGGTGTTTGTCGAGCATTTCGGGATTGAACTTCCCCAGTTCGTTGAGCAGCACCTCATATTCGTGCTTGATATCGTCGGTGTCGCCCGGCACCATGAAGAGGAGCAGGGAGTTGCGCTCGATATGGCGCAGGAATCGCAGTCCCAGTCCCTTTCCCTCGCTTGCCCCCTCAATAATGCCTGGGATATCGGCCATCACGAACGACTGTTTGTCGTGATAGCCCACGATACCCAATGAGGGCTCAAGCGTAGTGAAAGGATAATTGGCAATCTTTGGCCTTGCGCTCGAGAGCGACGAGAGCAAGGTCGACTTGCCGGCATTGGGGAATCCCACCAGTCCAACATCGGCCAGCAGCTTCAGTTCGAGGATGATGGTCATCTCCTGCATGGGCTCGCCAGGCTGTGCGAACCTTGGAGCCTGGTTGGTAGCCGAGCGGAACTGGAAATTCCCCAGTCCGCCACGCCCGCCTTTCAGCAGGCACACCACCTGTCCGTCGTACGACACGTCGCACACAAACTTTCCCGTCTCGGCATCGTAGACCACCGTGCCACAAGGCACATCGATATACTCATCCTTCCCTTTGGTGCCATGGCATTTGTCGCGCCCGCCATTTCCACCATGTTGTGCGAAGACATGCCTTTGGTATTTCAGGTGGAGGAGGGTCCAATAGTTGTGGTTTCCTCTAAGGAACACGCTTCCTCCGTCACCTCCGTCGCCTCCGTCGGGACCACCATTAGGATTGTATTTCACATGCTTCAAGTGCATGGAACCCCGTCCGCCCTTTCCGGAGCGGCAACAAATCTTCACATAGTCAACAAAATTCGATTCCATAATCTTACATACGTACACCCACCCATCCCCAGCATTCGCTCAGGATGGGCAGACGATATTTATAAAAACAACGGCCGAAACGCGTTATCAGATGGCATCGATCACCGCACAGATATCGGCGAAGATACGGTCGAGAGCGCCCAGTCCGTTGATAGGCCTGCGCAGTCCCTCCTTCTCATACCAGTCGATGAGCGGTGATGTCTGGTTGTGGTACACATCAAGTCTTTTCTTGATGGTCTCCTCGTTGTCGTCGCTGCGCCCACTCTCGAGTCCTCTCTTCACCAGACGGCTCATGAGCTCATCCTCTGGCACGTCGAGCTCGATCATGGCGGCCACCTCGTGTCCACGCTCGGCAAGCATTTTCTTCAGCGCCTCGGCTTGTGGCACTGTACGAGGGAATCCGTCGAAGATCACCCCCTTGTGCTCATTGCCAAAACTGTCGTAGACCTTAGCCAGCATGTCGATGATGAGGCTGTCGGGCACCAGTTTGCCCTCGTCGATATACTGCCGTGCAGTCTGCCCAAGCGGAGTACCGTTTTTCATCTCGTTTCGCAGCACGTCGCCCGTGGAAATATGGTTGAGTCCATACTTCTCGATGATGAGGTCGCTCTGCGTGCCTTTTCCCGAACCGGGAGCGCCAAAAATCACTATATTCTTCATATTGTTTGGGTTATTTGGGGTAAGTTGCTCATTACTGATGAGCGTGTAGATGTCTCTGAGGTTTCGCCCTTGCTGGTCGTAGTCGAGTCCGTATCCCAAGATGAAGTCATTGGGAATGGAGATGGCCACATACTCCACTTTGATGTCCACCTGCAGCCTTTCGGGTTTGAGCAGCAGTGTGCACACATGCACCGACTCAGGGTTACGTGTTCCCAGTGAGTCGAGCATCTGCTGGATGGTAAGGCCCGTCTCCACGATATCTTCCACGATGATGACGGTCCGGCCGGCCAGGTTTTCGTTGATACCGATCACCTCCTTCACTTTTCCCGTGGAGGTGGTGCCTTGGTAGGAAGCCAGTTTCACGAAAGAGATCTCGCAGGGGATCGTCAGTTCGCGCATCAGGTCGGCCGCGAAGACGAACGAGCCGTTGAGCACCGCCAGAAGCAGTGGGTTCTTCCCCGCCATATCATGGTTGATTCTCTCGGCCACAGCCTTTACCTTTTGCTTGATGACCTCTTCTGGAATGGATATTCCAAACGTCTTGTCCTTAATTGTTACTGTTTTCATAGTCGTGAAAGTTTCTTTTGGCAAGGCGACGAGGGTCACATCACCGATTTATCAGCAAAGTTACGAAAAGTCGAGAGCAGGACAAAATGAATTCATTCATTTTTCATGCCGAGACGGAGTAACTTCGCCATGATTGGCAAAGTTACGAAAAGTCGAGAGCAGGACAAAATGAATTCACTCATTTTTCATGCCGAGACGGAGTAACTTCGCCATGATTGGCAAAGTTACGAAAAAACACGATAAACACAAAAGGAAAGCATGCTTTTCTTTCATTTCCAGGCAACGGATTGATGTGCCAAATCGAAGTTGCTGTCTCCATCCTATCGTCTCAAAAACAAAAAAATGTAAAAAACCGGCGTTGAGGGCATCTTATTAGTATAAATTTCGTACTTTTGCCGCCATATGAAGATATTCACAAGTACCCAAATCAAAGAGCTCGACAAATATACCATCGAGCATGAGCCCATCAAGTCGATAGACCTGATGGAACGCTCTGCCAAAGCCATCACTCTCGCCATTGCCAAGGAATGGACTCCCAGTACGCCCATTGTGGTGTTTGCCGGTCCGGGCAACAATGGCGGCGATGCCTTGGCCGTATCCCGCATGTTGGCCGACAAGGGCTACACGGTAAGTGTCTACCTGTTCAACATCAGCAACAAGCTGTCTGACGACTGTTCCATCAATAGAGACCTGTGCCTTGACACGAAGAGCATCAAGAAATTCGTGGAGGTAACCCATGAGTTCGACCCCCCGCGCCTGAAACGCGGCACTCTGGTTGTAGACGGCCTTTTTGGCACCGGACTGAACAAGCCCTTGGAGAAAGGATTCGCCTCATTGGTGAAATACATCAACCAATCGCCTTGTCAGGTGGTGAGCATCGACATGCCCTCGGGCCTGATGTCGGAGACCAACACCTACAACGACCACTCGCACATCATCGAGGCCGACCTCACGCTGACCATCGGTGTGAAGAAACTCGCCATGTTCTTTGCCGACAACCAGAAGTATATCGGGCGCCTGAAAGTGCTCGACATTAACCTGTCGCAGGAATACATCACGAATACCAGCACGATGTATACCATGCAGGAGATAGACGACGTGCGCTCGTTGGTGGTGCCCCGCAGCGATTTCGCCCACAAGGGCCAACTGGGTCACGCCCTGATCATTGCCGGCAGTTATGGTATGGCCGGAGCCGCCATACTCGCCTCGCGCGCCTGTCTGCGCTCTGGCACAGGCAAACTCACCATCCTCACCCCCAAGCGCAATATCGACATTCTGCAAATCACCGTTCCCGAAGCTGTGTTGCAGTTCGACCATGAGGACAATTATTTCTCGGATGCCATCAATGCCGATGAGTTCGACTCGCTGGGCATTGGTCCCGGTCTGGGACAATTGGAGGAGACTGCCATTGCCCTCATTGCCCAGTTGCGCCGCACCCAGTCGCACATTGTCGTCGACGCCGACGCGCTGAACATACTCTCCAACCACCGTGCATGGATGCAGCAGTTGCCCAAGGGTCTCATCCTCACGCCCCATCCCAAGGAGTTCGACCGGCTGAGCGGCACCCGTTGTGGCGATGACTGCGAGCGGTTGCAGAAAGCCGTAGAACTGGCTGTGAAGTTGCATGCCTACATCATCCTCAAGGGCCATTACTCTGCCCTTTGCCAACCCGACGGCAAGGTAGTGTTCAACTCCACCGGCAATTCAGGCATGGCCACCGCAGGCAGTGGCGACGTGCTTACCGGTATCATCACCGGTCTGCTTGCCCGTGGTTACAACCAGGCTGAGGCTTGCCAGATAGGCATGTTCGTCCATGGTCTGGCTGGCGACATGGCCGCCGAGGTGAAAGGCAAGGAAGGTATGGTGGCCAGCGATATCATCGACTATCTGCCCAATGCCTTCAAGATGATTATGGAGTGACCAGTAACCGACACATATACTAACCCAAGAAGCCAAAGGCCGCGGCCTTTGGCTTCTTGGGTTTATCATACGTTCTCTTGTAGTTCCTATCGGGTGAGATCGACCGAAGTGGATGCTCCGTTCTTACCATAGAACACGATGACGAGGTGCTGCTCCTTAGGGAAGAGATTGGCGTCAAGGTTCACTTCCCGTTCGCCACTCAGTTGTATGGTCTTGAGCACATTGCCAGAGAAGCTTACGTATTCGACCTTGTCGAGCGGACTGTTTGCCACTGCGTGAAGCACATCATTGCTTACGAGAGAGGCCTCCACATCGATAGAAGCTTTCTCAATGTGTTGAGCCTGCTCGGTGAATCCATCGGTTATCTCGAATCCCATGGCCTGCAGCATCTTGATGGCATAGCGTGTGCCTAGCGTGCGATATCCCGCCGTAGTGAAATGCAGATGGTCGGGACCAGCCTCGCAGCCTTTCGACGAAGCCACATAGGAATTGGGCAGGACAGAAGGCAAACGGTTGATTGTGGGGTTGGCGTGAGCACACACACCAAATTGGTCGGCACCCACCGCCTCGCCAGCAACAAGAGGCACCTTTTTCGGGTCAAGGTTCAAGTCGGAGATGATATCGCCGTAGATTTTCTTCACTTTCTGCAACCAGAGGTCGTTGTATGCATCCGTCTCACCCTGATGCAGCAGTATGCCCCTGATGACTCCATCTTCCTGAGCCTTTCGGGCCATCTCAATGAGTCGTCCATAGGGATTCCCACCATAGGCGGCAATCTCGTTCTTGAGCCAATCGGGTTTGATGGTGTCGGTATAGGCCTTGTATCCATCCTTGTCGAAGAGGTCGATGGCACATCCATCCACAGCCACGTGTATCACGCCTATTCTCACTTTGTCGTTGAAGTTCTTCCGCATGGTGCGTCCGAAGAAATCGACGAGCGACATGCCCGTATTGCTACGGCAGAGCGGTGGCTGGGCCTTCCGCCATTCCCCCATTTTCCTATCGGGGCCATCGACGGCAGAGAGACTGAGGAAGTTTGGGTCGTCGATATAATCACTAGGCGAGATTTTTCCTTGTCCCACCATATTTGACTGTCCGATACAGAGGAAAATATAGAAGAAGTCGTCTTTTGCCATCATCGTCAAGGGCACCAGGGTCATCAGGGTTAAAACAAGTATTTTTCTCATGGTTTTCTCCTTTCCCAATGACGGGAGGCCCCGCAGGAGGTCTCCCGTCATCAACAAGTCGGTATGTGTATTAGTCGAGCTGTGCGAGTTTGTTGTCAGAGCCAAGCACGTCCTTGATCTTGTGCTTGTACATCTTCTCCATCTCGTCGCGGGCAGGGCCGCAGAACTTACGAGGATCGAACTCACCTGGTTTCTCGGCAAGCACCTTGCGCACGGCAGCGGTGAAGGCGAGACGTGAGTCGGAGTCGATATTGATCTTGCAAACGGCACTCTTCGAGGCCTTTCTCAGCTGCTCCTCGGGGATACCCACGGCGTCGGGCAGTTTTCCACCATACTCATTGATGATGTCAACATACTCCTGTGGCACGGAACTTGAGCCATGGAGCACGATGGGGAATCCAGGAAGTTTCTCCATGATGGCGTCGAGCACGTCGAAAGCCAGTGGAGGAGGCACGAGTTTGCCAGTCTTCGGGTCGCGTGTGCACTGCTCGGGAGTGAACTTGTAAGCGCCATGAGAGGTACCGATAGAGATAGCGAGCGAGTCGCATCCGGTGCGGGTAGCGAAGTCGATCACCTCCTCGGGTTTGGTGTAATGGCTCTCGGCAGCCACCACGTCGTCCTCAACGCCAGCGAGCACACCCAGCTCAGCCTCTACGGTCACGTCAAACTGATGTGCATACTCTACCACCTTCTTGGTGAGGGCGATGTTCTCCTCATAGGGAAGCGAGGAGCCGTCGATCATCACCGACGAGAAACCGAAGTCGACGCAGCTCTTGCAGGTCTCGAAGCTGTCGCCATGGTCGAGGTGGAGGGCAATCTCAGGATGTTTGCATCCAAGTTCCTTTGCATACTCCACGGCACCCTGAGCCATATACTGCAGCAAGGTTTGGTTGGCATAGTTGCGTGCGCCTTTCGACACCTGGAGGATGACGGGGCTCTTGAGGTCGCTGGCAGCCTTGATGATGGCCTGGAGCTGCTCCATATTGTTGAAGTTGAAAGCGGGGATGGCATAACCGCCATTGATGGCACGTGCGAACATATCCTTAGTGTTCACAAGGCCCAAAGTTTTGTAATCTACCATAATATTGACAATATGTTTGTTAAAATAAAAAATGCGTTTTTAGTGATTGCAAAATTAGCATTTTAAATTGTCAAATCAAAGAGTTTGCGGTGATTTTTTCCGTCCTTTCTCCCGGTTTGTTGGTTTATCTTCCCCACCCCTCGGAAGGGAGCATGGATTTTGCAAAACGCAGATAGCAAATGTTCTTTTGTGTCCTACTCGTAATGCCGGATTCTCACCTCGATGCCATCCTTGCTAAGCTCCTCGCCGACACCCGTGAGGTCGGTCTCTCCATAGTGGTATGGAAAGAGCACCTTGGGTTTTACCATGCGTGCTGCCTTCACCAGTTGGCTGGTGGTCATGGTGTAAGGTTGGTTGCATGGCAGGAAGGCGACATCGATATCCTTGATAGAAGCCATCTCCTCGATATCCTCGGTATCGCCTGCGATATATATGCGCAGTCCGTCGAGGGTAATGACATAGCCATTGTCGCGACCTTTAGGATGGAACTGCAAGTGTCCCTCGGTGTTGTTGTATGCAGGCACAGCCTCGACCTTGAACCCGCTGGCGGTCTCGGTTTGCTGGCCATTGCCCATCACGTTTCCATACCCCAGCATATCGGCACACCTCTGGTTGGTATAGAGTTGGGTCTTGGAGTCAGAGAGTTGCTGAATGGTCTCCTTGTTGAAATGGTCGCCATGCTCATGGGTGACGAAGATATAGTCGGCCTTGGGATAGACGCTGTAGTCCACTGTCCGCTCCCGCAGTTGCCTCACGGGGTCGACCTCAATCTCCATCCCGTCGAAACAGATACGGATACTGGCATGAATCAAGGCACAGAAGGTGACGGTCTTCCCTCCGGGGGTCATGAATGCGTCCACCTCAACGGTATTGACGGGCATTTTCTCTGCCTTCCAAGCCAAGATACCCCCCTTCAGGTTCACGGGCTTGTATCCTTGTTTTTCCAACATTTCAGCCGCATTGGCCGACCTTCGTCCACTTCGGCAATACACGGCGATGGTTTTGGTCTTGTCGATCAGTTTTCCCACCTGTGCCATGAAGTCGTCTTTTTTCACGTCTATGTTCACCGCTCCGGGGATATGTCCCTCGGCATATTCTTCGGCAGTGCGCACATCAACCAGGATGACGTCTTTCTGTTTCACGAGTTCGGCAAATGTGCCGACTTCTTGGTTCTCGAAATTGGAGCTCATACAGGCAGAGAGGGCATTCAGGCCCAGCATGCCAAGAATGATAGTCAGGATTTTTCTCATGGGGTATTGTTTTAGGTTGACAAAAAAGCTGTTTCGTCAAGGTGTGAAGAAGCGCATACATCCCCTCTTCTGAGGGTAGAAAAGAGAAAAGAAAAAGCATCCGCAGACGCCTTTTCTTTTCCATATCTCAGTGAATTTTAATCGTTGCTGTCGTCGGTAGCGATAGCCCTCCATATCATCGCAGCGAGCGTGCTACCCACCAGCGGACCAATGATGAACACCCAAAGGTCGGATAGCGCCTTGCCACCTTCGAAGATTGCCGGTCCGATAGAACGAGCGGGATTGGCCGAGGTGCCCGTGAACTTGATGCCCACCAGATGGATGAGGATAAAGGCGAAGCCGATAGCCAGTCCGGCGAAATTGTTGGTGGCCCCATTGGTCTTCGATGTTGCCCCGAGCACCACAAGCACGAAAATGAGAGAGAGGAACACCTCTACAATCAGTCCGTTTGTAACCCCGAAGTGACACACGTTGGCACCAGTGAGTGTGCTTGAGACGAGGGGATCTCCCGCCACGGTAGATGTAATACATGCCAGTGCCGCGGCAGCAAGGAGAGCTCCGATGATTTGCGCAGCCATGTACATGCCACAATCCTTCAGGCTCATACGTCCGCTAAGGAACACGCCAAGCGAGACGGCCGGATTGATATGGCAACCGGAGATGCCGCCTATGGTATAAGCCATAGCCACCACTGATAGTCCGAAAGCCACAGCAGTGCCCACCACCGATACGGCATCGGAGCCGCAACTTAGAGCCACGGCCGTACCACATCCCATAAATGTGAGCACAAATGTACCTATCAATTCTGCTAAATACTTCTTCATAACCTTTATAATTAAATTTTCCTATTATTTTCCTTGGTAAGTCACAAGTTCAGAATGTGCGTCTTTCCATATAAAGCATAATAATGCTGATGTTAATCCTGTTATTTAGACGCAAAAATAATAAATAAATTTAATTCTTGCAACACTTTTTAAGAAATTTATAGTAAAAAAGTGTAATTTCTCCTTCGCCACATTGCATGGAAAAAAAGCCTATCAGTTCGTATTATCAATCTGATAAGTTCCCAAAATAATCCCGATGACAGCGGTCACATCGCTCATATTGATGAATCCATCGCCTATGATGTCAGCATTGTCGAATACAAAAGTCTCTACCGGCATTCCCAGAATGTAATTGATGACCGTGGTGACATCGCTCATATTGATCAACCCATCGTTGTTGACATCGCCCAACAAGACATAAGGAGGCTCTTTGGGATGAATGATATCCTCGGCATCAATGGCCAGTGTGTCGGAAAGTGTTTCGGATGTGGATGACAAGTAAGCCCTGAACACATCCAGCATATACTGACTGGTTTCATCGGTCGTGTCGGAAACCGTGTCATCAGTAGTGCCGTAGCCATCGTCATCGGTCGTGTCTGCTTGCTTTGAGACCGAAACCCACTGGTTTCCACTGATCACGTATCCTTGTTGGATGGTTTCCTGCGTATTGGAACTAATGAGCTGGGTTTCGCCTTTAGTCACCGTTGGGTGCAGGACGGTGGGTGCGATGGTGGTTTTCAGTGTCTGGAAATAGATGGTTTTACCCGCCAAACGCTCGTCGCAAGCCATCACACAGGGCACGTTGGCCTTTACGCCCTTTGAGAATGAAGTCCTGACAGTGTCGTTCTCCACGCCCTCGAAATTGAAGAGCCAGAAGTCACCCTCTTCAGTCTCGGCGTCGGCATACCAAGAAATAAAGGCATCGTCGGCGAGCACCTCTGCTGGTGTGAAGGGCAACGACAGGGTGCTCCAATTGAAGGTTACCGTATCGGCAATCTCACGTTGGTAGGAGACAATGCCTGAGAAAGACATCTCTATGGGGAAGTAATAATCATACCCATCGACAAGCGTCAGTTTGTTTCCCTTATTCGACGCATTGATGAAGTTGGACGAGGTGAGTCCCGATGGGATTGTCCTGTCGAGCATATAGATGGTATTGGGGTTGGAGTTGGGCACCACGTTCGAGGTGTACGCATTGTGGAGGTTGATGGCAAGCGCCTCCTCGGGCACATGGAAGACTTTTGCTGCCAACATCGTCTTGAGCACACCATCCTTTGTCCAATAGATGGCCCCTTTGGCCACAGGTTTCATCTCCGTGGTGTCGCTCACCCATTCGTAGACGTTGTCTTTTGTGGACACCACCAGCGCATACTCTACCGTGAAGTCAGAGATTGGCACATCATATTCTTTAACAAGCGACTCACCCGGCTGCAGACTGATGAGCTCGCGATGACTCTCTTCCAGGTTGTCGTTACTGTCGAGCGAGGATACCGTGAGGTAGTTGTTGTATGCCTTCTCGTCGTTGTTGCTGACCTTGACGCGGCACATTATCCTGTCGCCCACGATGGTGCCGAGGTCCTCACTCAGGTTAAGCAACTCTACCTGCTTGTCGAGATGGCATCCTTCCGACACGTTGGTATAGAAATAATGCGTGTCGTATTCATCGACCGAGAGATAGAACTCGTCGGCATGCATATCGAATTTTTTACTGGGGTCGACATATATGCCAAACTCACGGTTGCTGCCCGACTCGAAAAACATGTTATCGTAAGCGACTTGCGTAATCTGCCCTGTCGATGGGACCAGTTTTCTAAGATAGATGGGCCCATAGAAATCCTCGTCGTTGTTGTCGAAGTTGATGGTAAGCACATCCTTCTCCATTCTGACGTCGTTGACCACGAAATTGGCCTTGGGCACTGGCGTGAGTGTCATTTCGCGGTCGGTCATCTCCACCTCGACATAGTTTTGATCTGTCCCTCCCATGAGTTGCCATGAGCCAGAGGAGGTGAGTTTGTAGACCGCCTTGAGTGTATAATGGCCAGAGAACCCGGCGCCTAATTCCAAGTTGCTAGCCTCAAAGGTCAATGGTGGATACGGTTTGAGGGATGTGGATACAGCCTTGACCACAGCTACAATATTGTCGTTTTTATCGCACAATGCCAGCCCGTAATAGAGGCTTTTCGCCACTGCTGTAGTATTGTTGAACGTTTGCTTGACACTGATGTCCTTGAAAGGGTTTTTCTTGGTGGTACGGGTATAGGTGTATCCACCCTTGATGCTCGGCCTTGAGCAAACTCTAAAGGGTCGGTCGGGAGCCACGAAATCGTCATTTCCCCTGGGTTTGATACCCAAGAGAGCAGACTGGTTGATGCTGAGTTGGTAGTTTTTGATGTTCTCGTCCAGATTCTCACCCTGGGCGCACGCCACCGAAATGCGATAGTATCCGTTGCCTGCTCCCAGCCAACCCCAGTTGATGTGGTAGAGTCCCTGCCCGTCGTAGCCATCACAGACGAAGGTATGCCCAGCCCCGAGGTTAGTGTAGGCAGTGTAGATGACCGGTCGCCCGTTGGTGAGCTCGCGCACGAGCAGACTATCCCACTCTTCCTCGCTGTACGACTTGCGGTAAACATAATGGATGGTCTTGGGATAGTTGAAGTATTGGGGCATCCGCTGCGGCAAAATATCGGTAAAAGCCCCACTACCTGTGGCATCGTAGTTCATTTCTGTAGCCTGGCCGCAGTAGAGAAGCAGTTTTGCCACCTCGTCGATGCTCTCCTGTGGAGTATCGCTCGACAACTGGTCAGGCATTTTGTCCCAATCGAACGTTGTGGACTGCAACTCTGGCATGTCGATGCCCAGGGAACTGGTAGTATAGGCCGGTATGACATTGGTGCTTGTCGTCGGGAAGCGATGGTAGCGCATCACCTGCGCCATAGCCACAGCCGTACACCCCGCGGGACATCTTGTAGAGTTGACCTGGGGGCACATGCTGTTGTAAGGGTCTTTTTGTCCCCACATCGAGGTGATGAGTGGCTCCACCACCTCGGTGGGATGACCAGCAATGTTTCTGGCCGGTCGCAAGACCCCTTCCGATATGGCCTCGATGCTTTGTGCGTATTGCTCAAGCCACACCCTCATGTTCTCGGGCATGTTGTCGTAGTCGAATTCTCCTTGGTCTGCATACCCCAGGATGCCATCGGTCTGGTCATTCCCCGACACAATGACAAAGCCCCTTTTCCCAGTCAGGTTGAAGGCATACCATCCTGCCTGCTCTTTTGCCTTTCCCACGTGTGCCAGCCTCAACTTGCCAGAATTGGAAATGCGCAGACGTTTCTCCGCAAAGTCCTGTGCTTTGCGAAGAGCCTGTTGTTGAGAAATGGGGTTGGCCATAGCGAATGTGCTCACCAAAAAGAGGATGACCAAAGAGCAGATTTTATACATTTCACGCGATAGAAACAATTCGGCTGCAAAGTTAGCAAAAAAACGTGCAAAACAAGAAACAATTCTCTTTTTTTCAACCATTTATGGCAATAATAGGATTAAATATTTCGAACAAGGCTGTTGAGGCAATCATGCATATGGGAAAAAGCCAAGAGAAGACAGCCCCCGGGGTATGGGCACAAAAAAAGGAGTACCGCCGTACTCCAACCTTTGTTAACCTTAAATCTAATACTATGAAAAACACGATGCAAAGGTAGTCTCTTTTCAAGAGACCTCCAAATCTTCGCCGCAGAAAAAGTGTAAAAAGTACAATTACTTGATTTACATCAATTGGCCATACTTGGCGGCAGACAGATGTCATCTGTTGAATGGTGTAATGGCCAGGCAAGGTTTGAATCGTTATACGAGCAAGTGTCTTGACTTCATCTCCATATATTTGTTGATGACATCAGCCGAGATGGCTTTGGGGTTGGTGATGACGCTATAGATGCCATTCTGCCTCAAGGTGCTCTGGATGAGTCGTCGCTCATAGATAAGTTTCTCGGCGATGACATGCTGGTAATAATCCTCCTCGGTGCGTTTGGGTGAGTTGGCGAACTCCGAGAGTTCGACGTCGTCGAAGAACACCACGAGCAGTCGGTGCCGCTTATTGAGCAGCCGGAGGTACTCGAGTTGCCGCTGCAAGGCTCCAAAGTCAGTGAAGTTGGTATAGAGCACCATGAAACTCCTACGGGCCACCAACTTGTTGAGATTCGGACAAAGCATCGAATAGTCGGTCTCGCCGAAGGTAGTCTGCTGGGCATAGAGCGCCTCAAGGATGCGGGGCATCTGCATGCTCTGCCGTCCGGCCGGTACGAAAGTATCCATCACGTCGGCAAAGGTGACGATGCCCGCCTTGTCTTGCTTGCTCATGGCCACATAAGAGAGCACGAGCGACGAGTTGATGGCATAGTCGAGGAGTGTCATGCCGAGGAACGACTGTTGCATGAGCCTTCCCTTGTCGATGAGGCTGTAGATTTCCTGCGAGCGCTCGTCTTGGTAGACATTCACCATGAGGTGCGTACGCCGGGCAGTGGCTTTCCAGTTGATGGTACGGTAGTCGTCGCCCTGCACATAGTCGCGTATCTGCTCGAAGTCGGTGTTGTTTCCCGCCCGCCGGACACGTTTTGTGCCCGTCTCGGAAAGGTTATTGGCCGATGCCGCCATGAGATACTGCCTGAGTTTGAGGAAAGAGGGATAGACTTTTACCACCATCTCCTCGCCACAGGAGAACCTCCGCTGGATAAGTCCCAGACGGGTTGAGGCAAACACCAGTACCTTGCCAAAATGATAGGCGCCACGCTCGGTGGGCCGCAACGAATAGGAGACACTCTCGGTGCCCCCCTTGCCGAGCCGCAGACGGAGCAGGAAGTCACGTTTCTGGAACTGCTCCGGCAGTTCGTCGATGATGCGGACGTCGATGCCGAAAGGCGAGCGATTGGCTACCCTCAGCACCACCTCGTTGTCGTCGCCGAGCGAGAACCGCTCCGCACATTTTCGTGAAGCCCCTACCCTAGCCTTGGTGAAAAGCGTCAGGGCTTCGGCAGCGGCAGCCACGACCACGGCCATGAGCAGCCATTGCCCCACCACGAAGAGTGGTGGAAACAGCATCCCGGCAGCCATGATAACGGCTACGACAACGAGGACTACATATGACCTGCCCGTAAGAAACATGACCTATCGTCTATTTGGGAACTTCGATTTGCTCAAGAAGCGTAGCGATGAGCCTTGCCGCATTGTATCCCTCCATCTCAGCCTCAGCAGTGAGTACAAGACGGTGCTGGAGCACCGACGGAGCAACGAACTTGATATCGTCGGGAGTGACGAAATCGCGGCCCTGGATCAGCGCATAAGCCTTCGACGCCTGCAACAGCGCCACCGCCGCGCGGGGCGAGGCGCCCAGATACACCGCCTTGGTGTTGCGTGTGAGCTGCACCAGGTCGACGATATACTTCAGCAGACTCTCTTCCACCACCACATCCTTGATCATCGCACGGAATTCCAGCAACTCTTCCTTCGTGATCAGAGGAGCGAAGTCGTCGAGTTTGGTGAGGCGTATGTTCTCATGATGTCGCTTCAGGATCACCAGTTCGAGTTGAGCAGGCGGATAAACCATCACCACCTTCATGAGGAAACGGTCGAGCTGGGCCTCGGGCAACTTATAGGTGCCCTCTTGCTCCACGGGATTCTGTGTGGCGACAACAGTAAACAAGTCGCCCATGGGATAGGTGGTGCCATCGATGGTGGCCTGCCGCTCCTCCATCACCTCGAAGAGCGCTGCCTGAGTCTTGGCAGGGGCACGGTTGATCTCGTCGACAAGCACAAGGTCGGCAAAGACAGGACCTTTGTGGAACACAAACTCGGCATCCTTCTGGTTGAAGACGGTGGTGCCCAACACATCGCTGGGCATGAGGTCGGGTGTGAACTGGAGCCTGCTGAACCGTGCGTCGATGAGCCGGGCCATCACTTTGGCCAGCAAGGTCTTGGCCACTCCAGGAACGCCCTCGAGGAGCACATGTCCGTTGGCCATCACAGCAGTGAGCAGCAAGTCGACCGCATTGGTCTGTCCCACCACCACCGTACCGATTTTCTGTCGCACGAGTGAGATTTTCTCATGAAAAGCCGTGAGGTCTAACCTTTGTTGAGTGTTTTCTTCCATAAGATTCGGCATATTAGAGATGTTTTGAAATGTTTTCTATCTGGTCGATATAGGAGATGAGGTCATGGCTGCTGATATCGCCGGCGGCGGTAGCCAAGGTTTGGTGCAAGTGTTGCAGCAAGGTGGCCACCTCATTCTCATCGAGCCCTGTGCGCTGGGCCAGCAAACGGGCGTTCTGCTCCTCGCCGCGCTCATCGTCGAGGTCGATCATCATACGTCGCCGCACCTCGTCCTTGAAATACGTGTATTTCTTGCGCAGCAGGTCGATATTGTCGTGGCGCCGGTGGTAGATGGTGCCGAGCAGCCTCACGAACTCCAGGTTGCGGTTCACGGGTGGCTCGTGCACAGGGACGACACGCTGCCGCCGGCGGGCTGTGAACACCATGAAGAGCACGATGGCAGCCAACAGTGTGTAGAGCGCCCCACGCAGGGGTGGTCTGGAGAGCATATAGGAGAGTGGCGACTTGGTGAAGTCGTCACCAGAGTCACCTGTATAAGATTTCTCAAACAGCTTGCTGTCGACCCTGTAAGTAGGATAATCTGCGAGTTGTGCCATCTGTCGGTTGAGGAACTTGGAGACATGCGGATCGAGGGCACCATAGTTGGTAAAGAAGAGTGGTGTGGATGAGACGTAAAGCCAGCCTTTGCCTATGTGGCCGGCCACTGAGATGGGCATCCGCAGTTGGCCTTTTGACTCAGCAAGAATGAGGTCGTGATTATCATCCGACAAGTAATTGAACCATTCGTGCTTCTGTTGAATCACGGAATCCCGAGCATATACGCCACCAAACTCGGAGCGAACAACTTGTTGTGCCAAAGCCAATTGTTTCCACAAGGTATCTGCCCGCAAATAAGCCGTAGGCTTGAAACGGGAGTCGAAACCAAGTGAGATCCATCCAGAGAACAGGCCCTGACTGACATTGACAGAAAGCGGTGCCTGCCCCACCCAATCCAAAGTGTCGGGCACCAGATGCCCCTTAAGCGCCTTGGCCAGTTTTGACACACTGGAATAATCGAAACTCGTACTCAAATGATATTTTTCCCGCAGATAGGTGTTATAGTCATCGAGGACTACCAGCACCTTGTCGCCCCGGCGCAGGCAAGAGTCGACGCGTTGCCACAGTTTCTCGTCCGATCTCCATGAGTTGTTGATGATGAGCAGCGACTTGCGTCCGGGCACATGCATCAGGCTGTCGAGCGACTGATTCCAGAAAGTATAGCCATTAGGCATGGTGGCCGAGGCCAGGGAATCGAAGATCTGGCAGTCGTAAGGCTCATCGCTCTGATGGAGATAGTTCCTCTGCCACGTGAACGTGCGGTTGGCCATCATCCACAAGTAGACAACGACCATCACGCCAACGAGCAGGGCGACGGCAAGCAGGTTCTTTCTCATGCCTCACCTCCTTTCTCCACTTCCTGTGCCAGCGCGCTCATCTCATCGCACAAAGCCGGAGTAGCAGGAAACTTGCCGTATCTCACCCTCAGGAAATGCCGGGTCATGGTGGCGAACGCCGGATGGGCGAACTCGTTGGAGTATTGCGAAGGGGTCTTGTAGATGCGCCAGTCGATGCGGTGGCTCTCGTCGAGCACACGCAGCGTATGCAAGTAGACATAGCGCACGATGGCCGCATAGTCGTTTTGCCGGCGGGCCTTGTCGAGCTCGCTGTCCACATCCACGGCATAGATATCCTCGGCATCCTCTTCCCAATTGCCATCCCCCACTTCGGGATTGGCATAGAACAAGCGACTCCGATAAATCCAGTAGGCCAGGCAAGCCGCCAGAACGACGCCTATCAGGGCATAGACAGCAGTGGGCACGCTGGCCAGAAAATCGGTGATGCCGTCGAAGAAACGCCCTATATAATCGGTCTGCTCGGTGGGTTCGGGACTCATCGACGGCCATTGCTCCTGCCATACAAGAGAGTCGCCCACGAGCGACCGGTTGTAGTCGTGCCCCTGGAACAAACTCGCTGCCAGCGAGTCGTTGCTCATGATTTGGTCGGTACGGACAGGCATATAGCAGGATGCGTATTTATAAGTTCTCGAAATTATGGATCGACCTCTCGTATGACTCCTCGCCACCCTGGGCGTGCGACATATGGCCGAAATGATACACACAGTAGAGTTGCACCATCGACCCCACCATACAGCAGCTGAGATAGCCTATGATGGTAAGGGCAATGGCGACAAAGCGCAGGAACATGACATACCACCACTCCTCGCCCGAGGAGGAGAAGGCGTCGAACAAGCGGGCAAGCATCCATGGCATATTGACCGACAGCAACATCATGGCACCGAAAAGTATCACCAGGAAGATGGCAAATGCCAGACTGAACCAAGAGGAGAAGCCCATCTTGAAAGCCTCGGCAAAGGCCACCACACTCCCCCGCCGCTTGATCATATAGACAGGAGGGAACAGCGCCAGGGGTGTGGCCAGCACATTGATGAGGACGGCAAGCAGAGGATGTGGGACGGCATACATCAACAAGCAGATGAAGACGAGCAGCGACGCTGGTATAAGTGATGGCAAGAGCGCGGCGCGCACATAGGGCCACAACATGCGCAGGGTGGCATTGTCGAGACAGAAGTCGTTGTCCTCATAGGCTGCCAACAAGGAGTAGACATGCACAAACATCATCCACGCAGCCAACGCCGCCACACAGATGAAGAATCCGTGTCCCGGACCTGAAATCCAAGAGAAAAGGCCCCACACATCAAAATCGGTGGTGCCGATGTAATTCTCATCGCGCGAATAGTTGAGGAACGACGCCACGGTGAGTGCCACGCACAAAGGCGTGTAAAGCACCGCCAACAACAAGAACCAAGCCTTGCGGCAGAGCCGCATGAAATCGAACACCGCCTCGATACGCTGCGAAAGGGTGCGCCATTGGTAGATGAGTATCTTATCCCTTACTTGTTGCATTGCGGTGTCGCTTTATGGGTAAGAGCACATAGTAGAAAATGACGAACGCCAAAGAGCAGAGGATGACCAGAAGCCTGAGCATGTCGCCCACCTCGGTGTAACGGGTGAAAAATCCTTCGATGAAGCCTGCTACGACAAACAACGGAACCGTGGAAGCGAGCACCTTGACACTATGCTTGGCCGCCCTGACAAACGACTGTATCCGGCTGTAGGAGCCGGGGAAGAGCCATCCGTTGCCCAGAGTGATTCCAGCGCCTCCTGCGATGACGATGGCCGACAGCTCGAGTGTGCCATGGAGCATGATGGCCAGTATCGACTCGACGAAGAGCCCCCGCACGATGAAGAAGGTGACAAAGGCCCCCACCATGATGCCATTGTTCATCAAGAAGTAGCAGGTGCCGAAACTGGTGAAAATTCCCATGACAAAGGTTAGGAATGCCACCTTCACATTATTGATGGTGATGCCCAGGAACGACAGCAACTGCGAGTCGCCGCCATACACGGCCATGGGTTCGCCTTTCTCGATGTTGTCAAGGGTCATGTCTACATACCCATCGCCCAGGATAAGACGTGGGAAGTCGGGGTCGCCCAGTGTCGACAGCATCCCGATGATGATGAAAGCCACGAAGACGGCCAGCGAGACGAGCAGCGGCCGGCGTGCCTCATAGACACTGAGCGGCACCTCGTGTGTCCAGAACGTGACGAGCCGCATCCACGGGTCGCGCTTGTTGCGGTAGAGGTCGCGGTGCAACGCCAGAGCCAGGTCGTTGAGATATGGCGTGACTGCCGATTCGGGAAAATGGGTCTGCGAGAAAGCCAGGTCGGATGTCACCTCGTTATAGGCGTCCACCAACTCGTCGGGTGTGGCGAAAAGCCGGTCGCCCAAGAGCATTTCCGCTTTCCTCCATTTCTCGATGTGCCGACTGACGAACTGCGCTTCCTTCATAAATGAGAATGAAAGGTTATTTTTTCCTTTTGGAATGCAAATATATGGAAAAATCAACTAATTTTGCAAACAAACACAAGATTTTATGTCACAAACCAGCATAATAACCGGTCAATACGTCTGCATCCGCCAACCCGCCGCCACGGTGACGCAAAGGTTCGTGGCCTGGATCATCGACTACTTCATCATAGCGTTCGCGTCGACCCTTTTCCTTTCCTTATTCTCAGTTCTCGCAAATCTTGGCGAATTCTGGGTCGCCATCTACCTCATTTTCCAAATGGCCATACTGACATATCCATTGGTGATGGAAGTGTTCAACGACGGGCAGAGCATAGGAAAGATGGCGGTGGGAATCAAAGTGGTCAATCTCGACGGGTCGAAGCCCTCGGCGGGTTCCTACCTGCTCAGATGGCTGCTGCTGCTCATCGACATGCTCATGGGATTCATCGGCCTCACCTTCATCATCTTCACCAAGAACAGCCAGCGGCTGGGCGACCTGGCCGCGGGAACCACCGTGGTGAAGGTGCACCGCCAGAATCTCTCGATCAGCAACTACGACCTGCAATACATGAACAAGGACTATCAACCCTCCTATCCTGAGGCCTCCAACCTGTCGGTGAAGCAGTTTGAACTGATTGCAAACACGCTCTACGACATGAACAACAAGATGCGCGACATCGACCTCAGGATGCTGGGCACCAAAGTGCAACAGGTGCTGGGCATCAACGCAAGGGAGAACACGGCCGAAGCATTCCTCCACACCATCTTCAACGATTTCCAATACTACGCCACCAAGGTGGTTTGAAGAAGGGGCAGGAAGGCGGTTGTTAAGATAAGGGCACAAAAAAAGGAGTACCGCCGTACTCCAACCTTTGTTAACCTTAAATCTAATACTATGAAAAACACGATGCAAAGTTAAGCACTCGCATCGTGTTTTGCAAATTTTTGGTTTAGAAAAGTGTAAAACCTACAATTTTCTTGATTTATATCAATTTTATTGTTGTGTGGGCACACTTTTTAAAGAATTGCATCTTCTAAGGTTGTTTTCTACCAATTTGTGAGAATCTGCCAGAAAAAGGATCTATCTGCTCACTCCCTAGGCATGAGCACCACGCCTTCCTGGCGCTTGCCATCCATCATGATGCGGAGGGGACGGGGGAACCTGACATGCCGCACAAACTGGGTCTCCTCGACCGCCGGCATGGCATCGAGCACCTCTTTTCGCCAGACACCCTCGCCCACATAGGTGTTGATGGTGAAGTAGCCCACGCCAAAACTGGTGAGGTTCTGGAAGAAATGGGTGCCCTGACTGGGATCGATGCGGTAGTTCTT
>Ga0256407_10005286_pt1 | contig 20846 bp, 16 predicted proteins | sample RumenRJG_04DNA_FD_193489 | JGI IMG/M metagenome (GOLD analysis project Ga0256407, IMG submission 193489) | Bovine rumen microbial communities from Lethbridge, Alberta, Canada - RJG_04 | ecosystem: Host-associated > Mammals > Digestive system > Stomach > Rumen | place: Canada: Alberta... | reverse complement strand
TAAGATATACTCCGTCATTTTTTCAAAAAATATAATAAAAGTTAGCTTTAACCTAATTTTTGGTTAACTATTAGAGAACAAAAGACTTATGAGAAAAAAATACCATCCTAAGACAAAAATAGAGCTTAGGAAACTGATTTTAGATGAAGAAATTGAACTCTCTGAAATTGACACTTCTAAGATTACCGACATGAGCCACCTCTTTGAACCGACTTTGAGCAGTGGTGAGCAGGCTCGTTTCTTTTTTGAGGGAATTGAAGACTGGGATGTGTCCAATGTAACAGACATGAGCTATATGTTCTGTTATGCACGTAACTTTAACGCTGATATTTCTGGGTGGAACGTATCCAAGGTAAAGAATATGAGAGGAATGTTCCAGTTTGCTTCTTCCTTTAATCAGGATATCGGCATGTGGAATGTTTCCAATGTGGAGAACATGGCTTCCATGTTCTACGATGCCGGAGCTTTTAATCAGAATCTTGATGCCTGGGATATCTCAAAGGTTAAGACAATGCGCTTCATGTTCATGTATGCTCGCTATTTTGAAAAAAAGCCTACATGGGATATGAGTAATGTTGAGGATCAGGTTGGAATGTATTACGGCTCTCCTATTGTTTATGTTGATCCTAATACAGTCTGTGGAGTTGATCCTGTTCTTGAGGCTCAGGCTGAGCAGGAGAGTATCAAAAAGCATCTTGAGAGTACTGTGGCAGGGGACGGAATTGCCAATTTTGCAAAGAATCTTGCAAATAAGTCCTCCAATATTGCTGACAGACTTGAAGCTAAATTTGAGGAACACACAATTATCTACAAAAAACAGGAGAAGGCATCTTCAGTCAGTGAGCCTGTGAAGTCAGAATCTCATGAAAAGCCCGTATCCCATGAGAACAGTTCAATCAGCTCTAGTGTTAACGTAGATGATAAAAACGATGTCATTGCCGCATTAGAACGTCTACAGAAACTAAGAGATTCCGGAATGATTACTGAGGATGAGCTGGCTCTTCTGAAAAACAACATTTTATCTAAGATATAACGACAGTTACGCGGCTTTTCAGAATCAAACTGAAAGGCCGTTTCCTCCTGATAATTCCCCTTTTTTTTTGCCGTTTTTTCTCAAGTAAGCATTTTTTTTCTGAGCTGTTTCTATTTTTTAGAAAAAAATGCGATCAATTCATATATTCTAAATCCCACATTTATGATTTTAAAACTATCATTAAGATGATATCTCTCGATTTGCTCAATTGGGTAGTTCCTTATGATAAAAAACATATTTGCAGCAATTTCTATTCTGACGTTGATAACTACAGCATCAGCAGATGATGAGCTGGATTCTTTAAAGAAGAAGTGTGACGATGGTGAATTTTCAACCTGTTACAAGCTTGCTGATGTATATGCAAATGGAGACGAGGAGGTTCAGGATTTTGCTCTGGCTGACAAGTATTATGACAAGGCCTGTTCCTTTGGTCATGTTGTAGAGGCCTGTGATGCTCTGGTCTTCAACAAAGGAGCTATTTCAAGAATAAAATCCTACAGAGTTCCTAAAGATGTTCAGCGTGCTGCTAAAATCTATAATTATGCTGTAAAGTCCACCAATTACGATACTCTCTACGAGCTATTCAAGCAGTACTGTGAGGATGATAAGGATCTTCGTGCCTGTGCATATTATGGAGAGATGAAGGTTTCTGGTATAGGAACAAGAATAACCGTCAACAGAGGTATAAAGCTTATTAAGGATTCCTGTGCTGAAGGTGATGTATATGCGTGTTCCAACCTTGGCTACAGATACTTTGCCGCAGATGAGATTGATACAGATGAGTTTAAGGCTTTTAAGCTTTTGAATTATGCCTGCTCAAACGGTGAATTTGGTTCCTGCCGTTTTGTGGCGGCATTCTACGAGAACAGCATAGGTGTAAAGTACGATAAGGACAAGATTAAATACCTTTATAGTAAAGCCTGTGACAATGCTGATGCTATAAGTTGTCATAAGCTTGGTTCTCTATATTCTCAGGAAAAAGACCAGACGGAAAAAGCGATTGAAGCCTTTAATACCGGTTGTGAATTCGGAAGCGTCAGAAGCTGTACCTCTTTAGGCCTTATCTACTATGATGGAAAAAAGATGCAGCCAGATGAGAAAAAAGCTTTCAATCTGTTCAAGAGTGCCTGTGACGGCAATGATTCTACTGGTTGCTATTATCTGGCAGAATGCTATGCAAAAGGAAAAGGAGTAAAGAAGAGTCGCAATGTGGCTGCCACAATCTTCTCAAAGGCCTGTGATGTCGGTTCATCTGATGCCTGTGAGTATCTTGAAAAGCATCCTGGTACAGTCCCAGTGGTAACTTCTTCAGAGAGTAAATAAATTTGTTTGAGTTTGTGAGGGATCTGGAAAAATTACCAGATCCTTTTTTTTATTTTTTGGAATTGTGAAGCTATCAAATAAAACTTTTCTAAAAAGTCCTTATATTTTAATGTGATAGAAGATTATTTTTTTTACGTTACCTTATGAGAAAGATTGATTTATTTTTAACTTCATTTTTGATTGCTTCTTTTTCCCATGTTTATGCGGAAAACACTGATCCCTTCTCTCTGAAAAACAGCTGTGAGGGAAATGATGTTTCGGCCTGCGTAACCTTAGGTCTTAATTATTATGAGAATCTTGATACTATAACTGCTCCTCAGGCTTTAGCGGCTTTTGAAAAAGCCTGTGAGCTTAAGGATTATCAGAGCTGTAATGCAGCAGCTCAGATGTACCTCAAGGGAGATTTTCTCGAGACAGATAATGATAAGGCGGCCTCTCTGTTTAAGAAGTCCTGTTCGCATAATAATAAGGACGGATGTCTTGAGCTTGCCAAAATGAGACTCTCCGGGCTTTATGATGACTTTGATCTGAACCGTGCAGTAAAAATATTTCAGCAGAGCTGTGATTCTGGCAATGGTGAATCCTGTCTAAAAGTTGGAGCTTTATACAGATCAGGTGAGGCTGGGGTAAGCAGTTACTCTCAGGCTCAGAATTATTTTGGTAAGGCTTGTGATCTTAATTCCTATGACGGCTGTGCCCAGATTGGTCTTATGCATGAGGAAGGGCTTATCGGAAAAAAGAATTTTGAAAATGCCTATGACTTTTATCTTAAAGCCTGCAGCGGTAACAGCGGCATTGGTTGTGCTCTGCTTGGAAACCTTGAAAAGAGAGGCCTTGGTGTTACTCAGAACTACAAGAAGTCTTTGATGTCATTTGAGAAGGGGTGTCGTCTTGGTAATCTTAATTCATGCTCTAATGTAGGATATTTCTACGTTAACGGTATTGGAGTTAAGGTCGACTACAACAAAGCTAAAAATATCTTCGAAAACAGCTGCAGTAAAGATGAAGTTTTAGGCTGCTCATATCTTGGAGAAATATATCTTAATGGCAGAGGTGTTTCTGCCGATACGACAAAGGCTAAGGAACTTTTTGAAAAGAGCTGTGATTCTGGTGATTCAGTAGGCTGTAACTTCCTTGCTGATATGTATCGTAAAGGTAAACAGGTAAAACCAGATTACAGCAGGGCTATTGATTTGTTTACCAGAAGCTGTGAAAACGGTGATTCTGATGGCTGTGCCAACCTTGGCTATATGTATGAATATGGTCTTGGGGTCCAGACTGATCTGCAGAGGGCTTTAATGCTGTATACCGAAAGCTGCTCAGAAAACGTTGGATTCGGTTGTGCCAAACTCGGAGAGCATTATTTAACAGGAAAAGGCTTGTATAGGGACAAAGAGAAAGCAGATGCTCTTATAAAAAAATCCTGTTCCCTGGGATCTAGTCTGGGTTGCGAGAAATACTTCAGACTAAGAGAAACACAATAAAAAAATATCTGAGGTTTGTGATTATGAAGATAGGGCTTGTAGCCTCCTGCAGTCTTTTTATCCCTTTATTTTTCCTGAGCGGATGTTTTGATTCTCATACAGAGGTTTTGGAAAAGAAATGCTTAGAAGGGGATTCTGTATCCTGTTCTCAGGCTGCTCATAACTATTTTATGGGTATGGATGAGAACGGTGACAAGGTTACCGTATCCACAGATAAAAGCAATTCACTTTATCTAAAAGCCTGTGAGCTCAAAGATGCAAAAGTCTGCGATCAGATCGGCAGGAACTTTCTTCATTTTGAAGCGGGGCTGAATCCGGATCTGGTTTCTGCTATGGAATTTTTTGATAAGGCCTGTGCTCTTGATTATGCTCCTTCCTGTACTCACCTCGCCGGTCTTTATGCTCAGGGAAAAGAACTTAGACGCAATCTAAAAAAAGCCAAGAAATATTTTGATAAGGGCTGTACTCTTTCAGATGGTCTTGGCTGCTTCTATGCGGGATTGATGCACGAGAAAGGAGAGGGTGTAAAAAAGAACTATTCAACCGCTTTTGATTACTATTCAAAGGGATGCGCTCTTGATGATGCTCAGTCATGTACCAATATTGGTGCTATGTATTATTCGGGACTTTTAAGCCCTAAAGATTACGTGAAGGCCAATGAGTTTTTCTCTATAGGCTGTCATCTGAATCTTGGATATGCCTGTGCAAATTTAGCAAACCTTTATATAAATGGCTATGGTGTAAATGTTGATTACAAGCAGGCTTTGTCTCTGTATAACAAGGGCTGTTCTCTTAACGATTCCCGTTCCTGCTCAAATCTTGGAATAATGTACGAAAAGGGCATGGGGGCAGAACTTGATTATGCACTTGCCTATAAGTTTCTGGATAAAGCTTGTAAGAGCAATGATGGCAACGGCTGCCTGGAGCTTGGAATCCTGCAGTCTAAAGGCTTGGGGCCGGATGATGGTACACCGAACAGTTCCTTATTAAGTTTTGAGAAGGGCTGTAATCTCGGTAATACCAATGCCTGTACAAATCTTGGCCTCTATTATGCGGATGATAAATCCAATGAAGGTGTAGATAAGGCTCGTCGTTATTTTGAGAAAAGCTGTAATGGAAAGAATATCAAAGGCTGTACCAATCTTGGAGTGATTTATCAGAACTCTCATGAAATAACCAATTTAAAGAAGGCCTTTAATCTTTACAAATATTCATGTTCTTTAGGTGATGCAACCGCCTGCTCGAATCTGGCCATCATGTACGCCTATGGACAGTACGTTAAACAGAATTTCTCCCGTTCACAGGAACTCTTTAATCAGGCCTGCAATTATGGTCATAATGAAAGCTGTAATTTCTCAGGGCTGCTTTTGAAGGATGGTATATCCGGAAAGTCTGACCAGAAGAAAGCATCTGATTTTTTCGAAAAAGCCTGCAGACTAGGCAGTCAGGATGGATGTAGAAATCTTCAGAGTATCAGTACGAGGTTTGTAAATAACAAGTAGTACCTAACAGGATTTTTAAAATGTTTTTCAAAAAGAAAACTGCCGTATATCAGTCCTCTGATGAAGAGGATTTTAATCTTGCCAAAAGTCTTCTTGAAAAAGAGCAGATAAGGTATTATGAGTATGCCGCAGAAGAAATGCCTGTTGCTGGTTGTGGTGCTCGCATCCATCCTGCTAGATTAAATAAACAGATTAATCTTATGACTTTCAGAATTAGTGTCGCTTCTGAGAATATTGAGAGGGCAATCCTTGCTCTGCAAGGAAAAGTGAGGTTTGTTTTGTCTTCTTCTAGTGATTAGCTCGTTTCTTTCGACAATAAATGCATAAAATTTCGTTCTGTTCACCGTTTAAACTTATTTAGATGAACCCAAAAAAACAAAGCCCTCTAATGAGGGCCTTGCACGATACATAATGCTACTTATTATCCTAAGCTGCAAGCTAGATCGTAAGTGGTCTTCATGAATCTGTGCTTCATGCTGTTGATGCACTCAATGATATCGTAGTGAACTAGTTCACCGCGCTTTAGAGCAACACAACGGCCAGACTCACCTGACTTTAAAAGCTCACAGGCATAAGCACCCATACGAGATGCTAATACACGGTCAACAGCTGATGGAGTTCCACCTCTCTGGATGTGTCCCAGAACTGTAGCACGTGTCTCAAGACCGGTTAGAGCCTCAAGATCCTTTGCCATCTGATGAACATCAGTCTGAAGCTCGCAAACTACCAGGATAGCGTGACGCTTACCTGCGTCAACAGATCTCTTGATGCTTGCGTATACTTCGTCCTTGTCCCATTTAACTTCAGGAACAAGAACAGCCTCAACACCGCATGATACAGCTGCACATACAGCTAAATCACCGCAGTGGTGCCCCATAACCTCAACAACACTGATTCTCTTGTGTGATGAGCAGGTGTCACGCAGCTTATCAATTGCTTCAACGGCAGTATTTAAAGCTGTATCGAAACCGATGGTAGCATCAGTACCAGCAATATCATTATCGATAGTTCCTGGTAGACCAATGCAAGGGAAACCAAGCTCAGAGATGAACTTTGCACCCATGTATGAACCGTCACCGCCGATAACAACCAGGGCGTCGATTCCGTTCTGCTTCATAACCTCAACAGCTTCCTCACGTACCTTAGGATCCTTGAACTGTGGGAAACGTGCTGTACCTAAGAAGGTACCGCCACGGTTTAACAGATCAGATACTGAACGTCTGGTTAGCTGAATAAAATTACCAGCATGAAGTCCGGCGTAACCATCGATTACACCTACTACTTCCCAACCATAAGAAAGCGCAGTTCTAACAACAGCACGAATAGCTGCATTCATTCCTGGTGCATCACCACCTGAGGTTAATACACCTATTTTTTTGATAGACATATAGTTATTTATCCGTTTGTAATAATTATGCGTTTGCTGTAGCTGCTTCGATAATTGCTGTGAAATCTGCAACCTTTAGTGAAGCACCACCAATTAGACCGCCGTCAATGTCCTTCTGTGCGAATAGCTCTGGTGCAGTCTTAGCATTGCATGAACCACCGTATAGGATGCGAACGCCGTCAGCAACTTCAGCATTGAAGGTCTTTAAGAATGCTCTGATACCTGCGTGAACATTCTGAGCGATTTCTGGAGTTGCAGTCTTACCGGTACCGATAGCCCAGATTGGCTCATAAGCGATGATTGCATTCTTGAATGCCTCAATACCGCATAGGTCGATAACTGCCTTGATTTCAGCCTGACATACATCTAGAGTTTTACCTGCATCGTATTCAGCCTCTGACTCACCAATGCATAGAACAGGTACTAGACCGTTGTCCTGAGCTGCCTTGAACTTAGCTGCTACAACTTCATTTGACTCGTTGTGGTAGCCACGACGCTCTGAGTGACCAACGATAGCGTATTTTGAACCGAATTCCTTGATCATAACAGGAGAATTCTCACCAGTGAAAGCACCAGAAGTATGAACATCAACGTCCTCTGAACCCCACTGTAGCTTTGAACCAGTTGCTAATGACTCAACCATACCGATGAAAATAGCAGGTGCGCAGATTGCAACATCAACCTTCTCATTTGCGTTTGCAACACCAGTGAATGCCTTGATTAAATCAGTTACGGTTGACTTGGTGCCGTTTAATTTCCAGTTACCCATTACAACAGGTTTTCTCATAATGTTATCCCTCAATAGTTATTCAAGATACGAAAATATCGTATTTATGATTTATAAAAACTTTCGTCATTCTACTATAATTTTGTGACTTAGGATTGTTTTTTTTAATTGTGATAATTTAGAGCGCTATTTTTGGTGAGTTTAAAATACAAAATGTGCTATACAGCACATTTTTGAAAACGGTCTATTGAGGATTATTTTAACCAAACTGAAAACCAGCTGCAAAATTCTTCATATTTTCTTTCTGTTCTTCCTCTTTTTTCTTCATATTCTTAAGTTGTTTTTTCTTTTCGTCCCTATAGTTGAAACGGTCAGGCTTCTTTTCCTTTATATAGAAGAGCAGATTTATTCCTATTATATAAAGGACTATTACATAGCACTGCGCGGATGTGCAGGTATTGCATGCATTAGGGGTAGAGCACTGATTCATAAGACTGAATGTACTTATATCCACACTGGTGATGGTGTATTCCTGCATTAGTGAACCTATATATAAGGTGAGGGCGATTTTACTTCCGAGATCTATATCTGTTAATTTATCTGGTCTGAGATTGCCGTTGTATATTATGTTGTTATAGAAAAGTACATTGATCGGATTCAGTTTTCCATCCTGTCTGATAACCGGTTCCACTTCAGGACCGTACATGCACTGACTGATACTGTATGCATAATCAATACCGTTTACCTTGTACTGGTAGGAGCTTTGCGTTGATGCTGTTTCCTGCTCATCAATTTCAACATTTTCTGAGTTCCCTTCTTTTTCCTGTTTCTGTTTTTTATCAGGAGAGGTGTTTTTTGAAACTGCTTTTTCTACAGAAACACCACTTTCGAGCATATTTTTTAATAATACGTTCGAAAACAGTGCAACGTCACTTCGCAAATTGCGATTTGATTTTATATTCTCAAAAATACTCGTACCAAGTACGTCTAATGCCGAATCTATAGCCATTTTCTTCAATTTCCTCTTCTGAATGACTAAAAAACAGCAAAAGTAATGCCACTTTGTTAACTGACTGAAATTTAAGCTTATTATTTATAAATTCTATTTTGGGGAAGAAAGTCTTTGCCACATCCGGCAAGCCGAAACCAAATTATGTTTGACAAAAAATATAAAAACTTAAAAAATACCAAAATACGAATTATTTAAATAGATAAGATTTTTAGGAGCTTATATGCGTGTTCTTAAATTTGGTGGAACATCTGTTGCCAACGCTGAGCGTTTCCAGGATGTTGCCAAAATTGCGCTTGATACTGCTGCCCATTCTCAGACAGCTTTAGTTTTATCTGCCCCTGCAAAGATCACCAATCTGCTAGTTGCTCTAGTTGCACAAGGTGCTGCAGGAAACAGTGGTTTAAAGGAATTTGATGACATTCGCGCAATTATTGAACCAATTATTACAACATTAGGCTCTAAGTTCGAAGGTTTCAACACCAAAAAGATTCTCTCTGAGTACAACAAGACCATGGAAACCATCCGCAAGAGAGTTGATGGCATGGCTTTACTTGGAGTATGTCCTGAGCTTGTAATGGCATATATCGAAAGTCGCGGTGAGAGTTTCTCTATTCTTATCATGGAAGAACTTTTAAAGTCCTTAGGCAAGAAAGTTCGTGTAATCGATCCTGTTAAGGTTTTAGTAACAGAAGGTCCTATCATGGAGTCTTCTGTGAATATTGATGCTTCCAAAGCAAGATATGCAGCTTTGGAAGATGATAAGGAAGCAATCACCCTGATGAGCGGTTTCTGTGGCGGAAATGCTCAAGGCGAGCTGGTTCTGCTTGGACGTAACGGTTCAGATTACTCTGCAGCCTGTCTTGCAGCGATTTCAAATGCTGAGTGCTGTGAGATATGGACTGACGTTGATGGTGTCTACAGCTGTGATCCAAGAGCTGTTTCAGGTGCAATTCTTTTAAGAAAAATGTCCTATGCTGAGGCTATGGAGCTGTCATACTTTGGCGCCAAGGTTCTGCATCCTCGAACCATTGCTCCTATTGCTCAGTTCCACATTCCTTGTCTGATTAAGAATACCAAGAACCCAAAGGGGGAGGGTACCTTAATTTCTGAGGAAACTGATTTGTCTATCCCTATTAAGGGTATCTCCGATCTGAAAGGTATTGCTCTGTTAAATATCTCCGGACCAGGTATGAAGGGTATGGTAGGTATGGCAGGAAGACTTTTTACCGCTGTATCTCGTGCCAATGTTTCTGTAACTCTGATTACCCAGTCTTCTTCTGAGTATTCAATTTCCTTCTGTGTAAATCAGTCCGAGCTGTCAAAGGCCAAAAGAGCTATTACCAACGAGTTCAAACTTGAGCTTAAAGAAGGTCTGTTAAATCCTATTGAAGTTAAAGAGGGCTGTGCCATTATCTCTGTTGTAGGTGACGGCATGAGGACTGTACGAGGAATATCCGGTAAGTTCTTCCGTGCTCTGGCTGAGGCTAACGTTAATATTCGTGCCATTGCTCAAGGATCTTCAGAGCGTTCAATTTCCGCAGTTATTTCTCAGAAGCGTGTACCAGAGGCTGTGGCCTTTGCTCATACCGCTTTCTTCAATTCCAAGCAGAGACTTGATATTGTTCTTCTAGGCTGTGGCGGTGTTGGGGGTGAGCTGCTGTCTCAGATCAAGCGTCAGCGCGAGATGCTGTCTTCAAAGCAGGGGATTGATATCAGAGTTGTCGGTATAGGTAACTCAAAACATTTTATATCTGATCCTAACTGTGTTGATCTGTCTAACTACAGAGAACTTCTTGAGTCTTCTGAATCAGAAGCTTTAACTCCTGAGACTGCCGAGGCTTTAATCAAGTCAGCTCATCTGTTAAATCCAATTTTAGTTGACTGTACAACTTCAGAGGAACTTGCCAAGTCATATATTGATTATATGAAGGCTGGATATCACATTGTAACTCCAAGCAAGAAGGCCAATACCTTAAGCTTTGATTTCTACAGAAAGCTTCGTGAGGCGGCAAAACTTCATCACCGTAAGTTCCTGTATGAGGCAAATGTTGGTGCAGGTCTTCCTGTTATCAACACTATGCAGAACCAGCTTGCTGCAGGAGACGAACTGATTGATTTCGCCGGTATTCTTTCTGGCACACTATCATTCATCTTTGGTCTGGTAGAAGATGGCAAGACCTTGTCTGAGGCAACCAGGATCGCTTATGAGAAGGGCTTTACTGAACCTAATCCTGCAGATGATCTTGATGGTATGGATGTTGGTCGTAAGCTTCTGATCCTTGCTCGTGAAAACGGTATGGAACTTGAGCTTTCTGATGTGAAGATTGATTCAATTGTCGATCCTAAATTCCTCAAGGGCAGCAATGCCAAGGAAGTTATTGCCAACCTGAAGAATGCAGATGCTGAGTTCTCAAAGAAGGTCGCTTCTGCAAAGTCAGAAGGCAAGGTTCTTCGTTATGTTGGCTGTATCAAGGAAGGAAAGGTTTTCTGTCAGCTGCGTGAGGTTGGCCCTGAGGATCCTCTTTTCAGAGTTCGCGACGGTGAGAATGCTCTGGCTCTTACAACATTATACTATCAGCCAATTCCTCTGGTTATCCGTGGTTACGGTGCCGGTACGGAGGTTACTGCAGCAGGTGTTCTTTCTGATGTTCTACGTCTTCAGAACTGGACTCACGAGGATTAGAGATGTCTAAGAAATTCAAAGCCTTTGCTCCTGCTTCAGCCGCTAATTTATCAGTGGGTTTCGATCTGCTGGGAGCGGCGTTAAAGCCTATCTCAGGAGCCATACTAGGTGATGAGATTGTTATCAGTGAATCTGACAGGGCAGGCTGCTCTGTAAGTGTTACAGGCAAGTATGCTAATAAGCTTCCTTCTGATTCCAAGAAGAACATTGTCTATGATGCATTCCTTTTATTTAAGGATAAGCTTGAGAAAATGGGCAGGGAAGTTAAGGACGTGCATATGGAGCTGTCCAAGAATCTTCCTATCTGCTCAGGTCTTGGTTCATCAGCCTCAAGTGTGGTTGCAGCTGTTCTGGCCCTAGATACAATTCATGGAAATGTTCTGGGAGAGATGGGACGACTTGAGCTTATGGGGGAGCTTGAAGGAAAAATCTCCGGATCTATCCATTATGACAATGTTGCTCCTTGTTATTTCGGAGGTCTGCAGCTGATTGTTCAGGAAGATAACTGTATTTCAACCACTCTGCCTGACTTTGACAACTGGTACTGGGTTTCATGTTTCCCTGGTATTAAGGTTTCAACTTCTGCTGCAAGAAAGATCCTTCCAAAGGAATACTCAAGATCTGATGTAATTACCTATGGTCGCAGATTATCTGCTTTTGTTCATGCCTGCCATACTCATAATGACAAGCTGGCCTCAAAACTTCTGGTGGATGTCATTGCAGAACCTTACCGTGCATCCTTAATTCCGGGATTTGCAGATGCCCGTGAACAGGGTGCTTCAATCGGTGCTCTTGCTACCGGTATTTCAGGCTCAGGCTCCTCTGTTTTCTCAATCTTTGAAGATCTTGAGAAGGCAAAGGAAATGAAAGAATACCTTGAACGCAATTTTATTGCTAACGAAGATGGTTTCTGTCATATCTGCAAGATTGACAGACGTGGCTCATATGCTGAAGAACTATAAAAGAGATTTCTATGGAATTATTTAACTTAAAAGATCATAGTGAAAAGGTAAGCTTTTCACAGGCTGTAGTAAAAGGTATCGGTAGAGATCAGGGCCTGTTCTTTCCTGATCATATTGAGCCTCTGACCAATATTGACGAGCTTCTGGACCTGCCTTTGGCTGAGCGTTCTGCTAAAATTCTCCGTCATCTTATTGGAGATGAGATTCCTTCTTTAGAGGCTATTGTAAAGGATGCCTTTACATTCAAGGCTCCAATTGTAAAGGCTGATGAGAATATCTATGCTTTAGAGCTTTTTCATGGACCAACCCTTGCCTTTAAGGATTTCGGTGCCCGTTTCATGGCCCGTGTTTTAAGTGCAGTTAAAGGCGATAAAGATTTAACTATTCTGACCGCAACCTCTGGCGATACCGGTGCCGCAGTAGCCGCAGCCTTTTATGAGCAGAAGGGCATTAACGTAGTTGTTCTGTATCCAAAGGGAAAGATCTCAGAGCTTCAGGAAAAACTGATCGCTACTCTTGGAAAGAATATCAAGGCCGTTCAGGTTGAAGGTATTTTTGATCAGTGTCAGGATATGGTAAAGACCGCCTTTGACGATGCAGAGTTCAAAGAAAGAATCGGTCTTAACAGTGCCAACTCAATCAATATCTCAAGACTGCTTGCTCAGGTTTCCTACTACTTTGAGGCTGTAGCTCAGCTGCCTAAAGATAAGCGAGAGAAGGTAGTATTCTCTGTTCCTTGCGGTAATTTCGGAAATATCACTGCTGGTCTTATTGCTAAGGCTTTAGGTCTAAAGGCCCGCTTTGTTATCTCCTGCAATGCCAATGATACTGTTCCTCGTTATCTTCAGAGCGGTAACTGGGAACCTCATCAGACTGTTGCTACTTTATCCAATGCAATGGATATTTCACGTCCTAATAACTGGCCTAGAGTTGAGGCTTTAGTAAAGATGCAGGGCTGGAAGTTATCTGATTTTGATTTTGGTTCACTTTCAGATGCTCAGACTGAGACTACTATGCAGACTCTGTACAAGAAGACTGGTTATATAGCTGAGCCTCACGCTGCAATTGCATATCAGGTATTAGCAGATAATCTAAAAGAAGGTGAGACTGGTATCTTCCTGGGAACCGCTCATCCAGCCAAGTTCAAGAGTGATGTGGACAGAATTCTGAACATTGATGTTCCTCTTCCAAAGGCCCTGGCTGACAAGGTATCTGCTGAGTCAAAGAGTGTGATTCTAAAGCCTGATTATGACACTCTTAAGAACTATGTACTTGAGGCATTAAACAAGTAGTTCTGAATTAACTTTCCTCAAAATTAAAAAGGTGCTTTATTTTGTAAGGCACCTTTTTTATATCTTATTGATTTTTTACGATTATATAAAATCTCATTTCGCAAATTTAAAAAAAATTAAAATTTGCGAAACATAAAAACAACTGTTATCTTTATTCAGAGTTTTCATCCTTGTTTTTCTGTCGAGGTTAACCAGCGGGCAATATCTATAATCTTGATTCCTTCACTATGAACTTCTTCGTGTTTTGTCCTTGCTATGAGAATTTTAGGATAAGCATCTTTAATTTGCAGGAGAGGGGATAGTTCTCTATCTAAAGTTTCTTTTCTTGAAATATCGTCTGAAACTTGGATATATATCTTATGGCCTTCTTTTATTGCAACAAAGTCTACCTCTTTTTCGTATAACTTCCCTACATAGACTTCGTAACCTCTTCTGAGCAGTTCAATCGCTACTATATTTTCATATAGATGGCCATAATCAGCGTTTTTTGTTCCTATTTCCGAGAATCTAAAAGACAAATCGGATAGGTAATACTTTTTGTCTGTTTCAAGATAACGCTTACCTTTAATATCGTAACGCTGTATCGGGTAGAATAGAAATGATTTGCAATAACAATTTATGTAGCTTCCAACTGTCTTGTCGTTTGTCTTATATGATCCTGCTGTTAGTTTTGAAGCAACATTTCTTATTGAAGTTTGGTTGCCGACATTATCCATTAGAAAATTACCGATCATTATCAGTAAATCTTCGTTTTCGATTTTAAATTTTTTCAATATATCTTTGGTTATTGTGGTTCTGTATATTCCGTTTATATATTTCTTTGCATCTTCGTCTGTTCTATATAGGTATGAGCCTGACATTCCTCCTTTTTTTACAAACATATCGAATGCAGTATCAACATCGTCTGAAGGAAAGTATGCAAGGTATTCTTTAAATGAGAAAGGATAAAGACTTATTTCAAAAACTCTGCCGCCAAATAAAGTTGCAAGGTCACTTGATAAAAGAAAGGCATTGGAACCAGTCAGATATATATCATATCTTTCTTCTTCGTAAATACTGTTTATTATTCTTTCAAAACCGTCACACAACTGGACTTCATCTATAAAAAGATAATTCTTTTTTGTCTTGTCATATTGCTCATCAATGTATTTATATAATTCATCAGCTTTAAGTAAATTTTCGAAAATTTTTAAATTTAATTTAATACGAACAATGTTTGTGTTTGGATCTTCTGAAATAACATCAATTAGCGCATCCATTAACTTGGACTTGCCGCATCTTCTTACTCCAGTGATAACTTTGATATCAGGAATATCTTTGACAGACAATAGTTTATTTAAATAAAAATCTCTGTTTATCAGTTTCATTTTTTTCTCCTGATATTAAATATAGTATATTTCGCAAAAATTAGAAAATCTTATTTTTGCGAAACAAAAAAATAAATAATATAGCCATAAAATATCATTTGCTGTCAAAAAATATAAAATCTCATTTCGCAAATTTAAAAAAAATTAAAATTTGCGAAACAAAGTTAATTATAAATCTATTATCTAACGGACATTTCTTCAGAAAACAAAAAGGACCAGCGTAAAAGCCAGTCCTTATCAAATCTTTTGGTTGTAAGTGTTTGTTAATCTTCTTTGTTCAGGTCCTTTGGAACCTCTGTAATCTTATTGGCTGCTGCAGTCAGAATTACATCTGATGAGCTGTTCAGAGCAGTTTCAAATGAGTCCTGAGCAACACCGATAATAAAGCCGATACCAACAACCTGCATTGCAACATCATTTGAGATATTGAAGAAGGAGCAGGCAAGAGGGATCAGCATTAGAGAACCACCGGCAATACCTGAAGTACCACAGGCACAGACAACTGACACAACACACAGCAGGAATGCTGTTCCGAAGTTTACATCAATTCCTAAAGTGTGTACTGCTGCCATGGTCATAACTACAATGGTAACGGCTGCTCCGGACATATTGATAGTACAACCCAGAGGAATAGATATAGAGTAGGATTCACGAGGAATTCTCAGCTTTTCACACAGATCCATATTTACAGGAATGTTTGCTGCAGATGATCTGGTAAAGAAAGCGGTAATACCAGAGTGTAAAATTGAGGTAAATACCAATGGATATGGATTCTTTCTGGTTACAGCAAATACCAGGGCAGGGTTTACGATTAGAGCAATAATCAGCATTGATGCCACTAGGATAATTACTACGTGCAGATAATTCAACAGACTTGAGAATCCTCCAGCCTCAGTGCAGGAACTGTAAACCAGACCCATAACACCTAGAGGGGCAAATTTGATTACGATTCTTACTACACCGCTTACAATCTTGGCAAAATCAACTAGTACGTCCTTGGTGGCTGGTTTTGCGTGTCTGAATAACAGACCAAAGAGAACTCCCCATAACAGGATAGCAAGATAGTTACCGTTGATTAGGGCTCCGATTGGATTATCAACAGCTTTCTTAATGCATCCGACAAGAACAGTTGAAACATCCTGAGGTGCTTCTGCCTGAGCTTCAGCTGCAAGCATTGAGAAAGTGCTTGGGAAGGTAAAGGCCATAATCAGAGCAACTGCGGATGAAAGACACATTGCTATAACATAGAGGATAAGAATTGGTTTTAGTTTTGCATCGGTATTCGCTTCATGTCGTGCTATTGATGTAGAAACCAGCACAAACACCAAAAGAGGGGCGATGGCTTTCAGTCCTGAAACAAACAGATCACCGAACATTGAAATGTAAACCTGTTTTTCAGGGATTAGAAGAGCAAGAACGATACCGATAATCATACCTGCAATAATCTGCAGAATAAAAGGTACGCCATTAACAAGTTTTATGAAAAATCCGCTTTTTTTTGTTATATCACTGCGGTCAGTCTGCTGCATAAATTCCTCCTGGCAAGAAAACAGCTTAAATCTTGAAGATTATATCAGTGACGTTATTTAACCTCTGAAAAATGACAAATTAATTAGAATAATGCTCTAAGATTGTGCAACCAAGGTTAAAACGTATGTTAATGACTATTTATATCTTTTTTAGGACTTTATTTCCATTTGCGTTATATAGGAATTTTGTTGTTTTATGTAATAAAATCAATTGGTTATATGTATTTGCAAAAAGAAAAAAATCTAGAGATTATTTTCTAAAACTGTGATGAGACAAAGATTTTGCTTGAAAAAATAAATTTGTTGTCTAAAATTTATACAGTTAAGTATAGCTAACTGTTTTTAGCTCTAACTAATTTAATTTAACTATACGTAATTTTATTTTGCATAAAGTAACTTTATTTGCATATAAGTAATTTAAGTTAGTTACTGCTTTATATTTATCATAATATCAGGATAAATTTAGGGAATAATAATGACAACTCTAGATACAATCAGCGTCGGACAGACCGTTGAGGTAGGAAAGATTAGGGGCGAGGGAACCTCTCTGCGCCGCAGACTTCTGGATATGGGTATTACCCCAAAGACCAAGATAACTTATGTAAGATGTGCTCCTTTAGGTGATCCAATGCAGCTTGATGTAAGAGGATATTCCCTAACTATTCGTAAAAGCGATGCTGCTTTAGTTGAGGTTCTATAATGTCACAGAAAACTATTGCTCTATTAGGAAATCAGAACTGTGGCAAGACCACTCTCTTTAATGTACTAACCGGTTCAAACCAGTACGTTGGCAACTGGCCTGGAGTTACTGTTGATAAGGTTATCGGCAAGATTTCATCAAAAGACTGGGATGTAGTTGACTTACCTGGTCTTTATTCTTTATCTCCTTATTCTCCTGAGGAAATTGTTTCACGTAATTATCTTTTAACTGATGATTATGATGTAATTCTGAATATCGTTGATGCCTCCCATCTGGAGCGTTCTCTTTCTTTAACTCTTGAACTTGCAGCTTTTGGCAAGCCAATGGTTGTTGCTTTAAACATGATTGATGTTATGGAGAAATCCGGTATCAAGATTGATGTTGATAAGCTAAGCGAGAAACTTGGAATTAAGGTTGTTGATATTTCTGCAAGTAACAGACTTGGCATTGATAAGGTGCTGGATGCAGTGTCAAATGCACAGGTTCCTGCGGTTACCAACTTTTTCGATGAAGATATTTCTGCAAAGATTGACGAGGTAGGCAAGCTATTAGACGACGCAAAGCTTTCTGCTTCCGCCCGCAGATTTATCGCAACTGGCATTGTTCAGAATGATGAGATTTATCTTGAGGATTACCAGTCATCAGAAAAGGTAATGATTGCAGCTTCCCGTGTCAGAAATGACATTGAGGGTAAGTTCAATACCGATGCACAGTCATATTTCCCTCAGGCCAGATACCAGTTTATTGATTCTGTTATTGATGAATGCAAGATTGCAACCGAATCTAAGACCTGCATGCTTTCAAAGGCAATTGACAAGGTTGTACTTAACAGATTCCTGGCTCTGCCAATCTTCTTCATCGTTGTTTCTCTGGTTTACTACGGAGCAATGTACTTCACCTCATATCTTGAGCTGATCCCATTTGAAGGTGAGGAAGGAACTGAATATGCAACCATCACTGACTGGGTTAACGATAATCTTTTTGGTGGCTACGTTACTGATGCTGTTGCCAAGCTTTGTGAAAATGCTGCAGCTCCTGAATGGCTGTCTTCACTGGCTGTAGACGGTGTAGTCGGTGGTGTCGGTGCTGTTTTGGGCTTCCTGCCTCAGATTGCATTCCTGTTCCTGTTCCTGTCATTCCTTGAGCAGTCAGGCTATATGACTCGTGTTGCATTCGTTCTAGACAGAATCTTCCGCAAGTTCGGTCTTTCCGGCCGTAACTTCATTCCAATGGTTATTGCAACCGGCTGCGGTGTTCCTGCTCTGATGGCAAACAAGACCATTGATAACATTAATGAGAGACGTATTGGTCTGATTACCACTACCTTTATTCCTTGCTCTGCAAAACTTCCTATCATCACCATGATCTTTGCTTCATGCTTTGATGGTGCCTGGTGGTTTGCTCCAATGGTATACGCTCTGGCAATTTTCTCTATCGTTGCTACCGGTATAATCCTTAAGAAGAACAGAGCTTTCAAGGAAGAAGTTTCTCCATTTGTTATGGAAATCCCTGATTACCACCTGCCAACCATCAACAATATCCTTAAGGCAGTTTATGAGCGTTGCCGTGCATTCGTTATCAAGGCCGGTACCATCATCTTTGCGGTTGTGGTTATTGTATGGTTCCTTGCATCCTTCGGCTTTGGAGAGGAAGGTTTCGGCATGGTTGAGAATGTTGACTCCTCAATGCTTGCTGCAATCGGTACTGCTTTATGCTTCATCTTTGCTCCTTTAGGCTTTGGTTCATGGCAGGCTACTGTTGCTGTTGTGAACGGCCTTCTGGCAAAGGAAAATGTTGTTGGTACCATGGCTGTTGTATTAGGCCTTGACGGTGAGTTCGAAGGTGGTGAGGCTGATCTGAACACAGCATTAACTCAGTACTTTGCTGATATGCTGGGTGTTGAACCTACAGCAGCTTTAGTCCCTCTGTTAGGTCTGTCATTCCTAGCCTTCAACATGTGGTCTGTTCCTTGTGTTGCAGCTTTAGGTGCAATGAAGAGACAGTTAGGCAGCACCAAATGGTGGATCTTTGCCATGACCTATATGTGTGTATGGTCATACTGCCTGGCTTTAGTAATCTTCCGTATCGGTGGTCTTGTAATGGGAGTTCTTCCATTCAGCTTCTATACAGTTGTTGCATTCATTGTTCTTGGTGTATTTGTTTATCTTCTGGTAAGAAAGGATAATTCCGGATTAACTCCAATCAGAATCCCATCAAGACAGGTTTAGAATATTGTTAGTCTTACTGAGGGGAGTTTCCCCTCAATATCCGTAAGTCCTGATCTTATCGAAGATTGGGACTTTTTTTACTGATAATAGTTGCATACTTGTTCAACTATTGTATAATTAAGATAAAGATTAACAAAACAGGAGTATTTTATGAAGGTTCGCTGCGATATCTCTGGTCTTGATTGCCCACACTGTGCTGCAAAGCTTGAAGGTTTGCTGCAGAAGGAATTTGCAGGTGCTAATCTTAATTTTGCCATGGGCTCACTGGTTTTAGATGTAAACGGTGATGGCGATGAGGAAGAAATTGTAGCAGCAGCTCAGAAAATAGCTGACGGCTTTGAAGATGGTATCTCTATTGAGTTAAGAGATTAGACAATAAAAATACGTGGGAGCTCCACGTTTTTTTATAATATAATAGTTGCATAATTGCTCATATATAATATAAAAGGAAATATAATGCTGCCTTTTCAGGAAAAACATGAGAAATCTCTTCTGGGTATTGCTTTAATTGCAATGCTGGTGCTTATTTACAATAAGTATCTGGCTCTTTATCCAATGCCTCTTGTCTATCAGGCGGCAATGGCTGGAGTTGCATATCTACTGATAGCATCAGATGTGCTTGTAAGTGCTTTTAAAACACTGTTCAAGCAAAGACGAATGTCAGAGCAGTTTCTGATGATGATTGCAACATTTGGTGCTTTTGCTCTGTGCGATCTTCCTGAAGCTCTGGCGGTCATGATTTTTTACAAGATAGGGGAGCTTTTCGAAGAGTATGCCTCCGGTAGAGCTCATAATGATATTTCTTCGCTGGTTAAGCTTAAACCTTCCTTTGTAAGACTTGTAGATGAGAACGGTAATGAACAGAAGGTTAAGCCTCGTCAGGTGAAGATAGGTGATGTCTTCAAGGTCTTAAAGGGAGAGGTTATTGCTATAGACGGCAATCTCTGTGATGATACTGCTGCTATTGATACATCTGCGCTGACCGGTGAGTCGGAACCTAGACTTTATACCTGCGGTCAGTCTGTTCCTTCAGGCTGTATCAATCAGGGGCAGGTGATTCACTTAAGAGCCAACACACTATCTAAGAATTCTTCAATAACACGTCTTCTGAATCTTATTGAAGATGCAGCCGCCTCAAAATCAAAGCCAGAGAATCTTATCAGACGTTTCTCCGTATGGTATACCCCTCTGGTTGTTGGCTGTGCTGTTATTCTTGCATTGGTTCCACTTTTCTTTCAGCAAGCTGAATTCTCCGACTGGATTGAGCGTGCACTGGTTTTTCTTGTTGTATCCTGTCCTTGTGCTCTTGTTCTGTCTGTACCCCTTTCATTCTTTGGTGGTATGGGAGCTATAAGCAGAATTGGAGTTATTATCAAGGGCTCTATTCATATTGAGACTCTTTCAAAACTTAAGGCTATTGCCTTTGATAAGACCGGAACTCTAACCTACGGTAAATTTACAGTTAATAAGATTCATTCAGAATCTCTATCAGAGGATGAACTTTTATCCTACGCTGTAAGTCTTGAGAAAAACTCTACTCACCCAATTGCCTTATCCATTGTTGAGTACGGAAGAAAAAGAAAGGTTGAGGAGTATGAGGTCGGTTCTGTTATTGAA
>Ga0256407_10005285_pt1 | contig 20846 bp, 7 predicted proteins | sample RumenRJG_04DNA_FD_193489 | JGI IMG/M metagenome (GOLD analysis project Ga0256407, IMG submission 193489) | Bovine rumen microbial communities from Lethbridge, Alberta, Canada - RJG_04 | ecosystem: Host-associated > Mammals > Digestive system > Stomach > Rumen | place: Canada: Alberta | collected... | reverse complement strand
AATTAAATAAAAATTTTGAAATAAGAAAATTAGAAAATAAATTTACGTTTCAACAAATTTTAAATAATGTAGAATTTAAAAATATATATTCATTAATTAAAAAAGGTGTATTTGAAGAAAATAAAAATATAAAAGAAATTAATATAGATAATGTCATTCAAGATAATTTAAATAATGATTCAAAAAAAGCATTAAATATTTCAGTTATTTCAGATATAACAAATAATGAAAAAGATAAAAATTCAATTGAAAGTAAAAATACAAAAAATTCCATTAATAATAATGAGAATCATTTAAAAAAAATTTTAAAAGATAAATCTTCTTTTAAAAAAGGGAATTCATTAAAATCTGTATCATTTAAAGATCATGATGATATCTCAGAAATAGAAAAAGATTCAGATTATTCTTTTAATAAAAATGTTATTAATAAAAAAATTAATAATGATTTTTCAAAATATGAAGAAGATGAACAAAATAATTTAAAAGACAAAAATAAATCTTCAAGTAAAGGAATACTTAAAAAAATAGAAATAACATCTAATAAAAGTATTCCTAATTTTAAAAATAAAAAATAATAGGAAATAATATAAATAAAAATTAATATATATATAAAAATAAAAAATGTTTTTTTTTAAATGAAAAATAAAAATTAAAAGAATTAAAATGAAAAAATTGTCTTTAGGAGAAAATTCTTTAAAAAAAAGACAAACAAGATTAGAATTTATAAAAAATATTACAGAACTTTCAGAAAAAGAATTTTTAAAACAATTAAAAAATATAAATATATTTGATGAGCAAAAAGATATGTTAGAATTTTTAAAGAATACAAACATTTCATTACATAAAATAAACCAAAAAATATTATCAAGTAAACATTACAAAGTAAATAATACAGATTTATGTGATAATTTTATAAATAAATCATTATTTACTTACATAACTCAATTTGAAAAATTTCCTTTATTAGATGGAAATTTTAATCATAAAATTGCAGAGCAATTATCAGATTTAAAATTTAATGATAATATTGTTAAATTTTATAGAAGAGGAATAATACAATTAAATGAAGCTTATAAAAATAATGATATAGTATATAATTTATCAATTGATGACAATAATAATAATAATAATTTTTTAAATTGTTTTTCTTGTTTTAGAAAAAAAGTAAAACCATTACAAAATTTAGATAATAAAAATAAAACATTAAGTAATAGTAGAAGTGTAATTCATTTAAAAGAAATTGAAAATAATTCAATTCAAATATTACCTTCTTTAGTTATTTATAATGAAAATAATAATATTGAAAAAGAACATTCACATCAAATTAAAAAAAAAGAAGGAGTTTTTTTATTAAATAGTTCAACAACTCAAGAAAGTGATAGAAAAAAAAATTTAGTAAATTCTGATATATTATTATTGAAACCTAAAAATATTCCTAAAAATATTATAAATAATGAAAAAGAAATATTACATTATAAAATTGAAAAAATTAATTTTCCCTTTCAAGAAATAGGAAAAAATATAAATTTTATGATTACAACAGATTTAACAAAATCAATTTTATATATTAAAAATTCATCTTATAATGAATATATTTTAAATTCATTTACATTTGAAACAAGAAATAATGCTTTTATTAAAGATTTATTTTTTTATGAATTTTATTTAAGAACAAATTTTCAAAAATTAATTATTTCTAAAAATATAAAATTTCCTTTAATATTATATGGTAATGTTTTTTTTCCTGAAATAATGTTTTATAGAGGAGATGAAGAAATAAATTTTAAATTATTAGAAAATCCTATAAAAACTTCATTATTGATTGGTCAATTATTACCTCCTTCTTTTTTAAAAGAATTTGAAAAAATAAATATTATAAATAGTAAAGTTATTAACGATAATATAGAAATTGCAGAATATTTAGAATATAAAACTATAATTGTTAATTTATTACCTTTTTCAGAGAATAATCAAGTTTTTACTATAATAAAGTATTATATTGATTTTATCAAAAATAATTTAAATTATAATGTAAATGAAATTAATTTTTTGTTAAATATAACTGAAGAAGAATTTCAGAATAATATCAAAAATCAAGAATTATCAGTTCTTTTAAACAATTTATGCTTCAATTCAAAAATTATAAATATATGATAATTTATGTATTGTTATTTTATTATATTTATTCATATATAGAGTTTTTTATTATATAAAATGAATACTTAATTTTTTTAATTTATGATAATTAAATTAAATGAAAAAAATTATTTTATTTATTATCAAACATTTGAATTTGTATTTCATACATTTTATTAATTTCATTTAATCTTAAAATTTCTTTTTCTTTAATTAATAATTCATGCTTTAATAAATTTAATTTTGATTCATTTTCTTTTTTTATATCTTCTATACTACAATTTGTCTTATTTAATTCTTCAGTTAATTGTTTATTTTTTTCTTCAATAACATTATTATTTATCAAATTTATTTTATTTTCATATATAGTTTTATTTAATGAATTACATTTATCAATTAATTCTCCTATTTGATGATTATTATATATTAATTCACTATTTAATTTCTCTTTTTCATTATTTAAATTTCTTATATTTTTTTTCATGAGTAAATTTTCTTCTTCTAAAATTTTATTATCATTTAATAATTTTGATATTTGTTCTTTTGAATTATCTTTTTTTTTATTATATAAAAATTGAATTGGTTGATTTTTGATAATTGAAACCATAAAATCTTTTTTTATATTTGATTTTTCAATTTCTTTTTTTAAAGTATTTTTTAAATAATCTTTTTCATTTTCAATTTGATCTTTCTGATAATTAATATCAATAATTTGTTTTTTTAAATGTTTATTTTCTTCTGAAATTTTATCAATTCTTTCATTTAATTTTTTAATATTATTAATTCTTAAACTTTGTGCCTTATCAGGTCTATTTTTATTAAAATAATTAATATAAGATTCATATTTTTCTTTCATTGTCCTTAATTCATTTCTTAAAAAATCAATAACTATAGGATTACTATTATTAAAACTTTGAAAATTATTAATTTGAGAATTATCATTTAAATATAATTTATTATCAAGATATTCATAATTAAAAAAAGACAACATTTGTTTTTTCATAATAGAATTTTCTAACTGAAGACTTTTTAATTCATTTTTCAAATTTAAAATTTGTTTTTGATTTTCTTCATTTATAGTATTAATTGGATAATATTTAGGTTTAGGAAAATAATTTTCAATTGTTTCTTTACTTGAAACATTTAAATTTTCACTTATTTCAATTTTTGGTTTTTTAATTAAAGAATAAACATTATTTTCAAATGTTTCTAAATTCATTGGTTTACTATGAGGATTTTTTGGATCATTATCTTCTTCTTCTTTTTGATTTAAATACATTTGTTTTATATCAATTGATTTTTCAAATAATGATGTTGTAAAAATTCTATATAGGTCTTTATATTTATTATTTTCAATTTGAGATAATTTTAACTTTTTTTTTAAATCTGTTACTAAATATTTTAATGATGAATTGTCATCTTTTAATTGATGTAATTGAGTTTCAATATTTGAATCTTTTTTTGCAAATTTTTCTGTTAATTTTATTATCTCTGAATGTAAATCTTTATTTTCTTTTATTATTGATTCACTTTTATATTTAAATGCATTTAATGTAATATTTAATTCTTCTATATATTCTTTATTTTGATGAAGAGTTTTATTTAATTTTAATATTTCATTTTTATTATTTATTATTTCATTTAATAAAGTTTCAACTAAATCAACTGAATATTCATCAAATGATTGAATAAATTTCATTTTATCCAATTGATTTCTTAGATAATTATATTTATTATTTTGTGAATTTTTCAAATTTAAATCCTTTAAAAAATTATCAATAATCTCATTTTTCATAAATCAAAATTTAAAAAAATTAATTATAATAAATATTTTAAATAATACTATAAGCACTTAAATGATTTTCTCCAATTGAACAAATAAAATTTCCATTTTTGGAAACTCCTAAATCCCAAATAATATTATCTTTCCCTTCACTTAAATTAGCTAAACACTTATTAGAGTTTTTCAAATCAAAAACTTTAACAGAACCATCAAAAGAAGAAGTATATAATAATTTTTTATTATCATTAACAATCATTTGTGAAATAGAATCATGATGTCCAACAATAGGAACAATTAATTTATAATTATTTAAATCAATTAAATTAATATGTAAATCATCACTTGCAGTTAATAAAATATTTTTTTCACTAAAATAAGATAAACATCTTACAATCATACAATGTTCATCTATTCTTTTTTCTATTTTAGAAGTTTCTAAATTAATTATGTGAACTGAACCATTTGAATTTCCAACTGCTAATTTATTATTTGGTAAAAAACAAAATGAATAAATAAATTTTGAACCATTCGATATTTCTTTTTCTTTAGTTGGGCTGTTTGTATTATATAATATTACATTGTAACAACCTGTTACGAGATATTTATTGTCTTTTGATAATGAAAATTTCCAATTTTTTAAATTTCCAGGTTGAAATGTTTGAGATAAATTATAATTATTTTCTATTTCATATTTTTTAATATTGAATTCAAAGTCACTTGTATATAAAAATTTTCCATCATCTGAAAATTTTGAATAGACGTAATCATCTTTTGATTCTATTTTATTTTGATTTTTTGGAATTAAATTAACATCTTTTGATAAAAAATTTTCTTTTGAATAAATATTACATGTATTATTTGTACATATTACTATATCTTCATTTATTGGTGAAATATCAATTGAATAATTTCCTCCTTCATTATAAATAAAATTTGGATTTATTTCTAATTGCTTAAACATATATTTTTAAAAATAAAAAAAAATTAATTTTAAAAACTAAATAAATAAAAAAACCATAAAAAAAATAATAAATAAAAAAATAAAAATATTAAAACCAAATTTTAATTGAATTTAAATTAAAAATATTTATTTAAAAATTAAAATCACATTACTTAAATTAAAATCAAAAGAAAAAAAAAATGTTAAAAAATGTAAGAAAAAATCATATAACAAAAAACCAAAATTACCATATTTAGTATTTATTTTACACAACATCAAAAAAACTAAATGAACATCATTTCATAACAAAAACATCAACATTAGAAATATCCTACATAAAATCATTTTCTTTTTCAATAAACAACACATATTTAATATATGACAACCAATTATTAACATGGATTCCAAAAACTCAAAATTTATACGATGACAATTTAGAATATTTATCACTTCCTCCAATATCATTTTCAAATTATGGTTCAAAAAAAATAAAAAGTATATCATGTAATACAGATGTATGTCATGCAATAACAGAAAGTGGAATAATTTATTCATGGGGAAATGATATTAATCATAAAGGTTTATTATGCTTTGGTAATAATATTTTTCATATTAGAACACCAACTTTAAATAAATTTTTAAGTTCTTTAAATATTAATTTCATTTCTTTAAGTGAGAATCATTGTGCTGCTTTAGATATAAGAAAAAATTTGTATACTTGGGGAGATGATTCTTTTGGTCAATTAGGTTTAAATAATGGAGAATTAATTTGTACTCAACCTAAAAAAATTGTTTTAAATGAAATTTTTCATGTTTCTAAAGTTCAATGTGGAAAATTTTTTACTGCTGGAATTACTAGTGATGGTATTGTTTTTAAATTTGGTAGTAAATATAAAAATAATTTAGAAAATGAATTTAATTATGATTTTAATAAAAATTTTTATAATAATAATAATTGGAATTTTGATATTAATAATAATGATTTTAATTGTGATTTAAATAATGAAAATGAAAATAAAAGAAATATTGTTTTTTTTAATTTAATGAAACAAGTTGATGAAATTGATAATGATAATCAAAAAATTCAAAGTAATTTTTATGGGAGAATGGTTGATATTTTTTGTGGGGAAGAATTAATTACTTTTATTAATTCTAAAGGTGATTTGTTTATTTATTCTGAAAATCAAGGTTTATATAGAATTAAATTATCATCTGATATGGAAGATAATAAAAATTATGAAAAGGAATCTTTAATGATTGATTCAGTTAAATTTATTGATAGGAATTTTTATGCTTTATCAAAGGATAATTCTATTATTTATGAATTTATTAATTATTCTTATAATAACAAGTCACCTGATTTATTTGATTATGTACAAAATGAATATGAAATTAATAATAATGTTCAAGTTGGTTTGATTAATCAACCTTATTATGTAAGTGCTTTATTTTTTATGTTAAAATGTCAGGAAAAAGAAATGAGAAATATTGAAGATTATAAAATTAAATTATTTAATAAAAAAAAATATATTAGTAATGATAATAATTACCAAGATAAAGTTAATAATGATAATATTTCTTCTTATAATAGTAAATTAAATATTACTAATAAAAATAATTCAAATAAAAGAGTAAGTAAAATTTCTAATATGTTGGAAAATATTTTTGATAAAAAAATTGAAAATATTGCAAATAATAATAAAACTAATTTTGATAATAAAAAAAATGCATTTTTCTTTGGGAAAAAAAGAATTCAATTAATTAAATTAACATATCGAAATAAAGCAAATATTAAATTTTTGAATAATGAATCTATTAATACATTTATTAATACTGAAAATACATATTTCAATCATAATATAATTTTAAATATTCCAATTAGTGAAAAATATTCTAATGAAAGGAATAGAAGTAAAAGTAATATTTTTGAAATTGATACAAATATAAATGAACATGAGAAAATGATTAGACCAAAATCACAAAATAAATTATTTAATATACAAAATAAAAACTTAATTGATGATGATAAAAAAGAAAATAATATAAAAGAAATTATACCTAAATATCATAGAAATTTTTCCCAAAGACAGAATAATAATAAAGAAAATTATATTAATCAGAATATAGAAGATAATAATTTTCAAAAAGAGCAAAATTATAATAAATATAATATTGAAAATAATATTGAAAGTTTTAATATTAAAATTCTAAATAATAAAGAAAATTATAATGTTAATAATAAATATAATAATATTCAAGAAAATTATAATAATGAAAATAATAATAAAAATGATAATTTATTATATAGGTTAAATAATTTAAAAAAATTTGCTGAATTTCCTTTTGAAAAAAATAAAGAACATAATCAATCAAATGAAATAAAAAAAATTAATAATAGTTCATCTAATTCATCAAAAATATTAAATAATGATATAATCACTAATAATAAAATTGAAGAATTTAATATTATATATACTGATAAAAATTTAACCAAAGAAACAACAAAATTAAATACCGAAGTAAAAGAAAATGATAAAAATGAAAATAATATAAAAAAAAATATTGATATTAGAATTAATAAAAATGATAATAAAAAAAATAAATTATATTCATTATTAAATAAAGTTAATGGAAATAATAATGAATTGTATAAAAATGATAATAATCAAAACATTGAAAATCAATTAAAAGAAAAAAAAATCGTTAATGATGAAAATTATAATATATTAAACAATTTTAAATATAAAATAAATAATGATTTAACTAATAAACCAGAAAAAACAATAAATAACCAAAATATAAAATATGATTTAAAAAGTTATACAAATAAAATAAATAATGAATATAATGATGAATATAAAAATAACAATCTTGAAGTTAAAGATATTGAAAATTACAAAGATAATAATGAAGAGAAAATAAATATTTTTAAAAGAAATAAAGAAAAAATAAAAAATAATAATAAAGAAGATATTAATATCATGAATAACATTATAGAAAATAATGAAATTAAAATTAGTAATGTTGAAAAGAATAAATTAGATTTAAAAAATAATAAATATGATGAAGAAAAAATTATTTTTAATGAATATAAAGAAAATAATGAAAATAAAATGAATATTGACAATTTAAGGAATAAAGTAAATGATTTAAAAGAAATAAATGATAATAAAGAAGGCAATAAATTTGATGAAAAAAATATTAAAAAAAATAAAGAAAAAAATAAATTTGATATTAAAGGAATAAATAATATTAAAGAAGAAGAAAATAAATTTGAAATAAAAAAAATTATTAATAAAGAAGAAAATAAATATGAAAGAAATGAGACTAATAATAAAGAAGAAGAAAAATTTAATAATAAAGAATTTAATAATAATAAAGAAGAAGAAAATATATTTGAAATAAATGATAAACATGATGAAAAATTTGATATTAAAAAAAAGAATAATAAAGTTGAAGATAAATTTGAAATAAATAATCAAGAAATAAATCATAATTTAAAGAAAGACATAATTAAAAAAGAAATAAAATATAATTTAAATGAAAACTCTAAAAATAATATTTCAAATGATAATAAATTATATCAAATGACAAAATCATTATCTAATGATGATTCTCAAGATAATGAAAGAGAAGAAATATGTAAAGAAATAACTCCTATTAATCTATATAAAGAAAGCAAAAGTGATAGTTATGAAAATATTAGAATGAAAAATACTAAATTAAAAAATGAAAAAAATATTGCTATATATAATAAAAAAAAAGATAAAGATAAATTAGATAACCAATTAAATAAAATTGAAAATAATGATAATCAAAATTATCAAAGAATATTATCAAAAGATAAAAAGAATGAAATAAATTCTTTTTCATCTAATCAAGAAATAAATATTCAATCTGAATTGAAAGAAAAAATTAATTTAAATGAAAATGAAAGTCAAAAAGACAAAAATATTGTAAAAGAAAAAAATAATGAAATAGTTAATAAAAATGAAATTAATAACGAAAATGATAATATTAAAAAAGAAGAAAATAATAATTTTGATTTTAAATTAAATAAAAAAGAATTTAATAATCATAATAATGATGACTTTATTAAAAATAATCAGCCAAATAATATAATGATTACTAATATTTTAAATGAAATAGATGAAATAGAAAAAAGAAAAAAAAATGAAACAAATTTGTACGATAAGAATAATATTAAAGAAATATTAAATGAAAATGATATTAAAAATAAAAATACTCAAATATTAAATTTAAATAAAGAAAATAATATAGATAATCATAACATAGAAAATATAAATTTAAATCTTGGAAATGTAAATAATATAAATAATGAAAATGCAATTAAAAAAGAAATAATAAATTTTAATCTTATAAATAATATTAATACAGAAAATAAAATTGAAAAATCAAAAAAAGAATTTGAAGATATTAAAATTGAACAAAAAAATAAAAATAAATATAATGATTGTAAAACTATTATAAATGATAATAAAAATGAAATTAAAGATTTGAAAGAAGAAAAAAAAGATTTAATTAATAAAGAGAATATTTCATGTGTAACTAAAGATAAGAATATTGATAAACAAGATCTATTTTTGCAAAATCAATTAAATGATTTTAATATAATTAATAATAAAGAAATAAATAACAATATTGATTTAAATAAAGAAATTTCAAATGATACAAAAGATAAAAACAAAGAAGAAAATAATAAAATTAATCATAAATTAAATAAAAATAAAGAAAGTAAATTAGATTCAAAAGAAAATGAAAATAAAGATGATATAAATTTATTATTGGAAGGAGAAAGAGAAAAGACTTTAATAAAACTTGATGAAAAAATAAATGAAAATATAAAAGATATTAAAAATAATGAAAATAAAGAAATAAATTTTGATTTTGAAATTGAAGAAAATGATATAGAAAATAATGAATTAAATGAAAATAAAATTCAAAAAAATGAAATCCAATCTTTATCTTCTAAAAATCAATTTATTTCAAATAATTTGGATATAAATAATAATAAAAATCAAGATAATTTAAATAATAAAAAATCAAATTTAAATTCAAAAAAAGATAATAAGGATAAAAATAATGAAATAAAACAATTGGACAAAAAATTAATTCCTGAATTATTATATAATAATAATAATACAATCAAAAATAAATTAAATCAAAACAATTTATCTTCAAATTTAACATTATCATTAAATAAAAAAGAAATTAAACAAAAAAATTCAAATCTCCTAAAACCTGGTATATTCAGTTATCTTGAAAAGAAAAATTCCGAGTTAAATAAAAATAAAAATATTAATAATAATAATAATAATAATACAAATATTAATGAAAAAGAAAAGATTAAAAATATAAAAGATAATTCTGAAAAAAATTCTTCAATAGAAAACAATGAATTAAATAAAAATGAAATAATATCAAAAACAAATAATTTAATTTTAACATCATCATCAAATGAAAATAATATCACAAATACTAATAACAATACAAATAAAAATTCAAATAAATCTCCAAATAATAATAATAATAATAATAATAATAATAATAATTTAGAAACTTCATTAGAAAATTCTCTAAAATTTTCAGTAATAAAAAATGATACTGAAAAAAAAATAATTAATACAAATTTAAATGATTTAGAAGATTCATTTAGTGAAGAAGAAGATATGAAAATATCAAAAAGAAAAGAATTTAGTTTTGAAGATGAAGATGAAATAGAAACAGTTTTAGAAGTAAATGAAGATAAAATAACTAAAATAAATAAATGGAAAGAAAAAAATAATAAAAAAATAGAAAGAATATTAGAAGTAGATGAAGAAAATAATGAATCATTAAAAGAATCACATAATTCAAATAAAAAGAGTAAAAATATAAATAATTTAAATATTCCAAAAATAAAAAATACTAATATTGATAATATGTTATGTTCAAATAATGGAATGAAACATATTAATAATGATTTTGATATAAGTTCATCTTCAAGAAAATTTGAATTTGAACCAAAAGAATTAGAAACTAGTAATAATAATTTTATTTTTAATTATAAATCAAATAGAGATAATAAAAATTTAAATTTAAATAATATTTCAAATAATCATATTAATAATAATAATAATTCATTTAATAAATGTAATCCATTTACTAATGAAGTTGCTGCAAAAAATTTATTAAAAAATGATCCTTTTAATGTTATTAATTCTACTGGAATTGATACTACAATAGGTAATAATTATAGTCAACCAAAAGGAGAAAAATTAAAGTTAGATGATTTAGAAAATGAAGATAATATTAAAAAAAGTAATAGAAATAAAAATAGTTATAAAGATATAAAAAATAATAATAAAAAAAACCAAGATATAAATAACTTAAACAAAAATCAAAAAAAAGTTTTTGATAAAATAAAAACAACAAATCAAAAAAAAATAATAAAAGTTAAAAATTTAGAAGAATTGAAGAAATTATTAAAAGAAATGAATGAAAATCAAAACTCAACAAATAATAGTAATAGTGATGATTCTTCAATATATTATATAATAGAAGGAAATAATAATATGGAAGATATAAAAGAAGAAGATGAATCATTTAATCAATCACAATCAAATTTATTAAAAAATTCACAAATATTAAAAGTTAAAGGAAATGTTGTTTCAGATGATATTAATAATAATGAATTAATTAATAATTTAAATAATGAAATTATTATTAGTGAAAATAATTATAATGAAAAAAATTATATTCCTCATAAAAAGAAATTAAATAGATTAAAAAGTCAAGAAAATCCTTCTAAGAATTTGAAAAATAAAGAATTTCCAATTAAGAAAATTTCAGTACAAAAAATGAGTGGTAATAATAAAACAAATGAAAAATTCTTAGACAATTTTCAAGGATTATTTAAAAGAAAAAATGTAAAAAATAATTTACCACCAACTCAAAATAAAAAAAATTTCAAAATAATTGAACAAGTAAAAAAAGAAAAATCAATACAAGATAATTCTTCATCATATCAAAATAACTCACAAATTAATAATAATCATTCATTTTTAACTCAAAAAGTAATAATAAATGAAAATTTAAAAAAAAATGTAAACACTCAAAATAATAATTTAAATTATAATAATAATATAAATAATAATAATAATTTAAAAGATGAATATATTTATACTCAAGAAAATGATTATCAAAAAAATTACAATTTAAATAATAATAATAATATTAATGAATTTAATATGAATAATAATAATAATAATAAGACTTTTAAAAAAAGTAAATCAAAACCAATTATGTCACCAATAAAAAATAATATAATTAACAATACCCCAAAATTTAATTCAAAAATAAATTCAATCTCAAATAAAAAAAATAAATATGAAAATACTAATAATAAATATAATATAAATAAAATACCAATAAATAATTTAGAAAAAAAAATATCAACTCAATCAAAATTAGATGAAGAAAATTCATATAAAATGTTAAGACAAAGATATTTAGATTATTTAATAAGAACATTTGGTGAAGAAAATAAACCAAAATTAACAAAAGAAGAAGAAGAAATGAATGATAACTTTTTAAAAGATTTAGCAAAAAATGAAGTTCCAATAGAAAATGAAAATTTAGATAATATTAATTGTAGTAATGATATGAAAGCTTTTATAATTGAATCTTTAAATAATTTTAAATTAAATCAAATGAAAGAAAAAATAAGAGAAAATAGAAGTGAATCTTATTCTAATATTGAATTAGCAAAATCTAATTTATTAGGTTTAATTTATGTTGATTATGAAGATGAAAATAGAAATATTTTTGAACCTATTGAATTAGAAAAAAGTGGAATTAATTTTAGAAAATTTTTTGTTGATTCTTTAAGAGAATCTTCTTTACATAATAATTTTAATCATAATAATAATTATTATCAATTTTCAAGAGAAATTTCTAATAGATATGATAATTGATTAAACGATTTTTTATAATTTTTTTTTATTTATTTATTTTTTTTTAATTTTAAAAACTCTTTTTTTTTAAAAGATACAAATTTTAATTAAAAAGAAGATTTTTAAATTTTAAATAATATATTATTCTTTAATTAAATAAATTTAATAAATCAAAAAATATAATTTTAAAGGAATTTCTTATATAATGATGAAAGAAACTATATAATTTATTTATAATCTATTAATTAAATGTTATTTTCTGATTTTTTAATCTTGACTAATTTTCTAGGAACATCAATATTATTTTTCCCATTTTGAATATTAATTCTAATTGTTGCAATAATATCAGAAAAACTTTTCATATCTTCTTCATTTAAATTTCCCATCCATTTATTTAAAATATCACATTTTTTATTTTTTAACATTTCAATACATTCTTTAAATATTTTATATTCATCAATATTTTTAATAGGATTAATAGTTCTATAATCAATTTCTTTGAATTCATAAATTCTTTCTTGTTTTATATTTCCTCTTTCTTCATATATTTTACTTTCATCATCAAGTATTTCTAATGTCATTTCTTCTTCTTCATTTTCATTTTCATTTTCAATCTCATTATCATCTTCATTATCATCATCAATTAAATTTTTTCTTATTTCTTTATTATCATTTTTTTTTAAAGAATTAGATTCATGTTTTTTTAAATTTTTTAAAAAACGAAATGAAATATTTAAAAATGAAGGAATAATATTTTGAAAATTATCAAATATTTTTTCATTTCTAATTAAAGAACAATCTCCAAGAATTAATAATTTAACTTGATAAGGAGAATAAATATCATAAGCAAATTGATATTGAGTATAATGAATTAATTCTTCAAATTTTATATTATTACAAGATATTATAGGATAATTTATAAAAGAACAAAATAATAAAGTTATTAAACTCATTGATAAAGATTGTTCATTTATTGAAATTGACATATCACTATGATTACTTTTTTCATTTAATAAAATATTATGTAATCTCTCTAAAGAAAATAAAATAATATCCATTATTATTTTAGATGGAATATTATTTGATACAGTAAACCAAATTTGTGCAATTAATGTTGCTAAATATGAACTTATTTCATCATTTTCTTTAGCAAAACTTTTTTTAAATAATTTAAAAAAAACTTTAGAATTTTCTTCTTTAATTAATATATTTTCATTATCATTTATTATATATTGATTAATTAATTCATATAATAATAAATTCATTCCTTTATTTTTTCTTAAATATTTAGGTAAATCAGGTAATAAATTAATAGCACATAAAGGAATTTTTTTTAATATTTTAATAATAATAGTGATTATAATTACAATATCATCATCAAAATCAATTTTATTAGGATATTTCATATATTTTAATAATGGATTTATCATTTCTTCAATTTTATAATAATATTTAATAATAAATAATTCATTATTAAAAATAGATCTAATAACTTCAAAGCATTTATTTATAATTGTTTTGTAATTATTAGTTAAACTTCCTTCAACTTTCATATCAAAATTTGTATTATGAGATAATCTTCTTGGAGAAATTTCTTTAATAACTCTATTAAATAAAGAATTTAATAATTCAAATAACATATCTTCATTTTTAATTGATTCTGATATTTGTGATAAAATTTCAAAATAAAGTGGATTTTTTGCTTGGACAATATATGAAATAAATTTCATTGAATATTTTTCTATTATTTTATCTAAGATACTATTATTAAAAAATTTATGAGTCATTGCTTTTTTTATTGCTTCAAATGATTCATATTTTCCTACTGGTCTTCCTTCATTAAAAATATTAAAAAATAAAAAATCAAAAATATTTTTAAATATTTCTGAATTAATATTATTATCTAAAAATTGAGTTATATATATTGAAAAAAATAAACAAACTCTTTCTTTAATTAATGAAAATTGATTTATAAAATTAGATAACAAATTCAAATTTTCTTGAGTAAATTTTATTAATATTTGAATATATTCATTTTGATTTTCTGATTTAATAATTCTTTTAGATAAAATACAAAGAATCATAAAACAAGTTTCAATTCTCATAATTTCATTAATATTATTATTAACTAGCATATAATCTTCTTTTAAATTTACAATATTAGGATTACAAATTTGTTCAATTTTAATTCCAATTGTTAATTGAATACAATCAATTGAATATTCTAATAAGAATTTTAAATAATTTTCTGATTTACTACCAAAATATAAAAATTTACTAATTGAAACATTTAAATTTTTTGATTTTCTAGTTAAAACAATATCATAAATATAATTTGCATAATTATTTCCTTCTTCATCATCTTCAATATCAGCATATTCATTTTCACTTGAAACTAAAAGTGGAATAACAATTTTTTTTGTTAATGTTAATAAATATTTTTCAAAATCTAATCTAAATGAATCACTAAAACCAATTTTTTTTAAATAAAGTATCATTTGTTCTGCATATTTTTCAAAGAAAGTATTTCCAATTATTTTATTTATTATACCAGGAGTTTCTAAAGTATTTATACAATACATAATTAATTTTTGATGTCTTAATAATAAATCTTTATTATTAATAAAATTTGGTAATAATGGGATTGTTGATATAATAAATTTTAATATTTTTGTTTTCATTTTAAAACCAATATCATTCTTATCTTCAAAATTAATATTCATCATTTGAATTCCATATTCACTAAAAATTCCAGTTAATAAATCTTTAAATTTATCAGAGTTTTTAAAAGTTTTTTGTGAATGAACAGAAATATTTAATAATAAACTAAAAAGAACTTTTATTTCATCTAATAAAATAGAAACTTTTTGTCTATCATTATCATTATTTATTTGTATATTTCTTAATATATTTATAATTTTATTTATCATAAAATCTGTTGAATTTAATTGCATTGAAATAATAGAATCTGCATTTTTTTCATCAGTTGATGATGAACATAAAATATTTTCAAAAATATATCCTAATCCTTTATATGATAAAGGATTTATTGCATTTTCATTTATTTTATTTTTAAAAATTTCCATTAATTCTTCTATAATTTTTGGATTTTTTTCTATTATATTATAAGCTATTAATTCTTCAAAACATTTATTCATTTCTTTTAAACAATTATCTGGATATGAAATATCTAAAATACAATCAACAATTATTTTTAATAAATTTATTATAAATTCCTCTGATAATTCTTTACTATTTTTTTTATTTATTATTGTATTTCTCATATATATTACTAAAGAATTATTTAATTCTTTTGAAAGTTGATTTGATTTAATTACTTCTAAAGCTATTGGAAAATAGTTTAGTATATCTTTTTCAGCTTCTTTTAAAAATTTTTCTGATTTTCTTCTTATATCTCTTTCTGGTGATTTATAAGTATTTTCTAAATTTATTATTATATCTTGAATGAAATCTAAACCATTTTCTTTTGAATTCATTTTTTTTTTCAAATTTAATTCTGTATTTTTTATTTATTAGAAGAATAACTTTTTATATATTATTATTTAATATGTCGGAATAATTATAAAAATTAAGAATAATATTATAATTTTTTTATATATAATTCAAAAAAAAATACTCTATTTTAAATAAATAAAATAATTAAGGAAATGAAAATATTATTATATATTTGAAAAAATCTATATGTTGTTCACATAAAATATCAATTAATAAAGCACCAAGTTTATAAAAATTTAATTTTAATTCTTGTAAAACTGATAACCTTAACAAATCTCTAAATTCATCTTCATCATATTTTTCCTTTTTTGATGGATTTAACTTATAAATAAAATCTTTTTTCTCATGATTTTCTTTATTATTATTCTTATCAGGATTATCTCTTTTATTTTTTTTATCTCTTTTAATAATAATATAACTATTATCAATTTTTTCTTCAAATAAATAATTATTATTTCTAAACCATCTATCTTTTCTTAAACTTTTATAAAGAAAAGCTAATAAAATTTGTCCTTTCATCATTTTACTAAATTTCATATTATGTTCATTATATATTTCAATTTCTTCACCAAAACTAGTAGAACTTAAATGAACTTCAATTCTCAAAGGATCAATAATTTTAGGTAATTTAATTAAACAATTAACACAATTTTTCCTATGTTTTTCATAATGTATTTTTTTACAACTTTCATCACAATAAAATTCATTTTCACAAAAATTACAATGTATATCAATAAAAACATAAAAATTACAATTAGAACATTTAACAACAATTCTAGGATATTTTTCTTTAGAAACAGATAATTTTGTATTTGTTTGAAATATATCAATTATAGTATCCATTCTGAAATAAAATAATTTTAAAAATTCAATTAGTAATTGTTGTAATTCTTTATAAAAATAAAATCTACTTCTATATAATCCTAATTCATTTCTTAATATAACTCCATTTAATAAATGCTCTAAAAATTCTTGTGGACATGGTGGATCAAATACATTTTCTCTCATTGAAAATTCATTTATTTTATTTACATTTGCATCAAAATATGGAGGAAGATGTTTTCTTAATTCTGTTTGGAAATCTTTTGCTCTTTTTTTTTTAAATATTAACCATCTTTCCCAATATGCATTTATTGCTGATTCTTTATAGTCTTTTACATGGAATTCATCTGAACCATCATCAAAATCTATGCTTTTTTGCATTTTTTTATTTTTTTTTTTTGGTTTTTTTTTTTTTTTATTTTTAATTTTATTTCAATATTTTTAATATATATTTGATAAACAATTTATTTTAAATTTATATTTACAAAATAAGATAAAAAATTTTGAATTAAATTTTTATCATTTTTTAATTGAAAAATAAAAGAAGAATATATATAATTCTTTAAATTTATAATTAATGTAGATATCAAAAGGATTAAAAATAGATTTTTACATTGTTTTATATTTTTTTGACATTCTATTAAACTTATTTTTGATTTTTAATTTTTTTCTTAAAAAAATATTTTATTAAATTTATCATTAAATAAAATAATTAAAAATGGTTAAATTTGACTTTAATGGATTACGTCAAGAAAATAATAACGTAGCAAGAGAATTAACAATATATGTAAATAACCAATTATATAATGAGGGATTAAATTATTCAAATGTTCGTCAAATACGTTTTGAAAATACTTTTGGATATATAATTTTACAAGGTTTTTTTAATATATCAAATATTGATTTATATCATTGTTTAACTCTCGATGACATGAGTGTAAAATTCACACCTCAAATACAACAATGTTGTACTTATCAATTTACTGAACCTACTATTATTATTTGTTTTTTTCTTAATGAAAGATATGAAAAATTATTAAATGAAAATCAAAATATTTTAATTAATTTAAATGGTGATATTGTTGGTGATAATAGAAAAATTTTAGAAATTAAATTAAATTCTTTTTCTAATATTAATATTCAACAATTAATTGAAAAAGAAGAACAAAGAAAAATACATGAAAGAACTAATTTTATACAGGATGAAAAAATTATTTTAGATAATGATCAAAGTATTTCTAATAATTTTGGCGGTAATATAATTAATACAAATCGAATTCAAGAAAATGTTAATTTTAGATTTATGGATAAAGATGATAATTTAAGTAATCAAAATATTCAAAATTTAAATTATAATAATAGAGAAAAAGAATATAATTTTAATTTTACTAATCCAAAACAAAATTCTAAATTTTTTCATTTTGATGAGACTAATATTAATACATTTAATATTAATGATAAAATTGAAAATGATGAAGAAATGAATGATGATATTAATCAAGTTGATGAATTCCAAATTAATAATGACTTTATTTCTTTTGATGATACTAAAAATTTTCATCTATGTGAAAAAATAAATGAAATAGTTGACAAAAATAATTTAAATGATATAGAAAAAAAAGAAGATAAAAGTGTTAGAAGAAATATATCAATTAATGGTAATTGTCTTATAACAGTTAAAAAAAATGATATTATTAATCTTAAAGAAGAACAACTTTTACCAAATAATGATTTAGATATAAGAAATGATGAATATAAACATTCAACAATTACAAAATATATAAGTTTGTATGAAGAGATTTTAAATAATAAAAAAATTAATTCTAATAATATAGATAATTTAAAAAAATCAAATGAAAGTAATATGATTATTGATGATAGTAATCAAAATATTAATGAAAATAAAATAAATAAAATGACTGTTAATGATTATACAATTTTAATTTTTCGTTATATTTCAGAATTAGAAAATAAAAAAATACAATTAATAAATGAATTAAATTCAAATAATGATAATAATAATAAGTTATTATTAAATAATTTTATTTATAGATTAGAAAGAGAAATATCTGTATTAAAATTATTCTCAATTTTATTTTTAAATTGTTTTTATTCAATTGATGTATCAAATAATATGGAAAATATAAATTCAGAAAATAAAAATGTACAAAAAATAAGAAGAAAAAAATTAACAGAATGGTTAATAGAAACTCAAAAAAAGAATTATAATTTAAAAAAAGAAAAAATGAAAAATTCTCATTTTCATGATAAAATAATATTAGCTTTAAAAAATGGTCAAATAATTGATTCAATTAAAGAATGTAAATTAAATAATATGCCAATGCTAGGTTTATTAATATCTCAAATGAATAATAAAACAAAAACTGATAATTTTAAACAAACATTATTAACTGTATCAGGGAAGATAATATTTAATGAAAAAATAGATAAAATTTTTTTATTATTAGGTCAATCAAGTGAAAATCAATCAGATATTTTTATTAAAGATTGTAATTGGTATAATTTATTAATTCAAATATGCATTTTTTCAGTAGAAGAAAAAAATGATATTCCTTTTTTAATTAATGTTCTTGGAGGAATAATAAATGATAATTTACAAAAATATAAAGAAATTTCTCCCTTTATGGATAATAATTCTGAAATTTATGATTTAAATTATTTACTTTTAAAAATTTATTCATGTATTAGTAGTGAAGAAATTGATAATAATGAATTAAATGATTTAATTAAAATACTTTCTTTTTCTAGAAATTTAATAAATAATAATTCATGTGATCATCATGTTCAATATATCATTTCTTCAATTTTATTAGATATTATTAAAATAATTTATCCTACTACTTATAAACAAATAAGAATAAATAATTTAAAATTATTAACATTTGATTTATTTAAAAAAAATATAGAAGAATTATCATTAGATATAAAAAAAGTAAATTCAAATTTCAAATATATAATAAAATTAATTAATATATCAAATTTTAATCAAAAAATAAAAAAGAAATTAATAGAAGAAATAATAACAACAATAAATATAAATAAACCAAATGAATTATTTGGTGAAAATAATATTTTAAATCAATTAGATAATTTAGCATTAGGTTATTATTATAAAAATAATTTTGATTATCAAAATTCATATAAACATTTCGAAGCAGCAAACGAATTTATTTTATCAGTAGAATCATATATTTTAATGTGTTTAAACAAATTAATTTATAATAAAGAAGAATTTAGACCAAATGAAATATATAATGTATTAAAAAATCTCCAAAATCGTTCCTCAAATTTTGAAGGTTTTAATATTATATTTTTTAGATATATTTTTTGCTTAGTTGAAAATAATAATGCTAATTCTAAATATATTGTTAATACAATAAATCAAATTTTAAATATTTGGAATAATGGAAAATTAATTACTTTTGCTAAAGGAATTATGGTTGATGATTTAAGAAAATTATTAAATGAAAAATTAAAAAAAGAAAGTAATAGAGATTTATATTTATTTCCTTCTGCTTGTAAAGTATTAATTAATGATAATGATATGCAATTAAATACTAAAATTAATGAAGTTAAAAAATGCTTAGATTCTATTATTGAATTTAAAAATTTGGTTTTTTCAAAAAATGATTAAAAAAAATTTAAATATATAATTTAAATATTTTTTTTAAAT
>Ga0256407_10005279_pt1 | contig 20856 bp, 13 predicted proteins | sample RumenRJG_04DNA_FD_193489 | JGI IMG/M metagenome (GOLD analysis project Ga0256407, IMG submission 193489) | Bovine rumen microbial communities from Lethbridge, Alberta, Canada - RJG_04 | ecosystem: Host-associated > Mammals > Digestive system > Stomach > Rumen | place: Canada: Alberta... | reverse complement strand
TTGAATTTTCTTCTTTAACTTTTTTTATATCAAATAAGTTTATTTTCTTATCTGAGGATTGATTTTGTAAATCTAAACTTTGATTTTCATCATCTTGTTGAATTCTAATTTGTTTTTGTTCTTCAAAGAAATAATTATTTTCCATTTTTTAAAATGTAATTTTATAAAATAAGGGTTTAAGTACTTTAGACAAAATAAAAATCACTTAATATTAAAAAGAAGATATATATAATAAAACCATAATTAAAACTCAAATAAACATAAAAGATTAATCATATAATCAAAAATAAAAAACTATAAAAAAAAAATATAAAAAAAAAAAAAAAAAAAAAAAAAAAAAAAAAAAAAAAAAAAAAAAAAAACAAAAAAAAAAAAAAAAAAAAATAAAAAAAAAAAAAAAAAAAAAAAAAAAAAAAAAAAAAAAAAAAAAAAAAAAAAAAAAAAAAAAAAAAAAAATGAAAAGCAAAATAACAACATCATACTCAAATTTCCCATCAATAGCAGGATCAACAATGTATAAAACAATGAAAACTCCATTAATAAAAAAATCATCTGAAATTACAAATGATAATAATTTAAAAATAAACAATATAAATAGTACATCAAAAAATTTTTATCCAAAAACTTTAAAAAATCTAATAAAAAAAAGACCATTATCTCCAGAAAGTAGAAGTTTATCAATTGCAGAAACAGATGATACATTATTTGGTTTAAGTGAAATTAAAATAATTGATGATAAAATACATAAAAGAAATAATAATAGACAAAAAGTTTGGCAAATAAAATCAAATAATAATATTTATGGGGTTAATGCTTCTAAAAATAAACAAGAAATTATGGATATTCATTATAGAACTTTAAGAGGTGATTGTATGAAAAATTTTGATTTAAGAAATGAAATTGATAAAAAAAAATATTTCCCTGTTGAAAAAGTTGATAATATTTTTGAAGCTGAAAAAATTATGCAAGAAATTTTTTTAACTAAAGAAAATCAACAAAAAGCTTATAGGAAATTTGGAGGAACAAATAGAATTGATATGCATACTTTTACAAATCAAAATAGGGAAATTTTTTTAAAAAATATATTAATAAATTTATTAAATTATGAAAGAGATAAAATAAATAATAAAGAAAAAGCAGTATCAAATGCATTAGAAAGTGCAAATAAAGAATTTGAAAAAGATAGAAATATGTTTCAAGATTTTACATTACAAAAAACTTTACAATTTAAAGAATTAGAAATTAAATTAGGAGAAGCTGTACATAATAATAAATTATTATTTGAAAGAACAAAAATTTTAAATCAAGAATTTAGAACTACTCAAGATGAAATTGATAAGACAATAAGAGATATTCTTAAATTTAAATCTTATGCTGATTTTGTACATTATGCACTTCAACCATATGATCAATTAACAAATATTAAATTAGATTGGGTTAATATACAAAAAAAAGATAAAGATATTGAAAATGTTGTTTCAAAATTAATTAATCAATTTGATTTTTTATTATCTGGTCATTATAAAATACCAGATTTTTTTAATGATCCTATTATGTTAGGAAATATTTATTTTACTTTAGAAAGTAATATTATTAAATTATTATCTAAAAAAGAAGATGAAGATGAAGAATTATTTAAACAAAGAAAAATACAAGAAGATGAATTAGATGAATTAAAAGAAAAAGTTAATTCTCATGAAAGAGAATTAAAAGATGTTAAATATGATTATGAAAAAGAAAATATGATTGTTCCTCCTAATTATAAATATCAAGAATTAATTGATACTAATATGCAATTAATTTATGAGTTATATTCTTCTATTTTTGAAAAAAATATTACTGAAAAAGATAGACATAAAACAATTATTGAAATAATTAAAGAAATTAGTGATAATTTAAAATTAAAAGAAAAAAATATGAATTATTTAATTGATGAAATGCAAAAAATTCAAAATGAAAATGAATTAATATTTAAAAAAGTACTTGATAGGAAAAAAAATGAAAATAAAATTGAGAAATATAAAGAAGGAAGAGAGAATATGAGAAGATTACAAGAAGAAAGAAATTTAAGATATTTACAAAGGATGAATAGATATAAAGTAAGAGGACCAATTGTTTATCCTCCTCCTTGGGTTTTAAATGATACTAAGAAAAAAAGAGAAATTGAAAAAGCAAGAAATAAAATTGATGAAAAGGAAATGTTATACTATTATTAATATAAAAAATTGTTTTTATTTTTTTTTATATATTTTTTTAAATATTTTTGTTTTTTCTAAATTTAAAACTTTTATAAATAAAAATTATATGAAAATGACATATTTTTCATCTTCAAAATTTAGAATAAAATCATTTATATTAGTAATATATATTTTAATAGTTTTTTTATCAGAAAAATTTTATCGTTCATATTTATTTAATAAATCAATTGATATAGAAAAAAAAATATATGAAAACACATCATATATAACAATAAATATCTTTAAAATAATAACAAATTTTGGTACAATTACAATTTTAATTCCATTAGTAATAATAATACATTTATTATTGCCAATAAATATTTCATATACTTTTTTATCTGTTTTAATTCTTTCATGTTATTTTGATAATATATTAAAAATTATTTATAGTAATCCTCGTCCTTTTTGGATAGAACCTTCAATTAAAAAAGAATGTGATGGAGGATTTGGAAATCCTTCTGGACATTCTTTTACTTCTTTTTCTACTTATTTATCTTTATGGAATATTATTATTGAAAGACCTTTTTTTGAAAATAAAAAATTTTTAAAAATCATTTTATTTATTATTTTTTTTATATTTTCATTTTTAATAGCTTTAAGTAGAATTTATTTATCAGTTCATTCTATTAATCAAATTTTATTTGGTAGTTTATTAGGAATAGGTTTATATTTTTATTTCTTTCATATTATTCAATTACAAAAATTTAATGGGAAACAATTTTTTAAATATATTACTGGGAATTTAGAAATTAAAATACATTCAATTAAATTTGGTATTTATTTAATTTTATTATTTTTAGTTTATTTCTTTAAAAAATATAATTCTAATAAATATGATAATATTTTACATGAAAATTGCCCTGAAATTCCTTTATATAGAAAATTTAAAAATGATGGTTTTTTTGTAGGATTGACAATTTTTTTTTTAATTGGAGCACATTATGGTTTATTATTTTTCATAAATAAAATCCAAGTAGAAAAACCATTTAAAAATGAGGAAATAAATAAATGGACAAAGGAAAATCATTTAAAAATAATAATAATACAATTTTTAATATTAATACCACATTTTATATTAATGATTTTATATTTTTTAATTCCAGAAAATAATATTTCTTTAATAATTTTATTTCCTTTAAAAGTAATTATACCATTTTTATTAACAGGTGGTTTTATGTTTGGAATTTTTACTTATATTTGTATTAAATATAAATATGCATATAAACAAATTTATGTGATATATAGAATTGGAACAGAAGCTGAAAATAATAATTCAATGTCTTCAATTGCAATTAGTGTTAAAATTAGAGATAGTAATGAAGTAAATAATTTAAATAAATAAAATATTTATTTTGTGGTTTTATTAAAAATTTCAAATTTATATATAACTAAAAAATTAAATTAATATTAAAAATGCTTTCATCACAAATTGATAATTTAATAATAAAACTTTTATTAACAATAGCAAATAAAGAAAAAGATATTGAAATAAATAGACAATTATTAGCACAAAATATTGATTTTGATATATTTCAAATATATTCATTATTAGATAAAGAGAAAAAAAATTATATTAATTCATCAAATTTAATAGAATTCTTATATCAAAAAGGAATATACCCAAATGAATTAGAAATGAAATATTTAATTTTAATTTATGATGAAAATAATGATAATAATCTTTCATATACTGAATTTTTAAGTATGATTTTACCAAAAAATAATTTATGTTTAAGAAATGTGGCAAAAGAAAGAATTGGTTCTTTTTCTTCTGAAAATAAAATTCCTGAAGATATTGAATTTTTATTTATTCAATTATTAGAAAGAGAAATTGATTATATAAGAACAATTAATAGAATTATTAATGAAATTAAGGGACAATGTGATTTTGATTTTCATTATGTTTATCATTTATTAATTGGTTGTCAAGCTTTTATTAATAAAGATACTATAAGAACTTTTCTTATTAATAATTATATTAATTTCAAAGATGATGATTTAAATTTTATAATGAGAAGAATAGATTTTAATAAAGATGATAAAGTTGATTTTTTTGAATTTCATAAATTATTTTGTTTTAATGATCCAAATTGTAGATGTACACTTAATATTAAAAATTGTTGTTTATGTAGTCCTAGATTAATTCCAAATAATAATGGTAATATTATATTAAAAGATATTAATTCACGTTTAAATATAAGATTATCTCCTGAAAGAGGATGTTATCCTTCAAATTATAATAATTATAATAATTCTGTTAATAATAATAAATTTAATCATCAATATTATATGGATAATATTGATAATTATAATAATTCTATAAATGAAAATATTTCTTATAATTTAGGTTTGAGAAAAAGACCTGAAAGAGGTTTTGTAAATAAAAATAATAATGAATATAATGAAAATAATATTATTCAAAGTGAAGAAAATCAAAATAATTTTCAAAATATTAATAATGATAATAATAATATTTCAATTAATGATTTAGATAATTCAAATAACAATAATGAAATAAATAATAATTTCCTTGAAAATAATCCAACAGAAACTTATTGTCATATTTGTAATAATTTACCATGTAAATGTTTAGAAATTGCAAATTTAAGAGCAGAAAATGAATTAATAGAATATTTAAATGAATGTATAAAAATGGAAAATAAAATAGAAAAAGCTAAAGTTGATTTATCTTTAAGAAGTGATTTTAATGTTGAAGATGCATTTAAAATTTTTGAAAGAGAAAATAAAAAATTTTTCTCTGATGCTGATTTAATTTATGGTTTAAATACTTTAGAAATTTATCCTTCTGAAAAAGATTTTCTTTTAATAAAAAGAAGATTAAATCCAAGAAAAACTGAAAATATAATTTATTCTGATTTTTTTGATTTTGTTATTCCTTTTGAAAAAGATTATAGAATAATGGTTGAAAGAAGAAATTTTCCAAAAAATTATACTGTTCATAATAAACCAGATGTATTTTTATTAAGTACAAAATTATATTTTTCAAATTTATTTAATGTAATTATTGAATGTGAAAATAAAATTGATAATTTAAGAAATTTATCTTGTTATGTTAGAAATTATATTGATAATATTTTTAGAAATATTGATAGAAATTGTATTGGAAGTATTAGTGAATTAGATTTAATTTCTTATTTAAAATCAAGGGGAATTTTTACAAATGATATTGATAGTAGATTATTATTTAATAGATTAGATAAAAATAAAGATAATAAAATTGAATGTTGGGAATTATATGATGAATTACAAATAACACAATAAAAAATAAATAAATAAAATAAATATTTTTTTTTAATTTAAAAAAAGGAATTAAAATTTAAAAAAAAAATAGAATATATTTTAAATTATGAAAATTCATCATCTTCATCAAAATTATCATTTTCTATATCATTACCATTTACATTATCAGGTTTTTCAATAAAATTAACATCATTATTATTTCCATTTTTAGCACGATTAATAATATCATCAATCATTATATCATCTTCATCTTTTTCAGTACTTTTTCTTTGACGAATATAATTTTCATAATTATCATAATTATAATTATTACTACTAATAGTACTAATTCTATTATTATTTTCTATATTATTTTTATCAAATTCTTTACCACTATTAAAATCAACTTCACCTTCAATATTTTTTTTTAAATATTTCTTATCTAAAAAGTCATTTTTATCTATTAGTATATTTGAAGAATAATCATTATTTTTTTGATATTTAGCAGATTTTTGTTCTTTATTATCATATTTAATAATATTATTATCTTGTGAATGAAGTTCATAATTTTTATTAATAATATTATTAATATCAATTTCATCATTTTGTTCTAATCCATCTCCATTTAAATTGGAATTTCCATTTATATTATTTATATAACCTGTAAGTTGATGTTTTTTATTAAAATTATTTATTGATGATATATAATTTGAATTTTCCATATTATTACTTATTGATACAGAATCATTTATATTTTTTTTTTTTTTTTTATTATTATCTTCATCAAATTCATTTAAATTTTCATTTTTGTTTTTTTTAATAATTTCCCTTAATTCATCTATTTGTTCATCTAATGAATTTAGTCTTGATTCAGTTTGAATTTTATTTGCTAATGTTCTTTTTAATTCATCAATAACTTGATCTTGTTTTTTTATATTATTTTGTAATTGATTTAAATTTAATGATATAATATTATTTTCATTTTCATTATTTATTGATTTTTGAATATCAATAATATTATTATTCATATTATTTTTTAATAATTCCATTTCTTTATTTATTTTATTTATTTTTTCATTTATTTGATTTTCTTTTCTTTCAAATTCATTAAATTTATTTTCATAATTATTTTCTAAATTATTTTGTTCATTTTCTTCAAATTTATTTATTATAGTCTGGAAATTATCTTCATGATCTTTTAAATTATCTTTTATTTCATTTATTTCTTTTTTCATATTATTTATTCCTTTTAAATATTCTTGAATAGTATTTTGAAATAATTCATTATATTTATTTTGTTCTGGAATAAATTCTTTCATTTTATCATTATTTAAATAATTCATTTGATATATATTATTTTTATTATTCAAATCATTAATTTGAAAATCTATTGAATTGACTTTTCCTCTCATTTCATCTTTAAATTCTTCAATCAAATGTTCTAAATAATTTTTCTCTTCATTTAAAAATGAAGAAAATTGATTTTGTAAATCACCCATTTTTTCATTATTTGTATTATTTATTTTATCTATTCTTTCTTTTTGATTTTTAGAAATAACATCAAATTTGGTTATTTGATTTTTTAAATCATTCATTTCATTCTTATACTTTAATAATTTATCATCTAATTCGGAAACTCTTTTATTTTCTTCAATAATTTTTGATCCAATATTATTAAAACCTAAAAGTGTATTTACTAATTTTTCATTTGTATCATTCATTTCTAATTTCAATGTCTCAAATTTTTCATTTTGATTTTGAATTTCATTTCTAAAAGATTCAATTTCTTTAATTTTATCTTTAAAAAGATAATTTAAATTATTAATAACTTTTTCACTATTATTTATTTCTTTTTTTCTTTCTTCATTATCTTTTTCAAGATAATTAAAATTATTTTTCATATTATTAAATTTATTATCTAAATCATTAATTTTATCCAAATTTTCATTATAATTTTGCTTTAATTTATTAATATCATTATTTATATTACTTGTTTGATGTTCAATAAATTGTGATAATGATGTTTTTATTTTTTCATATAATTTTGCATTAGTCATATCATATGTATTTGTTTTACTTTCAATATCTTTAATTTTATAATTTATTTCTTTAATTGTTGAACCTAAAAGTTCAATTCCTTTAAACTTTCTCTCCATATCATCTATTTTAGAATTGTATTTTTCTATTTCTGAAAGTAATTTTACCATTCTTTCTTCTAAACTATTAAATTTATTATTTGTATCTTCTTGATTTACTTCAATTATTTTTTTATTATCTTGTATTTTTTCTTCAAATAAATTTAATTTTGGTTCTAAATGAATATTATTTCCTATTTCTTTTCTAAATATTTCCATCATATAATTTAATTCATTTTTCATTTTATTTAAATAAGGTTCCATTTCTTTTTCCATTGCTCTTCTACTTTTTGTATTAGATTCATCTAAATTTAAATTTCCTACATTAGTATTTCTAAATGTATTTGGATTTAATTGATTAAATGATGTAATATAAAAATTATCATTTCCATTTGAAATTCCATTATCATATTTTTTTAATCTTTGAGTTTGAAAATAAGGAAGATCTTTTTTTATTTGACTATCATAAAAAGTTTGATTTGGATTCATATTTGTATTTATTCCTAATTTTTGATCAATTTTATTTAGAATTGTATTATAATCTGACATTTTTATTTTATTTTTATTTTATGAATGATTTATTCATTATTATGTTAATAAAAAAATTTTATTTATTATTTCAATGATAAAATTTTATTTCTAAAAATTTTTTAAAATTTGAATAATGAATGTTTTTTATAAAATTAAAATTAATTAATTAAAATTATTCTATACAATTCTTTACCTCACTAACACATTTAATATATTTTATTTTTATTTTTGATTAAACTACATTTATCTGTAGCCTATACAAATAATATTTTAATTTTAACTAAAGAAAAAATCGAACCAATTGAGATGAAATTTATTGAAATTAAAAAATCTTGCATTAAATAATGCATTATTATTATATTTTAAAATATTTTTTGAAAATAGTAAATATTTGATTAATTCTATAACAAATTCAGGTACAATGACTTTGTCATTTATATTTTCTTCTTTATTTACAAATTGAAATCTAGAATGTTCTGTTTTATTATATAAGGTTTTTGAAAATCTTAAGTTATAGTTATTATGAATTTTTATAAAATTCTTTAATTTTTTTACAGAATTTTTATTAATTTTTATACATTGTTTTTTTAAAAAAGTATTGGATTTTGGATTATCATTTTTATTAATTTTACATTCTTCATTAAATCTTTTTTTAAATATATCACTTTTTAACTTCTTCATAGTCATTTTTGGAAATTTTTTTTGTTTTTCATAAAAATTATCCCCTATAAGATTTTCAAAAATTAAATTAAAAGAAGATTCAGTGACATTTAAAATACTTAAAGCAAATTCATAATAATTTATATGTTCATTACAATGAATTTCTTTAAGTAGATAATCACTTATTTTTAAACTATGTATACAAAAACAATTATAATCTAAACAAGTTTTATTTTGAAGGAAATAAGAACAATATTTCGTTATTAAATAAGAAATCTTTAATCTTTCATTATTTCCTATATTAAAATTATGAAGAGAAATAATAGTCAATGCTGCTTGATTTACAGTATCAAATTGAATTATTGCATTATTCTCTTCTTTTTCTTTTTTATTTTTTTGAAATAAAAATATTTTATTTATGTGTCCATATTGTCCTAAAAACTTTTTTTGATATAATATTTCTCTAGAATATATATCTTTTGGTATGTTTTGTAATAAGATTGTATTTTTTGATAAATATTCCTTTTCTGATAATTCGATATGTTTTTCAATGGATATAGTAATAATTTTTTTTTTGGTAAAGGACATTTTATTTAACTTTGGAAAAAATGCATTTAAATATCATAATATAATATATATTAAAGAAGATATATTTATTTAAGTTAATTTTATTTTAGTTATTGCTGTGCTATTTTTTTCTTTATGTTTGTTTAGTTAATTTTTACTTTAATATTGTTGATTTGTGGTTTAAAAATTTTATCAATATTTTTATTCTTGAAAAAAAAATTTTAGAATGTTTAAAAAGAAACTCACAAATTAAAAAGTTGACATAAAGATGAAAAAAATTAATAAAGTAAATAATGAAAAAATTGATTAATTCAATAATATTGCATTTTTCTTTTGAGATGGAATTAAATGTAAAAAATGTGATTAGAAAAATTAACACACCATTAAAAGAATAAATTAAATGCTTAGTTGTGGCCATAAAATATTCAGATATATTTAATAATGAAATTTAAAAATTAAAGATAATATAAAAAATAATTATTAATATTTAATTTATAATAAATTAATTAATTTTTAAAAAATAATTAAATTAAATTAAATTAAAATAAAATTTTTTTGCATATTTAAATGAATTTTAATTAAATATTTATTTTCCTTTGTAATGGATATGAACGCTCAATTAAATATAGATCAATTAGCAGAAATATTTAATATAAATATTCCAAATACTGAACAAATAAAAAAAAATGAATTTTTATTTACAAAATATCAAACTTATCCAAAATTTGCTCCATTATTATTGGAAATATGCTGTGATTTAAAAAAAAAATATTCTAATGAAGTTGAATTAAACGCAGCAATTCAATTAAAAAATTTTATAAATTCAAACTGGAAATTTATAAATAATGAATCTTATAATAAAAATTTAGTATTTGATGATGAGAAAATTATAATTATAAATGATGATGATAAAAATTATATTAGAAATAATATTATTGATGCTGTTATTTATATTATTGGAATTGAAAATGCTAAAATTTTAAAACAATTAAATCAATGTATTAAAAAAATTTTAAAATTTGATTTTGAAAATTTATGGCATGAAGATTATATGAAAAAAGTTATTAATTGCTTTATTTCTAATAATGAAAAACAAACTTATGCAGGAATTATTCTTTTTCATCAATTAAGTAAATTATATGAATATGAAGATAGTGAAAAACAAAGTATTTATAATAGTTATTTTGAACAAGTTAATCCTCATTTTTTAAATTTTATTTCACAATGTAATGATTTAAATAATAATATTCAAGCACAATTTATTTATAAAATATTAAAAATATTCTTTAAGAGTTTTCAAGGGGATATTACACCATTATTTTTAAAAGATGAAAATTATGAAAAATGGTCTAATATAATAATTAATGTTATGAAAACTCCTATTTCAAATGAAAATGTTAAAAATAAAAAAAATGTGTTTTGGAAATTAAGAAAAATATGTTTTCAAATTATAACAAGAATATATCAGAAATTTTCTAATATTGAAAATAAAGATATAAACTCATTTAAAAAATCATTAATAGAAAAATATTTACCTCAATATTTTGAAATAATAAAAACAATATATGAAAATTGTGATAATAATAAAAATTACATTGATGATGATTGTTTAACATATATTTATAATTTCCTATCAAATATGATATCAAAAAAAAATTTAGATAATCAAGTAATACAATTATTTATAAATAATAACAAATTAAAAGAACAAATAATAAAAGATGCAATAATCCCTTTAGAAGATTTAGATTCTTGGTTAAATGATCCTAAAAATTATATTAATAAACAAATGGATGAAATTGGAGCTTTATTTACTAAAAGACATAGTGCTTATAAAATGCTAAATTCTTTAATGAGTTATAAATCAAATAAAAAAAATAAAAAAAAAAATCCTCCTGATTTTTATATGAATTTTTTAACTTTCTTATCAGAAATTTTAAAAAATAATTCTCAAGGTCAAATTGAAGAAAATAAAAATATTATATCAAATTTTAAAGATCAATCATTTATTACTAATCCAAATAATATAAAATGTAATTTAATAAAAGAAGCAATTTTATATTTGATTGGATTAAATGAAAAATTAGTAATGAAATATTCTAAAAATATGTTTGAAGATTTAGTTGAAAATTTTGTTTTACCTGAATTATCAAGTCCAATTGAATTTATGAGAGAAAAAGCAATGAAATTTTTATTAGAATTTAAAATATATAAATATAAAAATGAAAAATTAATAAATGCAATTACAATACAAATTATTAATTTATTACAAAATGATAATTATTTACAAGTTAGAATTTATAGTGTATTAACATCAAGTCGTTTAATAAATCAAGAAAATACGCGTTCATTATTACAAGGAAATATAAAAATTTTATTATCAATTTATTTAAAATTAATGGAAGAAACAGATTTAGAAGAAATTGTAGAAAGTCTCCAAAATATAATAAAAGAATTTAAAGATGAAACTAAAGAATTTATTGTTCAATTAAGTGATTATTTAATTAAATATTTTAATAAATTAATCACAAGAGAAGTTGATGAAGATAATGAATATGATAATAGTTCACTTATTAATAATGTAATTTCTACCTTTATTGATATAATGAGTTTTTATGTAAATAATAATGAAATTTATCCTCAATTAGAAAATTATGTGATAATAATTTTAGATTATTGTTTTAAAAAAGAAATAGATGATAAATTAGAAGATGGAATAGATTTATTAGAAGAAATAATCAAAAAATCTAATAATTTACCTAGTAAAATGTGGGAATTTTTTATTCCTTTAATTACAAGTGTTATTGGAACTGATGAAGATTTAGAAGAATTTAAAAAGGAATATCCTAATCAAATTTATGAAGGAAATGGTTTTGATTCAATAAATAGTATTTGTAAATTAATAAAAATTTATATTGCAAAAGAGCCAAATACTTTTATTAATTCTAGTGATAAAAAAGGAAATAAATATATTGATTATTTATTAAGATTAGTAAAAAGTATTTTAGATATTTGTGAAGGGAAAAAAAAATATGTAGAAACTAAAAATGCTTTTGATTTATTATGTATTTTATTTGATGTTTTTAGAGGTAAAATTGATAATATTTTAAATGAAATATTAAAATTTATTTCAAGTAAATACACACATCAAAATACACTTTATAAAACAAATTTAAAAATTTTATTATCATCATGTTTTATATATAATTCATATTTATCATTACAATATTTTGAATCAATGAAAGAAACTGAACAAATATTTAAATTTTGGTTTGAAGGACTTGATAATATTTCAAAAAAAAAAGATATAAAATATAATTTAATAGCATTATGTTGTTTAATATCATTAGATAAAACACAACAAAATAATTTAATAATTCAAAATATGAAATCATTATTAGATAAAATAATATCTTTAGCAAAAAAATCTAATGAAATATCAATTAAAATGTATAAAGAAGAAGAATATAATGAAAATGAAGAAGAAGAAGAAGAAGAAGATGATGAAAAAAAAGAAAATGAATTTTATAAAAATTTATTAAAAGAAGATATTGATGAAGATGATGATGAAGATATAAGTTGGAATGAAGATGATGATGATGATGATGAAATTACTCAATTAGATAAACAAAATGATGTTTTGTTTTTAAAAGAAACTTTAAATATTATTTCACAAAAATCTCCTGATGAATTTAATAAAATAAATGAATTATTGGGTGATAATATTAATATATTAAAAGATATTTTTAATAAAGAAGAAGAAATTGAAAAAAAAAAAATTTCAAATAAAAAAAAATAAAAAAACAAAAACTATTTTAAATAAAATTTCCAAAAATTATTTTATATAATATAATAATATATGTAATATAATTTTTATTTTAAACATATAAAAAAATATTATTTTAGGGGGAAAAAAATTTTAAAAATGGGTTGTTGTATTCCAAAAAGTGATTATTTAATAAATAAAAATTCAGAACTAAACACAAACAGAGAAGATATAATGAAAAATCAATTAAAATCAAATAAAATAAATATGAATTCTAATCAAAATATAGATTCAAATAAACAAAGAGAATTAGAAGAAACAGAAATACCAAACAGAATTGAATTACAAGTTCCATTAATGAAAATTCCATCAACAATAATTCAAACAAAGAAACAATTACAATTAACTATTATAGAAAGTAAACATTTACAAGAAGGAAAAATTTTATCAATTAATCCAGGAGGAATAATTGGTTCTGAAAGAGATGCTTTAGATGGAATAACTTATTTTGGTGTTAATAATGTAAAAATAATATTTTTTTTATTTTATTTTTGGATAAAAAAAATTAGACTCAATTTAAAAATGATTTTAATTTTCCTGAAGAAGAATCTAATATTGCAATAAGACATTTTGAAATTAAATATGATATTCAAAACGATGAATATAAAATTAAAAATTTAAGCGGAAGTGGTTTATATATAAAAATAGAGAATAAAATGATATTAAAAAATAATTCAGTTTTTTCTTTTTCTTCAACTTTAATTTGCGTTAAAATAAATTTGAATATAAATAATTTTGGAAGTACAATATCATTAAAAATAATACATGGAACAAATCAAAATAATGAATATTCATTTAATTCTAATGATAAAGTTTTAATTAGATTAGGAAGATTGAAAACAAATTTAATTGATATTGATTTTAATGATGAAAGTACTTCAAGATTACAAACTTCAATTTTATATGAAAATAATAATTGGTATATAGTTGATGGAGATGGGGTTAAAAAGAGTTTAAATGGAACTTGGTTTTTTGCAGATGAATATATTACTATTAATGAAGGAATGATTTTTAGAGCTGGGTCTACTACTTTTAAATCTCATTTATTCACTCCTTAAATTAAAATTTTTTTTTTTTATTTTTTAAAATAATTTTTTTTTGTTTATTTAATTTTTTTTATTTTATTGTGATACAATGTTTATTCCTAATATTTTTTACAATAAAAAATCAATTGTTTTTGTATTTAATTTTTCTTTTTGTTTTTTTTCAAGATTTTCAATTGCATGATAAAGGTTATATTTGCTTTTTATATTTTTAAAAATTATATATTCTAGAAGTTTATGTTTTTTACGAGGTAAATAATCTGAGTTATCATTATAATATTGTTTCATTATTTCATAATATAATCTTGAATGGATTTTATTGCTTTTAATGTTTATTTTTATATCTTTTATTTTATTTAATTCATCATTTAATTTATTTAAATCTTTTTCATTATATAATTCTATTGAATTTTTATTAAATTGATTATCAGAATGTTCTAATTTTTCTTTTTCATAAAATTTTTTTTGTTTAGATAAGTTTATACATAAATTAGAATCTTCATATGTATCAATTTTCCCTGTTTGATGATGGAAATAAGTTAAATCTTGTGTTTTATTTATATCTTTATATTTTCTATTTAAATATTGTTTTAAATTATTTATAGAATATTTAAATTGTATTTTATTATTATCTTCCTTTTCATTAATAATATCATTATTTTTACTTATATCATTTTGATTTGAATTATCTTTATTTATTTTACAATCAATTATTTTATTTTTTGTTATTATTTTATAATTATATTTAACACCATTTAAAATAATATTATTCATTGGAATATCAAAATCTATTTTATGAAAATTATTTATTATATAATCTGCAAAATTATTAATATTTTCAACATTTATTAATTTACTCATTCTATTCTTTTTAAAAAAATCACTAATTATTCCAAATTTATTATCCCAATAAAGTGTTAAATGATATTTAATTGCTTCTAAAATTGGTTTATTATTTTTTTTACAAAATAAATTATAATTTTTAATAACATTCAAAGGAGAGTTATTTATTAATTTAGTACTCGATTTCATTTTTGTAAAAGATTTTTTATTAAATTTTTTTTTTGAATCATTTATATTCAATTGAGTATTTATTCCTTTTTTTGTAATGTTATTTTTATTAATATCAATATTAACTAAATCTGATTTTGCATTTGTATCTGAAAATTCTTTTTTAGAAATTGGAGAAATTAATGAACTTAAACTTTTTTTAGTTTTTAAATAATCAATAGTTTTACTTTTTCTATTGATTGGAGTTAAATCCTGATGAAATCTTTTCAAATTTTTTTTTTCATAAATTTTTGGATTTAAATAAATACTTTTAATACAATTAACATTATTATTATCAAAAATTGAACTTAAAATCATATTATTCATATTATTTGATTTATCAGCTTTTTTAAAATCAATTGAAGTATTAATAGTATTAAAATTTTTAGAATTATAAATATTAGTATTTGAATTATAATTTTGAAGCTTTTTCAATTTTTTTAATGAATTAATCCTTATTTTAAAATTTAATTGTTGATTTATATAATCATGATAAGACAAATTTTTATTCATATTTAAATCTAAAAATAAAAAATAAAAAAATTTAAAAACAAAAATAATAATAATAAAAAATTAAAAAAAATAAAAATATATTACTTAATAAACTGTCTTTTATCATCTTGATTCCCCATTCCAAAAAATCTTTTATTCTTCCTTCTCATACTAGAAGTAGTATGTCTAACATTTAAATGAACAAAAGGTGGTGAAACCAACCCGAAACTCTTACACAACATCATCAAATCTAATTTTTCCAAATTAAAAATTTCTTTATTAACCTGAGCATTATAAGCATGAATATAAGCCCGATAAGCATCCACAGCTAAATTAAACAAATACTTATCTTTCCTATTAACTAACTTTTCCAATTGTTCTTGAACTTTAGCTAATTTCCCATCATCAAAATCAAATTCTTCAATTTTAATTTTATAAACTTTCAATAATCTAATAAATCCAATTTCATTTGGTAAAATCATAATAAGTGCTTTACCACCTTTAAAAGCACCTCTTGCTGTTCTTCCTACACGATGTAAATATTCTTCTTGATCATGTGGTGGATCATATTGAATAACCCAATCAATATCAGGAATATCTAAACCTCTTTGAGCAACGTCTGTACATAGTAAAATTCCCTTTTCAAGAGAACAAAATTCTAAAAATGTTGATGAACGTTTTTGTTGTTTATAATCACCTGTTAATGATAAAACTTCACAATCAACATAATTTAGTAAAGATGAAAAAAATTCTACTTCTTTACATGTTGAGAAGAATATTATTATTTTTTTATTTGGGTTTTTTTTTATAAATGTGAATAAAAATAAAAATTTTTTATCTGCTGTTATTTTTATGTATCCTTGCTCAAGGGATGATACTGTTGGATCATCATTTGATTCTTTTATTCTTATATTTTCATAATTTTTTATTGAAAGTGTTATTAAATCTTCAACTTTTGGTGTTATTGTTGCTGAGAAAAGAAGTGTTTGTCTTTCTTTTGGGATTTTTTTTATTATTTGTGTTATTTCCTCTTCAAAACCTATTTTTAAAATTTTATCAGCTTCATCTATTATTAACATTTTTAAATTAGAATAATTAAATTTTTTTGTATTTTCCATATGATCAAGTAATCTCCCTGGTGTAGCTATTACAATTCTCATATTTGAAGAAGATATTTTTTCACTTTCTTTCTTTCTATTTCCACCTCCGATTACAAGAGTACATAAATTTCCATTATCGATTAAAATATCTTTTGTTAAATCATATAATTGAATTGCTAATTCTCGAGTTGGTGTTATTATTAAAACTAATATTCCTTCTTCTATTTTACTTGTTAAAATTAATTGAACAGCTGGTATTAAAAATGCTAATGATTTACCACTTCCTGTTTTAGCTTGTCCTATTACATCTTTTGATTCTAATGCTTGGGGAATTGATTCACTTTGGATTTTTGTTGCTGTTATATATCCTAGGGAGTTTAATCTTTCTTTTAATTTTGGATTTAATGGGAAAGATGAAAATTTTGTGTCGGAGAAGTAATCAGAATTTGAATTTTTGGGTTTTTCTTTTTCTTTTTCATTTGGTTTTGAAATGCTTTTTATTGATTTTTTTGAAGATTTGGAATCAAGGGAATTTGAAGAGTTTTTTCTTGGATTTTTTAATTTTATGTTTTTTAATTCTTGGTTTATTTTTAGATTTTTTTCTGTTTTTTTTTCTGATTTATTTCTCTTTTCTTTATTATCCATTTTTTGGAATAAAAATATATTAATTAAATATTAACAATAAATAAAATTCCAATGGAAGAATTATTTAATAGAATTCAAGAATGTCCAAAATGTATTATACATACTCCACCTTCATCATATTATTTTTTTCCATCTAAAAATGATGAATATCAATATTTAAATAATAATAATCAAAATCCAATTAAATTGATAAGATATATTTTTGAAAAGAAAAATAAATCAAATTATAAATCATTTGAAAATGAAATATATGAAAAATTTTTCAATTTTTTAAAATCAAAAAAAATACTTTTACCTCATAATTGGAGAGAAAGTGACACAAGAAGATTTCTTCAATCAACTTATTTTGATATTGAAAAAACTTTAGAAAAAATAATTCAATATATAAAATTTGAAATACCAAAATTACCATTTAATTCATATAAACAAATTTTATCAAGTCGTTTTTTATATATGCATGGTTTAGATATTAATTATTGTCCAATTTTAGTAGCAAATGGTAAAATATTTATGGAAATAATTGATAAATATCCTATTGAAAATTTTATATGTGCAATTAATACTATTATTACTTATTTAATGAAACATTTTTTTATTCCTGGTCAAGTTGAAAATTGGGTTATGATTGCAGATTTAAAAGAAGTTTCCATTTGGGATCCTCCTTTAAAATTATTAAAAATATTTGAATTTTTTCAAAATAAATATATTTTTAGATTAAAGTATCTTTATATTTATGGAATGGAGTCAATATTAAATTTTTGTTTTAATATTATTAAAAATGTTCTTGATGTTAGAACTACTAATAAAATCAAATTTATTGATAATCAAAATGATATTAATAATATTGTTTTAACTAATATTCATTCTTCACAAATTGAAAGAAAATATGGAGGAGATGCAAATAATTTATTTCATGATTTGGATTTTCCATTTATTTTACCTAGTAAAGAATATCAAATTGAGAAAAATAGAAAAGAAATTATAAATGAAGAAGAATATATTAAAAAATATAAAAATAATGAATTATGTGTATTTTCACCTTATTTAAAAAATAATAATAAATTATCTGATATTAGTGATAAAAAACCAGTTATTTATAATGGAATGGAGTTTTATGAAGTAAGTAGTATTCCATCATCAAGTAGGAATTTTACAATTCATGATGTCAAAAGTGAAATTAATAATTATAATACTTATAATATTAATAAGAATTATAATTGTTATAATAATAATAATATTAATGATAATAATAATAATAATATTAATGGTAATAAAAATAATATTAATGTTTTATTTATTGAAAATTATCTACAAAATGATGAACATATAATTGATGAAAGAAGTGAAAGTAAAACAGGATTAATAGATTTTAAAAATGAAAACTCAGGTTATCGAGATATAAATAATTATAATAATACAAACAAATATAAATCAGTCAATAAAAAACACTTAAATACCAACTACAAATACAAATTAAATAATGAATCAATGAATGTTTTAATAGAACGAGAAGAAAAAAGCAAAGAATGTTGTAAAGACACATGTAAAATAATGTAAAAAAAAAACTTTTTCCTCTAGTAGTATATAAATAAAAATAATTAATATATATATAAAACCAAAAAAAATAAATTAATTTATTTTTTTTAAAACTTAATAAAAAAAATGAATAAATTCATAATAAGGAAACCTCCATTATATTATATAGATGGTGTCCCAGCATATAAAGCGGGAGAATGGCCAGGAATAAAATCAAATAAATTTGGTAATACAAAAATGATAATTCATAGATTATCATCAGACATATTTAATTTTGATCGTAAATAAAAAAATTTTTTTTAAATTTTATAGTTCCTGATACATCAAATTATCCTCGTAGAAAATTATTAGGAATGAGATACTCACAGGATTTACCATCAAGACCAAAAATAAGAAAAGTTGTACCATTAGAAGCTAAATCAGAAGATATTATTCCTGCTATTCCAAGAATAAGACCTTTTGTTCCTAAAAAATATTATTTTGAAAAAATTAATGATTATCATGATCAGAAAGAAGAAGCTCATAATAAATTAATTAAACAAAATATGATTATGAGAAATCATACTGAACAAAGTTCTCTGAGACCTAATATTTTAAGAAGTGATTTTCCTAAGGATTTTTATGATAATATTTCTAAGAATAAATTATTAGGTGTTTCTTTTACTAAAGAAACTTTTGATACTTTTAGAAAAAATACTCTTCCTAAAATTAAACATACAAATGAATTTTTGGAAAATAGTAAAAATGCTTTGAAACATATTGAAGGACAGAAATTGTATAATTTGAAAATTAAACAAGATATTCAAAAAAAAGATATTAATTATGTTGAAAGTTTAGAAAATTGGGGAATTAAGGATGATAATAAAACAAAAATGAATAAAAGTTTAGAAATAAATTAAAAAAAATACAATATTCTAATTATTTATGCATTATATTAAAATTTTATTATTTTATATAATATAATTTTCTTTATGAATTATCAAAAAAGAAAAATAAATTACAAATAAAATTAATAAATATCATATTTTATAAAAAAATGGAAAAATCAGAATATGAAGTAGATAATGGAATTTTATTTAGTTTCATAAGAATTTGTGCAATATGTTCAGGAATATTTTTAATAACAGTATTAAAGCCTCATAGATTATATAAAAAATTTTTAACATCATTTTTAAATTACTCATTTAAATATCGTGGAGCAGATTGGCAAATTTATCATATTTTAATAGTAGTTATTTTCTTTTTTTTAGTTTTATTTTCTTTTCTTCAAATGCAAAGTTCTCAATATAAACCTGATCCAACTGATACATATCAAAATAAATTAAGTAAATTAGATAAAAAATGGTTAAATGAAATGGAAAGTTGGTTAACTTTTTTTATTATTATTTGTCTTATTAGTGTTTATAGATGTTCAATGATTTTTAGTTATGAAAATAAAATTACTAATGAAATTGAAGATATTAAAAAACAAATTGAAGAAGCTAAAAACAATTGAAATTAAATACATTTATTATTTATTTAAATTTATAAAAAATTGGTTTTTTTTAAATTATTCTTTTTTTTTTTGTTATTTTATATTTTATTTAAATTAAGGAGTATTTTAAAATTTATCTTATAATATAAAAATGGGAAAAAATAGTTTTTATAATAATTTAATATGTCAAATGGTTTAGAAAATTTAAAATATTTATCAAAGAAAAGAAAAAAACCTAATGAAGGAAAATTAAAATTATTTCCTAAAAAATTATTTCTAAATAAATATTTCCAAAAAAAAAAAAAAAAAAAATCAAC
>Ga0256407_10005277_pt1 | contig 20867 bp, 19 predicted proteins | sample RumenRJG_04DNA_FD_193489 | JGI IMG/M metagenome (GOLD analysis project Ga0256407, IMG submission 193489) | Bovine rumen microbial communities from Lethbridge, Alberta, Canada - RJG_04 | ecosystem: Host-associated > Mammals > Digestive system > Stomach > Rumen | place: Canada: Alberta... | reverse complement strand
TAGTCAAGGCTGCAGCAATCAAACAGAATCTCAGAGTAACGGTTGAGATCGTTGAAGAATGAAAAAAAGAGATACTGACGAACTTATCAACATCGGAAAGATCGGGAGCAGTGTAGGCCTCAGAGGCGAAGTCCGGGTCACACTGTATTCCCCTGATTCCGTCAATCTGAAGGAGGGCAAGGTCCTCCTTCTTAAGCATGCGGGCAAAACTGCGGGCACCGCAGGAAGCGGCGTGCGGGAACTCGAGGCAAAATGCACGGGGGTAAGGCTCCAGAAGGACAGACCGGTCATAAAACTCGAGGGCATCACCGACAGGAATATGGCTGATGAGCTGCGCGGGATGGAGATATACATCCGCGAGGACCAGCTCGAGGCGCTGCCTGAGGGACAGCACTATGTGAGAGACATCATCGGATATAAGGTGATAGACCTTGCGACCGGCACCGAAGTCGGAGTGCTGAAAGACGTTATACAGAACACAGCCCAGAACGTTCTCGACATCGAGGGAGCAGACGGCAGGCAGATACTCGTTCCGGCAGTCGATGCTTTCCTGAAAAGATTCGACGACGAGAACGGAGTGATCGAGCTGGAGCTGATTCCGGGATTTCTGTAGTATGAAGATAAATATTCTTACCATCTTTCCGGAAATGTTTGAGCCTCTCAGGGCAAGCATGCTGGGAAGAGCGATGGAAAACGGAATAATCGAGGTCAGCGTTACTGACATCAGAGACTATACGCTGGACAGGCACAACAGGGTCGACGACACGCCTTACGGCGGGGGTGCAGGCATGGTGATGCAGGTCCAGCCGATTCTTGATGCTTTCAGGGCGCAGGGTTACGGCGGCAAGGTGCTGTACATGTCACCGAGAGGAGAGATGCTGAGCGGCAGGCTCGCGCATGACCTCGCTCAGGAGGAAGAGATAACGATCCTCTGCGGCCATTATGAGGGCGTTGATCAGAGAGCTCTCGATGCACTTGAGGCGAAAGAGGTGTCCATCGGAGACTATGTTCTGACCGGCGGCGAGCTGCCTGCAATGGTGCTGATCGATACGGTTGCAAGATTCCTTGACGGGGTCCTGGCCAGCGAGGAGTCCGTTCTGGATGAATCAGTGTATTCGGGACTGCTCGAGTATCCGCAGTACTCCAAGCCGAGAGAATACGAGGGCATGGGGGTGCCTGAGGTGCTGCTGTCCGGCAACCATAAGGAGATAGCCAGATGGCGGTGGGAACAGTCGCTTGAACTCACTGCAGAGAGGCGCCCGGATCTCATGAAAGAGTACCTCGACAAGCCTCATGAAGAACTGACCAGAAAAGAGCGTGCAGTACTCGATAAGTACAGGTAAAGTGTACTTTACGAAGCACAAAATGTAGTAATTTTGCCTGCCCGGAGTAAATACATATTGTACTCCGGGCCTTTTATATTGTATAATTGCACGGAGAGGACCCATGATGAAAAAGAAGTGGATTGCAGCAGTAATAATCTATCTTGCACTGCTCGTAATGTGCATTGCAGTAATATATGCTGTTCCTTCTCTCAGGGGCATGCTCGAGAAAACATATGTGACTGAATACGGTAAGATCGATATCACTGATGAGGTCTCTGCCTATATTGTGCGTGATGAAACAGTTTATGTCGCAGCACAGAACAGCAAGATCAAAAGGGTCGCCAAGTCTGACAAACTGGTCAAGGCAGGCACCCGCGTCGTTGAGCTTACACCTATAGTCGATGAGGACGCAGCGGCGGCCGGAGAGGCCGGGCCTGATGCGACCCAGGAGGAGGCAGAGGCTGCGGCTGCTGCCAATGAGGAGGCTCCCGACAACATATCGCGTAAGTATGTCAAGGTGATGGAGGACCTCGGAGACAATGTGCGCTCCACAGATGAGGGATACACCAGACAGGCAGGATATATCAGCTACTACGTCGACGGTGTGGAGCCGGTGTTTGCAACAGACAGACTTGCGGATATAAGCAAGTCCGACTATGAGTCTCTGACTCAGCTGAAAGCGCTTGAGACTCCTGACAAGGAGTGCGGCAAGGGTGATCCGATCTTCAAGGTTACCAGCAACAAGAAGTGGTACCTCGTATTTTATATAGATAACAAGGCAGGAGAGAAGTATTCCGAAGGCCGCACGGTTTCAGTGGATATAGCCGGGAAGAGTGTTCCGGTCACCGTTGCTCAGGTGCAGGTCGGAAAGTCGACTACCAAGGTCACTCTCTCATGCAAAATGTTCTTCGAGGGATTCCTCAAGGAGAGGCGCCTCGATACCACGATAACTGTAGCGAGCGCTGAAGGGCTGATGCTGCAGGACTCGAGCATCGTCATGAAGGGGGATCAGCCAGGCGTTTTCGTCAAGAACAAGCTCGGAGAGCACAAGTTCAAGCCTATATCTATCAAGGCTGATGACGGAGAACGCTGTGTTGTATTTTCGGATATATATGTAGATGAAGGCGGCAACTATGTTGAGACCGTCAAGACGTATGATGAGATAGTAGCCGAGCCGAGCGAGGAAGAAGTCGCAGAGCTGCAGAAGCAGGCGGAAAAGGAAGCTGCCGAGAAGGCCAGGAAGGAAGCCGAGGAAAAGGCCAAGAAGGAGGCTGAAGAGAAGGAAGCAGCCGCAAAGGCCGCGATGGAAGCGGCAGAAGCAGAGGCAGCAAAGGCTGAGGCCGAGGCAGCGGCTGAAACCGGACAGGAAGGTGAAGGCGGCGAAGCAGCAGAAGAGCCTGACACTGAGGACGTCAGCTCACAGGACGGCGAAGGATAACAATGGATAAAAGCATAGCTGAAAGATACAGAGAGATCGAGGACCGCAAGAATGCAGCAGCGGTAAGAAGCGGCAGAGCGCCTGAGGATGTCGTTCTGATGGCGGTCACCAAGACACATAGCGCGGATGAGATCAATCAGGCGGTCAGCGCAGGTGCGACGGACATCGGGGAGAACCGTGTCCAGGAGATGCTTGAGAAGTATGACAAGGTAAGCCCTGTCAGATGGCATCTCATAGGACACCTTCAGACCAACAAGGTCAAGAGTATCATAGACAAGGTCGTTATGATCCATTCCGTCGACTCGATCAGACTCGCCAGGGAAATAGACAAGAGGGCCGGCAACGCCGGAAAGGTAATGGACATCCTGATCGAGATCAACTCCGCGATGGAGGAGACCAAGTCGGGAATAGCTGCAGAGGATCTAAGGGCTCTTACTGAAGAGATCACCTCGGAATGCAGCAATGTCCGCATAAGAGGAATAATGTGCATACCGCCGATGGCGGCAGAGCCGGAGGACGCGAGACCGTACTTCCGCGAGGCACGCATGATGTTCGAAGAGATGAAGACCTGGGACCTGCCGGCAGAGAGATTTTGCCCGGACACACTGTCAATGGGAATGTCGGGGGACTTCGAGGTAGCAATAGAAGAAGGTTCAACAATAGTCAGAGTCGGGAGCTCGATATTCGGGCCGCGTAACTACAGATAGGGAGGATGCATCAACAATGAGTTTCATGGACAAAATGAGAGATCTCGTGGGCATTGACTACGAGGGAGACGAAGATTTCGACGATATCACTCAGGAAGAAATCGAAAACTACAAGAAGAGTATGGGATCGTCGGCAAGCCCGGCTCCTGCAGAGGAAAGCAGCTCAAACATCAGGCCGCTCGGTTTTGGCGGAGTGGAACCTCCGATGACAGCTATGCCTAAGGCTGCTCCGGACATGAAGGATTCTATGAATCAGTCCGGTCAGTTCAAGATGGTCGTGATCGAGCCTAAGAGTCTCGATGAGTGCCGCAAGCTGGTAGACAATCTGAGAGCACGCAAGCCGGTCATCATCAACCTTGAGAGAGTTGAGACTGACCTTGCACGCAAGATGTTCGACTTCCTCGGCGGTGCTACTTATGCTTTGTCCGGAACCGTTCAGAGAATCAACCAGAATATATACATTTTCGCTCCTAAGAACGTAGACATCAAGGCTATGGTCGACAGAGCGACAGAGGCAGGAAAGCCTGCCAATGCTAATCCGTGGAAATAGTAGAAAAGAAAGGTAAGGTGCTGACACTATGATAATGCCTATTGATATCGATAAGAAAGAATTCAGCCGCGACAAGAGAGGATACAATTCAAGAGAAGTTGACGAGTTCCTCGACATCATCGTTGCAGATTATGAGAAGATCCTCAACGACAACAGATCCATGGCTCACAAGATCAAAGCTCTGGAGAAGCAGCTCGAAGAGGCTCAGAAGGATGACAACGCTATGCTCGATACTCTCGAGACAGCAAAGAAGCTCATGGCTGACATCTCCGCAAGCGCTGAGAGAAGAGCTGAGCTCATGATGAGAGATGCTGAGCTCGAGGCTGAGAACATGCTTCTCGACGCTAAGGTAACCGTAAGACAGCTGAGCGACGAGCACGTTATCCTCAGCAACAAGGTACAGAGACTCAGAGCTAACTTCAAGAAGATGCTTGAGGCAGAGCTGCAGAGCCTGAATGATGATGTTTACGGACTCCTCGATGACCTCGACAGAAGCGATGTTGCTTCGATCGACAAAGAGCTCGGACTCGATGTTCCTGCTGCTCCGGCTGTAACCGCTGAGGTACCTGCTGCAGCAAGCTCAGCAACTATCGTAGTAAGCGACAAGCCTGTAATGGATATCCCGGCTTCAGAGCCTGTTACCGATCCTGGCCACGCTACCATTTCCGACCTCTCCGAGGGACTCAAGAAGATGGCAGAAGAGCCTGCATCGATCGGAGATACTATTATCCTCAAGTAAGGTTTCCTCCGGAGTTTACGGCGTTGCCGTAAGGTTGGAAACCTTCTAATTCGCTCGACAAGCTCGCGAATTAACTTAATGTCTTAAAGCTTAAATACAAAAGCTTAAGCATAATAGTATAGGCAAAAGAGACTCAGGAAGTGACTCCTTCCATTGGAAAATGTGAGGGGCTCACTTCTTTTCTCTTTATTTGCGGAACCGCAGATGTTGCATGCGGACTCGCATGAATGATAAAATAACTCCGTATGGCTTACGATGGAATCATTACATATGCAATAACGAAAGAGCTGGCGGAAAGGATAACTCTGGGCAAGATAGAGAAGGTATATCAGCCGGGGTCCGAGGAGCTGCTCTTACATATACATACAAGAAACGGCAATGTCCGTCTCTTTATTTCGTGCAACAGCCAGTCGGCGAGGGTATGTCTGACTACCGGGACATATGTGAACCCGGATCAGCCGCCGACTTTTTGCATGCTGCTCAGAAAGCACCTGCAGGGAGGCCGCATCACAGAGGTGAGGCAGAAGGGCTCGGAGAGGATCATCGAGATAGATATAGAGGCTCAGAATGAGCTGGGATTCTCGGTCAGCAGGCGCCTTATAGTTGAGATAATGGCCAAGCACAGCAATATCGTGCTTGTGGATATAGAGTCGGGAAAGATCATAGACTCGATCAAAAGGATATCGATCGATGTCAACAGATACAGGCAGCTGCTGCCGGGCATCGTGTATCAGTATCCGCCTGAACAGGACAAGATCCCGTTCAGGGAGATCACTGCAGACACCGAGCTGCCGCATGATGACAAGGCGCTCATGAGCCGTGTCGCGGGCATATCCCCGGCGATAAGCAGAGAACTCCTCAGCCGCTGCAGCGTGGTCAATGATATCAGGGTAAAGTCCACAGAGCCTGCGGAGAGGATAGTTGAGATCATCAGGTCGGTGGATGACGGCACATGTGTGCCGAGGATCTATTCGGATGACGGTACCCCGCGCGAGTTCCACATTACCGGTCTTACGGAATATGAGGAGCTTGACAGAACTGATTTTGCCAGTCTGTCTGAGTGTGTTGAGTTCTTCTTCAGCAACCGCGAGGCATCCAATCTGGTAAGACAGAAGTCCATGCCTCTCCTGAAGTCCGTGCAGACATCGCTGAGCAAGGCTCTGCTCAAGAAGAAGAAACTGTCGGAAGACCTTCTGAATGCGGAGAATTCGGATAAGTACAGGCTGTACGGGGAACTGCTTACGGCGAATATACATGCTGTCAGGCCGGGAGCGCGCAAGGTGACGGTCACCAATTACTATGACGGCAGCCTGATAGATATCCCGCTGGATGAGAAGATAGGAGCGAGTGCCAACGCCCAGAGATACTTCAAGAAGTACTCCAAGGCGAGGACTGCGATCCATGAAAAACAGGCGCAGCTCGAGGATAACGACAGGGATATCGCTTACCTTGAGTCTGTAATTAGGAACATCGAGGCGGCAGACAGTGTGCCTCTGCTGGAGTCGATACGTGATGAGCTTGAGAGCACGGGTTACGTCAGGAGAAGAGCCAAGGCTGCACAGAGGAAGAGAAAACCGGCAAAACCGGAGCCTCTCAGATATACCCTGAGCGACGGAACTCAGGTGCTGGTCGGCAGGAACAATATTGAGAACGACTGGCTTACGATGAAGCATGCTTCCAAGACTGATGTCTGGATGCATACCAAGGACATCCCGGGATCACACGTGATCGTGAAGATGGAGGACGGCAGGAATGTGAATGACCTGTCTGCGGAGCTTATATACGAGGCAGCTTCGATCGCTGCCTGGCACAGCAAGGCAGCGGGCAGCACGAATGTGCCGGTCGACTACGTACCTGTAAGGTATGTCAAGAAGCCTAACGGCGCCAAGCCGGGAATGGTCATATTCACTCACAACCAGACGGTCTACGTCGACCCGAAGCTGCCGGATGATGCAGTAAAGAAGTAAAAGAGGATAATACACAGATGATACTGTACCCAGTGATCGCAGCGGCCGTTATAGCCCTCGATCAGTTGACAAAATACCTTGTAAGAGCAAACATGCAGCCGGGAGAGAGCATACCTCTCATCGGCAGCTGGTTTCGTCTGCTCTATGTCAGGAATACAGGTACGGCTTTCAGCATGTTCGCCGGCAATAAGTGGATAACGGTCGTATTCACGACTGTTCTGATAATTGCCTGCCTTATATACGTTATACATGAGGCCAGGAGAGGATCGAAGGTGATCTCACTCCTCCTTACGTTCGTTATAGCCGGAGGTGTTTCCAACATGATAGACCGGCTGACACTCGGATATGTTACGGACATGATATCCTGCGGGAATTTTGCCGTATTCAATGTGGCTGACATAGCAGTTACGTGCGGATGCGCACTTACTATCCTGTACCTGATTCTTGAAATGAGAAAAGAAAGCAAAAGTGATCAGACTGAAAGACAATGAGCAACTGAATGAAGATATCCGGAGTGATCTGCCGGAGCTCCGTGAGGAGGACAGCAGTGTTATCGGGCTGACAGCCGGGGCAGACGATGCCGGGGCAAGGCTCGATGCGTTCATCGGCTGGAATACGGACGAGCTGTCCAGGAGCTACGCAGTCAGGCTGATCGAAAAAGGCAGGGTCACAGTGAACGGCAAAGCGGTCACTTCCAAAAAGTCGACTCTCAATGAGGGCGATGAGGTGGTCATTGATCTGCCTGAGCCTGAGGTGCTCGATGTTAAGCCTGAAGACATTCCGCTTGAGATCGTATATGAAGACGACGATGTGCTCGTGGTCAACAAGCCGCGCGGAATGGTGGTCCATCCGGGACCGGGCAACTGGTCGGGGACCCTTGTGAACGCTGTGATGCATCACTGCGGACAGTCGCTTTCGACGATAAACGGGGTCATAAGGCCGGGCATAGTCCACAGGATAGACAAGGACACAAGCGGACTTCTGATGATCGCGAAGAATGACCGCGCTCACGAATCGCTGGCAGAGCAGTTGAGAGTCCACTCTGTGACGAGAGAGTATACGGCGCTTTGCCTTGACAACATACCTGAGGCCGGCACATTCGGCGTAAGCGGTGTGACACGTGAGGGTGAAAACGGCGAGGTCATAACGGTTGATGTACCTATAGGGCGTGATGTCCGCAACAGAATGCGTCATGCCGTAAACGGGTCTGGAAGCCGAAGTGCGGTCACACATGTCAGTGTGCTGGAAAGGTTCGGAAAATATACTCTCATAAGAGCCCGCCTCGAGACCGGACGCACGCATCAGATAAGGGTGCACATGGCATACATCCATCATCCGCTTGCGGGAGATGAGCTGTACGGGCCTAAGAAGCAGACCGGCAGTGTCGCCGGCGTCAAGGTGAGCGGACAGCTCCTGCATGCGGGAACGCTCGGATTCGTACACCCTGCAACAGGGGAGTACATGGAATTCCATTCAGACCTTCCGGAGGTTTTCGAAGAAGTGCTCGGACACCTGAGGGAAGGAAGATAGAAAGACAACGGAAAGTAATACTGAAGACAACCGATGAAGATAAGTTCAAAACCGGGCCCTCTGACGGCACCGCTTCCTGCGGTGATGGTCAGCTGCGGCGACATGGATAACAGCAATATAGTAACGGTAGCGTGGACAGGGATAATCAACTCGCATCCCCCGATAACATATGTATCGGTCAGAAAGGAAAGATACTCGCACGATATCATCGCTGAGACAGGCGAGTTCGTCATCAATCTTACGAACACGGACCTCGTGAAGGCGATGGACTACTGCGGAGTGAAGTCGGGGCGCGATGTAGACAAGTTCAGCGAGATGAAGCTCACAAGGGAGGCGGGAGATGCGGTCGCGGCTCCTATGATCGCAGAGTCACCTGTCAATCTTGAGTGCAGGGTCATGGAGGTGAAGGAGTTCCCGTCGCATGACATGTTCATCGCCGAGATAGTGGCTGTCCATGTGGATGAGAAATATGTGGATGAGAACGGAGCGTATGACTACGGTGCCATGGACCTCGTTTCGTTCAGCCACGGTAAATACTACAGGATGAGACCTGAGGCGCTGGGGTTCTTCGGCTATTCGATCATGAAGCCGAAGACGGCAAAGAGACGTGCGGCAGAATCGGGAAAAGGCAGCGCGCGCACGGGCAGGAGCGGACGGAAGAACACCCGCAGCAAAGGCGGGAAGACCGGCAGGAAATAACAGACACGAAAGATCAGAAGAGATCATAATATAAACAGGAGGCTTTCGGAACAATGATTAAGAGCATGACAGGCTTCGGAAGAGGCGAATACGTTGATGACGTGAGAAAGGTCACCGTAGAGATCAGGGCGGTCAACCACCGTTACTGCGATATCTACATCAAGATGCCGAGGAAGTATTCCTTCGCAGAGGAGAAGATCAAGTCCGTCATCAAGAACAGGATGTCGAGGGGCAAAATCGAGGTGTCTGTATCCGTGGACAACTTCGGCGTGAGTGATGCTGATGTAAGGCTCGACAAGGACCTTGCGGGCAAGTATATGAAGGCTCTGAATGAGCTGAGTGAAACGTTCGAGATCGGCGAACTGACAGGACCGTCACTCAGCCTGCTGGCCAAGATGCCGGATGTTATAAGGACTGCACCTGCCGAAGAGGATGAAGAGGTAATGCTTGCATGCCTGCTCGATGCGACGGACAAAGCGGTCGATGACATATGCTCGATGAGAGAGACTGAGGGCGCAAAGCTCGTAGAGGACATCTCAATGAGAGCTGACATCATCGCAGACATAAGATCAAGGATCGAAGAGAGGGCACCTCAGCTTGAGAAGGAGTATGCAGCCAAGTTCAGGGCAAGGATCGAGGAGCTTCTCGACGGAGTATACGAGGTACCTGAAGAGAGAGTTGCTCTCGAAGCAGCAGTATTCGCTGACAAGGCCAATATAACGGAAGAACTCGTAAGACTCGACAGCCATGTCATGCAGCTCAGAGAGTTCCTGAAGGGCAAGGAAGATTCCATCGGAAAGAAGATAGACTTCCTGATCCAGGAGATGAACAGGGAAGCCAATACGATCGGTTCAAAGTCCAATGACAAGGAAATCACCTCGATGATGCTCGACCTCAAGGCTGAGATCGAGAAAATCAGAGAGCAGGTGCAGAATATAGAGTAGCAATCGGCTCGTTAATATGTTATAATGCGATTTTGCATGGGAGGTGCTTATGAGCCAGAACAGAGGAAAACTCTATGTCATCTCAGGTCCGTCCGGAACGGGCAAGGGAACCATCTGCAAGGAGCTGCTCAAAGATAACCGGAACGAATTCTCGGTATCGATGACAACGCGTGCTCCGCGCGAAGGAGAGGTGCACGGAAAGGACTACTTCTTCGTGTCAAAGGAAGAGTTCCTTGAGCATGTGGAAAGAGGGAATTTTCTCGAGCATGCCACTGTATTTGACAATTATTACGGAACGCCTAAGGATATGGTCATCAAAAGGCTCGAGCGCGGACGCAACGTCCTCCTCGATATCGATGTCCAGGGCGGCTTGCAGGTCAAGGCAGTGATGCCTGAAGCGGTGCTCATATTCATACTTCCGCCAAGCCTTGCTGTTCTGAGGAGCAGACTCGAAGGACGCGGAACAGAGACGCAGGAAGTCATCGAGAAGAGGCTCAGCAAAGCGGTAAATGAAATCAAACTGATCGGCGAATACGACTACATCGTTGTGAATGACGTGCTTGAAGAGGCAGCAGACCTCGCGCGCAGCATAATGAAGGCCGAGAACGCAAAGGTGCCTGAAAAGGTAATGCCGGTCATCAGAAAATACGAACAGGAAGAGAAGGGAGAATAAGATCAATGTTACTTTATCCATCAGTAAACAAGCTTCAGGAGAAGACAGACAGCAGATATTCACTGGTTATCCTTACAGCCAAGAGAGCAAGAGACATCATCGACGGCAAGCCGGTCCTCACAGAAGAGGAGAGCGAGAGACCTGTCAGCCAGGCTGCAAAGGAAGTAGCAGAAGATCTCATCACCTATAAACGCAAAGAAGAGGAGCTGTAAGTCAGCCACGGACTGCAAATGCAGCCTATGACAGCTGCATGATTTCCGGATGAAAAGCAGGAGACGGCGGGTTGCCGTCTCCTTTTTTGCATGACAATTATTTAACGAAATTTGAAAAGGCAGATGTGGTGATATATGATGGTCAAAGTACAGAAAAAACAGCATTTTCGTGGAAACTGACCGTTGGAATGCCAAGATATGCACTGATAGGCGGTACCCGTGGATACAATCAGTTCAGACGTGTCCATGAGCAGATCGCGGATTATGAATATGTGGAACTTGATGTCAATGACTCTGCTGAGCTGGAGAGGGCGCTGAAGGATACAAGATACAGCGGGTACAACATCGCTCATCCATACAAGGTCGAGGTCATACAGTACCTCGATGAGATAAGTGATGACTCCAGACGGGCAGGGGCGGTTGATGTTGTCATGAGACTGCCTGACGGGCGGCTCAGAGGATTCAACACCGAAATGGCTGCATTCAGATACATGGTCGAAGGCTATGTTGAGGATAGGAAATGCCTGATCTTCGGCAGCGGCGGCGCCGCAACTGCTTCGGCAAGGACGCTTAAGGACCTGGGTGCATCGGATATAGTAATAGTTTCCAGAGATCCTGAGGAGGCAGCCGCTAAACTGATCCCTGACCCTGACGGGGAGAAGGTGAGACTCGGAGACATATACAAGGTGACCGGATATGACAGACTGCATCTGCACTATGATGCCCATGTGGTCATCAACTGCACTCCATCAGGCAAGTCACCGGATGTCGAGCACTCACCGCTCACGGATCACAGGCTCACGATGAGGATGTTCAGCGGGCTGGAGCTGGCTGTCGATCTCATATATGATCCGTACAGGACCAAATTCCTTCAGGATGCGAGACGTCTGACAGGATGCCATATAAAGTCAGGCGTAGAGATGCTGATCTTCAGGGCTATTGCATCGAGAAACATCTGGCTCGGCAAGCCGGATGAAACTGATCAGGACAAGAGATTCATAACCCCGATCAAGAGAAGACTGCTTCAGGAGCAGCTCAACGTGATCGCGGTCGGGATGCCGGGAAGCGGCAAGACGACCATAATGAGAAGATATGCCTATGAGCTGGGCCTCAAATTCATCGATACAGATGAAGAGACGGAGAAGCTCATGGGCGAGAAGATAGCAGATGTGCTGACAGAACCGGGGCTCGGCGAAGATTACTTCAAGGCTATGGAGCACCTTGCTGTCAAAGAAGCCTGCAAGAGCCGCGGTGCGGTCATTGCGACAGGCGGCAGCACTGCACTCAACCCTCTTAACAGGGATCTGCTGAGAGCGAACGGCATAGTCGTATATGTCAGAAGGCCGCTTGACAAGCTCGACAAGAGAGGGCGTCAGATAAGCATCAACAAGGGGCTCGCAGAGTTCTTCAATGCAAGAGACCGGATATACCGCAGAACAGCTGATATGTCCATCCTCAACTCAAGGATCTTCGGTGAACGGAGAGCGAAGACAGGGGAAGGCAACACATATAACTATGAACTCAAAGGCTTTGTGTATTACATAGCCAGAAAAATCGAGAGGTATCTGAATGAAATTGCTGATAATAAATGGACCTAATATGAATCTGCTCGGAGTAAGGGAACCTGAGATCTACGGAACAGGTACATACGAGGAGCTCGTAGACTTCATAAGAGAGCAGAGAGGGGAAGAGAACGAGCTGAAATTCGTTCAGACCAATCATGAAGGGGATATCATAGACGAGATCCATCAGGCTTATTTCGAGAACTACGACGGGATCGTGCTCAATGCGGGAGGCTATGCATATACCAGCATTGCAATAATGGATGCAATGAGAGCAGTCAGGACCCCTGTAGTCGAAGTTCATCTTGTAGAGCCTCTGCTCCGCGAGGATTTCCGCCACCACACATATACAGGAACGGCAGCGATCGGAACCATCGCAGGCAAAGGGTTCGACGGATATGTCGAGGCTATTGACCTCCTGAGCGACTTCGTGAATCATAAATAATCAATTGCATAGAAAAGCGCTGTGCTCCCTTTCCGGGCCGCACAGCGTCTTTTTATTATCTGTTAATTATTATTGCTTGTATTCGGAAATGTTTAGCAGAGCTGCAAAGCCTATACGAGCACGTCGCCTTCCATGCCCGCAGGTACCTCGAGTCCCATGAGGGTCAGGAGTGTAGGTGCGAGATCTGCGAGCTTGCCTGTTGTCTTCCTGAACGGTACAGGCTCGTTGCAGATGTGGCAGAGAGGAACCTCTGCAGTGCTGTGCTTGGTGACAACGTTTCCGTTCTCATCGAGCATGGTGTCTGCGTTTCCGTGATCGGCAGTCAGGAGGATCTGCCCGTCCTGAGCGAGGATGGCTTCTGCAATCTGACCTACGAGACCGTCGAGTGTCTCGATCGCCTTTACTGCCGCATCGAATACACCGGTGTGACCTACCATGTCAGGGTTGGCGAAGTTCAGGATGATCAGGTCGTATGTGCCTTCATTGATCTTCTCGATGACTGTGCTTGCTACGAGCGGTGCGCTCATCTCAGGCTGCAGGTCGTATGTCGCTACCTTAGGTGACGGGATCAGTATCCTGTCCTCACCCTTGTTAGGCTCCTCGACACCGCCGTTGAAGAAGAATGTTACGTGAGCATACTTCTCTGTCTCTGCGATCCTCAGCTGTCTGAGACCGAGGTCTGCGATAGTCTTTCCGAGGGTCGGGTCGACATCCTCAGGCGGGAATGCGACTGATACGTTAGGCATGGTCGCATCGTACTCAGCCATGCATACGTATGTAAGATTCTCAGGGAAGGACTTTCTCTCGAATCCGTCAAAATCAGGGTCTACAAGAGCTCTTGTGATCTCGCGGGCTCTGTCAGGTCTGAAGTTGATGAAGATGACCGAGTCGCCTGTTCTGATCGGTGCTGCATTGACTACTGTAGGCTGAACAAACTCGTCAGTCTCATCCTTAGCGTAGGAAGCGTCGATAGCTTCCTGCGAGCATGAAGCGTGGAGTCCCTCGCTGAGAGTCAGTGCGTCATATGCTCTTACAAGTCTCTCCCATCTCTTGTCTCTGTCCATTGCGTAGAATCTGCCGGAGATTACACCGATGCGGCCTACGCCTTCTTCTTTCATGTACTCCTCGAGTGCTCCGAGCCATGTCATAGCGCTCTTAGGCGGAACGTCTCTTCCGTCGAGGAAACAGTGTACGACTACATCCTCAACTCCGTTCTTCTTGGCCATGTCGATAACAGCCTTGAGGTGCTCAAAGTGGCTGTGCACGCCGCCGTCGGATACAAGGCCCATCACATGGAGTGTGTGTCCTGCTGCTGCGTTCTTCATTGCACCGAGAAGTGCAGGGTTCTCAAAGAACTTTCCTGACTGGATCGATCTGGTGATCTTCAGGAGGTTCTGATAGATGACGCTGCCGGCGCCGATGTTGAGGTGGCCGACTTCGGAGTTGCCCATCTGTCCTGCAGGAAGACCTACAGGCTCGCCGCTTGCTTCGATCGTCATAAACGGATATTTTGCGAACATCTCATCGAGTACAGGTGTGTTCGCTGCGGCAATCGCGTTGCCGTACGTTTCTTTTCTGATCCCGAAACCATCGAGGATCATCAGCATTGCTGGTCTGTGTTTCATGTTTTATTTCTCCTTATTGGGGCCGTAAGCCCCGGGGTGTAATTATCCCTCTTATCGTGACAGTCGTTATTGTATCACATATTAACCGCAAAGAGACTAATTGTGTTAAAATATCCGTATGGCAGTTAAATACACGCCTGAACAGATACAGGCGATAGAAACACTTGATAAGTCGGTGCTGGTATCCGCTGCGGCGGGGTCGGGCAAAACGGCGATCCTCGTCGAGAGGATCCTGCGGATAATCCTCGAGGGCAAAGCGAATGTTGATGAGCTCCTCGTGGTGACCTTCACTAATGCTGCAGCTTCCGAGATGAAGCTGAGGCTTGCATCGGCGATAAGAAAAAGGATGCGGGAGAACCCTGAAGATACAGGACGTCTGAAGGAGCAGCTCTCGCGGCTTTATCGTGCGTATATAACAACAATAGACAGTTTTGCCCTGAGAGTCATAAGGGAGTTCTTCTATGAGACGGACTCTGACCCGGACTTTAAGGCCTGCGACGAGGTGCAGGGAGAACTGATGAGGCGTGAAGCCCTGAGCGAGCTGTTCGAGGAGGGCTTCGAAAATGACCGTATTCTGGATATAACAGCTGAAGAGGCTGCGTCACACCCATATTCGGGAGAAATCACTGATGCTGTTAACAGCGTCGGATTCAGGGAATTCATGAGGCTGTACAGCGAGGAACGCCAGGAGGACTCGTTCAAGGACAGGATGCTGAGTGCATATGCGGGACTCCGCTCCGTGCCTGACTATTTTGAGTGGGCATACGGGAAGGCTGAGCAGCTGAATGTGACGGAAGAGACCTACGAGGGATCAGGGCTGCAGGCCGCGATGGCGGCTGATGCTGCAGAGACCTTTACCGCGGCGTGCAATTCCGCGGACCGCATAAGAGAGCTGTTCTCGGATGCGGGACTGGAGGACATGTACGAGGAGAAGCTCGCTTCTGAGGTGCAGATGCTGCATGACTTCAGGGACGAGGTCGCTGAGGGAGATCTCAGCATGGAGCTTCTGGAGAGAATTACTGCGGTCTCTTTCGTAAGGCTGGCGGCAGGCAAGGATCAGAAAGAGGCCTACAGCACGATCAGGGATGAAGTGACGGCTCTCAGAGATGCTTACAAGAAGGAGATCAACGGCTGGAACGGCAAGTACATGACGCCTGATCTCAGGACGCGTCTCGATGAGATGAATGCCACATATAAGTACACGGTGTACTACATCAGGATGCTCGAGGAATTCGAGAGAAGGTATTCTGAGAAGAAGCGCGAACGCCGTGTCATGGATTTTGCAGATATGGAGCACATCGCTGTCCGCATACTCCGGAACAGAGAGGCGGCAGAGACTCTCCGCAGGCGTTTTCACTACATATTCGTGGATGAGTACCAGGATACCAACCGCATCCAGGAGGAGCTCATAAGCAGCATCGCAAGGCCTGACAATGTGTTCAGGGTAGGTGATGTCAAGCAGAGCATATACAAGTTCAGGCAGGCAGAGCCGGAGATATTCCAGGAGATGTACAGGAAATTCTCGGGCGGTGAGGAGCCTGACGGAACGGCGATCGATCTGAGCATGAACTTCAGGTCGAACGGAGCCACCATCAATTACATAAACCGCGTTTTCGAAGATGTCATGGAAGGCTATGATGACAGGGCCAGGCTGTACACGGGAGCGGACTGTGATCCTGAATACGACTTCATCCCTGAGGTGCACATACTGACTGCCGGTGAGACGGAAGTGAGTGAGGAAGACGATGAGACGGCTGAACTCAGCAAGGAAGAGGCCGAGGCCGAATACATCGCAGGACTCGCGGCGGACCTAATAGGGACCGAGTTCCATGATACCAAGACAGGTGAGATAAGGAAGGCTGAGGCCAGGGATATAGTGATCCTGTTCCGTGCGGTCAAAACGCGCGGGGATGTCATGGCGGCCGCGCTCAGAAGGCGCGGTATCGAGCCGCATGTCGAAGAGTCGGACGATTATTTTGACACGGTGGAGATCGGCGTAGCGATGTCTCTGCTGTCCTGCATTGACAATATGAAGAGGGATATCCCTCTGATAGCGACCCTGCATTCCGAGGTGTTCGGATGGGCTCCGGCTGAACTCGCTGAGATAAGGATAGCGCATATGGAGCATCTCAGAGAGAAGGGCAGATCGGGAAGGCCTGCATTCTGGGAAGCGATGAAATGGTACCGTGAGGACGGACCTGAAGGAGAACTTAAGGATAAGGCGGTATATGCTGCAGACAGGCTGCTCGGCTGGAGGAGACTGTCGCATATGATGCCCCTTGAGGACTTTATATGGTACGTGCTGACGGATTCGGGATATTACAGGATGGCGGGAGCCATGCACGGAGGTGCAAGGAGACAGGCCAACCTCAGAACGCTCGCTGACAGGGCTGCGAAGTACAGTCAGGAGACGGTCGCTTCTCTCAGCTCATACATCACATTCGTTGACGTGATGAGACAGAAGAAGATAAGCACCGGTCAGACGCCTGCTGCGGCAGGGGACGATGTCATACGCATCTCCACGATACACAAGAGCAAGGGCCTTGAGTATCCGTTCGTAATAGTCGGCGGACTCGGACACCGGTTCAGAAAAGACAACAATGAGAAGGGATTCAGTTTTGACTCCTCCATAGGCGCAGGCCTGCCGTACATAGACCCTTCCAGAAAATACTGGAGGTCGACACTTATCCAGAGAGCGATCAATGCCAAGTCAAGAAGGGACGGCTACAGTGAGGAGCTGAGGGTCCTCTATGTCGCCATGACAAGGGCGAGAAACAGACTGATCATGGTCGGCACGTATGACAGTGCTGAAAAGCTTGAGAAGTATTCCGCACGGCCGGACTGCTATCTCAAGGTGATGCAGGATGTCATTAAGACCGGATTCAACAGATACTATATCAAACCGCTTCCGGTCTCAGCTGCCGAGGCAGCCAAGAGAAAGCTGAGGATACCTGATCCTGACAGCATCGAACTCACACCTGAAGAGACGGAGATGCTCAGGGAGATAGAGCGCAGATTCTCATACAGATATCCGGACAGCGATCTTCTTACTGCCAAGGCCAAGTATTCGGTAAGCGAGCTTCGCAGAGCGGCGCTTGATGCAGAGGCGAAGGCGGCAGCAGAGGAAGACAGGGCGGATGCCGGCGGAGCAGAAAAGCAGACTGCAGGTGCGGCAAAACCACGCAGAAAACGCACTGCCGCGAGTGCTGCAGACATAGGCACCGGGTATCACCGCATAATGGAATTCGCGGATTTTGCCCTTGCCTGCAGGGAAGACGGAAGCGTCGATGACGAGTATATAAGCGGATGCGCGCAGCTCCTTCACGATAACGGAGCGATAAGCGATGAGGTATTCGCTGAGATAGATACTGACAGGATCGCGGGATTCTTCAGATCGGACATCGGCAGAAGGGCAGCCGGTGCCGCAAGACGGGGGGCTCTCAGCAAGGAAAAGCCGTTCACTCTCAGGACTGCTGCAGACAGCGGCGCAGATGGGAGCCGGAGAAGGCAGATCCTTGTACAGGGTGTTATAGACTGCTGCTATGAGGAAGACGGCAGCATGGTTCTCATAGATTACAAATCTAATTTCATTAAGCCGGGAAGGGACTGCGAAGCGGAACTTGAGAGGATACAGCATGAGTACAGGGTGCAGATAGACCTGTATTCAGAGGCTGTTCTGAAAGGGACAGGGCTTGAAGTAAGCGAAGCATATCTGTATCTCTTCTCTTCGGGAGAGGCACTGAGAATGGACCACTGAGGGGCGGAAATGAAGAAAGACAATATACGTAAAATCACAATACTTCACTCCAATGACATACACGGGCAGTTCACCGGTACGACGGATGATGAAGGGCATGTAAAAGGAAGCCTTGCACAGCTTTCCGGATACATTTCGAAGGCCAAGGCCGAGAACCCTGACACCATATACTGCAACGCCGGAGATATGTTCCAGGGATCGCTGATAGACAGCGATTTTCTCGGGCTGTCCACGATGCAGATCCTCAATCTGATGGATATCGATGTCATGTCGCTCGGCAATCACGAGCTGGACTACGGTATCTCTCACATGCTGTTCGTATCGAGGTATGCTGACTTTCCTATAGTCAATGCGAACTTCCTCGTTAGCTCCAACCAGAGGCATCTCTTCAGACCGCATGCTGTTGTGAAGCTGGGGGACCTCGATGTTCTGTTCATCGGACTGATCACACAGGATATCCTTGACATGACCAGGGCGGAAGGGATCGTAGGAACTTTCGTCAGCGTTGAGGATGCGGAGAAGGAGATAAGAAGGGCAAAGGAAAGGGCCGTGGAGGTAAAGGGATTCGACCCTGACCTGACCGTGCTGCTGACCCACATAGGATATGAGGCAGACCTTGAACTTGCAAAGTCGCTTCCGGCGGACCTCGGCGTGGACATTATTGTCGGAGGCCACTCACATACCTATCTTGAAGAGCCTGCTGTGGTGAACGATATCATCATCGTTCAGGCCGGCATGGAGAACACACATCTCGGAAGGCTGGATATAGACTACAACCAGGAGGAGAGGAAGATCGGGAACTGGACATGGGAGATGATCCCTGTCGATGATGAGCACTGCCCGACTGACAATTTCGTGCGTGCCATGGTCAACACATATGTGCTGGATATCGACGAGAAGTACGGTGCAGTCATTACCAGACTCAGGAGGACTCTCGACAACTACGGCAGGGGAAATGCCACGGAAGTGGGGCAGCTGTTCGCAGATGCTTTTGCTGATTCACTGGATGTCGACATATTCATGCTCGCCGCATCCAGCCTCAGGTGCTATTCTCTCGACATGACCGTGACTCTGCAGGACCTGCGCGAGGCATATCCGTATGACGGAAAGATAGTAGCGTTCAAGGTGACGGGAGAGACGCTGTACAGAATGATATGGCACATGCTGAGGCCGGCTGTTCTTGACGACTGGGAGGATGTCTTCTTCCATACGTCGAGGGACCTGCATATTGACTACGACAGGGATGCGGCGGATCTCACACTCACCTTCAGAGGAGTGCCTGTCGAGCTGGATAAGATGTATACGATCGGAATGCAGGAATTCTACTACAGCAGCTCGGATATAGGGTTCGGCATAGGCCCTGAGGAACTTATCGGCAATGGCAGGCTGAAGGTAGCAGCTCCGGATGCATTCGGACTGCTGCAGGATTACTTCAGAGAAAATCCGAATATGGGCGGACCTATAGATAACAGATTCATGCTCCACGGAACATTCCGCGGAAAGAAGTACGAATAGCGTGATACAACAGGACAGTAAACAGAGAAAGAAGAGGGAAGATGATGAGCAAGGTAATATTACTCAACGGCAGCCCTAAGGCTGAAGGATGCACTGCGACAGCACTCGACGAGATGGTCAGGGTCTTTAATGAAGAGGGCATTGAGACCGAGGTGATACATGTAGGTAACAAGTCCATCCGCGGATGTGTCAGCTGCGGATACTGTGAGAAGGGCGAAGGCTGTGTAGTTAAAGACCTGGTGAATGAAGTATCGGCCAAGCTGAAAGACGCAGACGGCCTTGTAGTCGGAAGCCCGGTGTATTACGGATCGCCTAACGGAACTATCATATCGTTCATGGACAGACTGTTCTACAGTGCTCCATATGACATGCACATGAAGGTCGGCGCGGCAGTGGTCAGCGCGAGAAGAGGAGGCAACTCCGCATCTTTCGATGTGCTGAACAAGTACTTCAGCATCAGCGGCATGCCTATAGCTACATCGACTTACTGGAACCAGGTACACGGATTCACAGCGGATGATGTGAAGAAGGACCTCGAAGGACTGCAGACCATGAGGAACCTCGCGCACAATATGGCATTCATGATCAGAGCAATAGCAGACGCCAAGGAGAAGTACGGAATGCCGGCTGTGGAGGCTGAGGCGTTCACGAGCTTTCCTGATGGGCTTTGATAATTAGATCTCAGGAGAAAGATGCCGCAGCTTGTACTGCGAATATTCCGCAGGAACCACCGGACAGTAATGCGGTGGTTCCGAGGACGTGAGCAGGATAAGCTGCAGCATCTTTCATAGCTGATCAATGATGTAAAACAGGAAAACAAAGAGACCGCCGAAGCGGCCTCTTTTCATGTTTGATTATAAAGAGTCAAACGAGTTCCCGATAATCTTTCGATTATACAAGACCCTGAGCCATCATAGCCTCAGCAACTCTCTCGAATCCAGCGATGTTAGCACCCTGTACCAGAGCGTTCTTGTTGCCATAGTACTTCTCACCAGCATTAGCACATGCATTGTAGATGTTCTTCATGATCTGGTGGAGCTGTGCATAAACGTCCTCGTGCTGGAATACTGTGTGACCAGCGTTCTGTCCCATCTCGATGCAGGAGCAGGCAACGCCGCCAGCGTTAGCAGCCTTAGCAGGACCAACTGCGATGCAGTTATCCATGAGATACTTAAGAGC
>Ga0256407_10005275_pt1 | contig 20871 bp, 20 predicted proteins | sample RumenRJG_04DNA_FD_193489 | JGI IMG/M metagenome (GOLD analysis project Ga0256407, IMG submission 193489) | Bovine rumen microbial communities from Lethbridge, Alberta, Canada - RJG_04 | ecosystem: Host-associated > Mammals > Digestive system > Stomach > Rumen | place: Canada: Alberta... | reverse complement strand
AAGGGAATTCAGGCTTTGGGGGAAAATTACATAACCAGTATTTTCCGCAAGGAGCTTAGCCTTGAGCAGGAAGCAGACATTTTTTCTTTTTTCTACAGGAATCCGTCGCTTCTTATACTTTTTATTACGCTGATTACGTTTATAATTCTTGGAATTCCGGCGGCGGCAATTTACATTATGCTTATGCGGAGGAAGAATTCTGCACTTGTAAGGGCTAATGACGAAAAGATGGACTTTGTTAGCAAGATGAGCCACGACATACGTACTCCGCTGAACGGAATACTTGGCATGGTTTACCTTTCCAAGAAGGAGGCCAACCCGGAGAACACAAGCAACTACCTGCAAAAGATTGAGCTTAGCGGCAACTACCTGCTTTCCATCCTGAACGATATTCTTGACATTAACAAGATGGGCAGCCAGAAGATTTCCTTAAGCCCCTCGCCATATTCTTTTGAGGAGTTTGCGGACGAACTGCATGTTCTTTTTGATCCCCTTTGCCAAAAGAAGGATATTTCTTTTTCTACGGAATTCCCCAAGCTGGAGAAGAAGATTTTTACGGACAAGATGCGCTTTATGCAGCTTTTTTCCAACCTTGTGTCTAATTCCATCAAGTATACGCCCAACGGCGGAAAGATAAAGGTTTACTGCAAGAACTATTCCTACGCGGAAGACGCTTTTGTTTCTGATATTGTTGTGGAAGACACGGGCATTGGCATGAGCAAGTCTTTCCAGCAGCACATGTTTGAGCCTTTTGCCCAGGAGCGCAACACTGCGGCTTCTATGGGAACAGGGCTTGGGCTTGCAATTGTAAAGCAGATTGTTACGCTTATGGGTGGCTTTATCCGTGTGGAAAGCGAGCAGAACAAGGGCACTTCCTTTTTTATAACGCTTGTTCTTCCTCTGGTGGAAAAAGAGGATGCCCCTCTTGGCGAAGGTTCAAAGGTTAAGGATAAGGCAGCAATTCTTGAAGGGCTGCACATTCTTGTTTGTGAGGATGATTCTATTAACGCAGAGATTACGGCGGAGCTTATTCGCAGGGCTGGAATGGAGGCTGATGTTGCCAAGAACGGTCAGGAAGGCCTTGATTTGTTTGAAAAGAGCCCGGAAAACTACTACGCTGCAATTCTTATGGATATCCGTATGCCAATCATGGACGGCTGGGAAGCTACAAGCAAGATCCGTTCCTTGAACAGACGGGATGCTGGCTCTGTTCCTATAATTGCTCTTTCTGCGGATGCTTTTGTTCAGGATAGGATGGCTACTTCCAGCACTGGGCTTACCGGGAATTTGCCAAAGCCTATAAATCCACAGAAGCTTTACGATGCCATTGCTGACTATGCGGAAAAAGCTTTGCGCTGATTAGTTATTTTGAGTTTTTGTCACTCTGAGTTTTTTTGTCATTCTGAGCTTGACTCAGAATCTGCGGAATGGATGCGAATCTGTAGATGCTGAATTAATAGATGCTGAATCAAGTTCAGCATGACGGTTTGCCACAAATGCGGTCTGCGTGGCGGTTTGCCATAAATGCGTTAAGCGTGACGGTTTGCGGCAATTGCGTTCTGCGTGGCGGATGCACATAACCGTGTGCTGCATGGCGGTGGCTTTTGCTTTGTGTTATTCTTACTTTTTTTGTCACTCTGAGTTTTTTTTGTCATTCTGAGCTTGACTCAGAATCTTCGGAATGGATGCGAATCTGTAGGTGCTGAATTAATAGATGCTGAATCAAGTTCTGCATGACGGTTTGCAGCAAATGCGGTCTGCGTGACGGTTTGCTGGCAAATGCGTTCTGTGTGGCGGTTTGCCACAACTGCGTTCTGCATGGCGGTTTGCGGCAAATGCGTTCTGCATGGCGGTGGCTTTTGCTTTGTGTTATTCTTACTTTTTTGTCATTCTGAGTTTTTTTTGTCATTCTGAGCTTGACTCAGAATCTGCGGGATGGATGCGAATTTGTAGATGCTGAATTAATAGATGCTGAATCAAGTTCAGCATGACGGTTTGCGGCAACTGCGTTCGGCATGGCGGTTTGCTGGCAACCTGTTCTGCGTGGCGGTTTGCGGCAATTGCGGTCTGCGTGGCGGTTGGCCGCAACCTTGTGCTGTATGGCGGTGGCTTTTGCTTTGTGTTATTCTTACTTTTTTTTGTCATTCTGAGCTTGACTCAGAATCTGCGGAATGGATGCGAATCTGTAGGTGCTGAATTAATAGATGCTGAATCAAGTTCAGCATGACATTTTGCGGCAACTGCGTTCGGCATGACGGTTTGCCACAAATGCGGTCTGCGTGACGGATGCACATAACCGTGTTCAGCGTGGCGGTGCGTTATTTTAATGCCTGTGTCCCTGAGGAATAGCCGTTCTTTTGCATGTATGAAATGAATTCATTGAAGGGAAGCGGTTTTGAATAGTAATACCCCTGGATGTAGTTGCAACCAAGCCTTCTAAGTTCATCTGCGGTGGCCTTGTCTTCGCAGCCTTCAGCAACGGTTTTCATGTCCAAGAGGCGGGCCATTTCCTGAATGCTGTACAGAATGCGGTGGCCCTTACTTTCATGTATGCCGTTAACAAGGCTCATGTCCAGCTTTAGAATGTCAAAGGTCATCTGGTTCAGCACGCTTATGGAAGAGTAGCCGGTTCCAAAGTCGTCAAGTTCAATTATAAAACCAGACTTGTGCAGCTTTTCTATGATTGAGCGTATCTGCTCCGGGTTGTCGTGGTAGGCAGATTCCGTAAGTTCCAGGTGCAAAAGCTCGTGGGGAACAGAATATTGGTCAGCAAGCCTTTCTATTACCAGGTTAAGGTCTTTTGTGTCAAAGTCTCCGCGCGAAATGTTTATGGAAACAGGCACTACCGGTATGGATTTTTTTAGGCACTCACCGATTGTCTTGCAAACGCTTTCCCACACATAGTAGTCCAGCTTGGAGATGAAGCCGTTCTTTTCAAAAAGTGGAATGAAGGAACTTGGGTTCATAAAGCCAAACTTTGGGCTGTTCCACCTTACAAGGGCTTCTGCACCTTCAGTTTTTCCAGTGTCCTTTCCGTGCTTGGGCTGGAAGTAGACCTCAAACTCTTTGTTTGCAAGGGCGCTTTCCATGTTGTCTATGATGTTCTGCTCTTCTTCCTGCCGCTTCCTTAGCTTTTCGTCGTAGAAGCAGATATTGGTATTGTATTTGCCCTGGATTGTGCTTAGCGCAAACTCTGCCTTGTCGTTCATAGTGGCAACACCTTCGCCAAGCTCTGCCTGTTCGTAGACACCAAACTTTACGATAATGGGGTAAACCGGCCCCTCCTTTAGCTCGTCGGAAAGATTTTTGGCAAGTTCTTCGTATGCTTCCTTGCTCTTGTGTTCGGCAAGAATTGCAAAGCGGTCTACTATGATTCTGCCCATAATGTCCTTGCCCTTAAGTTCATCCTGCAAAAGCATTGCTATCGTGCGGATTAGGCTGTTGGCAAGTTTTCTTCCGTGGCGGGAACTGATGCTTTTTATGGATTCTATGTTTACGGCAATAAAGTCAAATGTTATCTCTGGGTGTGAGCGGACAATGTGTTCTGCGTATGCAAAGAAGAATTCACCTGAATAGAGGCCTGTCTGCTTGTCCATGGATGTGCGGCTTAGCATGTCCGTGGATTTTCTTAGCCTTATGATTGCTTCCAGGCGGTTTATGATGATGAGCGGGTTGTAGGGCTTGGAAACAAAGTCTGCTGCCCCTTTCCTAAAGGCCGTAATTTGGTCTTCGTCCGAAGAACTTGAGGTAAGCATCATTACCGGAATGGCGCTTAGGTTGCTGTTGCTTTCCATCTCGTGAAGAACATCGTAACCGTTCATAACCGGCATGTGCAAATCAAGTAGCACTACGGAAACTTTTGTGAGGTTTGCGTAAAGTTTTTCTAGCCCGCTCTTGCCGTCTTTTGCTTCCAGAATGTTGTATTTTTCCTTTAGCAAAGAAGAAAGAATGCCCCTGTCAATGTCGTTGTCATCTATAATCAGCAGAGTGTCTTTTGACTTTATGGAGTCAAAGAAAAATTCCTGGCTGACCTTTAGTCTCATGCAACGCCTTCGGATTTTAGTGCATCCATAACTATTTTGTATTCAGCGCATACTTTGTTAAAGTATTCCTCAACTGAAGGGGATGGACTTCCATTCCTAACGTCTTCTGTAAGGGTAGATGCCGCTTCGTAAAGGTTTTTAAAGCTAAGGTTGGCGCAGATTCCTTTTAGGGTGTGGCTTGCTCCAAAGACTTCTCCCCAGTTTTTGTCTTCCATAGCTTTGCAGAGGTTCATGTAGGATTCATCGGAAGGAAACATCTTAACAAATCTTTCTATAAGGCTGTCGCTGCCCAGACGCTGCATAACCTCTTCGTAGCTTCCGCCAATTGAATCGTAAAAATTTTTTGAATTCATGCAAATGCCTCCTTTTAATTAAAGGATATAACAGTAGGCGCAAATTTTCAAGAGAAATATCTGTAAGGAAAGTGTAAGGAAAGTTTTGCGTTTTGAACCGATATTTTCTTGGGCGGAATTTTTGGACGGAGTTTTATTTGTTCTACCATTTCGCCTTATCTCTGCAATCGGCTTTTTGCCATTTTTTACTGCGTTTAACAGTAAGCGCCAGGGAGGGCGCTCATATCTTTGCGGAAAAACGGGCGTGTTTTCGTAAGAAAACACGATAGTAAAAAATGGCAAGGAGGCCATTTTTTACGGGCTTTCCACACTTCGCGGACTAACCGCCGCTCATCCCGCTTGCGCGGGACTAAAGGTGTTCCAATCCCGCGTAGGCTGAATTTAAAAATGCCGACTGACCAGATGGGCTCTATTGCCAGACACCAGCTTTTTTCTGTTCCTGAAGGAAGAAGACCGTGTTCATCCTTATTTCATCAGGGTCGGTGTTAAGAATGTAGTCGATTACCGACTCTCCCTTCTGCCTTGACTTTTCCAGGTGCTCGCGGACTTCCTTGTACTGCTGGGCGTTGGATGCCAGTGACCAGCAGGCGCTGTCCCCAGTAAGGAACTTAACCAAATCCGTCTTTTCATCGTGATACTTTACCGCATTGTCTATTATAAGATCCAGGTATTTTGTCTTTCCGCTTGCAAAGAAGGAGCCCCAGAACATGTCGTTTACGTTGGGGTTTGCCTCCGGGTTTGCGTAAAACTTGTCCACGTCAAATTCTGCAACCGAATGGAAAAAGTTTGACACGCTCTTAATCTTTAAAGAGTCAATTTCTGAAAGAATTTTTTCCTTTATCTTTTTGTCACGGAAAAGCTCTGCATAAAAACCAACCAGGGGCATCTGCATGTCTTCCGTAACAAGTTGCCTTTCCCTAAAGAAATTTACGGTAACTTGAACAAGGCTGGGGTTCTTGTCCTTAAAATAATTCATCAGCAAAAAGCTGAATTCTTCTTCCGCTCTTGTATCCGTATTTTCTGCTTGGTATGTGATTGTCCCCGTTCCTGCTTCCAAAGCATTTGAATCCTGTGCAAAGGCAAGGCCGCAAATCAAAGTGGCTAAAAAAAAGCCTGCAAGTATTTTCTTTTTCATATAAAAATCTCCCGGTTAAAGGTAACCTAAAATTCTGCAAAAATCAACAGTGCATGTTCCAAAAATGTCATTCCGAACTAGTTTCGGAATCTCTGACGCTAGATGCTGAAATAAATTCAGCATGACAAAAACGGAGTTTTAAAGCTTGACAAATGTACTTCTGTAGAAGTATAAATAAAGTATGCCAGAGATGATTTTATATCATGGTTCAGAAAAAATAATCTCAAAGCCGGTCTTTGGTGCGGGCAAGACCAATAATGATTATGGACTTGGCTTTTACTGCACGCAGAATATAGAGCTTGCAAAGGAATGGGCATGTCCAACTCTTAATGACGGATTCGCGAATTGCTATGAACTTAAAACGGATGGGCTAAAGCTTTTGGATTTGCAGTCAGACAAATTCTGTACTCTTCACTGGCTTGCACTTCTTATTTCAAACCGGCGTTTTGACATGGACACTCCTATTATGAGGCAGGGAGCTTATTATCTTAAAACAAATTTTTTGCTGGAGATTTCTAAGTTCGATTTAATCAGAGGCTACAGGGCTGATGATTCCTATTTTTCTTTTGCCCAGGCCTTTCTTTCAAATCAGATTTCGTATGCTCAGCTTCAGAATGCAATGAAGCTTGGAAAGCTGGGCGAGCAAATTGTGCTGAAAAGTAAAAAGGCATTCAATTTGATTCAATTTAAAAGCTATGAGATTGCGGAAGGCAAAAAGTATTACAGTTTGCGCTTAAACCGAATGGAAAAAGCAAAGGCGGAATATAAAAAGTCGCTGGAAGATTCTGATATTTCAGGTCTGTTTATTCGTGATTTGATTTTGGGAGACGTAAAAGATGGTGACCCGCGCTTACGATAAATTCTTTCTTCCCGGTATGATGAAGAACATGGGCTTTGCTGTTGATTTTGCGGTGAACGGCTGCGGTCTTACGGCAGATTCTTTTTACGATTTTTTTATAGCGTCAAAGGTTGCAAAAGCGATAGAGGAAGGTTCTCCTGTTTTTGTATGCGGTTGTTCTGGAACAGAGCTTGCGCTGTCGGTTTTTGAGCGCGTTGGTTTTAGCGGCAAGGAAGGTGCTTGTGAGGACTTTGTGCGCTTTGACCGCTCGCCTGAATATTGGGCCGGCTGGATTACTGCCTTTTATCAGTGGGAGACTTGTATATCGTTTTCAAAAATCAGGGACTATGTTCCATTTTCGCAAATTGTAAATATGTATAATCCTTTTCATGAAGCACCCAAGGAAAAATTTCTTGATGTTATGAACGGCATCATAAAAGAAAAAAACGTAAATAAAGCAACAAATCTTCATAACCTGCGAAAGGCTTCTGGTCTTACGCAAAAAGAACTTTCGGAACTTTCCGGAGTGAACCTGCGTACCCTGCAGCAGTATGAGATTGGTCTAAAAGATATAAACAAGGCAAGCGGCAAGACAATAAATTCATTGGCATTGGCCTTGCACTGCAATTTTTACGATGTGATGGAAGTGGAGTTTTAGATTTTGGCTTTTTTATAAAACACAGGAGTAAACACCATGATTTGTCGAATTGATTCTATGTACATAATTGTTGATGACTTGGAAAGGGCAATCTCATTTTACGAAGAGTTTTTTGAGCAGAAAATTTGCAACAAAAGTGCGCTCGGCGGTTACTTCGACATTGACGGCTTTCGCTTTCATTTGTTTGCCTACAAAGAAGTTGGTGAGCCGCACACTTACGGAAGCAACTGCTTGCCCAGCCTCTGCTTTGAAACGCTTGAAGAACTGAACCGGAAAATAGCCGGCAAAGAGCTTTGCTTTCCGCTTACCAAAATCGGCAAAAACTGGGTAGCCGAATTCGTTGATTCAGAAGGGAACCATATCGAGGTTTATACAAAGGCAGAATAAAAACAAAATCTAGTACACTTGCGGTACAAATACCTTGTGCTCTGGGAGCTTCGTAACACACAGGAGCAGTTTTTGGCAACATTTACCCCCTGCGTACTGTTTATTTTCTTACATTTTTGGGTATAATATCAAATATTGTTTTATAAACGTTGGGAGGGGAAAGTGATGAAAAAAGTTATACTTGTTTTGTTTGCCTTTATTTTTGGGGCGCTTACCTTTGCCAAGTCGATTGTGGTTGATGTTTTGTGGTTTGCTGATTTAGTAAAAAATACCGAATATACTAAGTACGCAGATTATGAAGGAGAATTGAATTACGACACGATTGATGCACCGCAAGATGAAAAGCTTGATTTTTTGAGCGATGAAATTGATTTTACTAAAAAGAACAATCTTTATTGTACTCCAATTTATCTTGAAGGGATAAAAGACAAGACGCTTGCAATGATGCAGCTTGAGGGTAGTGGGCGCTTTCCCTGTCTCCGCATTTTTCGCTATAACAAAAAATCAAAAAAGTGGACGGTTCATTTTTCAGCGAACGGTGCAAAAGGTGAATGTGGTTTGGTTTATCCAGTTCCGGACCCTCTAAGGTCTGAACATACGTACTTCTTGGAAATTGAACGCAATTTTGACAACAAGCGTCTGACCGCATATAACCTGCTTTTGTTCGATGCAAATAAGAACAAGTGGCATAAGATTGCAAGTGCCCGCGCACATTATGTTTACAACTTGACCGATGAGCAAAAAGAATGGATTTCTGCGGAGATAATCGAAAAGATGGCTTTGTTTGATTATTCTTTTATGGGTATTCCGGAAGGCTACCCGCAAAAAATAGAACGTGAAATAGGAAGCCGAAAAATAGTTGCGGAACTTTATCGCACGTCTGTGGGCTATATGCCGTCGAATTATTCGATAAAAATTAAATACGGAAAAGGGGTTTATGCAATTACGGAAGGCCAATGGGGATTTAATATTGTAGAAAAGGGCGGTAAAAAATATCTTGTTTACATTGGGATGGGTGGCTCTGGTGAACATCGTGTAAGCACGATCGAAGATTTTTATCTGAATGTTTTGAACTTGGATTCGCTGGAAAATGTTTATCATGGTTTTGTAAAATCAGAAATTACTTTTGTGCGGGAGTGGGAGTAAGTTTGCGAGCCTTTTTTGCAAGGCTGAACTCTGCGCACTGACGGCAATTTTTGCAAAAAATACTCTGCGTACTACTGGCAATTTTTATAAAAAATACTCTGCGCACTGTTGATTTTCTTGCGTTTTAGGTATAAATTTGTATTATGGAAATCAAGCGGAAAATATATAAGAAGCTTCTTTTATGGAAAAACGAGACTCAGGGGAAAAGGTCTCTTTTGATTGAGGGGGCGCGACGTATTGGTAAGTCTACGATTGCAGAGTTATTTGCGAAGAACGAATACAAATCGTATATTTTAGTGGATTTCAATAAGGCTTCCAAAAAAATCAAAGATAATTTTGAAAATATGAACAATCTGGATTTGTTTTTCCAGACGCTTTCGCTTGAATATGGCATTAAACTTTTTCCTCGGGAATCCTTAATCATTTTTGACGAAATACAGAAGTTTCCGCGTGCAAGGGAAGCAATAAAGTATCTTGTGCAAGACGGCCGTTTTGATTTTATTGAAACCGGCTCGCTAATTTCAATCAAAGAAAATGTTGAGGATATAACGGTTCCGTCCGAAGAACGTAAAATCAAAATGTATCCTGTAGATTTTGAAGAATTTGCACTTGCGCTTGGGAAAGAGCTTCTTCTTGATTACATAAAGGATTGCTGGGAAAAACAAATTCCCCTTGACCAATCTTTCCACGCCCAGGCAATGCATTTGTTCCGTGAATACATGCTTGTTGGCGGAATGCCTCAAAGCGTTGTTGCATATATTGATTCGCATGGGGATTTTTCTTTAAGTGATGTTGAAAAACGAGATATTCTTGATTTGTACCGCGATGATATAAAAAAAGCGGCCCGGCGGTATAATTCAAAAGTTTCTGCCATCTTTGAAAATGTTCCAGCTTTTCTTTCAACCCACGAAAAGAAAATCGTCCTAAGGGAAATAGATAAAAACGGTATTTTTAGCCGTTATGATGAGCCTCTTTTCTGGCTTGGTGATTCTATGATTTGCAATCTTTGTTACCGTTGCAACGACCCGAATGTTGGTTTTGCCCTCAACAAAAATGATTCTGCCGTAAAGTGTTACATGGGAGATACAGGGCTTTTAATTAGCCTTGCATTCAGCGAAAACGAAATTGCGAGTCAAAAACTTTACAAAGCAATTATGGACGGAAAGCTTTCGCTAAACGAAGGGATGATTTATGAAAATGCCATTGCTCAGATGTTTACAAGCCTTGGTCGTAAATTGTTTTTCTACAGCCAATACAATGCTCAAAAACACCGCAATGATATTGAAATTGATTTTCTTTTATCCAACGAGAGCAAGACAAATTTTAAAATTTGTCCTGTAGAAGTAAAGTCGTCCAAAAACTATACGGCAACTTCGCTTGGCGCTTTTAAAGAAAAATATGGAAAGAAAGTGGAAAAGTCTTATATCATTCATCCAAAGAATTTTTCTGCTGAAGATGGGGTTGTAAAAATTCCCCCATATATGGTTTTCTGCGCACTGGAAGCTTTGTAACACATGCACGGAGCTTGCGGGTTTTTTAGCTTGGAAAAAAATGCTATACTTTTTGCATGACAGAGATAGAGATAAAGGCTCACGTAAAAGACAGGGCGGGGCTGGAAGAAAGACTGAATCAGATTGCCGCTTTTAAGATGCAGGTTTTTCGGGACGACACATATTACGGTTTAACAAAGGAGACACGCTGCAAGCTTAGGGTAAGAAGGGAGACTTTGCTTACAGGCGGCGGTGAAGAAAAAAAGACTCTTCTTACCTACAAGCGAAAGGAAATGCGTACCCTGCCGGACGGAAGCTGTTCTGAAGTGAACGATGAAAAGGAAACTGCCATTCAGTATGCGGACGTTCTGGAGGCTTTCCTAAAGGATTCAGGTTTTTTGGTAACGCTAAAAAAGCACAAGGACGTAAAGGACTGGGAGCTTTGCGTAAAAAAGGATGATTTTCCAAAAGAGGCGGAAATAGGACAGGATTTGACCGCAACCTTTGAGCTTTGCAATGTTCCACCGCTGGGTGACTTTCTTGAGATAGAAATCCTTTCCCCAGTGGACAATCCATGCGTGGTAGAAGCCATACAAAAAAAACTGCATGAACTGCTTGCACTTGTTGGCATTGGCGAAGACCAGGTAGAGAACCGCTATTACAGTGAACTTTTGCGTGCTTATGGAAATCAATTTGCATAAAGTATTGTGACAGGTAATCAAAAGAACACAAAATTGATTTCTGTGATTGCGGAACCGATAATCTTACGCCGTCGTGTAGGGGCGTTTGGTTGAAAATTGCCTCCTTGCAATTTTCAACCATGAGTTTGAGAAACTCACCTGTTTTTTATGCCAACAAATGACGCGCCCTCCTTGGCGCTGCTTTTTTTACATTTACTGGTTGGGCGGAACCCCGGAAGGACGGTGACGCAAAGGGGCTTTCTGTCGAGTTAGCCATAAATTAAAATGGTAGAGCAAATAAAGTTATCGTCCTAAAGACTAGAGTCAAAAAGACTAACATTCTATATTTCTTCCAACTTGCCTGCGCGTTGATTATTAATGGAATCTGTAGTATCATAAACCGCTTTGCAAATTTATAAAAGAAGGAGAACATTTTGTTCAACAGAGGTTTATACAAGAAAAATGCGCTAAAATGTTTAAGGGACAGGCGGCCTGTTCCAACGCTGGTAAGTCTTGTTGTTCTTGTCACCTATTTTTTGCTTAACGCCGGTTCCGTGGGTAAGTCCATAACGGCTGTTGGCCCGCACCTTACGCTTATCTTAGACGCAAGAAAGATGAACTTTATTGTTATTGCAATAATGTGCTTTGTTTTGGGAACAATAGAGATTGCCGAAGCAGGCTTCTATCTTTTTGCGGTTGACCATCCGCAGGAGCAGCTTTCCTTTAACATGTTTATAGAAGGATTTTCGCTTTTTGTAAGGGGATCGCTTGCCTTTATCTGGAAGTGGCTTTGGATTTTTATTTGGGGCCTGTTTTTTGTTGTTCCGGGAATAATAAAATTCTTTTCCTACTCACAGTTTTTTTACATACTAAGGGACTATCCCCAGATTGGAATTAGGCAGGCACTGGCGGTTAGCAAGGAAATAACCAAGGGGCACAAGGCGGATTTGTTCTGGCTTTACCTTTCTTTTATTGGCTGGGACTTGCTTTCCATTCCTACTGCATTCATTTTGCAGCTTTGGATTCGCCCATACAAGCAGGCATCTTTTGCCTTTGCCTACCGCTCTTTAATGCAGAAGGCGCTTACTTCCGGTGCTGTTGTTCCGGATGACTTAAAATAGTAGATGTAAAATAGGAGTTTTGCCATGGAAGATAACGAAAGCATGAATGACAACGGATTTATAGATGACAACAACATTGCAGACGGTGCCAGTGCAGGCAGCAGTGTTGCAGACAGCAGTGTTACAGGCGGAAACAAGGCCTCAGAAGACAAGGGTTTTGCGGGCAGCTATAAAGCCCCAGAAGATTATAAAGCCATGGAAAGTAAAAAGGTTATGGATAGCAATAAAAGTGGAAAAAAAGTTTTTGTAGTAGTAATAGTCCTTTCTATAATAGCCGGACTTATTCAGTTTGCCGGTAAAAAGGATGAACCAAGCCAGTCACACGTACTTACAACTTCTTCTTCCGTAAAAAAGGATGATTTCTTTAGCGTGTTCAGCAACAAGAAGCAGAAGGACAAGTGGGTTCACTTAAAGGGTACGTCCTACATTGCAAAGCTGGTGGTTAGCGGCGTAATAGAAGACGAAAACAAAACCTACAACCAGCAGTGGATTTTGGACACTATAAGCGAGCTTAAGGAAGACGGAGACAACAAGGGAATTGCCCTTTTTATTGACTCCCCCGGCGGCGGTGTTTACCAGGCGGACGAGGTTTACCTTGCGCTCCTTGACTATTCTGCAAGCGGAAAGCCTGTTTACGCCTACATGGGGCCTCTTGCGGCAAGCGGTGGCTATTACATTTCCTGCGGTGCAAAGTACGTCATGGCAAACCGCAACACCCTTACAGGCAGCATAGGCGTTCTTGCGGGGCAGTTTGTGGACGCTACGGGTCTTTTGGACAAGATGGGAATTAAGTCCGAGACGATTCACGCGGGCAAAAACAAGAACATGGGCAGCTTTAACGAGCCTGTTACCGACGAGCAGAGGAAAATCATGCAGGCGGTTGCAGATGAATGTTACGAGCAGTTTGTGCAGATTGTTTCCAAGGCACGCGGAATGCCTGTCTCTTCCGTAAAGAACCTGGCGGACGGGCGTATTTATACGGCAAGGCAGGCAAAGGAAAATTCCCTTATAGACGCAATCGGTTCCTTTGACGAGCTTGTTGCATATATGACTAAAACGGAATTCTCCGGCGAGGAATATTCGGTGGAGGATTTTGAATACGAGCAGGAGTCAAGCTTCTACGATTATCTTACCGGCGTGGCAAGTGCGCTCAAGGGGTCAAGCGTATTCTCTGCGGTGGGCCTTCCTCCCCAGACAGAAAGCGCAATTACCCGCACTATTCCATATCCGGCCTATTTTTACGACGGAATGCTTAGCAACTAGTATAACGAATATAAAATAACTGGTCATTCCGAACGCTACGCCACGACCATACGCACTTGTTTTGGTCGTGTGTTTCGGAATCTATAGATGTTAGCGGTTGCTGAGCCTGTTGAACCATGGATTGATGGTGGAACACACTGAATCCACATTCGAAGCAGTTCAGGGGTACAGTTAATTGATATTTGCCATACTAGGAAATGGTTTTAAAGTCGCGCTGGGCGAAGTGAATGTTTGGGCGGTGTTTTTTACTTTTCTGGACCGGCTTTTTACCGCTAGCCCGCTTTGCAGGGTTCCGTGGGGCCCTGCCCACTCCATTGCTGGGGTTCGGTCCTTCGACTGGGCTCAGGGACCTCACCTCCAGCAACGGCTGCGCCGCCCTTCCAATCGGGGGTAGGCTTTGTTTGAATTAAGAGAAGTTTTTTTTGCTAACTAATCGTCAAGAGATGCTATAGTAGAAGAAAGTTCCGGCAGGTTGAGCGGCTTACGGAAGAATTTAAGAACTCCAAGCTCCATACATTCTTTTTCCGTTTCCGGGTCATCCATTGCGGTAACAACGATGATTGCCGGCTTACCAAAGGCTTCGCTTTCTTTTATGTGGCGGCAGAGTTTTTTTCCGTCAATACCGGGCAGGTCAAGGTCTAGGATAATGCATTTTGGCTGCTTTGCAACCATCTGTGAACCGGCTTCAAAACCGTCAAATGCCTGTATAATCTGAATGGATTCGTCCTGGGTCTTAAGAAATTTGGCAACGACATCGTTCAGCGCCCTGTCGTCATCAACAACAAGCACTGTCTTTGGAGTTACTACGGACTTTTTGTTGCAGCAGTCCAGAAGGTCGGAAGGAATGCGCATGTTGCGCTTTTCCATAAATTCCACCAAGTCTTCTGGATATACGCGGAACTGTCCGCCGGGAGTCTTGAAAGCTTTTAAATAATTGTTGTGAATCCAGTTTATAGCCGTCTGATTTACAACCCCGCAGATGTTTGCTACTTCCAAAGCGGAGAAAACAATAGGCTTATCTCTCATTTTTACAGTCTTTGCCATTTTTTTTCTGCCTTACCCTTACTATATCACATAAAATTGAAAAAATAAAGGTTTTGGTCATTTTTTATAAAAAAAATATTTTGATAATCTTAAGAGTCCAGGACTTTTTTTATTTGCTGGCCGGAAAAGCCCAAGCGCTGCAAAGAAGAGTAGATTTTTGAAGGATCCTTTTGAATCCTTAGGCATTTTTTGTATGCCCTTTTGCAAAGCTCGCTTTCGCTGTGGTCGGTAAAAAATTCATCCAATGCGGCCTTTGCATCTTCTTTTGAAATGCCCCTCTTAAGAAGTTCGCCTTCCAGTTTGCGGCGGCCTTCGGCATGGGCAATATAACGGCTTCTGAGCCATGCTCCGGCAAAACGCACGTCATCCAATGCGCCTGTCCTTTGCAGAAAATCCAAACTTTTTTCTATTGAATCTTTGTCTATTCCTTTACGCAACAACTTTTGCTTTAGCATAAAGCGGCAATGCTCTGCCCTGGCAAGATATGTCATGGCTGCACGCTCGGCGGAAAAGACTAATGCCGCAGAAAGTATGTCGGCACTCTCTTCCTCGTTAAAGACTCCCTGCATTCCCGGCTTAAGGCTTGATTCATCCGCAAAAAGGGAATCTGCCCCGCCAAGGCCACCTTCTACAGGCAAAAGCCTTTCTTTGGAAACGCAGGTAAGGTATTCGTCGCGTAAAAAAAAGGCAGACCCTGAGTCGGGCGTAATTTCGTACACTCCGTTCAAAGTCTGCTTTATTCCAAGTATTACCAAAACAGTATAAAACTTAGCGCTTGCTGAACTGGAATCTTCTACGTGCACCACGCTGACCGTACTTCTTGCGTTCAACCATACGAGGGTCACGGGTAAGATAACCGTTAGCCTTAAGAGCTGAGCGGCTGTTAGGATCTACCTGTGTGAGTGCGCGGGAAAGACCGTGGAGGCATGCACCAGCCTGGCCGTTAAGTCCGCCACCGTAAACATTGATAAGAATGTCAAACTTGTTGTCGTTGCTTGTTACCAGGAGCGGCTGGCGAACCATGCGCACCTGAGCTTCTGTGGCAAAATATTCGTTGAGTTCTTTGCCGTTTACAACAATTTTTCCGCTGCCTTCACGCAAAAAAACGCGAGCCACAGCAGTCTTTCTTCTTCCTGTACCGATTGCTATATTTCTGATTCCTGCCATAATTGACTCCTAATTACACTTCCAGCGGTTTTGGATTCTGAGCTGTATGCGGGTGGTTTGGACCAGCATAAATCTTCAAGTTGCCAATAATCTGGCGTCCAAGACGGTTGTGAGGAATCATACCCCAGATTGTTCTTCTGAGGGGCTCTTCCGGACGGCGAGCAAGAAGTGAACCGAAGGATTCAGACTTGAGTCCGCCAACATAACCTGTGTAGTGGCGGTAAAGCTTGTCTGTTTCCTTGTTGCCAGTTACCTGAATCTTGTCGGCATTGATGATGACAACGAAGTCGCCACAGATTGTGTTTGGTGTAAATGTGGGCTTGTTCTTTCCACGGAGTACACTTGCTGCCTTAGCGGCAACACGACCAAGAGTCTTTCCTGATGCATCGATGATGTACCAGTCGTTCTTTGTTTCGCCTTTTTTAGCAAAAATAGTTCTCATTTATAAAACCTACCAAGTAAAACTTTGTATTTAAAGGGGTTGCATCATTCCTTTAAATAGAAATGAACAATAGCGGTTGTTCATTTAGTATACGGGGTAATATACAATAGCATAAAGAGCAAATGTTAGTCAAGCAGTTAGTTTACTTTTCCGCGGAAATCAGTTTTCAAGGGAGGCCCCTTGCACCCCTAACTAAGGGGAGGGAAAACCCCCTACTCCGAAGCGAGGTTTTTCCCTCCCCTTAAACCCCTCCTTTTCCCGGCACGGCTTAGGGGCAAAGCCCCTAAGAACCCCAATGAAAAAGATTACTTGTATTATGAACAAGGGAATATGACTTTCACCCTGCGCAAATGGATTTTCAGCCGCACAACACTGCGTCCTTGCTACCATTGTGTGCCTTCCGCTGCTCACCAAACTGATTTCCGGTTGCTTTGCATACGAAAGTATTGTGGGGAATGATTTTTAGATTACTTTTCCTGCTGGAGTTTCTGCTGCTTTTCGGCTTTTTCGGCGGCAAGCTCTTCTTTTTTGGCTTCCTTTTTGTCCTTTATGTCTGCAAGGCCAATTAATACTGCTATAAGGCCAATGAAGGCTGCAAAAACCGGGGCCGCTCCCTTAAGAAATGCTACTATGAATGTGCCCCAGGCAAGACCAAGACCTGCGGGAAGGCAAGCGAACACGCAAAATGCAATTAACAAAATTCCTACTATTAAAGATACCATTTTTTCCTCCAAGTGCTATTTTTAATAAATTATGTCGAAAAGAGGATTAAAATTCAAGCGTAGTGTGGCTTTCTTTTTTGAAGGAGGGGGAAAGGTGTACAGACCCTGAAACAAGTTCAGGGTGACGGACTTCGTTTAGGGTGACGGACTCGTTTAAAGGTGACGGGATGTGTTCTGGGGGTGTTTTTTGCACAAGCCTACGCCGCCGTGGAACCCCGGAGTTGCCGCGAAGCGGCAATGAGCGTTAGCGAAGGGTGGAAGGGCGGTGACGATTGGCATGGCGGCCGGTTATAGCAAAAGGGTGGGGGGTAGAGCTGTTAAAGGCATCGTCTAGAAAACTATACAAACGTGGGGAGAAAAACTTGTATAGACCCTGAAACGAGTTCAGGGTGACGGACTGCGTTTTGGGTGACAGGCTGCGTTTTGGGTGACAGGCTGCGTTTTGGGTGACAGGCTGCGTTTTGGGTGGCGGTTCTTTCAAAAAACGGGGGACTTGGTTGAAAAAAAATTGAATTTGTGGTAGGATAGGGGTATGAACGTTGAAACGATTGTTAAGAACACGGACATTTCTTTGAGGATGGAAGGACTTGTGCTTACGGATGACGAGCGTCTTTCTATTAAAAAATGCCTTGAAGGTAAAAAAGATTTTTCGGACGCTGTGGCTGACATTGTGAAGCAGTATTCAAAACCTGTTCGGGCGTATGCTTAAAGACGGATACGAGTATACTGTAGACGACTATTACTGCTATCCCGGAACTTCGGTTCTAAAAAACAAGCTTAACATTATGGATGCCCAGGAGCTGGAGGAGGCTGAGCGCAAGATAACTTCGCTTAGGTATGCCCAGGCTCTTCAGTCCGGCATTAAGGGTAATTTTGATTTTAACCACCTAAAAAAAATCCATTTCTTTTTATTCAGCGACATTTATGAGTGGGCGGGGAAGAATCGTATTGTGAATATTTCAAAGGAAGATATGTTCTGCAATGCGATTTATATTTCTGACCAGGCGGAGGAGCTTTTTGGCAGGCTTAAGTCTGAAAACTATCTAAAGAATTGCCTTACAAAGAGTGATACTGCGGAGCGGCTTGCCTACTATCTTAGCGAGATTAATGCCATTCACCCTTTTCGCGAGGGTAACGGCCGCACGCAGAGGCTTTTTATTACCTTTCTTGCAAGGAATCTGGGCTGGGAGCTGGATTTTTCTTCTTGCAGCCCGGCAGAGCTTCTTAATGCCAGCATAGAATCATTTAGCGGAAGTCTTACCCCGCTGCAAAATTTAATTTTTTCTTCTATTAAAATTGCAAATGTATGATATACTATTTATGTTGACGTTCATGTTTTATCTAATGTGACCAATGGGGTTCTTTACAGGTTTGCAGAAGATGGCTGCGGGACGTAGGAAAAAACAAAAAGGGGGTCCCGCCCAAATGGCCTGACGCCCCGTATATAGATAAACGGCGGGGGATTCCGTTTTGTTTTTTCCGTAACTGGGGCCCGCAGACAGCTTCTGCAAACTTGTAATATAAGTCATACGGGAGGAGGTGACTATGATTGGTGCAATTATTGGCGACATTGCCGGCAGTGCTTTTGAATTCAACAACTACAAGTTTAAGGATTTTGAAATCTTTGGACTTGACCACCGACCTACGGACGACAGCCTTATGACTATTGCGGTTGCCGTTGCAATTTTGCGCTGGAAGCGGCAGATGGAAAAGGGCAGGGAAACAAACCTCTTTACGGAGACAGTTAATGCCATGAGGAAGCTTGGCCGCGAGTACCCGGAATTTATGAGCGAGTATGGGCACGGCTTTAGGGCCTGGCTTACAAGTGCGGAACCTGCACCCTACAACAGCTGCGGAAACGGTGCTGCCATGAGGATTAGCCCGGCTGGTTTTGCGGCAAAAGACATAGAGGATGCAAAAAAGCTTTCCTACGAGATAACGCGTACTACCCACAATCACCCGGAAGGAATAAAGGGGGCGGAGGCTGTTGCAGTCTGCATTGTCCTTGCAAGGCAGGGTAAGTCAAAGGAAGAAATCCGCGACTACGTGGAAAAGAACTACTACAAGCTGGACTTTACAATTGACCAGATCCGCCCAAGCTACGGTTTTGGTGCGCTTTGCCAGGATACGGTTCCCCAGGCAATAGAGGCCTTTCTTGAGTCTGCTGATTTTGAGGATGCAATTAGGACTGCGGTTTCTCTTGGCGGGGACAGCGACACTTTGGCCTGCATTACCGGTGCGATTGCGGAGGCTTTCTACGGTGTGCCTGACACGATGAGGGCTAAGGCGATAGATATTCTGGATGATGATGAACTTTCCGACATGATTAACATGTTTGAAGAGGAGTACCAGGGCTAGATAGCAGGCAAAGCAAAAAATGGCAGTCTCCACGGACGCCGAGCTTGTCGAAGCGACTACATTTATTGCACACACCTCCCTTCGACAAGCTCAGGGAACGCCTTCGACAAGCTCAGGGAGCGGCCGTCATCCTGTGGCTGGCTTAGTGTTTGTGTAAACTGCTATCCGTCACCCTGAACTTGTTTCAGGGGCTGTATAGGTCTGGCATTTATCTTTTACAGATTCCGGGTCGAGCCCGGAATGACGGAGTTTTTTGCCGTTACCCTGTGGCTGGCTTAGTGTTTGTGTAAACTGCTATCTGTCACCCTGAACTTGTTTCAGGGGCTGTATAACCTTGGCGGTTATATTTTACAGATTCCGAATCAAGTTCGGAATGACGGAGGTCGTCTGGAATGACGGAGTTTTTTTGCCATGACCTTCGATTTGACAAAGTGCCTCTACCGGTATATTATCCCATAAAATATATGAAAAAAAATTATTGCTTTTTACTCATTTTGCTTGCAAGCTTTTTATTTAGCGGCTGCTTTACAATGATGTACCACGATGAAGTTGTGGAGCGGGGTGCTCATGAGTACATAGAGAAGCCTTTTTCTGACGACAACAGAATGGGGCATTATATAGGCTGCAAGGATTACAATGGCACTTTGTACGATGTCTTTGTCTTTAAGAATCTTATAGAGACTGCTGAGGACAGGTACGTAAAAATATGTCTTCCCCACAAGGATGAAGAGTGGCACGAGGACAAGGAGTATTCAGAGAGGTTTATTGTTCCTGCCAGTGAACTAAGCCAATACAAGTGGTCTAGGAGAGGCCCTGATTTATATGATTTTGACGTGGCCAAAATAAAAAATGCGGAAGGTCTTGAAATTCTTGAAGCTAGTGAGGATGATTTTTCCAAAAAAAAGAGACTTGCCGACTGCAGGGTTGATGTTTCATTCTGGCAGAAAGGAAAGAGGCTCTTTTTGCGGTGCGACTATGATTCGCCCATGAAGAACAAGTACAGCTTTGCCTTTTTTATTCCGTCAAAAAGCGTGATGGATTTTTACGGAAAAGGAAAGCCTTTCCCCTCCTACATTTTTTCTTATCTTGGCTACCCTGGCCCCCTGGCTGCGGACGTGGTTACGTCTCCATTCCAGATTTTTATTATGTGGTTTGTGTTTAGGGATTTTAACCTTGGCGGGTGAAGGGGCACTTGAAAAAAATAAAAAGGGCTCTCTTTTTTGCAAAAGAGAACCCTTTACGTCTGGAAAAAGTCTAGTCTTGTTTATTGTTCAGTGTAATCTTATATTTTATCTTGCCATCGTTGTAAAGAGCATACTTGTACCATTTTTCATAGTTATTGTAGATATCACTACTCTTGGATTTTTCATGGAGTAAATTATTGTTCGAGTCGTACTCGTACCATTTTTCATAGTTATCGTAGCTATTACTACCCTTGGATTTTTTATGGATTAAATTGTTGTTTGAGTCGTATTCAAACCACGTTTGACTAATATCATCTTCACCCCAGTCGCTATCGGGATCTCTATCGGGATTTCTTCCAATGGCTTTTTGGTAAGTAATATTTCCATTTGAATCATATTTGTATGTGTATGAGGTTTCGTAACAGTCTTCTCTGTGAGATGTTTGGCAGTCGTAGTATTTATAGATTACATTTCCTTTGTCATCGTATTTGTAATTTTCGACTGTACTCATGTTTTCTCCATATGTTCCGGATTCTATAACTTTTCCATCTTTGTTATAAATATCTTCTCCGTCCTCATACGAACATTTTGTTGTTCCGTCTGACCTTTTTGTGTAACTGTAGTTGTTTCTTCCGTCAGTAATCAGGCGGCCTTCATCGTCGTAGGTATATTCTGTGGTATCAGTTGTTTCACTGTAAGAGCTTTTTTCTAGTTTAAGGATGATATTTTTGCGCTCATCATATTGTTCTATGGATGATATGACTTTTGTGCCTGAGTCATCCTTTCCTGCAAGATAAACTTCGCCTTCTTTATTCCAGGCTTTGTATTTTTCAACGATAA